>JAESFG010000085.1_pt1 | contig 360955 bp, 314 predicted proteins | sample 9269371 | NCBI WGS metagenome assembly JAESFG01 (sample SAMN14506227, study PRJNA617093) | algae metagenome | isolation source: Aetokthonos hydrillicola CCALA 1050 (B3-Florida) and co-occurring... | place: USA: South Carolina | collected 2013-01-01 | reverse complement strand
GCCAAGCAGTTCCGCCGGATCGCGACCCGGTACGAGAAGCTCAAGGCCACCTACCTCGGGCTGCTGCATCTGGTCCTCGGCTTCATCCGGTTACGCAAGCAGACCAACGTCAACACGGCCTAACACGAGCCCCGGATGCGGTTCGAGCTGAAACCCGCGACCACGCGGCTCTCAGGTTCCTCAACATGCGGCAACCGGCGACAAGGATTTTTCTTGCTTCCCTTTGCCCTGCTTTCCGGCCCGCTGCTTGAGCGCCTGCAAGGCCCTCACCTTTGCCCAACGATCCGCGATTTGAGCCGAAAGTACGTGGCCCGGGAGCACCGTGTGGACGCGATGAACTCCTCGACACGCTCTCGCTCCGACTGGAATCGCGGGTCGTGCTGCACCGCGAGCACGCAGGCCTCGCGGGCGTCGGCGATCAGCATCCGGAGCAAACTGGTCCGCCAGTCGTCGAGACCGGCACGCCGGAGCTGCGACCCCTTGCGGTAGTGGCGCATCGAGAGGGCCGGCGCGCGGGCTATGATTTCGCCGATGAAAGCGTACACTTCCGGGTCGTCCAGCCACTCAAGGACCTTCCGGTGCACTTCCTCGTTGGGCGGGTCGAAGTGCAAAATGATGGCGCGGTCCTCCAGCGCCCGGACGTTGGGGTTCAGGCTCTTCCACTCGTTGGCGATCAGAATGACGTTGCTGGAGGTGACGAAGGACGAGGGGAGGTGCCCCTCGTTCATCGTCAGGTTCGAGAGCCAGTGAAGTCGTTTTTGCTTGACCGTGTTGCACAGAGGCTTCAGGAGGCGCACGCAATCGGGATCGGCGTAGAGCCGATCAAGGTCGTCGAGGACGATCGGTCGGTTCTGGAACTCCCACAGCTGGCGGTAAAGGCCGAAGGGCTGCATGTGGCCTTCGACGTAGAGCGGCGAGCCGCCCGGCCGACGCGCTTCATCGGGCACGCCGTCGGGCACGGACAGGGCGCGTTTCACACTTTCACTCTTGCCCGTGCCGGGGCGACCCAACAGCAGGACCAGCCCCAGTTCGTCCGAGGAGAACTTACCCAGGTACCGGTCCAACAGCTCGTAGGTCGTCACCGGAATGACGTCGCGAGGCACGGTCGGTAAGTTGCGCCGTGGCATCATGCTCGAAGGCCCGGGTAAGCGTCAAAAGTGTGAGACTTTGCGACTCGCATCGAGAAGCCTCACCGCGCGGCCGTCTGGAGCGGGCCGACCGGGTCGCAGGGCGCCCCCGGCTTGCGACTCTCGTCCGGCGGCGTGGGACCGCTCACGCCGGGCTTAGGAGGACGTCGGGGAATGAGCCGATGGTTGTCGGGGCGAAGACCGGCCGCGAGTAGGGCACTCTTCCAGTTGTTGAAATAGCGTCTCGCCGCACAGTACAGGGGCATCTCCTCCCGCTGAAGGGCCAGGGCGTTGAGCGGCTTCTGCTGAAGGAGCCGCGCCCGGATGGCCTCGAGGACCTTTTCCGGAGTCCAGAACGGTTTCAGCGGTGGCACCCGCCGGGCGTCAGCGATGGATGGTGCGGTCGCGGTGGCTCTTGTGGGATTCGGCCGACGACCGGCCACGGCGGGGTCGAGACCTGCCGCTTCCAGTGTGGCCGACCAACTGCCGAAGAACCTCCGTCCGGCCTCCACGATCGACCGGGGCTCCATCAGGCGCGGGGACACGGGCTGATTCCTCAACGCGCGGGTCAACAGCGCTTCCAGGACCCGCTCCCGGGTCCAGGGCACGACCCGCTGCAACTTCGCGGGATCGACGCCAGAGGCGAGGATCGCCCTGGACCACGATCCGAAGATCCGCCGGGCGGCGGACACCATACTCCCGAAGCGCTCCTCGAGTTCCCTCTTTCGCAACGGCCTGCGGCGCTGGGAGAGGTTGCGGATCACCATGAGGATTTTCGCCGGCGGCCACCGCTCGGCACGCCCCCCCCGGTCCGGCGAAAGGCCAGCGGCCTGGAGGGCGTTTCGCCACGACCCGAAGATGCGGGAACCCGCCTGGTAAAGGGACGTGCTGACGCCCGGCGTGCCGACCGTCAAGGGATACCCCTTCGCATCCAGGTCCAGAATGCGGCGGATAATTTCCTCGCGCGTCCACTTCGGCTTGCCCATGACGTTACCCCCTCGCTTCCGAGATGATCGCCTCGAACTGTGCCAACACCGAGGGGTGCCTCGCCTGGAGGTAGTCCCGGACCCGGGTGTTGTTGATGAGCGTTCGCACGTAGATCGCCATGCGCAGCAGGTCGATGGTGTACTGCTTGTAGAGGCGCGAGTAAAAGTCATGCTTCTGCTCGGCCTCGGCCAGTTGCTTGAGGAGGTCGTTCCTCCGCTGCGCGGACCGGTCCCAGGGGTTGTTCTTCCGCCGGCTCGTGTCGCGCTGGTGGTGCGGGGTCTTGACGACGAGTGTCCGGACGAATGCGGTGCTGTAGTCCTTGTAACCCGCCATCGCGTCGAGGATCTCCTTCTGGCGGGCGGGGCGGACGTGCGTGAATTCGCGGGCGCAGACGCGGTTGATCTTCCCCTCGTCGAACGCGGCCGCCACGTCCGGGTGGAGCCGCTTGAGCAGCGCCTTCTTGAGGCGGTGGCCGATGGTGGTGATCCCCAGGGCCGCCGCGATGCTCGCCTCGTCGACCTCTTCGAGCGACTTCTCGATCATCCGGTGTTCCTGGACCGGCGACACGCGATTCACCATGCGGTTGCCCGTGAACGCCTCGCGCTGCCTCCCGAGGATGCACGGCGCGACCTCGACGCCCAGCTCCAGCAGGGCTCGGTACCGCTGCACCCCGTCGAGGATGACGTAATCGTCCCCCTCCGGGTAGACCACGAGCGGCTCGATCAGGCCGACGGCCTTGATGCTGCTCAGGATGCGGTTGAACTCCCGCTTGCTGACCTTACGCTCGCGCAGCGGGCGGAGGCGGATCAGCGGGACGTCCAGCCCTTCGGAGCCTTCCATCGTGTTCTCCCAATCTGTGTGGGGCGTCAGATCGCGGCCATGTTGTAAGTGCCGGTCAAGGCCGGGCGTTTGTCGAGTTGTTCGCCCTGGACCAGCTCGACAAGGTCGGAGTCCTTCCACAGCGTCGCGAGTCCGTCCAACAGCGCGAACAGTTTGCTCTCCTTGCCCTGGGCCTCGCGCACGTATGATTCCTTCGATTGCGTGGTCGAGGCGATGTCCTCCGTCAGCGTCGCGACGGTGTACTCGCTGGAGAGTCGGGCACCGCCCTTTCGCTTCCGGCGGTCGATGCGTGCGTTGATGATGGCACGGACCTTGGCAAAGTTCGAACTGGTGACGATCCCCTGACCGAAGGCGTCCATGAGCACGTTCTGGACGTTCGCGTCGTCCGACTGGGCGACCAGGACCGCGAACGAGATCGGGATCACGTCGTGCTCCACGCCGTGGATCAGTCGCTCCTCGCCGTTCTCCACCAGCCGGATGTACTGCCGGACGTATTCGACGCTGTGGCAGGCGATCCTGGCGATTCGCTCGAAGTCCCAGCCCTCGTCGTGCAGGCGCTTGAGCTCTCGCGCGAAGTCCATCGTGCCCGGCCGGCTCCGCGCCAGGTTCTCGACCAGGGATTCCACGTACGCCTGCTTGCGGGTGCAGGTCACGACCTCCGCGAAGATCTGGGTTTTCCCCAGGCGCTTCTGGGCGATCAGGCGGCCCTCGCCGCAGATCAGCTCGTAGAACCCCTCCTTGTGGAGGAACTTGTCGTTGACCCGGATGTCCTTGATCTGGCCCACCGCGTCGATGCTCTGGACGTTGAGGGCGAACTGCGCTTCGTCGCGCGTCCGGGAGTTGATGACCTTGATCTTGTCGACGGGGATCATTTCGCGGCGGCGGTCCTTCATCAGCCGGATCGGTGCCGTGCTCATTCATGACCTCGCGAGTTCGAGGATTGTTTCCAGCCCGGTGTGCCCGTACATGTCCAGTCGCGACCGCTGCGACCCGAAGAGCCGGATGGCACGGTCCCGAACCAGGAGGCGCGGCAGGGCGAGGTAGCCCAGGATGGTCGGCCCGTTCGGGCCCGAAACCGGGACGCCCAGCGTGATGTCGACGGTCGCGCGCCCGTCGGGGCGGAAGTACCAGTACTGGCTGTACCCGTGGGGCACCGGGACCGACGGCTGGACGAGGACCGTGAACTTCCGGTTGACCACGAGGAAGTCGTTGTGGGCCTCCACCGCCCCGACCTCCCGCCGCAGCCGCGTCTCGACCTCGGCCCTCACCTCGTGGACGGTCGAGCGGAAGACCTGCTGGTAAGCCGCGTCGAGGGACGCGAAGTGACCCGCGTACGTCGATGGCGAGGGCGCCTCGCTGTCCGCCCGCAGGATCGATGCCCGCAGGAAGCCGTGCTCGCGGTAGAGCCGCTCCAAGTGCTGCAGCATGACCGCGGGCGAGTACCGCTGGGCAGCCTGGGCGAAAATCGCCTGCGCGCGTTCGAACAGGGGCAGGTCCACCAACCCCACGAAGGCACCGGCGGTCTTGACCCACATGTCGACCGGGTTCTTTCGCGTGCGAGTCTTCAGCTTCCGGGTCGTCTTGTTGTAGACCAGCGTGCCGGCGTACATGACATTGGTGAGGATCCCTCGGACCTTGCTGGCGCTCCACAGCCCCCCTCGCGCCGTCCGCGACCCTTCGTGATTCAGCCGCGCGGCGATCTGGTCCGTGTCGTGCCCCGCCTCGACGAACTCGTGGAAGATCCGGCGGACCGCCGCCACCTGGTCGTTGGGGCCCAACGTGAGCGTCACCCGCTGGTTCTGGATTCCCTTCTTCTGGTGGCGCTCGAGCACGTGGAGGGGCTTGCGGGACTCGTCGAGCAACAGGCGGGCGTACCCGTAGGGCGGACTCCCCCCGACCCAGTAGCCCTGTTGGGCGATCCTGATGCAGCCGTGGGAGACCTTGGCGCTCAGTTCCTTGCTGAACTGCGCGGCGCGGAACCGCTCGAACTGAACGTACACGGGGTAGAGCGGGTCGTCCGGGCGAGGCATCCCCAGCGTCGTGTAGATGACCTGCTTCCCGTGTCGTTTGCACTCGGCACTGTACGTCGCCGAGAGGTCGATGTCCTGGAACCGCCCCCACCGGCTGACGTCCAGGCACAGGACGAACTCAAAGTCGCTCCGCTTCTTGACCCAGTTCTCCATCATGTCGTTGAAGCCGTCCCGGCCCTCGGCCGTCAGCCCGGACTTCCCGCGGTCGGCGAACTCGTGGATGATCTCGACGCCGTTCTCCCGCGCCCACTTCTGGACGAGCTCTTGCTGGATGGCGACGGAATTCTCCTGCCGGTCCTTCGCCGAGTGGCGGTAGTACGCCACACCGCGAAGTAGCGGAGTGGGAGGCGGCGTCGGCGGTTGCTCTGTCACCCACCAGGAACGCTGTTTGTCGGTATTCATCGCCGCCTCGCCGGGTCTACCCGTTGCCGTGTGGCATGATTCGTCCTCCTTGGCGTGAGCCAGCAACGGCCTCACCAACTCTGGTGCGGGTAGTATGTACCGCGGGTGTGCGATCGGGTGGGGTGCGGCCGTGCGAAACGCGTGCGATTGGTGGCCACGAACTTACAGGCTCAAAATGTATCGCCCGTTATGGCCACAAATCGCGGCCGCCAGATCGGCCCAGCCGGCGCCCCGGAGCTTGCGGCGGAGCTGCCGGACGAGGCTGCGGATGGTGGCGGTGGCCGTGAACTCGTCCTCCCACACGTCCCGGAGAAGGTCCAGGTGGGTGACGTACTGGTTCGGGCACCGGGCCAGACGTTCCAGCAACCGAAACGCGAGGGTGTTGCCCAGACGCAAGCTCCTCCCCTTCCAGGTCACCGAGAGCGTCGACTCGTCGAGCAGCGGGCGTTCCACCGGGTCCGGCGGCCTCGGAACGTGCCCACCGGGCCGGTGGCCGAGATCCGCTTCATCGACCTCGGTACGAACGGCGGCCTGGATCTCCCGGGCGCAGATGGCGGCGGTCATCAGTGCGTCAGCCAGCTGGCCGGCGAGCGCGTTCAGTCTCTGAGCCTTGTCGGCGTCCATTGCGAGCTCCGTTCGTCGGCCGCAGACGATGTGGCCTCCGTGCCCGAACGGGCCCGCGTCGTTCAGGAGCATCACTTGCTGGGGTTGATCCCCTGGGCCTCACTGGCGGGCGCGAGGGGCAGTTTGCCAAAGAAACAGGCGACATGGCGACGGCAATGATACTGCCCCGGGATGTGTGAACCCCTTCAGGACGTCCCGGTTAATCTGGGGCATCCGGCTCAGTTCTTCCATCCTGTCCGAAAGGAGCGCCCGGTGGATCAGGTCGTCAGCCCGCGCTCTTCGTCTCGGGGGTGCAGCTCCAAGGCGATGGCAAGATCCCGCGCCCGCTCGGTCAGACCGTGCTGCCCGATCCAGGGATGGTGACACCAGCACAGGCAGGGGCGGCTGCGGTCCTCAGCGCCACGAGCTGAGCGTAGTCGGGGACGAAGACCGCTCCCTCGAGTGCTAAGTCGCCCTTCTTCTCGCGCGGGTGCGTCTCGGGATATCGGTAGGTGGCGTTCTTCGCCTTCGCGTACGCGGCAGCCGCACAGAAGAGCGCCTCGAAGGTGTCGGAGTCATCAAGGGCGAGAAGCCGGGACTCGACCTCCTCAAGTCTCGTGAGGGGGAGCACCTGGGCGAGGAGGGACAGGCATTCCCGGCGCGCCGCGAACACGTCTTCCGCTCGACGCACTGCCTGCTGGTACCCGTCGCAAGCCGCGCGTGTCGCAGTGTCCGCATCAGCGGCGAAGGCCGTCACCACTTCCGCGAGTCTGGCCCGCCGCCGCGCGTCGGCGAGGACGGCGCCGAACGCGACGTGATCCAGTGACGACAGGATGCCGGAGATCGGAAAGGAGAACTCTGTCCTCCGTTGCCTTGTGGCCGTGCAGGCGCATTCGCCGGCCCGCTACGAGCGCAAGATGGCGGAACAGATTCCCGCACTGACCGACCGGTTGCCCGATCCGGATCTGAAGCGTGTGTTACGGCTGTTCCGTGTTGATCGCCGATGCTGGGACTGGCTGACCGAGCCTCTGCGCATCCGCCTTCGCAGAGTCATTGAGACCTACACCTACGACGCAGGCGACAGTGATTACGTGTTTGAAGGCCTTGTGATTGACGACTTGCGTCCAGTACTCCTCCGCGTCTTCGCAGCGCTCCGCGACGACTACAAGATGGTCCTCATTTCGCGCAACCCTCGTCAGGAGTTCGTTGCTGAAGGCATCCGTCTCTACGAAGAGATTGGGAGCTGGCGCCAGGCGGAGTTGGTGGCAGCGAACGTCATCATGCCGCTCACGCCGTACCTTACTGCGGCGGATGTCGAACGAATTGCCCAGGCGATCATCAATGTCCACGACATCAGGACTGCACACGCTTCTCCCGAACTCGTGTCCCGCATCTTCCAAGAGACGCCTCACCTGCGTGCATCGACCCAGGCTACATGGGGCGAGTTACTGCGACAGCTGAACGAGAGGGGGCAAGCGTTCACGGCATTGAGGACGGCTCTGACCGAAGCAGGTGTCCCACTGCCCCCCGCGTGATGTCTCCCGAAGGAGGGCGAGTGCAAGAGAAGCGAAGCGGCCGCGATCTCGGGGCCGCTTCTGATGCCACGCCGTTGAGCGTGTGATCGTGATCAACGGGCAGCGCTGAACTGATTCGTTCGTACGTGAACCTTGCAGACGCCCAAGTGTCCGTTACCGTCGTGGAGGATGGAACAACACGCGAGGTGGGCAGTGTCCAACGCACCCCAAAGTCCAGAGCCGCGAACTCGCGCTGAGCAAGCCACTTACGTGATGGAGCGAGTGAAATCGCTGGGCGTACGGGTCGCCGACTCGTCCCGGCTGATACGGATGCAGCGAGTCCTGCAGCAGGGGCACATCGACTACAACGATCGCCGGTTTCCAATCGCCCTTGAGTCGATCCGGGATATGTACCAACTTAGGCTGATCGTTGACCAGATGGAAGCCCACCGGGAGAACGCGAAGTTCCTGGCGAACGTCGTGAAGATGCTGAACGATGCCGCCGTGCCACAAGAAGGCGGGGACCAGACTCCGGGCCGCGACACCCAGTTCGAGCTCTACCTGGCGGCGGTGTGTATGCGCGGGGGCATGCTTCCCGTTGAGTACGACGAGCCTGATCTCACCTGCGTCAGCGAAGGTGTCAAGTTCGGCGTCGCGGCCAAGCGGTTGCGATCCGCCTTCAACCGCTCAAGGTCGCTGTGCTCTTGGACGGACAAGAACTCGAATGCAGTCAAGGCCTGTGGCAGCAGATCGTTTTCGATGTTCTGGAGGCGCTGTACCGCGCCGCCGGCACCCCGCTCGTAGTCGGCAACGGCCGCGTCAAGGTTCGTGACGAACGCCACTGCCGCGCCGTCTCCCTGGCCTGCAAGCTCACGGATCTTGCTGATGATGTCATACGCCACGGCAATCCAGGTCGACATGATCGCCGAGCGGTAGGCTCCGCCCCGGTATGCCCGGATCGCCTCGCCGATGTACGAGCGGGAATTGCGGTCACGTACAGTCAGTGCCAGATCATCCAGATCGCTCAGCCCCAGTCCACTCATAGCAGCTCCGCTTCATCAGGTGCGTCCTCGCGGGACGCAGCCGTGGCAGCCATCTCTTCAGCTGGACGTCGGTGGCTGGCCCCGTCGAGGAACGCTGTGGAGCGGCACGCCGGTCCAGTACTTCCCAGCGTGCCAACCACGTTCGGGATTACCGTTTGTCGAAGACCGCTGGCCGGACCTCGCCCGTCTCGAGCATTCGCATGAGTTGTCGGCAGTCCTCCACGAAGGCTGTGGGAGGAACATCCAGGCAACGCCAGTAGCTCAATTGTCGGCCCGTCCGGTTCGAGCCCATCTTGAGAGCTTTCCCGGCGAACGCTCGAGCCATGTCGAGCTTCCCGACTCGCCAGTAGACCAGGGCCAATGCCTGGCAATCCGACGGGTACGTGTCTGTCGCAGAACTCGCCCCCCTCAGAGCGGCGATCTCCTGCGCGAGTGGGACCGGGAAGCTCCCCGTGTGTCCCCAAAGCCCCATCCCCTTGAGGAACAGGGTGAGAATTTTGTAACGCCGGATGATGAACTCGTGGTCTTCCTTGAGCAGATCGACGACTTTCGCCCACTCCTGCCGGTAGAGGAGATAGACCGCAAGTTGCCTGTGGTACTGGGTCGCGTCGTACTGCACCGGCTTCAGTTTCTCAAGCGCCGAACTCAGGAGCTCGACAGCCTTCTGGAACTGATCCTCTTTCGTCGCGACCAGATCGACGACCCGTACCTTGCCCTCCGGGGAGAGTTCCCGCATAATTGCCCAGCTCTCGGGACTATGAAGCTGCTCCCGACAGAGTCGATGGAGGTCTCGCAAGGACTCAACGATAGTGATCTCCTGAGCCCCTGCGATGTGTACCCCGGCCAGCAAGTCATCGATTGCCTCTTGAGTGCGACCAAGCTGGAACCTCGCCCGACTCCTCAAGAGCCTAGCCTCGGCGTTGTCCTGCAGCTGGATCGCCCGATCGAGAACGGACGATGCGTTGGCGAAATCGGAGAGATCCGAGTACGTCTTCGCCGCTTGGAGCAGCACAACCTGGTCGGTCGCAAAGTGGCTCGAGATAACCTCGACCTGCTCAGCGATCATATGGCTCCGGAGCATCCGCTCGTGTCGGGTCCGTGCAGGGCTCTCATCAAAGAGGCTCGGCTGGATCAGGTCCGGGATCTGTTCTTTCAAAAAGTCTGCATGCTGCTGGAGCGCCTCAAGCCGAAGCATCGCACCTTCTCGGTCCCGCGGGTTGCTCAGCATGAGATGTCGAGTGAGCCTGCGATACTGCTTGGCCAGTCGCGAACGTGGCCGCTCAAGTACAAAGGCCCGCTGGTCCAAGTGCATCAGGCTCTCATAGCGGTAGATCACTGACATCTCGGGAACTTGAAGCGTGCGGAGGAACAAATCCCGCTGCCGACGGAGGATCCTTTCCTCGTCGTCGAGGTACGGGACGTTCGACATGACGAGGTGCATCCCGATCTCTCGGCCGGTCTCCCGAGACTCGGCACGGATCGAGTCACACACACCCTGCAGGCCGAGTCGGTTCTGCTCGTTCGGGAAGAACAGGAGCACCACGGAATCGGCGAGTTGCCGGGTGCAGATCCCGCCGATGTCGGTGTGGCCTGTGCGAGAATCGATGAGGACGTAATCAGGCTTGAACGCCTCGGCCCATTGGCGCTTCGTGTCTTCGAAGAACAAGTACCCGTCGTGCCGTTCGTAGAGCTTCCGCCAGTTGATCTCGGCAAGGTTGGCTCCGTAGTCCTCGTCGAGCCGACCGGCGGGCATCACCCACACTTGACCCGTCGGGGCCGAAGCCGCCGCCCCAAAGAGGTGGCTCTTCCCGAAGCCTTGGTTTGGGACGCGCTCGCAGAGATTGACAGGGTAGGCATACTCCCGAACGTCAGGAGCCTCCCCCCGAGCGAGATAACTCCGAACGTACTCCACCAGTCCCCGGCAGCGGCTCTGTCCCTCAAGAACTGAGTAGGTCGATAGACCAGGAGCTTCGAGATCGAAGTCCACAAAGAGAACCCGTCGCCCGCGGCGGGCCAACTCCAAGCCCACGTTCACGAGCGCCATCGTGCGGCCAACGCCGCCCTTGAACGAGTAGAAGGTGATCGCGTGCATGTGGCTCATCCCTGTAGGGGAAAGAGGCGACCTTAAACGGAGGAAGAGGCACGGCGTCGGTGGAGACGAAAAGCCCGTTGGCGTGCGACGACTTCTCGATCTCTGTCCGGCTTCAGCACCCGGTACTTCGCCCGAGGCTCACTGCTCACAACGGTTGGTTCATCCTCGAGATCCAGAGCGGAGCACAGGACCGCGTCTACCGCCACCTGTTCGCCGGTACGGATCCTGTACTGCCGCTCAAGATTCTCCCGGTACTCGGGCGAGTCTCGTATCGAGCGAAGCGTGATGTCGTAGCTCAGGTTCGGACGTAGCTTCCCACGCTCCGCCCTGGAAACGGTCGCGACACCGTACCCGGTCAGGTCCGCGAGATACTGCTGAGACCACCCGAGGTCTTCACGAATCGCCTTGTACTCTGTCGCGGTAAGGTACCACCCCGCTGCGACGGCGACAGCTTCTTCGCGGACCTTGACTGCTTCCGGCCCGAGGAACTCTTCCCCGCAAGCAGGGCACCGCTTGATGGGAACATTTTCTGCGCGGACCGTGATCGTCCGCTTCCCAAGATCAAAGGGGAAAGTCTCGTGCCGCTGGAAGAACACAAGATGCCCGTTACCGCACTCGGGGCACTTCTCTTCGAGAATGTCTTCTTGGTCGTTCATGTTCAGCACCTCGTCGCTAGGCATGCGCGCTCTTGTGACAGCTTTGAAGGTACGCGACAACTTCGTCGAACCGCAGTTCGTGGAATCGCAACTTGATAAAGATCCGCCTCGAGTCGGTGAGCTGCCAAGCTTCGCCACCCGAGCCGGGCGGCTCACCTTGAAGCGTCCTCGTGAGGCAGAGGCTCTGGTTGACCAAGGCGTCGATGACGTACTCAACGATCTGTGATTCCGTTGGCTCTCGCCCGAAGTGATCCATCAAATCGCGTTTTGCATCTCTCAGCGCGCGCTGGCTCAACAGGTAGTCGCCAGCTTCCAGCATCGCAACAAACTGTTGTTGCTCAGGGGGCGGACTCGACATGCGGCGTAACTCCGCAACAGTTGCCTTGTTCGGCCAGGCGCGTGGAAAACATAAGTCATCATCAGATTAACGCGGGGCGACTCATAAACACATCATATGATTGGTTCTCGAAAAGGCAAGGCCAGATTCCGGGAATGCAGCAAATCAAATGATCAGTTTTTCCTGTACCTGGCCCGCTCCAGCCGTATCTTTCCTGAGAGCGGCATCCGCCCCGGGTTATACCCCGCCCACTCGGACGCGCGCCACGACGGCGCACGGTGGGACACGGACGTCTTCGCTCGGGTGGACTCCCCGCCGTCGGGCCTTCATCGGCCCGTCGGTGGGGTTGTCGTTTTGACGGGCGATGTCTTCGGCCGAACGCCCTCGAGTTCGCTCGGCCCGTCGGCACCAGAACCGCGTTGGCGAGCGTGCTCAAGAACAAGGCCCACCCGTACCCGCTGCACCTGCTGCTGTTCACCATGCCCGGGCTGCCGTCGATCTACTCGGGCAGCGAGTGGGGCGTCGAAGGGGCGAAGGTCGGCGGAGACGACCGCCCGCTCCGCCCGGCCCTCCCGACTCCGGACGCGGGTGCGGCGCGCGGCAAGCACCCGGACCTAGCGGCGGTGACGGCGCGGCTCGCGGCCGTCCGGCGCGACTCGCCGGCGCTCCGGCACGGTGGGTACCGCCCGCTTCACGTGGCGGCGGAGCAGTTCGCGTTCGAGCGGGATGCGGAGGGCGAGCGGGTGGTCGTGGTGGCGAACGCGTCCGCCGCGGCGGTGCGACTGGAGTTCGCGATCGGGCCACGAAACGGGGAAGCCCTCGCCGACCGCCTCGGGGGAGACGTGTTCGAGGCGCGGAACGGGAAGCTGCGGGTGGACGTGCCCCCTGCTGGGGGCGCATCCTCTCGCGGCGGTAGCTCGAGCCCAGGTTCAGCGTCCACAGTTCGGCCGCCGGCCCGTCGGGCCTCACTCTCTCCGAGGCGGTCCGTGAAGCCGAATGAAGTCCAGGCGCGGCGCCCGCGGCGCTTGAACGACGTGATCGTCGCCGCCAACCGGTCCCTCGGCCGCCCGCACTGCCGAGTTCGCCCTCGCTCTTGCCACTGCCGGTGGAGCCGACGATGAGGCGGGACGTTGCCGGACCGTGTGGATGAAGCCGGAAGCCAGCGACACATGCACGGAGACTACCGCCCGGCGCGTGGACACGGAGGGCGCCGGCGGCCAATAGAATGGCAGGACCGCCTCCCGCAGTCACCCCCGCATCGGGGAGGCACAGGGGAGCTGGTGATGCAGATCCGCGCGCACGACGAGAACTCGCTCACGAACCTGCTGTTCTCCGAGGTCCACCGCCACGGGAAGGTTCGCGAACTTCTGGCCGCCATCTGCTGGCGGTCACACACCGGCCTCCCGTTCGGCGTCGCGACCGTCGAACTGCACCATCAGCTCGGGCTGTCTGACTTTGGCAAGCCCGACGTCGTACTCCTCGTGACCGACGACGCCGGCGATGTCCACCTCGTCGTCATTGAAGTGAAGCTCGGGCTCTACGAGGACGCCTGCGAGTACCCGCTGCCCGGCCGCCTGTTCGACAACCGGTTCAATTCCGAACTGAACAACCAGCTCACGCTGCGGTACCGCGCGCTGCGGTCGCTGCCGCGACTGACCCCGATCACCTTCCTCGCGGAACTGCCCCACGCGACACCCTCTCCCTACGTTCGCGACGACCCGCGGGCCTGCCACAAGACGGCCACGCTGGAACTGCTGAGGGACATACGGGACCGGCTCCGCGGCTTCTATCTGGTCGCCCTAACCCTCGACGACGACTCGCCGCTGTTGACCATGCAGGCCGACCACCAATTGTACCCCATCTTCTTCCGCCAGGACATCGGGACCGTCGACGACTTCCCCAACGTAGGCGCCCTCTCGTGGCGCGCCTGCGCCGATCTCTTCGACGGTTTGGAGAACCACTTTACGCCCTCCTACGAGCGACTACTCCGGTCGGGCGGAGCGGGCGACGAACTCGGGGAGGTGGACGACCGCTTCCTCAAGGGCCGGCACATCGTCTACTACCACGGCGAACCGTGCCTGCTCTCCGTCAAGGGATACTCCTACGCGGTCCATCGGTGGGTGGGGAACCGATTCCGGGTGGTGGACGAGGGATCAACGGATAGGGCGAAGCTCGACACGCTTCGGCCGCTCGTCCGCCATATCGAGAAGGCACCGCGCGAAAACATGAAGAATGCCACGTTCTGGACAGCCTATTTCGCGGCCCTCCCAGTCCTGCCCGCGGCCGAGACGCAGGAGGCGTGAGCGCCCGCCACTTGGCGACCATGCGCGCGGCGCACTCAGCCGCGCGACTCCACCCCGTCTGTTCCGTACGCCGACCCTCGCGCTGGCCCTTCCCGGCCGATCACCGCTCCCGCGGGAGTGACGCCGTGTTCCCGGTGTGGGTCCGCCAGATCTCGCCGTGCGGGGAAGCCAGCGCCTCGGCGAGCGTGGTGAAGAACGCCACACTCCTGATGCCTCGGGCATTCTCCCGGAACTGCTCGCGCCGCCGTAGAGCACACCCACAACACCGGGTGCCGGCTCACACCCCAGACGTTGCCGGTATCACCGTGGGCGACGGACTATCGCGGGATCGACGTGTTCAACTGGCAAGAGGCCGTGAAAGGACTGCTCTCGGCCACGGCGCCGCAGGATCAGTTGGCAGCGACGGAAGGGTCACCACGAGCGCCTCGACCCTCGACTGGAAGGCATGAGACACGTGGTTGGACACGAACCGGAGCCAGAACCCCAAGTGCGCGTCGAGCGGGCTCGGATCGGGCATTTCGGTTTCCTAGTAAACTATTCGGCACCATAGCGGCCCGGGTTGAGCCGTCCAGCCGAATGTCGGATACGTGATGTGGATCAGCCCGCGACCTCGGCCGGCACCCGCAGCAGGTCGGCCGCGTTCCTGAGGTATCCGGCGTATCCGCCTGTGGTGAAATCGGACTTTTTGGGGTGGTCGGCCCGACCGTCCGTAACTTCTTCCGGCGCGGCCCCACCCTCCGGGACAACCGCCGCTGCGAAGCGGCCCGGCGGACAGCCTCGTCCCCAAATGTGGTATTCCAGATTCGCGTGCGCCCTTTCGGTCGCGAGCGGCGCCGGACACGGTGTCCCGGTCTCCTTGCGGACCGCGTCACTTTCCGAAGATCTCGCCGAGGACGCCGACGAACGCCTCCAACTGGAACGTCTCCCGGAACAGCGGGTGCTCGCGCATCCTCAACACCCCGGGCCGCGTGACGCCGGAGAAGTCGGCAGCGACGACCGCCCGCGCCCGCGTGACGCGGTCGTCCGTCGCGAGTTCCCGGCCGGACTCCACGGCCCGGCCGTACTCCTCCTCGGTCATCATCCCGATCACCGTGTACAGGTCGAGGGCGTGGTGCCGGCCGACGTCCTTCTGCGGGTCGTCCCGGCGGTCGTGGAACGCGAACAGCTTCATCATCAGGTACGGGAACGCGTCCGGTACGAACACCGTCTCCTCGGCGGCCTCCCCACCCGACCGGCGACCCGCGAGCGTCACCGACACCGGCCGCGTGTCGATGGTCAGCGCCTCGTCGGTCCACCGGGCGTGGAGTTGAACGTCACCCTTCGGCCGGGCGCGCGGACCGTTGACCTTCAGGCTCGACTGGTGCGAACCGATCGGCCCGACCAGCAGGTCGAGTTTGACGTACTGGGTTTCCCCGCCGACGGGCACCGGCCGCCGCCACTGCATGTACTCGGCGCCCGCCACCGGCTCGTAACCCAGCGACCGGATCGCGTCCGCCACCCGCCGGGTCTTGGCCAGGTCGGCCAGGACCTCGGCCCGGATGAACAGGTCCAGGTCGTTCGTCGACCTCGGATCGGGGAGCTGGTTCAGGAGCGTCCGCTCCCCGATCCGGTCCAGGTGCCGGCGCTTCAGGTAGAGGCCGAACCCGCCCCCGATGGTCAGCGGGATCCCGTCGTCCCGCAGGGCGTGGATCAGGTCAAGCAGACTGGTCAGCAGAGGGTCCACCCGCCACCTCCTTCTCCTGCGCCTTCGCGAGCGCCCCCAGGATCAACCGCCGCACCTGATCGGCCGTTTCGCGGTCCCGCTTGTCACCGGCCGCCAGTTCGAGGTAGGTCTGGATCGGCGACGCCAGGAGCGCCGACCGGGCGTCGAAGTACGGAAGTTCGTCACGGGTTTGCAGCAACCGGAGGTTGGCGAACCGCTCACCCGCACGAACGTCGTCGCCGAGTCGGCTCACGAGGCTGGGCACGTCGGTGCAGTAGAAGGTGTCGATCGGTTCCCGGGCCATCACCGCGTAGGCGTCCACTGAGCCCACGCCGGTCCGCACTACACGCCCGTCGGTTTCCTTCTGCCAGGTCGCTAGCGCACCCACCAGTTCCTCGGCCGACTTCGCGTACCGCCCGACGAAGACGGCGCCGGTCGCAGGCGGGGTGTAGTTCTCCGCCAAGCGGTCGAGCAACTTGTCCCCCTGGAGGAGGCGCAACTTGCGGTTCTTCGCACCCGACTCCCGCGTCCGCTCCAGAATCAGGTCGGCGTCGAGGGCCTCGCATACCTTCGACACGGTGCCCAGCGTCGCCGTGCCCCCGCGCCGGGTGATCTCTTCCCGGGCGTCGTTCACCGAGTCGAACGCGGGCACGACCAGGAACAGACGCGCCACGACCGAACTGCTGCGTCGGTACACGTTCTTGATCGTGCCCCGCCGGAGGAAGCGGTTCGGGCTCCCCGTCCTGTAGACCAGTACCTCACCGGGGACGACCAGTACGCCGTTCCCGCAGAGGTCGAGCCCGCTCACCTCGCGGGCCAACAGCGCATCCAACTGGGCGGTCGGCAGGAACGGCACCACCACGAGCGGTTGTCCCGCACCACCCCGTGCCGCACTCACCGCCGCGTCAGCCGCTTCCCGCACTTCTTTCGGGGACTCCGCCGACCGACAGACCACTGCGAACCGGAACTCCCTCTCTCCCCACACGGCTTCTATCACCGCATCGGTTGTTCTCTCTTTCCCCGATCCGCCCTGTCGATCCGTTCCCGGACTCCGGGCACACAACGTCACCGGCGGAAACGACAGTTCGCCCCGGCCGATGGCCGCGATCATTTCGGCCCGGTCGGGGACTCGCTCATCCCGTACCACCTGCTTCCCCACTGCTCTCGCCTCCACCACACGCTACCGTTTCGGAAACGGGCACGAGACATGGCTCGCCGATTCACTTTCCTATTATCGCTCATTTTCCCGGCCGGGAAAATGACCAATTTCAGGAAACGACACACGGAAGGGCGGTTGAGCCAGACCGATCGCTCTTCTTGCCAAGGGAGAAGGGTGCCTCATAGGTGCCTCCATATTGCACCACACGGTACGATACCGGTGACACGCGGTGCGACACGACGGTCAGAAGCAACCCGTGTCTTGGTCAAGACTTAATGTCGTAAGTGACGTGAAAAACAGGAGTTAGCGAGGGATAGCGGATCACACTGTCGATCCGGTGGTTGCGGGTTCGAGTCCCGTCGTCCTCGCTAGACAGAAGTTGTTGGCCGAACAGCACTTAAGTGTACCCTTCCGGCGGTCGGGAGGTGCGGCCCGCAGAAGCTCTAACCCGGTAGTATACCGGGTTTCCGCTTTTCGGGTGCGTACCCATGACCGTCCGCAAGTCCCCGCCCTCTCTCCGTCGGCACAAGCCCAGCCAGCAAGGCGTCGTCACCCTCAACGGTCACGACCACTAACTTGGCCCGAAGGCCAGCGGAAGCCGGCCGCCGGACCCCCACGTCCGCCCCGCCCCCGCTCACCGTGGCCGAGCTGATCCTCCAGTTCTGGGAGCGGTACGCCACCGTCTACTACCGCCACCCCGACGGCTCCCCGACCAGCGAGCAGTCCAACTCCAAGCTGTCGCTGCGCCCCTGCGCAAGCTGTTCGGCAAGCTCCCGGCGGCCGTGTTTTCGCCGTTCAAGCTCAAGGCCGTCCGCCGGACGCTGATCGACGCCGAGGTCAGCCGCGGGGTCATCAACCAGCGGGTCGGGCGGATGAAGCGGCTGTTCAAGCGGGCCGTGGCGGAGGAGCTGGTGCCCGAGTCCGTCCACCGCGCGCTCCTCGCAGTCGAGGGGCTCAAGGTCGGGGGGTCCGAGGCCAGGGAGACCGACCGGATCGAGCCGGTGCCGTCCGGCCGCACCTGCCGACCCCGGTGAGGGCGATGATCCGCGTCCAGCGGCTCACGGGTATGCGGCCCGGTGAGGCGGCCCAGATGCGGGGCCGGGAACTGAACGTCACTGGTAAGGTCTGGGCCTACGGCCGCCGCAACACATGACAGTCTGGTGGGGCAAGGAGAGGGTCGTGCTCATCGGGCCGAAGGGGCAAGAGGTTCTGAGGCCGTTCCTCAAGCCCGACCCGGACGCGGACCTCTTCAGACCCCTGTGAGGCCGGCGAGGAACTCTTCGCGGCGAAGCGTGCCGCCCGTGAGACCAAAGTGCAGCCCAGCCAAGTCCGCCGGAATGCCAACCCGCGACGCCGGCTCGACCCGTTTGACACGCGGCCCACCCACGCGTCGGCCGTTGTCCGTGCGTCAAGGTGGGGGCCACGCCCGGCGACGAGGTGATGGCGGCGTGTCACGCCCGCGCGAAGGCGTGCCGGGCGTTGGTCGCCTACCTCAAGAAGTGACGTAACCCGCGGCGGCCGGCCGGCATCCAACAGCCGCATCGCACCCGCCGGAGGCCGAACGTGACCGCACCCCACGAACCGATCGCCGGCCGCACCGCGCTCGTCGCGGCGTGGGTCTGTCAGGTGGCCGTCGCCGTCATCCTGCTACAAACGCTGTACTTCAAGTTCACCTACGCGCCGGAAACCGCGTACATCTTCGACGGCCGCGGCGGGCGCCCGGCGGCAACCCTGGTTGGGGTACTCGAACTGGTCGCCGCGGTCCTGCTGCTGATCCCCGGGCAGGCGGCGACCGGAGCGGCGCTGGCGCTCGGGCTGATCGGCGGGGCCATTTTTACTCACCTCACGGCGCTCGGCATCGAGGTCAAGAATCCGGAGACGGGCGAGGGCGATGGCGGGCTGCTGTTCGGACTGGCGGTGACCGTCGCGGTCGGCGCGGCGGTCGTACTGGCCGTCCGGTGGCGGCAACTGCCGCTCCTCGACCGCTTCGTCGGGGTCGCCGTGACTGCCGTCCGCTGACCGGGGGCCGCTCATGACCGTGACGAACGTCGAACGGGCCGCCGACACGGCCGAACTGGTCGTGGCGCTGGCCGCGGCGCTGCGACAGACGGCCGAGCTGCTCGCCGGACTGACCGACGAGCAGTACGCCCGCAAGCCGGGCGGGGCACTGCCGAGCAGCATCGGCGGGCACGTGCGGCACAACCTGGACCACGTGGCCTGTCTGCTGGCCGGGCTGCCCGACGGGCGGCTCGACTACGACCGCCGCGAGCGCGGCACGTTGGTCGAGACCGACCGCCGGGCGGCGCTGGCGGCCGTCCGCCACCTGGAGTGCGACCTGCTACGGTTCCCGTGGGCGTGCGCCCCGGCCGCCGTCCGGCTCGCCCTGCTCACCGCCCCGGACCGGCCGCCGGTCGAGGTGGCCACCACACCCGCGCGGGAGCTGGCGTTCGTGCTCAGCCACACCATTCACCACAACGCGCTGATCGCGGTCCTGGCGGCCGCGGTCGGGGCGGCGGTCCCGGTCGGGTTCGGGTACGCCCCGGCCACCGCCGCCTACCACACCCAGCAGGCGCGGCCGTGACCCCGGAGGCGCTGCTGGCGACGGTCGCGGCCGCCCCGCCGGCACTCGTCGTGCTCGGGCTGGTGTTGGCGACGCTCGCGTCGGAAGACCTGACGTGCGTGTCGGCCGGGGTGTTGGTCGGGGCCGGCGGGATGGACCCGTGGGCGGCGCTAGCCGGGTGCCTGGCCGGCATCATGCTGGGCGACTTCGGGGTGTGGGCGGTGGGCCGGTGGGGCGGGCGCACGGTGCTCGGCTCGCGGCTCGGCCGGGCACTCCCGGCGCACCGGCTGGACGAGGTGCGGAACTGGCTCGCCCGGCACGGGGCGGGGACGGCGGTGCTGTCCCGGTTCCTCCCGGGCACGCGGGTGCCCACCTTCTTCGCCGCCGGCGCGTCCGGGGCGCCGGCGGCGCGGTTCCTGGTGTGGGCGGCGGTTGCGGCGCTGGTGTGGGTACCACTGGTGGTGCTAACGGTCGCGTTCTTCGGTGACACGGTCGCCGGGCCGCTGTCGAGGGCGCTCGGCACTGGGGCGTGGGCCGTACCGGCGGCCGGCCTGGTCGGATTCGTCGCGGTGAAGCTGGTGCCGAACCTCGTGTGTCCGGTCGGCCGGTGCCGGCTGCGCGCCGGCGCCGCGAGGCTGTGGCGGTACGAGTTCTGGCCGGCGTGGGTGTTCTACCTGCCGATCGTCCCGTGGTACGCGCTGCTGTCGCTGCGGCACCGCAGCTTCACCGTGTGGACGGCGGCCAACCCGGGCATCCCGGCCGGCGGGGTGGTGGGCGAGTCGAAGGCCGACATCATGGCCGAACTGGACCCGCGGTTTGTCGTCCGCACGACCTTGATCCCGCCGGGGCCGGTCGCCGAGCGCGCTCGCGCGGCGCTGGCGGCGATCGACGCCTTCCCGGTCATCCTCAAGCCGGACGCCGGGCAGCGCGGGGCCGGGGTGCGGAAGGTCCACGACGCGGCCGACGTGCAGAAGTACCTGGCCGAGAACCCCGGCGCGGTGGTGGTGCAGCCGTACCACCCGGGGCCGTTCGAAGCCGGGGTGTTCTACTACCGGCTGCCGGGCGATGACCGCGGCCGCATCTTCTCGATCACGGACAAGGTGTTCCCCGAAGTGATCGGCGACGGCCGGTCGATGCTGGCCGAATTGATCCGCGCGCACCCGCGGTACCGGATGCAGGAGGACGTGTTCCTGGCGCGCCACGCCACGCGGGCGCAGGAGGTGCCGGCGGCCGGCGCGCGGGTGCCGCTGGCGACCGCCGGGAACCACTGCCAGGGCACCCTGTTCTGCGACGGCGGGCACCTCCTCACTTCGGAACTGGAACGCGCTTTCGACGAGGTGGCGCGGCCGTTCGACGGGTTCTTCTTCGGCCGGTTCGACGTGCGGTACACCGACCTCGACGAGTTCCGCGCCGGCCGCGGGTTCGTGGTGATCGAGCTGAACGGGGCGACGTCCGAATCGACCAACCTGTACGACCCGAGTTGGCCGCTGTGGCGGGCGTACCGGACGCTGTTCGCGCAGTGGGCGCTGGCGTTCCGCATCGGGGCGATGAACCGCGCCCGCGGGCACCGCCCGGTCGGCCCGGTCGCACTGCTGCGGCTGATCCGCGCCCACTACCGCGACCGCCGGCTGAACCCGCTCTCCGACTGAGGTGCGCGTGAAACGTCGCGTCGCCCTGTTCGCCTACGCCGCGGCGGTGATCGCGTCGGCGGCATACCAGACGGCCCGCCCCGGTGTGCCGGAGCCGAACCCGGCCGACCGCGCGGCGGTACTGGAACCGCAGACGGCCACCGGGCCGGTCGGCGGCGCGCCGGTGCGACTGGTGTACGAGGACGCCGGGGCCGGGCCGCCGGTGGTGCTCCTGCACGGCAGCCCGGGGGCGATCGCCGACTTCCGCCACTTGGCCCCGCATCTGGCGCGGTTCCGGGTGTTCGTCCCCGACCTGCCGGGGTTCGGGCGGTCGTCCCGGTGGCTGCCGGACTACTCGGTCGCGGCCCACGCCCGGTACTTGCTCGCATGGCTCGACGCGCTCGGGGTGGGCGAGTTCCAGGCGGTCGGGTTCTCGCAGGGCGGCGGGGTGGCGTTACACCTCGCCGAACTCGCCTCGGGGCGGGTGCGGTCGGTGACGCTGGTCGGCGGGATCGGGATTCAGGAGGGCGAGGGCAGCGGCAGCTACTGGCTGGAGCACGCGAAGTACGCGGCGATGGTGCCGACGGTGGTGGCCGGGCCGGAACTGGTGCCGCACTTCGGCCGGCTCGGGTCGCGGTCGTTCCGTTGGACGTTCTTCCGCAACTTCTCCGACACCGACCAGCGGCCACTCCGCCGAATTCTGGAGCGGCTCCCGGTCCCGCTCCTGGTGCTGCACGGGCGGCGCGACGCGCTGGTGCCGGCCTGGGCGGCGGTCGAGCACCACCGGCTGGCCCCGGCCGGCGAGTTGCACCTGTTCGACGCCACACACTTCATGCTGTTCGACGCCGACGAGACGTCCCGGCTGGCCGCCCCGCTGGCCGCGTTCCTCGACGCGAACGCGGGCGGCTCGAGCACGCCGGCGCCGAAGCGGGCGGTGGTATATGCCGCAGACGGGACACCGGTCGAGGGCGGCACCCTACCGGAGCGCACCCTGTGGCCGGCGTGGGCGCAGGTGGCGGCTCCGCTCGCGGCGGCGGTCGCGTGGCCGCCCGGCGGGGCGATTCTCGCCGGCGGGCTGACCGGGTGCGACCGGGCCGACTGGTTCGTCGCGGCGCTAGGCGCGTGTGCCGGCGGGACAGTCCGCCGGCGGCGCGTCGGGTGGGCGGTGCGGGCGTTCGGGCTGTCGGTCGCCGTTGCAGTGGCGACTGCGGCTGCTGGGTGGGCGGTGGTCGCGGGCGCGGCCGTCGGGTGGGGGTTGTGGTGTGCGCGCCGGGCGTTCCGGCGCGATCGTCCGTGATCCGATTCCGCAGGAGAAAGCGATGTTCCGTTCGTTCCGAATCGTGCTGGGGCTGGTGGTCGGGCTGGGCGGGGCCGTCGCGGTGGCGCGGGCCGCCGACCCCGGGCCGAAGGTCGGCGAGGAGGCCAAGGACTTCGAGCTGACCGCCCTCGGCGGGAAGGCGACCAAGCTGTCGGCGCTGCTCAAGGACGGGCCGGTGGTGCTGGTGGTGCTCCGCGGCAACCCCGGGTACCAGTGCCCGATCTGCACCAAGCAGTTCGGCGAGTTCGTGGGCAAGGGCGACGCGTTCAAGAAGGCCGGGGCGCAGGTGGTGTTCGTGTACCCGGGGCCGAGCGACAAGCTGAAGGAGAAGGCCGACGAGTTCGTCAAGGGGAAGGACTACCCGGCCCACTTCACGTTCCTGATCGACCCCGACTACGCGTTCACCAACGCCTACGGGCTGCGGTGGGACGCCAAGAACGAGACCGCGTACCCGTCCACGTTCATCATCGAGAAGAGCCGCAAGGTGTCGTTCGCCAAGGTGAGCACGACGCACGGCGGGCGGGCGCCGGCGGCCGACGCGCTCAAGGCGCTGAACGGGAAGTGACCGGACCGGCCGCGCGGCCCGTGCCGCGCGGCCGGCGTGACCGGCTCAGTTTGCGGCGGGTAAGGTCATTCGCTTGGCGAAGGTGACCTTCCCGTCGCCGTCGGCGTAGAAGTCGGGGATCGTGCCGCAGTCGGAGTAGCCGCGGTTGAGGTAGAACTGCCGCACCGGGGCGAACGACGGCGCGGAACTGGTCTCGATCACCAACACCCGCGCCCCGGCAGTTCGGACTTGATCTTCAACGAAGGCCAGCAGTTCGCCGCCGGTCCCACTCTTCTGACGGCCCGGGGCGACGCCGATCCACCACAGGTCCCACACGCCGTCGGCCTTCGCGGCCGGGGCGAAGTACACCCACCCGACCGGCGGCCCGTCGGGGCCGGCGACCGACACCCAGACCTGGTGACCACTACCCAGCCGCCCGGCGTGGAACTCGGTCAGCACCCCGCCGAGCAGTTCCTCAGCCTCACCGGGCCGGAAGATGCCGGTGTCCGCCGCCAGGGCGATCAGCGCGTCGGTGTCGGTCGGAATCGCTTGACGGATCATGTCTCAACTTCCTCAGTAAACGGGCGGAGTGGAACACGAACGGCCGCGGCGGGCCGCCAGGACGAGGCACGCGACCCCGGCGGCCAGCGCCTGGATCAGCGGCAGGTCGGTGTTGACGGCCAGAGTGTAACCGACGCGTCGCGGCCAGTAGTGGCGATGCTCGTCGGCGAACTCCAGCCACCGGGTCAGGTCGCGGCCGATGACCAGCGCGCCGGCGACGGCCGCGCCGAACACCAGGGCGACGCCGAGCGGGCGGAGCAGGCCCCGCCGCAGCCCGGCCGCCGCGTGAACCCCCGCGCCGAACGCGGCGCACCAGAACAGGTGCATCGCGGCGAGCGCGGGCAGCGGCGGGAAGCACCCCCACACGCCGCACAGCGCCTCGCCGGGGTCGAGCGGCACGGCCGCCACCGCCAGCGCCGCCACGGCCGCGGTCAGCCACCCCGCGACGGCCAGCAGCGGCCCCCGGGCGGCGTGCCGGCGGCACCCGGCGGCGCAAGTCTCGCCCCGGCTCTCGGAAATCGAAACGGACATCGGCCGGCCCCCGTCGCGGTGCGTTTTCACGAAGCGTGTCGGGGCTTGGATGCGGACCCGCAGCCGTGCGTTACGAAACCGCGTTCTGGTCTGGCACGCGCCCGGCCGTTGGAGTATTGGACGGGCCACGGCGGTCCCACTCACTCCCGGGCTGCACGCGTGCGGCGGTCAACCCTCGTTCTCGCGCTACTCGCCGCGTGCGGATGCCACGGGCTGGAAAACCGGCTCGTATTTCGCCCCACCCACACACCCGAGCCGGGAGCGGCGGACGGTATCGGCCTGTCGCCCGGCTCGCCGCACCTGCGGGCGTACCCGCTCACCCTGACAACCGCCGACGGCACTCCGGTTCGCGCGTGGTGGTGCCCGGTGCCGGGCGCGGCCGACGCGGTCCTGTACTGCCACGGCAACGCCGGCGACCTCGCCGACCGCGCCGAGCCGGTGTCGCGGGTGATGGCCGAACTCGGCCAGTCGGTGCTTGTGTTCGACTACCCGGGGTACGGGCTGAGCGGCGGGCGGCCGTCGGAGGCCGGCAGCTACGCCGCCGCCGACGCTGCGTACGACTGGTTATTGGGTAACGGGGTGCCGGCGGCGCGCATCACAGTCGTCGGGGTGTCCCTCGGCGGTGGGGTGGCGGTCGATCTGGCCGCCCGCAAGCCGGCCCGCGCGCTGGTGCTGGTGAAGACGTTCACCAGCGTCCCGGACGTGGCCGCCCGCCTCCTCTTGGGCTTACCCATGCGGCCCGTCATGGCGAACCGGTTCGACAGCCTGGCGAAGATCGGCCGGTGCCGGCTGCCGATGTTCGTCGCGTCCGGCACACGCGACCGGCTGATCCCATACCGGCACGGAGTGCGGCTGTACGACGCCGCGGCCGGGCCGAAGCGGTTCTACCCGCTCGTCGGAAGCGACCACGACGACCCGCTGACGCCGGACTTCTTCGCCGCTCTGCGCGCGTTCCTGGCCGAACACCCCACTTCGCCCGATCCGCCGTGAGCACACACATGCGCGGCGGTATGTTACGGCGCGGCCGGAACTGCGGGCAGAACCTCAGCGCCCCACGACCTCCGGCACCCCGGGCGTGAGCCACCGCAGGCGGTGCCCCAGGCCGGCCGCGGCGAACGCCCGCTCGACCTCCGCCCGGCCCTCGGAGAAGTGCGCCCACCCCTCGAAGTGCGTCGGCACGACGACGGCGCCGGCGAACGCCCGTGCCGCCTCGACCGCGTCGGCCGCGTCCATCGTCAGGTGCGCCGGGCCGACCTCGCGGAGCCTGGCCGCGCCGAGGAACAGGACGGCCGTCGTCACCGCGAACCGCCGGGCCACCTCCGCCACCCCCTCGTACCACACGGTGTCGCCGGACAAGTACACCTCTCCGGGTGCGGCACCGCCGGCGGCGAGCACGAACCCGATCACGTCCCCGGTCATTGGCTCGCACCCGGGCGGGCCGTGCCGGGCCGGGGTCGCGGTCACCCGTACGACGCCGTCGGTGCCCGGCAGGTCGATGGACGCCCACGGCGCCAGCCCGATGGCCGCACCGCCCAATCGCCCGGCCGCGAATTCGGTGGTGAGCACCCGCGGGGCGCGTGCGAGGGCCGCCCGGCCGGCCGCGTCCAGGTTGTCGGCGTGCTGGTCGTGCGTCAGCAGTACCGCGTCGAGCGGGCCGAGTTCGGCGGGCGAGAGGGCCGGGCCGCCGGTCTTCCGCAGGACGACCGGGCCGACCGGGTAGTCGCCGCCGGCCGGGTCGAAGGTCGGGTCGGTCAGCAGTCGCAGGCCGCGGTACTCGATGAGCAGCGTCGGGCCGCCGATCGCGGTCAGCCGCAGTTCGTCCGTCATGTTCGCTCCTCACAGGTCGCCGAAAGGCGGCCGCCGGCGGGAACCGCGTCAGGGGTGCGTGTGGCCGTGCGGGTCGCCGGGCTGCGGTAGGCCCGCCGGGTTTGCCGCTCCGGCCTCGGGGGCGGTCGACGGAACGGCCCGGGCGCGGCGGTCGCGTACGGTTAAGGCGGTGCCGGTGCGGCCGAGGTCGTTCTCGCCCGGCTCGGCCCCGGGCGGGGTGGCCCGCCACGCCGCGCCGGTCGCCGCCTGCCGATACCCCTCCGCGAACAGCGGCCGCAGCACGTCCGGGTCGAAGTCGGTACTCGACGCCGGGGCCGGGTACTCCTCAGGGATCGACGTCATCCTGAACGTCATCCCGGTCAGCTCGCAGAGCGCCCACATCTCGACCAGTTCGCCCCGGGTCTGAGAGTAGATGACCGTGGACACGCTCGTCCCGGCGAGGTCGAGGAACCGCGGCTTCAGCTCCTGCGGGTCGGCGAACAGCTTGCCGGCGACCACCGCCCACACCCGCGTGCCGGCCAGCGCCCGGTTCCCCTCCCGGTGGCGGACCGTGTGCTCGACGTGCGGCGGGCGGAAGAAGATGGCCCGCGACACCCCGCCGTCCACGTGCTTCTCAGTGTACGGCGTGCCGTCCACGGTCACCCCGATCTTCGCCGCCGGGAAGATGCCCGGGATGGCCGCCGAGCCGAGCAGCACCCGCTTGATCAGGTCGCGGTCCTTCCAGGTGCCGCGGGCGGCGATCGCGCCGACGTCCCACACCACGAACCGCCGCCCCTCCACCTCCGTCGTGCCGACGTACAGCCGCCGCCCGGCCGCGTGCCCGGCCGCCAGCTCGGCCATCACGTCGGCCGTCAGGAACGCGTCGATGGCGTGGGCGAGCGGGGCGGTGTCGGCGAGCGCGCCGTTGCCGAACTGCCGGACCGGGCGGTAGCGGAACACGTCCCGGCGGCCGAGGGTGGTGTAGAACGTCTGTAGCGCGTCGTCGTACTTCGGGCCGAGGAACGCGAACGGGGCGATCAGCGCGCCGGTGCTGATGCCGGTGACGGTGTCGAACGTCGGGCGGGTGCCGGCGGCCGTCCACCCGACCAGCACGCCGGCCGAGTACGCCCCGTACGCGCCGCCCCCGGACAGGCACAGCACGTTCCGCGGCGGACCGGCCGGCGACCGCTTCGCCACCATGTCGCGGAACTCGTCGGCCACTCCGATCAGATCGGCCCCGAGTCCCAGCTCATCGACGTCGTGCTGCCCATCCGGCTCGATCAGGTCGCGGGTGTTCAGACCGCGATCGACCGGCGACGGCGCCATCCGGCAGCCCGGCACCGCCACCAGCGCGGCGCACAGGACGAGCACCGCCGCACGGCCGGGTGATGCAATGGCTCGCTCCATCGTGCCACCAGAACGGGGAAGGTGCCGCGCGTCCGGGCGCGGCTCGGTCGGCGTTACCGCGGCCGCCCGCCGCACGCAAGGCCAATCGTCGCATCGGGTTCAGACCGACTTCAGGCCCAGCAGTTTGGCGTAGACGGCGAGGTTCTCGCGGAAGCCCGGGCGGCGAGCCGGGGCGGCGTTGTGGTGCAGCAGGACGAACGTGGCGTCGTCGCCGGCCGGGCGGCCGCCGCGGTACGCGTCGAGGGCGGCGGCAAGGGCGGCCGGGAAGCGCGGCGGGTCGGCCGCGTCCAGCCCGCCGACGAGCGCGAGCAACCCGGCCTCGCCGAGCGGCCGCCCGGCCGGGTCTTCGGCCTCCAGCAGCGCGTCGGTGTACATCAGAACGAGGTCGCCCGGCCGCAGCGGGAGCGCGTGCGTGCTGTACGCCACGTCGTCGGCGATGCCGAGCGGCAGGTCGGTGAGAGCGTCGCCGGCGTCCGCGCCCGGGGCGAGCGCCGCCCACTTACCCGCAGCGGCCGGCCGCCACAGCGGCGGCGGGTGGCCGGCGTTGGACACGGTCAGGGTGTTGGTGTCCGTTAAATAGGTGGCGACGACGGCGGTGGCGAACCAGTTCAGCTTCGCCAGCTCGCCGAACTCGCGGTTGAGCGCCTGCACCAGCCGCGTCTGGTCCCGGCGGTCGATGTGCCGCCGCATCAGCCCGCGGAGCGACCCGGCCAGTTCGGCGACCGACGCCCCGTGACCGGAGATGTCGGCCAGGATGAGCCGGGTGATCGACCCGCCGCTGCACAGCGACGCGTAGTACACGTCCCCGCCGGCGGCCGCCCCCTCGTACGGCCGGCTGAACACCCACACGTCCAGCCCGGGCGTGGAGACGGCCCGCTCGACCGCCCGGCTGCCGCCCCAGATCTCCATACACTGGAGCGCGCGAGCGGGGTCCGGCGGGCGGGGCACGGAGGTCGGAGTCGGCGTGCTCATGGCCGTTGGATGCACGCCCCGGCGGTCGGGTTACGCCGTCGGTAACCGCCCGCGCGCGCCGCGCATCCAAGTGCCGAACCGCGCCGCGAGGGCCCGATGAGCGAACCGGATTCGACAGCGACCCGCCGCCGCTTCCTCGTGTCGGCCGCCGGGGCCGGGGTCGGTGTGCTGGCGGCCGGCGGCGCGTACCTGGCGCTGCGGGGCGGCTCGGCCTCGCCCGCTCCCCATCCGAAAGAGGTTGACGTGACCGCCGAACCGAACCCGCGGCTGTTCACCTTCGTGGGCGGCACCGCCGGCCCGTGGTCCGTCGTTTCGGTAACGGCCGTGACCGGGGAGTCGCTGCCGGTCGTGTCGCGGCTGGACATCGTGAACGGCCCGGCCGCGGAAGCCCCCGGAGCCGCGTGGGCGCTCCGCGGCGTCACCAGCAACGAGCGGTACGCCACCCGCGCGGAGAAGACCGAGCTGGCGGCCAAGCAGGCGGCGCTGGGCCGACCGGCTGCGACCCACGCGGCGCTCATCCCGATCCGCAAGAGCGCCGCGTGGTGGGCGCTGACGCAAGACGAGCGCCGGGCCATCTTCGAGGAGCAGTCCGGACACACCCGGACCGGGCTGCGATACCTGCCGGCCGTCGCCCGCCGGCTGCACCACTGCCGCGACCTCGGCGAGAAGGAGCCGTTCGACTTCCTGACCCTGTTCGACTACGCCCCGGCCGACGCCCCGGCGTTCGAGCAGATGGTGGCCGAACTGCGGGCGTCGGCGGAGTGGAAGTACGTGGATCGCGAGATCGACATCCGGCTGGTCCGCGCCGGCTGACCGCCGGTCACTTCCGGCCGGCCTTGTCGAAGTCGTACAGGAAGATGCTGAACCCGACCCCGGACTCCTGCCCGGACTTGCCGTTCTGGAACAGCATGAACCGGCCGTCGTCACTCACCACCGCCTCGGCCGCCTTCCACCCCTTGTAATCGGTGAAGAACGTCAGCCGCTCCCGCCGGCCGCTGCCGTCGAGGGCGAGCTTGTACAGGTCCACCAGCGGCCATCGCACGTTCTTCGCCTCGGCGCTCTCGACCAGCGTCCATTTGCCGTCCGGGAACACGCCCTCGCACTCCTCGTACCGGTCGGGCGTGTTCGTCAGGTTGGTGAGCCCGCCGGTGGCGAGGTCGAGCAGGTACGTCTCGGTGTTCGCGGTGTCGCCGATCTCGTACGCGGTGACGGTCAGCTTGGCGTCGTCCGGCGGGACGAAGTTCTGCGTCTCGATCCACTTCCGCGGCCGCCGGTCGGCGGGGAAGTCGGCCGTTTTCAGTACGAGTTTGATGTTCACCAGCTTCGGAATGCCGCCGTTGAGCGAAATCTCGCCGGTCGAGATGTGGTCCTGCTCGCCGTGCGTCCAGGCGAGTTTGGGCCGCGTCCGCGACACCGCCGGGCCTTCGTTGCACTGCACGCCGAGCGGCACCGGCGGCTTGGTCAGGCTCTTGTCGAGTACATACAGATAGCTGCTGTCACGGGCCTTCTGCCGGGCCGCCTTGTCGGTCCGGTCGAACGTGTCCTTCGGCCCGCTCAACAGCAGGTCGCCGTTCCACAGGTATAGCGCGCGGACGAACCCGTGGTGCGTAAAGTGGTCGGTGCAGGGGGTCGTTCGGCCCGTCGCGAGGTCGAACTCGTACACGTCGCCGTAGGCGCGGTTGAGGAAGGCGAACCGCTTGCCGTCGTGTCGCCAGTCGGCTCGCTCGCCGAACCAGGTGAGCCGCCGGATGTGCGGCGGCAGGTCGTCGGCCGGGTCGCCGCTCTTCGGCTGCCCGCGCGTGCCGGAAGCCGCCGCCAAGGCGGCGGTTGCCGCCAGAAGTTCGCGCCGCGTCATCGTTTCGGCCCCGAGAGATGAAGGCGGGCGAAGGCTTCAGACCTCGCAACACGCCAGCGGCAAACGGACGAAGGTGGGGGTGGCCGACTGGTCGGGGGCGTCCGGATGGTAGGCGAAGGTCGCCTCGTCCGGGCCGATGTCGATGACCGCGTGGCTGACGGTGCGGGCGGAGTCGCGGGCCATGTTCACGCTCAGGTGCTCGCGGCCGGGCCAACGGTGCCGGTGGAATGCGTGCTGCGCGGCCGCCCACCCGCTCAGGTCGTCTGCGAACAGGGAGGCGAACAGCGCCCGCCGCGGGCCGTCAACCAGGGCGTCGCCCAGCCCGGACGAGGTGAACAGCAGTGGGGCGCCGAGCAGTCGGGAGGTCACCATCGGCTCCCGCCCGTCCCACCACACGTCGGCCACCACCCCGTGGCCGATCAGCACCAACCGGAACGGGGCGAACTGGCGGTAGTCGAGCCGCTCGGCGGACCCCAGCGCCTCGGCCGGCGAGCCGGCGTTCAGGAGCGACGGGATCACACACCCGCGAGACCGCGCGGCCGCCCGCGGCGCGGCGCCGATCAGGTTGACATTCAGCACCGCCAGCGCCAGCCCGGCGTCGTTGACCGCCAGCCAGGTGCCGCCGGACGCCGGGTCGGTGGGCAGCGCCGCGGTCCGGTCGCCGAACCGCCGCACGACCGGGGGCAGCCCGGCCGCCCGGGCCGGCGACTCGTCCCGGTTGAACGCCGCTCGGGCGCCGCCGTCGGGCCGCGGGATGACGGTCAGCGTACACATCGTATGGCTCCGTGTAATCTCGCGACCAGCCGCGGGTACTGTTACGATACCTCATATCCCCAACGGTTACACCGCCCATGAGCGAACCGATCCTGCCGGCCGACCGCGAGGAGGTGGCCGCGCTCCGCGACATCGTCGAGGGCACCGCCCGGCACACCGGCGAGGAGTTCTTTCGCGCGCTGGTCCGCAACCTGAGCACCGCCACCGGGGTGCCGAACGCGTTCGTGGCCGAGTTCGCCGGCGGCACCGCCCGGGTGCGCACCCTCGCGTTCTGGCAGGGCGACGGGTTCATCCCGAACGCCGAGTGGGCGCTGGCCGGGACGCCGTGCGAGGACGTGCTCCGCGGGGCGCTGTGCCACCACCCGGTGGACGTGCGGCACAAGTTCCCGGGCGACCCCGGCTCGGCCGACGTCGAGAGCTACCTCGGCGTGCCGCTCCGCGACGCCGGCGGCGCGGTGCTCGGCCATTTGGCGGTGTACGACACCCGGCCCATGCCGCCGGAGCCGCGGCTGCTGTACACGTTCCAGATCTTCGCCGCCCGGGCGGCGGCCGAGCTCGACCGGCTCCGCATGGACGCCATGCTCCGGGACAGCGAGGCCCGATACCGCGACCTGTTCCACAACGCCCCCAGCGCGTACGTGTCGCTCGCCCCGGACGGCCGCGTCGCCGACACCAACCGGTATCTCGCCCAGATGCTGGCCGACCCGGGCGCCGACCTCGTCGGCCGGCCGTTCCTCGACCTGTTCGCCCCGACCGCCGAGGGCCGGCCGCGGATGGCCGCGGCGCTGGACAAGCTGACCGCCGGCGAGACGTCGTCGCTCGACGAGGTGGAGCTGCTCGCGGCCGGCGGGAAGGCGGTGTGGGCGTTCGCCCGGCTGCGGACGGCCGCCGGGGTGCCGCGGGTCATCCTGTGCGACATCACCGACCGCGTACGGGCCGAGCGGGAGAAGGCCCGGCTCCAGCAGCAGAACGCATACCTGCAAGACGAGATCAAGGCGGCGCACAACTTCGACGAGATCGTCGGCCGCAGCCCGGCGCTGGTGTCGGTGCTCCAGCGGGTGTCGAAGGTGGCCGGGACCGACTCGACGGTGCTCATCGCCGGCGAGACCGGCACCGGCAAGGAGCTGGTCGCCCGGGCGGTCCACTCGGCCAGCCCGCGGCGCGGCCGCCCGCTCATCAAGCTGAACTGCGCCGCGCTGCCGACCGGACTGGTCGAGAGCGAGCTGTTCGGGCACGAGAAGGGGGCGTTCACCGGGGCCACCGCCCGCAAGCCGGGGCGGTTCGAGCTGGCCGACGGCGGCACCCTGTTCCTCGACGAGGTCGGCGAACTGCCCCTCGAAACGCAGGCGAAGCTGTTGCGCGTATTGCAGGAGCGGGAGTTCGAGCGGGTCGGCGGCACCGCGCCGGTGAAGGCGGACGTGCGAGTGATCGCCGCCACCAACCGCGACCTCGCGAAGATGGCGAAGGACGGCAAGTTCCGCGAAGACCTCTTTTACCGGCTGAACGTGTTCCCGGTGCGGCTGCCGGCCCTCCGCGAACGGCCGGGCGACGTGCCGCTCCTGGTCCGGCACTTCGCGGCCAAGTTCGCGGCCCGGCTGGGCAAGCGAGTCGAGGCCATCGCCCCGGACGCGCTGGAGGCGCTGACCGCGTACCCGTGGCCGGGCAACATCCGCGAGCTGGAGAACGTGGTCGAGCGGGCGGTGATCCTGTCCGACGGGCCGGAACTGGAGATCGACCCGGACGTGCTGGCGCTCGCCCCGGAGTCCCCTTCCCCGGCCGCGGCCGACGGGCAAAGCCTCGTGGCGGTCGAGCGGGAACACATCCTGGCCGTGCTGGCACAGACGAACTGGGTGATCGAGGGGAACGGCGGGGCGGCGAAGGCGCTGGGCCTGCACCCGAACACACTCCGCAGCCGGATGAAGAAGCTCCGCATCGTCCGCCCGTCCTGAGACCCCACCCACGACATTTCGTGGCCCCCACGAGCGGCCGTGGGGGGGCGCCCGGGACCTTCACGCGGCCTTCACCTCGCCCCGCGCAATTTGCTGGTCCCAAACCCTTATAACGCAAGGCGTTCGGCAACTCTTCGCGTGCGATCTCGGCCGCGGCACGGCAGTCGCTTTTGGCCCTGGCATCCCCCCGGAGCCGTCCGATGAGCACGCTGAGCGAAGTCGATCTGGTCGCCCGCCTGAAGGCCGGCGACGGGGCCGCGTACGCCGACCTGACCCGCGCCCACGGCGGGGCGATGACCGCGGTCGCCCGGCGGTTCTTCGGGGATACGGCCGACGCGGCCGAGGCGGTTCAGGACGCACTGGTGTCGGCGTTCCGGGCGATGGCCGCGTTCGAGGGCACGGCGAAGCTCGGTACGTGGCTGCACCGCATTACCGTCAACGCGTGCCTGCTCAGGCTGCGTGCCCGGCGGCGGGCGCGGCTGGTGCCGCTGGAGGACGCCGTTCACCCCGCCCCGCCGGCCGACTGCGGGCTGGACCGGGACGAAACCCGCGCCCGGGTGCGGGCCGGGTTGGCGCGGCTGCCGGCCGCGTTCCGCACCGTCATCCAGCTCCGCGACCTGGACGGGCTGAGCACCGAGGAGGCGGCCGCCCGGCTGGGCACCAACAGCGGGGCGGTCAAGACCCGGCTGCACCGCGCCCGGCAGGCGCTCAAGGCGGTCCTCGACCCGCAATTCTCCAACGCGGTGTGACCGCCGGCCGCGGGCGGCATCGAACCCGCACATTCCCTTTGCGGAGCGCACATGCAGCCGAACCGGGTGGCCCTCGTCACGGGCAGCGGGGCGAAGCGGGTCGGGTCGGCGGTGGCCGACGCGCTGGCCCGTCGCGGCTACGCCATCGCCGTCCACTACCGCACCAGTGCCGCCGAAGCCGCCGAGACGGTCGCAAACTTGCGCGGGCACGAAGTTGAGGCCGAGGCGTTTCGCGCCGACCTGAACGACGAGACGGCCGTGCGGGCGATGGTCGGCGACGTGCTGGCCCGGTTCGGCCGCGTCGATGTGCTGGTCAACTGCGCCGCCGCGTGGAAGTCGAAGCCGCTCGAAGAGGTGACCGCCGCGGACGTGCGGTTCCACTTCGACACCAACGCGCTAGGCACCTTCCTGATGTGCCAGCGGGTCGGGCTGGCGATGGTGTCGCAGGCCGACGGCGGGGTGATCGTGAACGTCGGCGACTGGGCCGAGGTGCGGCCGTACCCGGGGTACGCGGCGTACTTCCCGAGCAAGGGTGCGGTGACCGCAACGACCCGCTGCATGGCAGTCGAGCTGGGGCTACGGAACCCGAAGGTGCGGGTGAACGCGGTGCTGCCCGGGCCGGTCATGCTCCCGCCGGACCTGCCCGACGAGGAGAAGCGGCAGGCGATCAACGCCACGCTCGTCAAGCGCGAGGGCAGCCCGCACAACATCGCGCAAGCGGTGCTGAGCTTCATCGACAACGACTTCGTCACCGGCGTGTGCCTGCCGGTGGACGGCGGCCGCACCGTGTACGCCCCGGAGTGACCTGCATGACCGGCCCGGAACTGGTTCTGCTCACCGCGGCCGCTTACGCGGCGGCCGGGCTTGCCTTCGCGGTCGCGTTCGTGACGCGGGGCGCGGCGAAACTCGACCCGGCGGCGCGGGAGGCGTCGTGGGCCTTCCGGCTGCTCATCATGCCGGGCAGCGCCGCGCTGTGGCCGCTCCTGGCGGCCAAGTGGGCGCGGGCGCAGACGCAGACGCACGCAGACGGGGGTGCGGCATGACCCGGCACCACCGGCGGGCGCACGTGTGGCTGTGGCTGGCGGCCGTAGCGGTCGGCGGGGCCGCCTGGGCGGCGTGGGTCGTTCAACTGCGGGGCGCGCCGTGAGCACCAAATACGTCCCGGTGAAGTGGAACCGCAACAAGCGGGTGTACGACCTGTTCGTCGCCGGTGGAGTTGCGGCGTACCTGGTCGCGTTCGTCGCGGTCGGCAGCGCCGTCTGGACCGGCGACGCGGCGCTCGGCCTGCCCGTCCTGCTGATCCGCGCCCTGGGCACGTGCGCCCTCGTCATGCTGCACGTCGTGCTGGCGCTCGGCCCGCTGGCCCGGCTCGACGCCCGGTTCCTGCCGCTCGTGTACAACCGCCGGCACCTGGGCGTGGCGACGTTCCTGGTCGGGTTGGGACACGCGGTCGCCGCCGCCGGCTACTACCACGGGTTCGGGTCGGTCAACCCGCTCGTGTCGCTGCTCTCGCTGCCCGGCGTGCCGTTCGAGTGGTTCGGGATGGCCGCACTGGCGATCCTGTTTGTGATGGCCGCCACCAGCCACGACTTCTGGCAGAAGCTGCTCGGCGGGGGCGTGTGGAAGTGGCTGCACCTGTCCGTGTACGCCGCGTACGTCCTGCTCGTCGTCCACGTCCTGTTCGGCGCGCTGCGGGACGGGCCGAACCTGCTATACCCGCTCGTCGCGGGCGGCGGGTTCACAGTCGTCGCCGGGTTGCACCTCGCCGTCGGACTGCGGGAGCGGCGGCGAGACGAGCGGCCACTCCCGCCCGCCCGCGTCCCGCTCGACGTCGGTTGGATCGACGCGTGCGCCGTAGACGACATCCCCGAGAACCGGGCGGTCGTGGTGTGCGTGCCGGGGCGCGAGCGGGTCGCGGTGTTCAAGCACGCCGGCGGCATTTCCGCGGTCACGAACGTGTGCGCCCACCAGCGCGGGCCGCTCGGCGAGGGCAAGGTCGTGGACGGGTGCATCACCTGCCCGTGGCACGGGTGGGAGTACCGGCCCGCGGACGGTTGTTCGCCGCCGCCGTTTCAGGAGCGGATCGCGACGTACCGGGTGAAGGTGGTCGGCCGGCGGGTGCTGCTCGACCCCGACCCGCTGCCGCCGGGGACGCCGGTCGAGCCGGCCAAAGTGGAGGAGCCGAGCCGTGCCGACTGACGCCGACCGCGACCCGTTCTTCGTCGGCTGGCTGCCGATGCCCCGCCGCTACGCCCGCTTCCTCCTGCCGGTCGCCTGCCTACTCGTTGTCGCGGCGGCGGTCGGCGGGGCGGTGCTGGCGTGGGGGCAGCGGTCGCCCGGCCCCGGCACCTGGGACGACGACACCGTCACCCTCACCGGCGTGGTGACCGCCGAGCCGTACGCGCGGCTCCGCGTCCCGGGTGATGCAGGCGGCCCGCCGCGCACGCTCCTACTGGTAAATGAAGGCAAGTTCGGCGCGAAAGACCGCGTGCGGCCGTTCGACGGCCGCCCGGTGCGGGTTCGCGGCACCCTGCTGGCCCGCGGCGAGTGGCGGATGCTCGAACTGGCAGACGGTGACGACGCGTTGAGCGCCGCGGACCTGCCCGAAGTGGACGCGGCGGCGCTGCGCACCCCGCCGGCGACCCCGCTCGGCCCGGTCGAGCTGCGCGGCGAGATCGTCGATTCCAAGTGCTTCCTGGGCGCGATGAAGCCGGGCGGCGGGCGCACCCACAAAGGCTGTGCGGTGCTGTGTCTGCGGGGCGGCGTGCCGCCGGCGTTCGTGTCGCGCGACGAGGGCGACGTCCTATACCTGCTGACAGGCCCCGACGGCGGGCCGCTCGCCCCGACGTACTTCGACCTCGCCGGCGACCGCGTCCGCCTCGCCGGGCGTGCCGAGCGGTGGGGCGACCTGCGCGTGCTCCGCGTGGACCGCGCGAGTGCCGGTGATTGACGCCTTTCACAACGGCCGGCTCGTCGGCACCGTAGCCCGGGAGGCAAAGCCCCCGCGCCGCACCCCAGAACGACGATTCGACGTATTTCCACCCTGCAACGGTTCCAGACTCGCCGACTTCCCACCGCGAAGCGCCCGGCGGTGATGGAGGAAATGCACCGCCCAAGCCGAAGAGGCGGTGTCGAACGACGCGCATCCCATCGGCGGCCGGGGCGTCGAGCGGCTTCACCCTGCCGTCCCCGTCCGCACAAACCTGTCACCCGGCCGCGCGCCGCTACACCAACACAACCCACCAGATGACGATCCCGTGAGGTAACGCCGGAAGGCGTCCTTTTCGGTTTCAGGTACCCGGTGAAGGGAGTAACATCCTACCACCTTGCGCCCTCGCGGAGACCAACGATGACCGAGCGTTCCCGTCACGATCACGTTTTCCTCGCCGAGCTTGCTCACCTCTACCCGACGGTCGATGCGGCGGCGACGACCATCGCGTCACTTGAAGCGTCGCTCGAGTTGCCGAAGCCGACGGTCCACGTCATCAGCGACATCCACGGCGAGGCGAAAAAGCTGAAGCACGTGGTGAACAACGCGTCCGGCTCGCTCCGCCCGCTGGTCGAGCGGCTCTTCGGCTCGTCGCTCGACGACGCCGACCGGCGCGAGCTGCTCAACCTCATCTACTACCCGCGCGAGACCTTCGAGTTCCTCGCCCCTCGGATGACGGCCCCCGAAGTGCGGCGGGAGTACGTGCAGCGGCGGCTCGATCAGATGTTCGTCGTCCTGCGGCACCTCGCGGCGCACTACCCGCTCGGGCACACCGAGCAGCTTATCCCGGTGGAGTACCGCGAGTTGCTGCGTGAACTCATCTTCCTTCCCGTTCTGGAGGGCGGGAGTCCGCACCTCGGGGCGGTGGTGCGCCAATTCCACACGCTCGGGAAGGAGCTCGACCTGCTCCGCGTCGTCGCCCGAGTCGTCCGCAACCTGCTGATCGGCGAGCTGATCGTCGCGGGCGACTGCGGCGACCGCGGCCCGCGGATCGACCAGGTGATTGAGTTTCTGATGCGCCAGCCGAACGTGTCGGTCGTGTGGGGCAACCACGACATGTCGTGGCTGGCCGCATGCCTGGGGCACGAACTGAGCATCGCGACCGTGATCCGGGTGTCGCTCCGCTACCGCCGCCTCTCACAGCTCGAAGAAGGCTACGGCATTCCCATGTCGCCGCTCGAGCGGCTGGTCCGCGACTGCTACGCGGACGACCCGGCCGAGCGGTTTTCGTGCAAGGGCGCCGGCCTCCGCGACCCGCTGCTCATGTCGCGGATGCAGAAGGCGATCGCCGTCATCCAATTCAAGCTCGAAGGGCAGTTCATCAAGCGCAACCCGCACCTCAACCTGGAGTCGCGCGACCTGCTCGGGCGGATGTCGCTGAAGAACGGCACGGTGACGCTGGAGGACGGCAAGGAGTACCCGCTCCGCGACACCCGGTTCCCGACCGTCAACCCGGCCGACCCGCTCGCGCTCTCGCCGGAAGAGGCTGCCTGCGTCGCCCGGTTGCGGCTGTCGTTCCTCCGCAGCCCGATCCTGTGGGAGCAGATGAAGTTCCTCGTGCGCCGCGGCCGCATGCACCTCGTCCGCGACCGGCACCTGATCTTCCACGGGTGCCTCCCGGTCACGCCCACCGGCGAATACTTAACGCTCCGTGTGGACGGCGAAGAATTGGCAGGCCGGCCGCTGTTCGAGAAGCTCAACGACGTGGTGTCCCGGGCGCTGCTCGGCAAGGCGCCGGCGGACCTCGACCTGCTCTTTTACCTGTGGGGCGGCCCGCTATCGCCGCTGTTCGGCAAGGACAAGATGGCGACCTTCGAGACGTACTTCGTCGCCGACGAGCACACGCACAAGGAGACGAAGAACCCGTACTTCTCCCTCATCCACGAGAAGGACTTCTGCCGGAAGGTGCTGCGCGAGTTCGGCGTCGATGACCCGGACGGGCTGATCGTCAACGGGCACGTGCCGGTCAAGATCGCGGCCGGGGAATCTCCCCTCAAGCGGAGCGGCCTGGCCGTGACGATCGACGGGGCGTTCTCCGAAGCGTATGGCGACAAGGGGTACACGCTCATCCTCGAGCCCCGGCAGACGCTGCTCGCGCAACACCACCACTTCGAGTCGGTCGAGGAAGCCATCCAGTCCGGCGCGGACATCATCCCGTCGGTGCAGGTACTCCGCGAGTACCCGGAACCGCGGCGCGTGGCGGTCACCGAGCAGGGAGAGCAGATTCGGGGGCGGGTCGAGGTGCTGCGACGGCTGATCGATGCTCACGAAGGAAACGACCTCAACCGCTGATCGTTTCCTGTGCCCGGGTGGCGAAGGCGCCACCCGACTCGGCGGGAACGCCCGCGGTGAGCGCACCCGGCCCGAACTCACGGCTACGGCCGTCGGGGCGACGGGCGAATTCGTACCGTCAGATCAGCCCGTGATGGCCGAGATACCGCTCGGCGTCGAGGGCGGCCATGCACCCGGTGCCGGCGGCGCTGACCGCCTGACGGTAGTAGTCGTCGGCCACGTCGCCGGCCGCGAACACCCCGTCCACGCTCGTGTAGGTGCGGGCCAGCGTCGTCCACTTGATGTAGCCGGTCTCGGTCAACTCTACCTGCCCGTCCAAGAACCCGACGTTGGGCGTGTGCCCGATCGCCAAGAACAGCCCGCTCGCCGGCAGGTCCTCCTTGGCCCCGGTCTTGTTGTTCTTGACCCGCACCGCGGTCACGCCTTTGGGAATGCCCTCGCCCAGCACCTCGTCCACTTCCGTGTTCCAGCGGATGTCGATCTTCGGGTTGGCGACCGCGCGGTCGGCCATCACCTTGCTCGCCCGGAGGGCATCACGCCGCACCAGCAGGTGAATCTTGCTGCCGTACTTGGTCAGGTACGCGGCCTCCTCGACCGCCGTGTCGCCGCCGCCGACCACCACGATCGGCTGGTCGCGGAACCGCGGCAGCGCGCCGTCGCACACGGCGCACGCGGACACGCCGTAGTTCTTGTACTTGTCCTCGCTCGGCAGCCCCAGGTAGTTCGCCCGCGCCCCGGTGGCGAGGATGACCGTGTGCGCCTCCACCGTCTTCCGGTCGTGCGTGGTCAGGGTGAACGGCTTCTTCTTGAAATCGACCGACACCACGTCCTTCGACTGGACGCGGGTGCCGAAGTTCTTGGCCTGCTGCCGCATCAGGGCGACCAGTTCCGGGCCGTTGATGCCGTGCGTCGGCTGCGGCTTGTCCTTCGCCACCCAGTACGGGAAGTCCGGGTCGTCGGCCTTCAGCGCGGTCTTCAGGTACTGCCGGGTGTCGCCGGCCGGCCAACTGGGGAAGTTCTCGACCTCGGTGGTCAGCGCGAGCTGGCCGAGCGGCATGGTGCCGTTCTGGCGGTTCTTGTCGTCGTCCGGGTTGCCCTCGAACACGAGCGGGTTGAGGCTGGCGCGGGCCGCGTAGATGGCGGCCGTCCACGCGGCCGGGCCGGAGCCGATGATGACGACGTTTTCAGGCATTGGTGTTTCGTTTTTCGTTTTTTTGTGTTTGGTGGGCACACGACTGGCTGGTGTCGCCACACCGGTCGGCCGTGCTATTCTAGACGGACACGGCCCGCTGTCCGGATCGGCGTTGCGTAGGCGAGTCATCGGCCGCGGCACACCAAACACAATAAACGAAACACCAAACACCAAGCCGATGCACGAGCGCCTGACCCATTTCCGCGAGATTCTGCGGTACGTGCCCCGGTTCCGCGACCGGGTGTTCGTCATCGCCATCGACGGCGCGGTGGTCGAAGACGACAACTTCCCCAACCTGCTGCTCGACATCGCGCTGCTCCGCAGCCTGAGCATCCGCGTTGCATTGGTTCACGGGGCGGCACACCAGATCCGCAAGTACGCCGAACTGACGAACGTGACGCCGTCCGACCTGGTCGGGACGGGCATCACCGATCGGGCGACGCTCAACGTCGCCATCACCGCGGCCAACCGCGTCACTCACGAGATTCTGGAGGGGTTGTCGGCCAACGACCTGCGCGCCGCGTGCCCGAACGCGGTGGTCGCGCACCCGGCCGGCATCCTGGGCGGCGTCGATCACCTGTTCACCGGCAAGGTGGAGCGGATCGACTACCCGCTGCTCCAAACCCTGCTCGAACACGACATCATTCCTGTCATTCCGCCGATCGGGATCGACGGGACGGGCGCGTCGTACCGGCTGAACTCCGACGCGGTCGCGGTCGAACTCGCCAAGTCGTTGCGGGCGGTGAAACTGGTATACCTCAACACCGAGGGCGGCATCCGCGACGCCGGCGACGTGGTGCGGCAGATGACCGTGCAGGAGGCCGACGCGTTCCTGAAGAAGCACCGGGCCGAAATGACCCCGGAAACACATACCAAGCTGATGCACGCGGTGCGGGCGGCGAAAGAGGGCGTCGAGCGAATTCACATCATCGATGGCCGCGAGCAGGAGGGCTTACTCGGCGAAGTGTTTTCGAACGAGGGCATCGGAACCCTCATCCACGCCAACGAATACCAGGCGATTCGTGCGGCGCAAAAGAAGGACGTGCGGGCCGTCTTTAACCTCATCCAGCAGGGCGCCAAAACCGACGAACTGGTGCGGCGGACACGCGCCGAGCTGGAAAAAACGATCGGCGACTACTTCGTATTCGAAGTGGACCGCAACCCGGTGGCGTGCGCGGCCCTGCACATGTACGCCGACCACGGCATGGCCGAGTTGGCGAGTGTGTTCGTGGACGAGCGGTATGTGAATCAGGGGATCGGGGCGAAGTTGATCAGCTACGCGGAGACGGTGGCCCGCGGGCGCGGCGTGGCGCGCGTATTCTGCCTCTCAACGCAGGCGATCAACTACTTCATCGCCCGCGGCTACACGCCGGGCAAGGTAGACGACCTACCGCCGACCCGCCGCGACAAGTGGGAGCAGAGCGGGCGCCGGTCGCAGGTGCTCATCAAACCACTGGGGTGAGACTACATTTCGTAAATCTGTACCGCTTATGCCGCCTCCCCTGCCCGCCGGTACGCCCGCGACGCCGGTTCCTTTAGCCGCTCGCTCCGGGCGAAGCCGATACCAGCCCCCGCACACGCGAGGGACCGGTTATGGCAACGTTCTACCTGTTACCGCCGCGCGCCACCCTCGAACGGGCGGTCGCGGACCTGTTCGGTAAGCTGCTGCCCGGCCTGCCGCTACCGTCGGAATTGTGGGACGACTGCGCCGCCCGTCTCGCCGATGCCGGGTGGCCCGCCGACGTGTTCCTGATCCCGAAGGACGAACTGCCCGACGGCGACACGGCGTCGGCGCTGGTGTGCGGCTATGGGGCCGAGCCGGGCGACCGGGTCGTGGAAGTGAGCGCGGCTCGGTCGGCGCGGGCGTGGGTTGTGCCTGATGACGTGTCCGCCGCCGCCGCGGCGCGATAAGATGGCAGTTCCCGGTTCGCCTCTCCTCACCGGTGAACTGCCCCGACGCGCGGTTCCGCGGCCACAACCTATGACTGACCCGAACGACACCAACGACGACTGGGCCGACCTCGCCCGCGAGTTCGCGCTCGACAAGCCGGCCGCCCCGCCGCCGGACACGGTCGAGCGGAAGATCGAGGAAGAAGCGGTCGAACCGCACCGCGGTTTCGATCCCCGCGGCGACGAGGCGGCCGCCGACGGCGAGACGGAGTCCGAGGCGTCGGACGAGGAGTTCGAGGACGCCGAGGACGCGCCCGCGGGCGAGGCGACCGCCGACGGCGAGCAGCCCGGCACCGGCCGGAAGCGCCGCCGCCGCCGCCGCCGTCGCCGTAAGGGCGGCGCCGGTGCCGAAGTTGCCGCGCCGGCCGCCGAGGCCGACGCCGAACCAGAGGGCGCGCCGGACGCCGAACCGGCCGAGGAGTTCGAGCCTGAACCCGAGGCCGAAAGTTTCGCCGAGGACGAGGCCGACGACTCCGACGCGGCGCCGCTGGCCGCCGAGGAAGACACCGCCAGCGAGGTGCTCCGCGAACTCATCGCCACCTGGAACGTGCCGTCGTGGGACGAGATCGTGGACGGACTGTACCGACCGCACTAAAGCGCAGTTCCAGGTTCCAGGCTCCAGGCTCCAAGTTCAAGACGCGCGGTTCGGCTTCGTTCACCCGGCTTGCAACTTTGAGAACCTGGAACCTGGAACCTGGAACCCGGAACTGAGGGCATCATGGCCGACGCGATCATCGACGTGGTCGGGGTGGAAGAACTGCCGCTCATCGTCGAGATGTACAACCAGATCTTCCGGCCGACGAAGACGATCGAGTCGTTCCGCCGTCGCTACCTGGGCCGGTACAACGTGCTGCAACTGCTCGCCCGCGTCAAGGACAAGCCGGCCGGGTTCTTCCTCGGCTTCGAATTGAAACCGGACACGTTCTTCGCCTGGTTCTACGGCGTCATGCCCGACAGCCGGCGGATGGGGATCGGATCGCAGTTGATGGAGGCGGCGCAGAGTTGGGCCGCGCAGCACAACTACGAGACGATCCGGCTGGAGTGCCACAACAGTCACCGCCCGATGCTGCACCTGGCCATCGAGCTGGGATACGACATCGTCGGCATCCACTGGGACGCCGACCGCGGCGACAACCTCATCATGTTCGAGAAGGCGCTGGGCGGTAGGTAGTGGGCAGTGGGCAGTGGGCAGAAAGCGGCCGCCAGAGTAGAGTAATCGCGGGCAGTGGTTTCCACTGTCCGCTGTCGTTTTCTGCCCACTGCCCACTCTCCACCGCCCACTTCTCAAGGGCTGTTATGCGTGGCGTCCTCACTGTGATCCTGGCCGGCGGGAAGGGAACCCGGCTCGAGCCGCTCACCCGCGACCGGGCCAAACCGGCCGTCCCGTTCGGCGGGCTGTACCGCATCATCGACTTCACCCTGTCCAACTGCATCAACAGCGGGCTGCGGCGGGTGCTCGTACTCACGCAGTTCAAGTCCCGCAGCCTCGACCGCCACATCCGCTACGGCTGGAACTTCCTCAGCTCCGAACTCGGCGAGTCGGTGGAGGTCCTGCCGCCGCAGCAGCGGATCGACGAGACGTGGTACAAGGGCACCGCGGACGCCATCTACCAGAACATCTACTCGATCGAGCGCGAGCGGGCCGATTACGTGGTCATCCTGGCCGGCGACCACATTTACAAAATGGACTACGGGCACATGATCCGCGCCCACCGCGACCGCGGCGCGGACGTGACCATCGGGTGCATCCCGGTGCCGCTGTCCGAGGTGAAGCACTTCGGGATCATGCAGACCGGGGCCGACGAGCGGGTGTCGCACTTCCTCGAAAAGCCGAAAACCGCCGACCCGATGCCCGGGGACTCCCGGCACGCTCTGGGGTCGATGGGCATTTACGTGTTCAACACCCGGCTGCTGTTCGAACTGCTGTGCGAGGACGCGGCGAAGGTCAACAGCAGCCACGACTTCGGCAAGAACATCATCCCGCAGATGATCGACGGCGGGATGAAGGTCTACGCCCACCGGTTCCGCGACGAGAACCGCAAGGCGACCCCGTATTGGCGGGACGTCGGCACACTGGACGCCTACTATCAGGCGAACATGGATTTGGTCGCGGTCGAGCCGTTCCTGAACATGTACGACGCGGCGTGGCCGATCCGCACGGTTCAGCCGCAGTTACCGCCGCCGAAGTTCGTGTTTACGGGCGAGGGGCCGGCCGGGCACGCCCGCCGCGGCGAGGCGCTGGACAGCATCGTGTGCAACGGCAGCATCGTGAGCGGCGGGCAGGTGCGGCGCAGCATTCTGTCGCCCCGCGTTCGCGTCAACAGCTACGCGATCGTAGAAGACTCGATCCTGCTGGACGGGGTGGACGTCGGCCGCTACTGCCGCGTCCGCCGGGCGATCATCGACAAGGACGTCAAGTTGCCCCCGTACACGGTGCTTGGGTACGACGCCGAGTTCGACCGCCGCCGCGGGTTCACGGTGACCGAGCAGGGCGTGGTGATCGTGTCGAAGGGCGAGCCGCCGGAGACGTTCCAGGCGCCGAACCCGTTACCGAATTAGAGTCGAAAGTCATAAAGTCGAAGGTCGTAAAGTCGAAGGTCGTAAAGTCGAAGGTCGTAAAGTCGAAGGTCGTAAAGTCGAAGGTCGTAAAGTCGAGGACAGGCCGCCTTCATTGCTTTCGACGTTATGACCTTCGACGTTATGACTTTCGACTGCCAGACAGCCGTTCCCAGAGCAGCAGCAACGTCACCGTCTTGGCGTCGCGGATGGTGCCGTCGAGGCACATGCGGATGGCGTCGGCCAGCGGGACGGTGACCGGTTCCAATTGCTCGTCCGGTTCGGGCTTAGCCTCGCCCGAGGTCAGGTCTTCGGCCACGAACAGGTGCAACTTCTCGTCCATCACGCCCGGCGAGGCGTAAATGTAGCCGAGGCTCCGCCACTTCGCGGCCGTGTAGCCCGTTTCTTCCAGCAACTCGCGCTTCGCACAGGCTTCGAGCGGCTCGTTCGGCTCCAGCGTGCCCGCCGGCACCTCCCACAGCGTGTCGCCGATCACGAAGCGGAAGTTCCGCAGCAGGACGACGTGTCCGGCGTCGAGCACCGGCAGGATGACGACCGCGCCGGGGTGGCGGATGGCGTCGCGACGGATCGGCGTGCCGTCGGCCCCGCGGACCGACGTATCGACCTCCACGCGAATCCGCCGCCCCACGTACACCGTTTCGGCCGGCATCATTAGTCCTCGCCCGTGGCGGAATTGCGACTGCCCCCCCGCGATGGTAAAGTAATGGGTGCCCGCCGACAACCCGTTCGCGGTTCCAGGTCGCGGCCAGAGAGCGAGTGCGTCCGATGCGCGATCCGATGAGCTGGTCGTTACCGGTGTTCCGGCTGTTCGGCATTCAGGTCCGCGTCCACCTGTTCTTCATCGTCTTCGCGCTCGGGCTGTTCCTGCGGCAGATCACCCTGCTCCAGTACCAGAACGTGTGGTGGCTGGACATGTTTCTGCTGTCGTTCGTGGTGCTGTTCGGCAGCGTGCTGCTGCACGAGTTCGGGCACTGCTTCGGCGCGCGGTACATGGACGGCGACGCCCGCGAAATCCTGATCTGGCCGCTCGGCGGGCTTGCATATGTGGACGTGCCGCACCGGGCGCGGGCGCTGTTCGTGATGGTCGCGGCCGGGCCGGCGGTGAACGTGCTCATCTGCCTCGTGTGCGCCGGGGCGCTGGCGGCGGCGGGGTTCGTCCCGAGCCTCAACCCGCTGGCTGACCCTCACCGCGCCGAGATGACCAACTACCGCGACGGCCGCACCTACACCAGCCCCTACATGGTGAAGCTGTACAAGGCCGGCACGAACGAGGAGCCGACCTACCGCGAGCTGAACGAGCGGATGAAGGAGTACGAGCAGACGACCAAGAACCGGCTGCCGAAGCCGACGGAAACCGCAGAGTACGACAAGGCGGCGGCAGCGATGGGCTACGAGCGGGCGGTCGCGGGCGGGTGGGTCATCTGGGCGTACCGCATCTTCTGGCTGAACCTGATCCTGTTCCTGTTCAACATGCTCCCGGCATACCCGCTGGACGGCGGGCAGTTGCTCCAGGCGGTCATCTGGGGGCGGACGCAAGACCACCGCCGCGGGGTGGTGGTGGCCGCGTACACCGGGATGGCGTTCGCGGTGCTGTTCCTGGTCGTGTCGATGGCCGCGAACGAGTCGATGTTCCTCGCCCTGTCGCTGTTCATGCTGTACTCGGCGTCGATGAAGCTGAGCCAGTTGGACGCGGACGAGGGGCCGTTCGGGTACGACTTCTCGGCCGGGTACACCAGCCTGGAGAAGGACGACGAGCCGGCCCCGCGGGTGAAGCGGCCCGGCCCACTGCGGCGGTGGCTGGACGCCCGCAAGGCGCGGAAGGTGGCCCGCGAGTCGGAGCAGCGTCAGAAGGACGAGGAGCGGATGGACCAGTTGCTCGAGAAGATCGCCCGCAGCGGCCAGGGGTCGCTGACCGACGAGGAGCGGCAGTTCCTGAAGCGCGTCAGCGCCCGTAAGCGGAACACGTCGTGACCGGGGGTCGAACCCGCGCGGGGCGGGGCGCGTCCCTGTTTTATGCCCGCGCGGCTTGTATCCCATAGCCCAGAGGCGCGAGTGCGCCACCTGGGAAGGAAGACCAATGGCGACGCTGATCACCCCCCGCACGCTGTCCGGGTTCCGCGACTACCTCCCGTCGCTCATGCTGGCGCGCGAGAAGGTGTTGCAGACGGCCCGCGACGTGTACCGCTCGTACGGGTTCACCCCGATCGACACCCCGGCCTGCGAGTCGCTCGACGTCTTGCTCGGCAAGGGCGGCGACGAGAGCGACAAGCTCGTGTACCGCGTCCAGAGCGCCCGCGGCGAGGGCGACGCGGAAATGGGCCTACGGTTCGATCTGACGGTGCCGTTCGCGCGGTTCAGCGCCCAGTACATCAACGACCTGGGGACGCCGTTCAAGCGGTATGCGATGGGTCCGGTGTGGCGGGGCGAGCGCCCGGGCAAGGGCCGCTACCGCGAGTTCTGGCAGTGCGACTTCGACACGATCGGCACCACGTCCAACGCGGCCGACGTCGAAACCGCGCTGGTGATCAACGACCTGTTCACCGCGATCGGGTTCGAGCGGTTCGAGGTTCGCGTCAACAACCGCATGGTGCTCAACGGCCTGCTCGAACTGAAGGGGTTGGCTGACAAGGCGGTTCCCCTGCTCCGCTCGCTCGACAAATTGCCGAAGATCGGCCGCGACAAGGTCGCCGCGGAGATGGTCGCCGAAGCCGGGGTGAGCGCCGAGCAAGCCGACGCAGTGCTAAGACTGGCCGAAACCTCTGGCAGCAACGCCGAAATCCTCGACCAACTCGACCGGTTTTTTGCCGGCTCACCCAACGAGCGTGCTGCGAAGGGCATCGCGAACCTCCGCGAACTACTCGCGGTCGCCAAAACAGCAGGCGTGCCAGACGGCCGCATCAAGATCGACCTGAGCATCTGCCGCGGCCTCGACTACTACACCGGCACCATCTACGAGACCTTCCTCACAGACCTGCCGAGCATCGGCAGCGTGTGCAGCGGCGGGCGGTACGACAACCTCGCGAGCAAGTACACGAAGCAGGTGCTGCCGGGCGTCGGGGCGTCGCTCGGGCTGGACCGGCTCATCGCCGCGATGGAGGAACTCAAGCATCTGCTTATTACGGGGCAGTCCACCCCGGCGGAAGTGCTGATCGTAAACTTCGACGCGGCGCGACTTGGCGATTATCAGCGGATCGCGCGGCAGTTGCGGGCGGCCGGGGTCAACGTCGAGGTGTATCCGGACGCGAAGAAGGTAGGACAGCAACTCGCGTTCGCCGAGAAGCGCGGGTTCAAGCTCGCGGTCATCGCCGGCCCGGCCGAGTTCGACGCAGGCGTGTGGAAGGTCAAGGATTTGGCGAAGCGCGAGGAGGCCGCGTTGCCCGAATCCGAACTGGTGGAGCGCGTCCGGCGGGTCGTATGAAGTCCGACAACCACTACGAGGCGGCGTTCGACGCGTACCTGCGGCAGCGGGGGTGCGCGGTCGTGCCCGTGGTGGAGGCGCGGCGGTCGTACCTCGACGCGGAAGCGGTCAAGTCGCCCGACTTCATCGTCATCGGCCCGCACGACGCCAAACTGGTCGTTGATGTGAAGGGCCGCAAGTTCGGGTCGTCTGCGACCGGCAAGCCGCGGCACGTCTGGCAGAACTGGTGCGAACTCGAAGACGTCCACAGCCTTGAACGCTGGGCCGACCGCCTCGGCGACGGGTTCCGCGGCGTGCTCGCGTTCGTCTACCACCTCGGCGACGACGTCCGAATGCCCGCGAGCACCCCGGACCTGTTCGCGTTTCGGGGCGCTCTGTTACTCGTCCGCGGGGTGGGGGTGGGCGACTACCGCCGGCACATGCGGACCCGCAGCCCGCGGTGGCGGACCGTTCACCTGCCGACCGACGACTTCCGTAGAATTGTGAAGCCGATGTCGGCCTTCCTCGCCCCGCGGGCGTGAATCATCCCGGCGTAGTCCGGATACCGATATGAGACCGCTGAAGATCGCGATCGTCGCCGAATCGACCGGGCTGAGCATGCGGGACGCGCTCCTCGCTGCGGCGCGGGCCGGCGCGCGGGGCGTCGAGGTGGCCGGCGTCGGGCCGCTGGCCCCGGACGCGCTCACCGGCACCGGCCGTCGCGAGTTCCGCAACCTTTTACGGTCGTTCGACCTCGAACTCGCGGCCCTCACCGTTCCGCTGCGCCGCGGATTGGACGACGCGGACAGCCTTCAGCCGCGAATCGAACGCGTCCGCAAGAGCATGCAACTCGCGTTCGACCTCGGCGCGGGCAAGGTGGTCGTCGCGTGCCCGAAACTGCCCGGCGAGGAGCCCGACGCCCGCGCACAGCTCATGCGCGAGTCGCTGGCCGCGCTCGGCAGCTACGGCGACCGCGTCGGGTGTGTGGTGGCCCTCGAAATCGGCTACGACAGCGCCGACAAGGTCAAAGACTACCTTGCGACGTTCGACACCGGTAGCCTGAAGGTGACGTTCGACCCCGCAAACTTCCTGCTGCACGGGCACGACCCGCTGAAGAACCTGCCGCACCTCGCGGGCCTGATCGGCCACGTGTACGCCCGCGACGCCCGCTCCGCCGGCCTGAGCCGCGGGTTGCAAGAGGTGCCGGTCGGCGCCGGCGACATCGACTGGATGGCGTTCACCGCGACGCTCCAGGTGATGGAGTTCGGCGGGTTCGTGACTGTCAAGCGCGACGCCGGCGAGAACCGCCTCGCGGACATCACCAGCGGGGTGAAGTTCTTGCAGCGGTTCGCGCCGCCGGTTTAAATGAAATCCCAAAACCCAAGTAACAAATCACAAACGAATCAATAACGAGCCGCTGTCTTTCGTTTGTGATTTGTTACTTGGGTTTTGGGATTTTACTTCAGCGCTTGGCTACATCCACCAGCGCCCGCAGCGACGGCGGGCGGAACCGCTGCTTGTGCCACACCGCGCACAGCGTCCGGGTCGGGGCCGGCTTACCCAGCGGGCGGTACACGCACTGCTTCGCCACGTCGGCCGTCGCGGCCATCTCGGGCACCACCGACACCCCCTGCTCCGCCGCGACCATCGCCAGCAGCGTCACGATCTGCTCGCCCCGACACACCACCTTCGGCTCCAGCCCGCCGCGGTGGCACAGGCTCAGCACCTGGTCGCCGAAGCAGTGCATGTCGTCCAGCAGGATGAACGGCTCCTCCACGACATCGGCCAGCCGTACCTCGTTCTTGGTCGCCAGCCGGTGAGCGGCGGGCAGCGCCATGACGAGCGGTTCGGTGAACAGCTTCTCCGCGTGCAACCGCTCGTCCCGGATCGGCATCGCCATCAGCCCGACATCGAGTTCGCCGGCCAACAGGTCGGCCAAAAGGCGTTCGGTGAGGTCTTCTTTGAGCTGAAGCTGAACGGTCGGGTGATCCTTGCGGAACCGGGTGACCACGTCCGGCAGCAGGAATGGCGCAATGGTGGGGATCGCGCCGACGCGAAGGCTTCCGCCTTCAGAGGAGTCGCGGACGGAGCGTTCCGCCTCCTTCACGGCAGCCAGAATCGCCTGCGCGTGGCCGAGCAACTCCTTGCCGGCGTCCGTCAGCACCACCTTCCGCCCGAGCCGGTCGAACAGCCGCCGCCCGACGCCGTTCTTCTTGCTCTCCAGCCGCATGATCTGCTCGCTGAGCGTCGGCTGGGTGACGTCCTCGCGCTCCGCGGCGCGGGTGAAGCTGCCCGTCTCGGCGACGGCAACGAAATACCTGAGCTGGTGGATTTCCATAGCCGGTTCCGATGGATACAGATTTTTCGGACTGCGTCGGCCAATTCTACAGCGCGGCCGGTGATTTGGGAAACGACTTTCCGAACGTTCCGCGCCCGGTTACACTGCCGACTGACGGTCGTCACATGTCGTCACATCCGGTGCAGTCATCGCCCGCAAGGAGCCCGCTGTGAGTACGCCTCTTCCCCTGCAGAGCCGCCGCCTCTTTCTGGCGTCGGCCGCGATCTCGGCCACGTCGCCGTTCTGGGCGGTTCGCGGCGCGTTCGCCGAGGAGCTGACGAAAACCCCGAGCCAGACGGAAGGCCCGTTCTACCCGAACAAGCTGCCGCTCGACACCGACAACGACCTGCTCGTCATCAACGACGGCATCACCCCGGGCGTGGGCGAGATTACGCATCTGACGGGCAAGGTACTGGACGCGAAGGGCAACCCGGTCAAGAACGCGGTGGTCGAGATCTGGCAGTGCGACGCCAACGGCGTGTACCTGCACACCGCCGACAGCGACAAGAAGAAGGACAAGCAGGACAAGAACTTCCAGGGGTTCGGCCGGTTCGTCACCGCGAGCAGCGGCGAGTACTACTTCCGCACCATCAAGCCGGTGCCGTACCCCGGCCGCACCCCGCACATCCACTTCAAGGTCAAGCACGGTCGCAAAGACTTGCTCACCACGCAGTTGTATGTGAAGGGTCATCCCGGCAACGACAAGGACTTCATCTGGAAGGGCACGCCCGAGGGCAAGCCGCGGGACGCCCTCACGGTCGATTTCGAGAAGGTGAAGGGGTCTAAGGTCGGCGAACTCGCGGCAAACTTCGTCATCGTGTTGGGCGTGACTCCAAGCGAGTGACGTGGCGAAGCCGTGTTTTGTGTTACGACTTTGGTGTTTTGTGCCTGACGGACGCCCGGGCACCCTGACGGCTGAAAGCCGTACCAAACACCAAAGACGAAAGACTAAATACAGCGATCGGCGCTTGCCCTTGACCCCGTTCGGCGCGCGTCGCTACCCTCCCGACCTCTGTTCCGCCGAGGTCGGGAATGAAGACCGCCGCAGACCCGCTCACCGCCGCCCCGCCGGTCGTGTCGATCGTCACCCCCTCGTTCAACCAGGGCCGGTTCATCCGCCAGACGATCGACAGCGTGCTAGCCCAGGACTACCCGCACATCGACTACCGCGTGATCGACGGCGGCTCGACCGACGAGACGCTCGACGTGCTGAAAAGCTACGGCGACCGCGTCGCATGGGTGAGTGAGAAGGACCGCGGGCAGGCGGACGCGATCAATAAGGGCATGGCCCAGGCGCGGGGCGCGATCCGCGCCTACCTGAACAGCGACGACCTGTTGCGCCCGGGCGCGGTGAGCCGCGTGGTTGAGCACTTCGCCCGGCACCCGGCGTGCGAACTCGTGTACGGCCGCGACGCCACAATCGACGCCGACGGCCAGCCACTCGGTCTGTTCCCGACGGCCGAGTTCTCGCTCGACGCGCTCGCGGACTGCTGCTGTATCAGCCAACCGGCCGCGTTCTGGCGCGCGCGGCTGGCCGACGTCATCGGCCCGTTCGACGAATCGCTCCACCTCGTCATGGACTACGACTACTGGCTCCGCGCCGCGGTCGCCGGGATGACGATCGAACACATCCCCGACGTACTCGCGCACACGCGCATGCACGCCCAGACCAAGACGAGCGGCACGGCCCCGGGCGCGGCCCGGGCGCGGTTCTACGACGAGCTATTCGCGGTGTGTCTACGGACCGTCGGGTACGTCAGTTCGCGGTACGTCCACGCGTGGGTGAGGGATTGCGTGCTGCCGCGACACCCGCGGCTGGCCCGGCGCGAGGAGTTCGTGGTGCGGGTGGTGCAGACGTGGTTCCGCAACCGCTACCGGCTGAAGAAGTCGCGGTGGCGGGCGGCCCTGTCGGTACTCAACAGCGAGCGGGCGGCCCTCCAGAACCCGCTCCGCTGGTTCGCCGCGTCCGGGCGGAAGGCGGCGTGACCCGTTCCGCTCCGCGAGTGATCGTCACGACAATTTCGACAACAAGTTGACCATTTCCACTGCGCATACCGCCGCCTCGAACCCCTTGTTGCCGGCCTTCGCCCCGGCCCGGTGGATCGCCTGTTCGAGCGTGTCGCACGTCAGCACGCCGAAGATCACCGGCACGCCGCTGTTGAGCGCCGCGTGCGCGATGCCGCTGGTCGCCGCCCCGGCCACGTGGTCGTAGTGGTCGGTGTCGCCGCGAATGATGCACCCCAGGCAGATCACGGCCGCGTACTTCCCGCTCTTACCGAGCTTCTGAGCGACGAGCGGAATCTCGAACGAGCCGGGCACGCGGACGTGGTCGATGCGGTCGTCGGTGACGCCGTGACGCTTCAGCGCGTCGATCGCACCGGCGACGAGTTGCTCGACGACGAACCCGTTGAACCGGGCGGCGACCAGCACGAACCGGCCGGCGGGGGAAGCGAAATCGCCTTCGTAAATCATCGGGGTGTGCGTCTGTGGGGTGAAACGGCCTTCCGCTCACGCTATCGGGCGGCGGCGGAAACGTCCTGCCGAGCTTTGCAAACCCCGCGATTGTGTTACCATGCGTGCATGTCGCACACCGCGTTCCTCACCGCCATCCGCGCCGACCCGGACGACGACACGGCGCGGCTTGTCTACGCCGACTTCCTCGAAGAGGAAGGCGACACGGCCCGCGCCGAGTTCATCCGCGTGCAGTGCGAACGGGCCCGGCTGCCGGAAGGCGACGCCCGCCGCAACCTGCTCGAAGACCGCGAGCACGAACTGCTGGCCGAGCACGAGTGTGCGTGGCTCGATGTGGCCCCGGACGACCTCGACGGCCTGACCGAGTGGACGTTCGACCGCGGGTTCGTGAGCGAGGTCGCCGCAAGCCCCATTTTCATGCGCGGGCCCGGGGCTGACTTGTGCGCCGCACATCCGATCCGCCGGTGGCGCGTGCAGTCGCTCCGCGACGAGCAGCCGGAAGACCTCCGCGACGCCGGGCAGCGCGGGTGGGCGGCCCGGCTCGAAGCGGTGGACCTGAGCGGGTGGTATGCGGGGCTGGGCGAGTGCGCCGGATTCCTCACACACTCGAACTTCGAGCGACTGCGCGAACTTGACCTCACCGACCGCGGGCCTCTGGAGCCGCTGCCGGAAATCCTTGAGTTCGCCCCGTACCGCGACCGGCTGAAGGTGCTCCGCTGCGGCGGGCAGATGTACGGCGAGGGCGGGGCACTCGATGTCCGCGAGTTGGTCCGCGCGCTCGGCCCGGACTGCCGGTTGGAGGAGTTCGCCGCCCCCGGATCGATGCTCGCCGCCGACGATGTTCGCGATTTACTCGCTGCCAACGTCTGCTCACAACTGACGTCGCTCGACTTGCGCTACAACGAGATCGCCCCGGACGGGTGGAACGCGTTCCGCGCGGTGCGGTGCAAGCTGGCGGAACTCGACGTCTCGAACACCCCGCTCGGGGCGATCTCGCTCGACCGCCTGCTTGGCCTTCAGGCGCTCGCGGACCTGCGGCGGTTGCACATGAACGGGTGCGGCAGCGCGATGGCGAACGTGCAGGCGCTGGCCGCGTCGCGGTTCTGGGCGAACGCCGAAGAGCTGAGGATGAACCAGGGGTCGATTCCGGAGGCGTCGCTCGCCCCGCTGTTCGCCGGCACCGGGCCAAAGGCGCTCCGGACGCTCGACGTCGGCCAGAACTGGCTCCGCGACGGCGGCGTGGCGCAATTGTGCGACGCCCCGTGGGCGTCGTCGCTCACGTATTTAGATCTGTCGCAGAACTACTTGACCGACGCCGCGCTAATGACGATCGCGAGGAGCGGGCGGTTCAAGAACCTGCGGACGCTGCACCTGAACTTCAACAGCGTCTATCACCAGGACGGAGCCGCCCCGGGCGAGTCGCTGACCGACGCCGGGCTGCGGGCGCTGGCCGAAAGCCCGAGCCTCGCGAACCTGCGTGTCTTGTCGCTGAGCGGCCTGCGGATCACCGCCGCGGGGGTGGACGCGGTGCTCAACGGCCCGCACTGGAAGCTGAGCGGCCTTCAACTGATGCACTGCCAGTTACGGCCGGCGGTGATTGACGTGCTGACCGCGTCGCCGCGGCTGTCGCGGCTGGAGGTGCTGACGCTCGGCGGTAACGACGACATCGACCTCGACGCCCTCGCTCCGTTGGCGGAGTCGGAGTACCTGTCGCCGCTGACGGAACTGGACATCCGCGGCATCTACGGCACGAACCGCGCCGTGACCACGGCTTTGGCCGCGCGACTTGGGCGGCGGCTGGGGGTGTAGAACGTGGGCGACTCGCTCCGCGAGTCGCGCCCTCGGCTACTCGTAATGTCGGACAGGTTTCTGGCGCCACTCGCGGAGCGAGTGGCCTACGTTCCCAGCTTCTGCCGCGCGAGCGCCAGTGCCCCGTGAACGACCACCTCCTCGCCCAGCGCCGCGGGCACGATGTCCGTCAGCCCGGCGAACGGCCGAAACACCCGCTCGGCCACCATCTCGCGCAGCGGGACGAACAGTTGGTCGCCGATCAGCGACACCCCGCCGCCGATCACCACCCGCCGCGGGCACAGGAGCACGATCACCTGCAGAATCGCCTGCGCCAGCCCGGCGATCGCCTCCATCAGCACGAAGTGGGCCATCACGTCGCGGTTGCGCTGAGCTTCGGCCACGTGCGCGGCCGTCAATTCATCCCCGGGCACCTCGTGCAGCGACGACTTCTGCCCCGGTGCCCAGTGGCCGTACTCGTCGCCGAGTTCCTCGCGCATCCGCTCCGCAATTCCCCACCCAGACGCGATCGATTCGAGGGAACCACGCTTCATTTTCACCGACGACGAGTCCATGAAGTAATTTACGACCGTGTGCCCGATCTCCGCCGCGCCGCGGCCGACGCCGCGGTAGATCTGGCCGTCGATGATCAGCCCGCCGCCGATCCCGCTGCCGACCGTGATGTAGAACACCGGGGACAGCCCCTTCCCCGCGCCGAAGAGGGCCTCGCCCAGCCCGGCCACGTCGGCGTCGTTGCACAGCACCGCGGGCACGCCCACGAGGTCGCTCACCCAGTCGGCGAGCGGGAAGCCGTCCCACCCGGCGATCTGGTGCGACTTGATCACCGTCCGCGTGGCGTCGTCGGTCGGGCCGCCGAACCCGATCCCGGCGCCGCGCAGCTGCCCGCGGTCCAGGCCCGCTTTCGCCAGCAGTTCCGGCACCGCCGCTTCGATCTGCTTGCGAATGCCCTCACCACCCGCGGCCGGGTCCACGGTGCCGCGCCACAGCGCCGCGATGCGCCCGTCACCCTCGCCCAGGCCGAGTTGGAGCTTCGTCCCGCCGATCTCGATTCCCAGGAACATAACCGCACTCCGAAGAGGTCGTGCGTTAACATACACGGGAACCTCAAGCCGCGATACCGAACCATGTCGCACGCCGCCTTCCTCGCCGCCGTCCGCGCCGACCCGGACGACGACACCACGCGCCTGGTGTTCGCCGACTGGTACGAGGAGAACGGCCAACCCGAGCGCGCCGAGTTCATCCGGCTCGCCTGCCGACTCACACGCCTGCCGCTGGCCGCTGCGGAGTACCCCGACGTGCAGCGCCGGTGCCTCGACCTGTACGTCGAGCACTACGAGCGGTGGGTGGGCGAGTGGCCGGCGGAACTGGAGTGGAGCTTCGACCGCGGGCTGGTGACCGGCGTGTGCGGGCCGCTCGCGGCCGTCGCGGAGTGCTGGAAGGGTCTGTTCGAGCGACACCCCATCCACCGCGTGCGGATCTCGGACGACGTATCGGCCTCGGTCACGCGGGCCGCGACCGAGCTGGCGTGGCTGCCGCAGGTGGACGACCTCCGGGTGTACTGGAGCGAGCCGACGCACCAACTGTTCGACGCGTTCGACCCGAGCCTGCTGCGGTTCCGCCGGCTGTGGATCGACGGCGACCCGGGCCCGCGGCAGGTGCGGAAGCTGTTCGACGGCCCGACCCGCGAGCGGATCGAGTCGTTCCGGTACATCAACTGCCGGTACATCACCGACGCGAACCGCGACCGCCGCGCCGCCCACCGGGCCGCATTCCACGACATGCTGCTCCGGCTCAACGCGGCACCGCTGCGCGAACTCGGGGTGCTGATCAGCGGCACCCCGTTCGGCCCGGACGACCTGCGGAACATCCTCACCCGCGACTTCGCCCGGCGGCTGGAATACCTCGAAGTGTCCGCCGCCGAGCCGACGAAGGCGTTCGGCGAGTTGCTGGCGAGGACCGACCGGCTGCCGAACCTGCGGCGGTTGGCCCTGGGCATCGACCGCAGCAACCGGCTGCACGAGCTGGACGCCATTCTGGCCAACCCGCACCTCCCCGGGCTGACGCGGCTGGCGACCGAGTGGTCGACGGTCAGCGACCGCGTGATCGCGGAGTCGGCGTTCCTGCCACGGGCTTCTGAACTGCAGCTCTGGCGGCCGATAGCGGATCGGGCGGCCCAACCCGCGGTGCCGCTGGCGGACACCCCCGCGGTGCCCGAAGCGCTCGACGTGAACCTCGACTGGGACCACCGGCGGTCGGTCGGGGCGTGGGTCAGCGCCCCGTGGGCGTCGTCGGTGCGCCACCTCCGGCTGCGCGGGGTGATGGAGTGCGTGCTGTCGTTCGCCACAACCCTGGCCGCGTCGCGCGGGTTCCCGAACCTGCGGCGGCTTTCGCTGGTGCTGGAGAGCACGGCCGCGCCGGCGGAGGTGCCCAAGTTCGTGGCCGCGGTGCGGGCGTCGGCGTGGCTGCGCGACGCGCAGGTGACGTGCCACTCGAACGCCTTCGGCGACCACGCGGCCGGGCCGGCGGGCACCGTTCCGGCGATGGCCCCGGAGAACCCCGGCGACCTCGCGTGGTACGCCTGCCCACAGGTCGTCGGCCGCTACCGCGCGTTCCACGTGCTGCCGGCGGAATGACCGGAATTCGGCTGCGTGTGGACCGGGTTCTGCGATACGATGCGGGTATGCACTTCACGGACGAGCGGCCGTTTTTGGACGCGGTGTTCGACCGGTACGACGACGACCGGCCGCGGCTCGTGTACGCCGACTTCCTCGACGACACCGGCCAGCCCGGGCGCGCCGAACTCGTCCGCGTCCAACTCGCCCTCGCGCGGCTGGGCGACGACGACCCGCGGCGGCCCGCTCTCGCCGACCGGCAGGCCGAACTGCTGGCCCAGAACCGCGCCGCGTGGACCGCGCACCTTACCGGGCTGGTGGTCGGCGTCGATTTCCGCCGCGGCGTGCCGGACGCGGCAACGGTCGAGGCCGAGGCGTTTCTGGAGCGGGGCGCCGAACTGTTCGAACGCCTCCGGGTGCGCCGGCTGCGGCTGCTCGACGCCGGCCGGTTCATGCCGAAACTCGCCGCGTCGCCGCTCCTGGCCCGCGTCCGCGAACTCGACCTGTGCAGCGCCGACCTCGGCAACGCCGGCGTGGGACTGCTCGCCAAGTCGCCGCACTTGAAAGGGCTGGCGGCGCTCGACCTCGGCTTCAACACCATCGACGACGCCGGCGTGGAGGCGCTCGCCCGCAGCCCGCTGCTGCCCGGGCTGACACACCTGTCGCTCAACGACAACGACCGCATCACTTCCGCCGGGCTGACGCAACTGGCGACCTCGCCGTTCTTCGCCGGGTTGACGGCGCTGGACGTGAGCGGGAACGACGTCAACGACCTCGGCGTGCGCGCGGTGGTCGAAAGCCCCGCGATGGGCCGTCTACAGTCGTTCCGCGCCAACAACAATCCGATCGGCGACGGCGGGTTGGCGGCGCTAGCCGGGGCACCGCTCCTCGCCCGCATGGCGAAAGCCGAACACAGGCTGGAGTTCCGCGGCAACATGATCGGGCCGCCCGGGGCCGCGGCGCTGGCCGTGTGCCCGGCGCTGCGGCACTGCGCGGCCCTCGACCTGTCCGACAACTACCTCGGCGACACGGGGGTGAACGCGGTTCTCGGCTCCCCGCACCTGGACAACCTCACGGTGCTCAAACTCGCCCGCAACGTCCTGACCGACGCGGGCGTCGCCGCCGGGTTCGACTTGTTCGACAAGCGCCTCGGCCACCTTCAAGTACTCGACCTGTCCGGCAACCGGTTGACCCGCGTCGGGCTGAACGCGCTGACCGCATTACGCGCCGCCCGCCCGGTCAAGGTGGACGTGACCGCGAACGTGCAGTCGGCCGCCGGCGACGCCCCGGTGGCCGTGTCCGACCTCGTCCCGGGGTTGCTCGACGGCGTCGCGGAGGCCGCCCGGCTCAAGCGCCTGGTCGCCAACCCACGCCACCGCACCGACGCCACGTGAGGCGTCGGTGTAACTCGCCTCGCCGTGCTTGCAACTCCGCCCGCCGGTGTTAAAATCCGCGCACGCAGGCCCTCATCCCCGCGCCCGCTCGCGCACTGCGCGACCGAGACGCGCGTCTCCATTCTCCGGGTGACTTGTGAACCGAGACTGCCCGAGTTGTGGTGCGGAATACAACGTCGCGATGAAGGACGTGGGGCGGAAGATCAAGTGCAAGAAGTGTGCGGCGGCGCTCCGCGTCACCGAGAAGGGGCTTGAGGAGGACGACGGCCGCGCCGCCGAAGAGCCGGCGGTTGCCGAGGCCGACGACCGCGACCGCCAGCGGGGCAGTGACGACCGGGACGACGACCGCCCGGCGAAGCAGGCGAAGACCCCGCGCGAGCGTCGCGGGCCGGCCTTCGACCCGACCGCCGCGATCGCCGCGGTCGGCGGCATCCCGACTGTCATGTTCGGGTTCGGGGTGTTCCTGGTCATCGTGTTCACCTCGTTCCCGCTCATCGGGGCTGCGGCCACCCAGCGCACGGCCGTCGCCGTGGACAGGCTGAAGCTGGAACAGGCCGCCGAGACGCGGGCTTTGTTGCCCAGGGGCAAGAAGGTGAGCGAACTCAGCCCCGACGAGCAGAAAACGTACGACGAGAAGCGGAAAAAGGTCGAAGACGAGTACGAGCGGAAGATCGCGGACGCCGGCATCGACGCCGAGCGGACCAAGATCGGCAACATCCGCGACGTGTGGTACGAGCAGTACGGGCTGATGTTCGGGTTCCTGTTCACCGCGTTCGGGTGCATCGGCTACCTGCGGACCGAGCAGCCGCTGGTGCTCAAGATCGTCGCCGCGGTCGTGCTCGGGGTGATGCTGATCGTAATGTTCGGCAAGTTCGGCGGGTGTACCGGGCTGCGGTGAGCGGAACTTCACACCGGCGCGGCGGTTCGTACCCTATGTGGGATGCGAACCGCCGCGCCGCACGCCGCGCCGGCCACACCCCCACCCGACCGAGCCAATGCCCGACACCGCCGACCTGACCCCCAAGTACACGCGCGTGCTGCTCAAGCTCAGCGGCGAGGCCCTCGGCTTCGGCGGGGGCAAGTTGGGCATCGACCTCGACGTGACCGAGAAGATCGCGACCCAACTGAAGCGCCTGGTCGAGCGCGGGGTGCAGTTGGCGATCGTGGTCGGCGGCGGGAACCTGCTCCGCGGCGCGCAGTTCGCCGGCGGGGACAAGCGGATGAAACCGGCCACCGCCGACTACATGGGGATGCTCGGCACGGTCATGAACGGGCTGGCGCTTCAAGACATACTTGAGGCGCTCGGCGTTCAGACCCGCCTCCAGAGCGCCGTGCGGATGGAGACGATCGCCGAGCCGTACATCCGCCGCCGGGCGATCCGGCACCTGGAAAAGGGCCGGGTGGTGATCCTCGCCGGCGGCACCGGCAACCCGTTCGTCACCACCGACACCGCCGCGGCCCTCCGCGGCACCGAACTGCACGCCGACGTGCTCCTGAAGGCGACCAAGGTGGACGGGGTGTACAACGCCGACCCGAAGAAGAATGAGTATGCCGAGCGGTTCGACCGGCTGACGTTCGACCAGGTGATCCAGAAGCAGTTGGGGGTTATGGACATCGGCGCGTTCGAGATGTGCCGCCAAGCCAAACTCCCCATTCTGGTGTTCAACTACCAGCAGGACGGGGCCATCGAGCGGGCCGTCGCCGGGCACCCGATCGGGACGGTGGTGAGTGGGTAGTGGGCAGTGGGCGGTGGGCAGAAAGACTCACAGCCCCCCGCTTCACGACGGCGGTTCGACCTGCCACAATATTCCTAACTGCCCACTGCACACTGCCCACTGACAACCGGTGATCTATGACCAGCCCGGAGATTCTGAAGGACTCGGAAGCGCGGATGGAGAAGGCGCTGGAGGTGTTCCGCAACGACCTCCGGGGCCTCCGCACCGGCCGCGCCAGCCCGCAGATGCTCGACGCGCTCCGTGTGGACAACTACGGCACCCAATCGCCCATTCGCGACGTCGCCTCGGTGTCGTGCCCGGACGCGGCCACCATCGTCATTAAGCCGTACGCGGCCGAGAGCCTCAAAGAAATCGAGAAGGCAATCCGCGCCAGCGACCTCGGCCTCGCCCCGAACAACGACGGCAAGGTGATCCGGCTGTCGGTGCCGGCGATGAGCGGCGACCAGCGGAAAAAGCTCGTCGCGCAGATCAAGAAGTCGGCCGAGGCGGCGAAGGTGTCGTGCAGGAACATCCGCCGCGACGGCAACAAGCACTTCGACGACGCCGAGAAGGCCAAGACGATGACCGAAGACGACCGCGACAAGGGCAAGGCCAAGATGCAGGACCAGCTCAAGACCTACGAGGGAAAGATCGATTCCCTCGCGACCGCCAAAGAGAAGGAAGTGATGGAGCAATAACCCGCGTGGCGGGTTGTGTTTGGTGTTCGGTTTTTTGTGTTTGGTGTTCCGAGACTCGCAGAGCCGCGGTGGGGCGCGAAATGTGCCGCACTGCGGCTCGCGCGTTCCGAAATCGCACCACACCGGGAACGAAACACCAAAGACCGAACACCACAAACGAAACACCCCACCCGATGCGTTCTCTCCGCGCCGTCTCCGAACTGTTCCCGCCGGCCGCTGAGGCCGGCCTCTCGGACGCCCATGTGGCCGACAGCCGTGCCCGGTTCGGGGCCAACCGGCTCACCCCCCTGCCCCACGAGCCGGCCTGGCAGAAGTTCCTCGCCAAGTTCGACGATCCGATCATCAAGATCCTACTCGGCGCCTCTCTCCTCAAGATCGTAGTCGATCTGTTCGATGCGTCCCCGCTGGCCGGGGCTGTCGCGCTCGGGGCGGTCGTCACGGTGGTGGGCGTGTCAGCGGTCGCGAAGCTGGGCGACTGGCTGCCGGCGGCGCTGTTCGGCCTCGCCGCGACGCTCGTCGGGGTGAGCGTGGCGCTCGGGCACCCCTCCTACGAGGGGCTGGCGGTGATGGTCGCGGTGGTTTTAGCCACCGGCGTCGCCTTTTTCAGCGAGCACCGCAGCGACCGCGAGTTCGAGAAGCTCAACGCCGCGAAAGACTCGGTCCGGGTCAAGGTGCAGCGGAACGGCGGCGTTCAAACGGTCCCGCTTGAAGACGTGGTCGTCGGCGACCTCGTGCTGCTCGAAATGGGCGACGAGTTGCCGGCCGACGGGCGGGTGGTGCGGGCCAACGAGTTGATCGTCGATCAGTCGCTGATGACCGGCGAGAGCGAGCCGGTGAAGAAGACCGCGGCGGCCCCCGACGACGCGGCCGACGCCCCGCACGCCCCCGGGTGCGTGTTCCGCGGCACGCAGGTCATCGACGGCGTCGGGCAGGTGGTCATCACCAACGTCGGCGACGACACGATGATCGGCCAGATCGCCCGGCGGCTCGGCGGCGAGGATGCGGCCCCCAAATCCGACGAGACGCACGCGCCCGACGCGCCGCGTTCGGTGGACGACCGCGTGCAAGAGAAGCTGACCATCTCCAAGGCATCGACGCCGCTGCAAGAGAAGCTGTCAGTGCTGGCGGGCCTCATCAGCAAGGTCGGGTACGCGGCCGCGGTCGCCATCTTCGTCGCGCTGCTGGTCCGCGGTCTGTTCGTGGGCGAACTGCGGCTGCCGGCTGAGGGCGAAGTGGCCGGGCCGGTGGTGCTGGCGAACGTCCGCGCGCTGCTTTCGTACTTCGTGTACATGGTCATCGTGGTGGTCGTCGCGGTGCCCGAGGGGCTGCCGATGAGCGTCACCGTGTCGCTGGCGATCGCGTGGCGGAAGATGAGCCAGTCGAACTCGCTGGTGCGGCAACTGGTCGCGTGCGAGACGATCGGTTCGGCCACCGTCATCTGCTCCGACAAGACCGGCACCCTGACTCAGAACAAGATGACCGTGTCGCGGGTCGGGCTGGACCGCCGCGTGTTCGACGGCCCGTCCGCCGATCGCCCCGACGCGCCGCTCAACTGGGTGATCGTCAACGCGGCCGCCAACTCGACCGCGAGCCTGGAGGAGCGGAACGGCAAGGCGGTGACCGTCGGCAACAGCACCGAAGGCGCACTTCTGCACTGGCTGCGGGCCGGCGCGTGGTCCCGCGCCGACGGGTACGACTACCGCGAGCTGCGCACCCGGCACCCGGTGCTGTACCAGATTCACTTCTCCTCCGACCGCAAGCGGATGACGTCGGTGGTGCGAGCCGGGGGCGGCCCCGCGACGCTCGTGAAGGGTGCGCCGGAGATGGTATTAGCCCAGTGTACGCGGTACATGACCGCGAGCGGCGTGGCCCGCGACCTGACCCCCGAAATCCGCGCGGAAATCCAGGGTCATATCGACGTGGCCGCTGCCGACGCGATGCGGACGCTCGCGTTCGCGCACGCCGACCTCCCACCCGACTTCCCGGACCACGAGGACGCGATCCACGAGCGCCGCGGCGAGATCGAAAATGACCTCGTCTTCGACGGGTGGGTGGGTATCCGCGACCCGCTCCGCGACGACGTCAAGGAGGCCGTCCGCCAGTGCCGGGCGGCGGGCATCGAGGTCAAGATGATCACCGGCGACACCATCGAGACGGCGAAGGCCATCGGCCGCGAGGTCGGGCTGCTCGATTCGCCCGACGCCCTCGCACTCACGCACGCCGAGTTCGCCGCGCTGAGCGACGAGGAGTTGTCCGCGACGCTGCCGCGGCTGCGGGTGCTCGCCCGCGCGCTGCCGGGCGACAAGTACCGCATCGTCCGGTTGCTCCAGGCGCAGAACCACGTCGTCGCGATGACCGGGGACGGGACCAACGACGCCCCGGCACTCAAAAAGGCCGACGTCGGGCTGGCGATGGGCATTTCCGGCACCGAGGTCGCCAAGGAGGCGAGCAAGATCGTGCTTCTGGACGACGCGTTCAGCACCATCGTCCGCGGCGTCCACTGGGGCCGCGCCCTGTACGAGAACATCCAGCGGTTCATCCAGTTCCAGCTCACCATCAACGTGTCGGCCCTGGCGATCGCGCTGATCGGGCCGTTCCTGGGCCTGAAGCCGCCGTTCACGGTGCTTCAGTTGTTGTGGATCAACGTGATCATGGACACGTTCGCGGCGATCGCGCTGTGCAGCGAGCCGCCGCGGGAGAACCTGCTGCGGAAGCCTCCGAAGCGGCGGGACGAGAGCATCCTGACGCCCGCGATGCTCGGCAACATCTTCGCCACCGCCGGGTTCTTCGTCGTGGTGATGGTCGCCCTCCTGCTCGGCATGGAGTACGCCGGGTGGTTCGCCGGCGACGGGCCGCGGTCGAGCGAATTCCACGACTTAACGTTCCGCCAAGTAACAGTCTTCTTCACCGTGTACGTGTTCTTCCAGGTGTGGAACCAGATCAACTGCCGGTCGCTCAGCCCGGAAGAGAGCGGGCTGTCCCGGCTGTTCGGCAACCCGCAGTTCCTCGCCATCGCTACACTCACAGTTGTCGGGCAGGTGCTCATCGTGACGCTCGGCGGTGCGGTGTTCAGCGTCGAGCCGCTGGCCGCGTTGGACTGGCTGGTGATCGCGGCATCGACCGCCAGCGTGCTGCTGTTCGCCGAGATCACCCGCCGGATCCGCCGGCCGAGGGCGACATGAACGAGAAGCTCAAGCAAATCGCCGACAACTTGCTGATCGGCGAGTTTCACCGGCACGTCCTGCTGTGCGTGGGCGACGCGTGCTGCACCGCGGTCGGCAAGGAAGCGGCACAGGCCGCGTGGGACGCTCTGAAGGACGAGCTGAAGGCCCGCGCCCTGTCGCTGGCGACCGGGCCGCTCGCGTGCTACCGCACGAAGGTCGGGTGCCTGCGGGTGTGCGCCGGCGGGCCGATCCTGGTCGTATACCCCGAGGGCCTGTGGTATGGCGGGATGACCGCCGACCGGATCAAGCGTTTCGTGCAGGAACACCTCATCGACGGCAACCCCATTGAAGAGTGGGTGTTCGCCCGCAACCCGCTGCCGCTGCCGGAGATGCAACAGCGTGAAAGCAAGTGATTGATATGAAACAACTTGCTGCTTCAATTAGTTTGGGGCAATTCTATGGGGCAACTCCCGGGGCAAACTTTGGGGCAGTGCGGTTCGACTCGTGACCTCGCCCGGCGGTGTACCGAATACAAGTCTCGCCCGAAGTGATCCACAACACGGGTAAGAACGAGCAGTCGAGGAGAACGACGCACCCGTACAATGTCTCCCAACCGAGGAGGTAAAGCATGCCGTTCAAGAAGGGAGAAAAGGTCATCCTCGTCCAGCCCTTTGGGGAACTGGAAGTCGAGGTCGTGGATGATGAGCGGGACGGGAAGGTGCGGGTGACCATCGGGGATCGCAAGCACAGCTTCCCGGTTGACAGGGTACGCAGGTACGGGACGACGAACACCCGGGTGGTCACGTTCGTCAAGCGTGACCAGTACTTCCAGCACGTAGTGGGAGGTGGGGTTGTCGGGAACGCCGAAGACGGCATTTACCTTACCGTGACCGGCACCGCCGTGTTCCGAGGTCAACTGAAGGACCAGATGACCGAGGCCGAGATGAGCGAGTGGATACGATCACTCCGTGAAGCCGGGTTCACTCTCTCGGCGGCCGACGGAAAAGGGCATCCGCTTACGATCTCGTGAGTGGGTTCGACTTCGACGCCTGGCTGATGAAACCGGTGGGTCGGCCGCCCGAACCCGACCCGCCGTTCTCACTTTCTCAGTTTCTCACACCTCAGCCAACCGGCGGTACAACGCCTTCTCCGACAAGCCGGTCAACTCGGTCCAGCGGGCCGCCCGCTCGGCCCGGGGGAGGTCTTTGATCGACTGTGCGATCTCCCGCTCCCGGTCGGTCCGGGCCGACCGGCTTTCCTTCTTGACAGGCACGACCCGCTCTTGGAGCCGGCTGGAGACCAGTTCCCGCCAGTCCGCCTCCGACTTCCCGGCCTCCCACTGGAGCCGATCCGAGAACGAGTTCACCATCACCCGCATGTCGAGGTTGCGGCTCAAGGCCAACGACTCGTCGATCACGAAGTTGGCCACCTCCAGGCACGCCCCGGGGGCGAGCGTCTCGTGCCCGACCCGGTGCCCCTTCAGGGCGATGCTCCGCATCAGGGCGGCCGACTCTCGGTTGGTCACTTGGAGGAGCACCGGGTTGATCCGGGTGGCCACGGCGTGGAGTTCGGGGATGTCTTCGAGCGGGCGGTTCGACAGGATGATGATCCCGCCGGTGAACACGAACTCCAAGACCGTGCGGTGTGCCTTCCAGGTGACCTTCCGCTCCATCCGGCCCCCCTTCGCCTGCCCCCACAGGGCCGACCGGAGTACACCTTGGGCGTTCTTGTCCTGGTAGATGCCCTCCATGTCTTCGAGGACGTGGATGGTATCCGGGGCCTCGGCCAGCGAGTCGTACAGCCCCCGGCCGGTCATCCGACTGTTGTGCAGCCGGTAGTCCACCTTCTGGCGGTCAAGTTCGGAGAGGACCGAGTACGACTTGCCGATGCCGCCGGTGCCGTAGAGGAAGAACCCGGTCGTGTACCGGTGGGCGACCGACCGGGTGCGGTCCCGGACGATGGCGAACTTCCCCTCCAGGACTTCGAGCAAGTCCTTGTCTTCGGCGGACAGTTCCGGGGCTGCGGGTGCGGGTTGTACCTGTACCTTGCCCGCCGGATGGACCTCGGGCCGGTCCGCCGTCCCGGTCAGCACCTTTCCCTGGACGGTGATCGCCTGCTGCTTCAACTTCTCGATCTCGGTCTGCTCCATGTACTTCCCCTCCCCGGCACCACGTCGTAGGCTGTCGTGACCCCAACCGTGCGTGGACCGTGCGTAGCACTCGATTCTGCGGGTTCGGACACGGCGTCCGGGTGGGTATGGTACTGTGGGACTGGCTAACCGTGCGTGTTCCGTGCGGGAGGTGTGCGATGAAGCGGGCGGTCCGGCCCCGGTACTGGAAGACCAGAGGGGCCTACTACTGCTGGCGGGACAACAAGCAGTACCTCCTGGCGAAGGGCGACGAGCACGACCCGAACACCATGAAGACCGCCTGGGAGGCGTTCTGGCGGCTGTACCAGACGCCGCTCGCCCGGCGGCTGGAAGTCATCGACTGGAAGGAGACGGCGGGGTACTTTTGGGACGTGCTCCCGAACCCGCTGTTCATCGGCACCTTCCCGCCCGAGCAGCACCGCACCCAGGCGGCGTGGTCGATCCCGGCCTGGCTGACCGACTACGGCCGGGCGACCGACGAGGATGTCCAGGACCGGCTCCGGCGTGCGGGGCTGGACCTGGAGTTCCTGGCGTACCTCGCCGCCGCCTTCGGGCGGGACAGCAAACTGCGGCTCATGATGAACGCCGACCCGACGACCGTGCCGCCGGCGGGGTGATGTGCCATCCTGTGGTATACACTCGAACTGACTTTGACACGCCTGTACCAGCGGCGATGATGGTGTCGCCCGGCTGACTGGCTCCTCGTGGTTCCCCGGAACCGCCCGATCCCCGAGACCGGTTTGATGAACAATTTCGGTGACAAAGTACAGTTCATCTGGTCCGTGGCGGACCTGCTGCGGGACTCGTTCAAGCGGTCGAAGTACCCGGACGTGATCCTGCCGTTCACCGTCCTGCGGCGGATCGACTGCGTGCTGGAGCCGACGAAGCCGAAGGTGCTGGAAGCCCACGCCAAGCTCAAGGACAAGCTCGACAACCTCGCCCCGCAACTCCGGCGGGCGGCCGGGTACCGGAAGCGGACTCCCGACGAGTACAACCGCACGCTCTGCCTCGACCCCGGCATCGTGCTGGAGTTCATCTACGCCACGCAGCCGCAGGAGTGGGAGAAGCTCAAGGCCCAGCACGGGGGCGACGTGAAGGCGAAGTTCCTGCAACGGCTGGCCACCGAGATCGCCAAGCGGGGCACCCTGGACGTGCTCCGCAAGGGGATCAAGGACTCCGGCTCGAAGTTCCAGTTGGCGTACTTCAAGCCGGCCACCGGGCTGAACCCGGACACCCAGACGCTCTACGCCGCCAACCAGTTCTCGATCATCCGGCAACTCAGGTTCAGCGAGAAGACCGAGCAGAGCGTGGACCTGGCGTTGTTCCTCAACGGCATCCCGCTCTTCACCGCCGAGTTGAAGAACCCGCTCACCGGCCAGACGGTCGAGAACGCCATCACCCAGTACCGCAAGGACCGTGACCCGAAGGAGCCGCTGTTCGCCTTCGGCCGGTGCCTGGCCCACTTCGCCGTCGATCCCGACCTCGTGTTCATGACCACCCACCTGCAAGAGGGGAAGACCCGGTTCCTGCCGTACAACAAGGGCCGCAACGGGGGTGCCGGCAACCCGCCCTCGGCTCTGGGGTTCGCCACCGCCTACCTGTGGGAGCAGACCTGGAGCCGGGACAGCGTGCTCGACCTGATCCAGAACTTCGTCCAGGTAGTCGAGGAGGAGGACGACAAGGGGAAGAAGACGGGCAAGTTCTCGATGGTGTTCCCCCGCTACCACCAACTCGACTGCGTTCGCCGCCTCGTGGCCGACGGCAAGAAGAACGGCCCCGGCCAGCGGTACCTAATCCAGCACAGTGCCGGCAGCGGAAAGAGCAACTCGATCTCCTGGCTCGCCCACCAGCTTTCGGCCCTGCACGACGCCCAGCAGAAGCGGGTCTTCGACAGCATCGTCATCATCACCGACCGCCGCATCCTCGACCGCCAACTCCAGCGGACCGTGCGGGCGTTCGAGCAGACGCTCGGCCTGGTCGAGAACATCGACACGACGAGCCGGCAGTTGAAGCAGGCCCTCGAAGACGGCAAGACGATCATCGTCACCACGCTCCAGAAGTTCCCGGTGATCGCCAAGGACATGGGCGAGATGCCGGGCCGGCGGTTCGCCGTCATCATCGACGAGGCCCACAGTTCCCAGTCCGGGGAGACGACGAAGGGGTGGAAGTCGGTGCTGGCGGTGAAGTCGCTGGAGAACGGGGAGGAGGGCGACGAGGAGGAGGCCGAAGACCTCGAAGACAAGATCAACGAGGAGGCCCGCAAGCGGGGGCGGCTGCCGAACGTCAGCATCTTCGCCTTCACCGCCACCCCGAAGCCGAAGACGATGGAGTTGTTCGGGGTCAAGCGGGACGACGGGAAGTACGAGCCGTTCAGTCTGTACACCATGCGGCAGGCCATCGAGGAGGGGTTCATCCTCGACGTGCTGAAGAACTACACGACGTACAAGGCGTACTGGTCGCTGCTGAAGAAGGTGAAGGACGACCCTCGGTACGAGCGGAAGAAGGCGTATGCCCTGCTCCGGTCGTTCGTCGATCACCACGAGGCCACCGTCAAGAAGAAGGTGGCGATCATGGTGGACCACTTCATCGACCACGCCCTGGCCCGGGTCGGCGGGAAGGCGAAGGCGATGATCGTCTGCCGGTCCCGCCCCCAGGCCGTGCTCTACAAGCAAGTCGTGGACGAGTACCTGAAGACGAAGGGCGGCCCGTTCAAGGCCCTGGTCGCCTTCTCCGGCACGGTGAAGCACAAGGCCGTCGAGTACACCGAGGCCGGGATGAACAGCACCCCGGAGGAGAAGATCGGGGACACGCAGACGGCCGAGGCGTTCAAGCGGGACGAGTACCGGTTCCTGATCGTGGCCAACAAGTTCCAGACCGGGTTCGACCAGCCGCTCCTGCACACGATGTATGTGGACAAGAAGCTCGGCGGGGTGAACGCCGTGCAGACGCTCTCCCGCCTGAACCGCACCTGCCCGAACAAGGAGGAGACGGTCGTCCTCGACTTCGCCAACGACGCCGAGGAGATTCAGGCGGCGTTCGAGCCGTACTACGACCGCACGCTGCTGAGCGAGGGGACCGACCCGAACCTGCTGTACGACCTCCAGACCCGGCTGGCCGAGTACCACCTGTTCACGACATCGGAGGTGAACGCTTTCGCCGCCGTCTGGTTCGACCCGAAGGGCACCCAGGACAAGCTGCACGCCGTGCTGCAACCGGCCGTGGACCGGTTCGGGGCCGCCGAGCAGGAGGAGCGGCAACAGTTCCGCAGCCAGTTGGGCGACTTCGTGCGGCTGTACTCGTTCCTGTCGCAGGTGGTGACGTTCACCGACGCCGACCTGGAGAAGCTGTACCTATACGGCCGGCTGCTGCTGCGGAAGCTGCCGGTGAAGCACGACCAGTTGCCGGTCGAGATACAGCAGAACATCGACGTGGACTCGTACCGGGTCCAGCAGACCTCCTCGGGGCGGATCAAGCTGGACCGGGGCACCGCCGAACTGGAGCCGATCACCGGGGGCAGCATCTTCAAGCCGCCGCCCGAGGAGGTCGAGGCCCTGTCGCTGATCCTGAAGACGCTGAACGACCGCTTCGGGACCGACTTCAGCCAGGACGACAAGGTGTTCATCCAGCAGCTTGAGGAGAAGCTGGCCGGGGACGCCGCCTTGGAGGCGAGCGTGAAGGTGAACGTGCCGGAGAACGCCCGGCTGACGTTCGATCACGTCGCCAACGACAAGATTCAGGAGATGATCGACAGCAACTTCAAGTTCTACAAGCAGGTCACGGACGACCCGGCGTTCGAGAAGTTCTTCCTCGACTGGCTGTTCGAGCGGTACAAGAAGTCTGCTGCCGGAAAGACGGTGTGAACGGGAGCACATGCTCCGTTTCAGCGGTTCAACCCCGCCGTGTCGCTCAGCCGGGCCAAGAAGGGGACCAACAGTTGTAGCGTTTCACGATCCGCATCGGGGAGCAACGCCTCGAACAGTCGGCGGGCTTGCTCACGAAGGACATCCGCCGGGTCGGGCGGGTCCGAGGTCGGCATCAAGCCGGTGACCTCGACGCCCAATGCGGCTGCCAGTCGGGCCACGAGGTCAATCCCCGGGGCCGCACCGCCGTTTTCGAGGCGACCAATATAGGTCGGAGTGACGTGGGCCGCTTCGGCAAGGGCGGCTTGGGTCATCCCCCGACTGTGCCTCACCTCACGCAGCCGAGCGGCGAACCGCCGGACGATGGCGTCGTGCTTGATCGGCTCCTGTTTACGCTTGCGACCCATGTTGCTCCCACAGGCTTTTTTCGCCGTGGGGACCGTCTGGGCGTATCGCACAATGCGGCGAATTGAATCGGATAAAAGTGCTGCTAAAGTGACCTCTGCGTTCATGACCCGAGCGTGGGTTGTGTGCCGCACTCGACCCAGCAGCGGGGCTGACATGACGCCGACGGCCGGATCACCTCTCCCGATCACCCGTACATACACCGGCTGGGGCCTGAACCCGGCCCTGCTCGCCAAGTCGGCCGGGGAGTGGTTGAAGAAGAAGGGGTACGAGGTGCAGTCGGCCGCCTCCGGCGACACCAACTTCGTGCAGGCCCGGATTGTCGAGACCGGGTGGAAGTCGTGGTTCGCCAAGTGCCCTTCCCTTGAAGTGCGGGTGGCTGGCGGCACGGACCGGATGACGGTCGGCTTCGGGGACGGGACGTGGGGCCTCGACCCCTCGCAGTTGTCCGTCGGGCACAAAGTCGGCGGATTCCTGACGGCCGTCTGGTCCGGGGACGCTGCCCACCGCCGGAAAGCCATTGAGTCCGAGTTTTGGGCGGTGGTCGAGGTGGCCTGCCGAGCGTGCGGAGCGTTGGAGCGGACCGAGCCGCTGGCCAGTACCGTGACGGGCATCTCGAAAACGGTGGGCGGGCTGCGGCGGGACGGCACGCTCCCCGGGCTGGAGGAGTACCACGAGAACTTCCGGTGCTCGGCCTGCGACCACCGGTGGGAGGGGCCGAAGAAGACCCGGGCGGTCAGCCTGTGCCCGGGGTGCGAGAAGCCGTTGGAGCCAGTCCATACCGGGGAAACGGTGCTCGGGTCGAGCCTGGTCGGGGAGTCGTCTCCAGGCGTGTTCGCCGGGGACGTGACGCAGGCGAAAAACTACCGGTGCCCGGGGTGCTCGCACACCTGGCACGGGCCGGAGGCGACCCGCCGGATGACGGTGTGCCCGGCGTGTGTCCAGCCGGCCGCCTGTGCCGAAGTCCGGCGGGAGGTGACTGGGACCGTCCGCCGGGAGGAGGCGAGGGTGGCCCGAAGCGACCACTGGGGCGAGGGGAGCAAGCGGCACGAGATACAGAGCACCTCGTACACCCAGTACACCGTCCCAGTCGAGTACGAGGTGTCGGTCAGCGTCCACCGGTGCGAGCACTGCTCACACGAGTGGACCGGCGGGCAGCACGAACGCCGGCTCGGCTAAATCGGTCCGGACGCCACAGCCAAGACCTCTGTGTGAAGTGAAGACAGGGGTGTCTGTGGTCCACGGCCGGGTCGATGGAACCGGCCTTCAGGAGGAATGATCTCGAATTCCGGCTCAACCAACTTTGTAACGCCAGCGGGCCGTGCCCAATTTACAGCCCGCCGCTCGACGAGTATCAGTCCTCGGTCGTCGGGATCGTCAGTATTCCTCGGGCAACAACATGCATGTTGCCTCCCGGCGGCCGTCGTCCCCGACCGCCTCCGAGATCACCCAGATGCGGACGCCGGTGGCCAAGCGGTACGCCGACATGATCCTCCCGCCGTCGAGCAGGGCGGCGTCGTTGGCGGCGGCGTCCTCGGCTTTCACCTCGCCCCAGTCGCCGGCCTGATGCCGGCTCAAGAACTCGCCCGTGCTCTGGCCCGACTCGGCCAGAGCGGTCAGGCACCCCGGGGTGGCCACCGGCTTCCCCAATTCGAACTTCGGCTTCGACACCTGCGAGTCCTCCTGGATCGGGATCGGGACGATATGATTCGTACTGAGGGTCAGCCGCTCCCGAGGGTCTCGTACACCGTCTGGCGGGACAGCCGAAGCTCCCGGGCGATCCGGGCGACCGGGGTGTTCTCGGCCTTCATCCTGAAGACCATCGCCCGGACCGTAGGCGTGACCTTGTTCGGGATGCCCTTCGGCCTGCCGCCCCTGTTCGTCGGCGGCGGGCTGCCGCCGGCCCGGATGATCGCCTCGGCCTTTGCCCGCTTGGCGGCCTTGCCGGCGGCGATCCGCTCGCCCCGCACCTCCGTCTCGTAGCTCGCCACGCTGGCCAGCACGTTGGCGATCAGCCGGCCGGCGGCCGTGCTCAGGTCGATCCCGTCCCGGATGGAGATGAAGTTGACCCGCAGGGCGACCAACTCCTCGAACAACGCCGTCAGCCCCCGGGCGGTCCGCCCCAGGCGGTCGAGCCGCCAGCAGACCAGCGTCTTGACCCTGCCGGCCCGGATGTCGGCCAGCAGGCGGGTGAACCCCGGCCGGTCCATACTCTTCCCGGTGTGTTTGTCGCTGTACCACTGGACCGTCGCCCCGGCCGCCTGCTGGCCCTTGGCCCAGGTCTGCAAGTCCCCCTCCTGGGCGTCGAGTTTCTGGCCCCGGGAACTAACCCGCATGTAGACCCCAATCATGGTCATCTCCTCGCCGGCCCCGGCGTCCGGGGCGTATCTGTCAGGGGAACCTCAAAGTCTTCGGGTGACATTCCCGGGTCGCCCGGCCGCCGTGAATTGCAGCGATTTTTCGACGCCCGCCCGGGTGATGTGTTTTCCTGACACTCTTGGCCCCGGTTCGGATTCTTAGTTCGGCTTCGTACAGTTGGTCAGGCGGCCCGAGGTACAAAAGCACCCCCGGTCCCCGGGGGTGCCGTCCGGCTGACTCTGCTGCTAGACGATGATGACGTTCGGCACCGGCTCCTCGGTGCGGCAGCCGTCGAGGATGAAGTCGCTGCTCCGGGAGGCGGCGGCGGCCACCTTCAGGATCAGGGTGCTGTCCGCCTGCAATTCCCGCAGCCAGTGGTTCAGGTAGGCGGCGTGGTTCTCCAGGTTCTCGGACTGCGGGATGGCCAACTCCGAGCACACGAAGCAGGCGGCCATCTCTGCGATCAACTCGCCCATCCCGTAGCTCCCGGTCCAGCCGACCCGCCGCTCGGTCCAGTGGGCCAACTCGTGGAACGTCGTTGCATAGAAGTCGTGGGCGTGCGGGAAGGTCTCCCTTTGCGGCATCTGGATGAAGTCGCCCGTCCGGCTGTAGAACGCCTTCGTGCCGCCGTACCGGATGTCGGCCCCGGTCGCCCGGATCGCCCGCTCGGCCGGCTCGAAGTCCATCACCGCCGTCTGCGGGCGGGGCCGGTGCCGGAGCCGGTCGATGGCCGGGCCGCCGTCCACCTGATCCAGCGAGAAGACCGTGTAGGCCCGAATCAGCTTGTACTTCTCGGATTCCTCGCCGTCCTCGGTGACCTTCGACTTCCTCACCTCCTTGCAGTAGATGATCCGGCAGCCCCACTCGCCGGGCGGCACGTCCTCCGGCCGGCGGCGGACCTGGCCACCGAGGCTCGACCACTGCTGGTAGGTACCCCAGTACCGGGAGGAGTACCCCCGCTCCATCGCCAGAGACGAGAGCAGCAGCGTATTCACGCCGCTATAGGGCCGCCGGCTGATGATATTCGCCGGCAGCCCGCCGTCCCCGTCGAGCGACCAGGGTCTCCTCCAAGGCGGGCAGCCGGCGGCCAGGGAGGTGATGATCTTCTCGGTGATCTGCTGGCGGATGTCGGCCTTCATGTGTACCCCGTTGTCGAGTGCAGGTGCCGCCCCACGGCGGGGCGAGTTCTCGACGGGGTTTCGTACAGTGGCCTACTCCGCAGTCGGTCCGGGTCCGCCGGGGCGGTGACCGGTTGCCAGTTGAGTTTCCAGGCGGTCCCCTGGCTACTATGGTGCAACCCAACAGTACCCTGCTCCCCCGAAGTACAAGTCGAGGACGAGAACACGCAGGTCGCCGGCCATCTCGGGGGCGTCCACCGTGGCAAAACCAACAGTACGACGGGGCCGCCCGCAACCTGGGAGCCGGTCGGGGACGTACAACTATAGCGTGGCCACCTCTGGGTTCCTCGGTGGCGTCTACCGCATGATCCCGCTGGCCATCTCCGAGGAAGTGCTCGACCGTGGGCGGCCGGTAGGCGTCGTGAACGACCGCATCTTCTACGAGAGGATGGTCGGGGCCGGGTACGCCGTCTGGCTCAACTGCCGGCTCCTCCTCGGACGGCGGCCACGGCCGGCGGTCCCGAGCCTGCTGCTCCCGCCAGGTCCGCCACCTCTTCCGCACGTCGGCCTGCAACGACGCCATCGGCCGGGAGAAGAACGGCGTCTTGCCCGACCCCTGCCGGCTGTACTCGACCCTCTGCGGGTTCTTCTCGTGGATCGTCAGGTTCACGCTCCTGCACGCCCTGGCCTGCGGGCCGTACTCGTCGCCGTGCTTCATGACGTACAGCGGGGCCTTGACCGGGGACTCGCACGGCTGGAAGTACACCGTCACGGTCTCCTCCTCGGCGGCTTCGAGGGCGTCGGCCCCGAGCACGTCGTGGTGGGCCTGGACGTAGCAGGCCCGGACCAACTCCTTCGTCAGCTTGCCGTGGATGAACGAGTGGATGTGGATGCTCGGCTCGAACCGCCGGGTCCACGGGTTCCAGGAGGTGTCCTCGGTGAACGAGAAGTGGGAGTACACCGCCCGCTCCCGGAGCAGGGCGTGGAACCGCTTGTTGATCGCCGTGGTGTAGCAGATGCCCTGGTCGTACGGGGCGTCCTGTACCAACCGGCAGGGCCGCAGGACGGCGAAGTGCAAGTCCTCGAACCACGCCGCCGGCCGGGCCTCGAAGTCGAGGATCAAGGCGTTGGCGTACAGGCTCCGCTGACACCCGTGGCATCGGGGGCAGCACCACGAATTGCAGTGGGCCGCCCCGAACGGGGCCTTGTGGGTGCCGTAGATGCAGGGGATCGACCTGTCACCGCCCATCCCCGCCCGCTTTCCCGATCACGGCCGGCGACCGCCGCCGGCACCTCGATGATCCGCTCGTGCTCCTGGCCATCCCGTACCCCCTCCCGAAGAGCGTGACTGTTCTTATAGGTTGATCGCCGGGTCCACCCGGTCGGCGTCGGCCCCGCCGGCGGTCGAGAAGTACGACTCGATGACCGCCACCTCTGTCGGGGTGAACACCCTGACCCGCCCCACCTTCTCGCCGCCGGGGAGCCGGCCGGTGGCGATGTGGTACCAGACGGTCTTGCGGCTGATCCCCGTGATGCGGCTGACTTCGGTCAGCCCGTAGTGCTGCTTCTGGTCCATATGTCCCTCCTCGGTATCTAGGAGTGACAGGCCAGGAATTTCACCTGGAACTCCGCAGGCGAGGGCGTTCGGTGGAATGACCCACCTGGCGGGGCAGTAGTAACGCTGGAGCGGTAGTACAGCAGAAGGCCGCTTCGCCCTAGCGGAGCAAGGAGTTGGTGCCGGAAGTGCTGCCGGGGTTATGAGGACCGACGGGCAAATGCCGTCGGGGTAGGCGAACCGCTATCAACATCCCGATGTCGGGCTGGTTGTACTTGTACCCACTCCAGGGTGGCCAGCCGGACCCGGGAGACCGCTCAGTCCTGCGAGCGGCCGACCCCCAACTCGCCCCGGAGCCAGTCCACGGCGGCGTCCAACTGGTCCTGCGTGCTGGCCGAGTAGTGCCGGTCCGCAACTGTCTGCTCCCCGTGCCCCAGGAACCAGTGCCGCAGGTCGGCGTACTCCTTGTTGGCCTTCAGCCTCGTGGCACTGGTCTTCCTGAACATCCTCACGGACTTGTTCGGCCCGGCAACTCCCGCCCGCTTCTTCAACTTCGTGAACACCGACCGCACGTTGTCGCTCTTACGCTCGCCCTGGTCGCTGATCTCCCGCCACACCCACGGTTGTCCCGTCCGGGTGAGCAACGCCCGCTCCCCGTCCTTCTGCATGTGCTCCTCAAGCAGGCCGATCACCTCGGGCCACAGCTTGTACGACACCAGCCGGGCCGCCTTCTTCTTCCGCATCTTGCTCCGGTACCGGGTGATCCTCCCGGCCGTCAGGTCGATCTCGTGCCGCCGCAAGTCGCTCACGTCTTGTTGTGTCATGCCGGTGTTGAGCATCAGCAGGATGAGCAGCTTGTGGACCCCGTGGGCGGCGTCGAGCAGCAGCTTGATCTCGGAGTTGGTGAACGTCGGGATGTCCTTCACAGGCCGCCCGAACGTGTGCTTAGGGTCGTTCAAGTTCCGGGGCAGGTCGGGCAGGATGTGCCGCTGCCACAGCCACTTGACGAACATCCGGCTGGTGCGGAAGTACGACCCCGCCGTGAGGGATGCCCAGCCGGCCTTCCGGTCGGCGTCCCTCTCCTTCTCCCTGGCCTTGCAGTGTAGGTACCACCCCTCCCACCGTTCTTCGGTGATGACCTCGACCGGGTTGGACGGGCCGACGAACCGCTCGAAGTGGGTGATCGCCTTCCGCAAGGACGAGGTACTGTTGGCCGACCGGTCGCCCGCCCCGTGTTCTGCCCGGCGGCCATCCAGCCAGCAGGCGACGAGGCCGCCGATGGTCCGCTGAGGCGGCGTGGTGGCGATCCGCCTCACCCGGTCCCGATGGAGGTCGTCCCGGGACAAGAACGACCTGAGAACGGCCGGTTCAACCCCCGCCAGCGACACCCCGCTGTACTTCTCGAAGTCCCTGACCACCTGCCGAGTGAAGTGGTCCAGAGTGGTGTCGGCGTCGGGGGGCAGAACGCTCACCCGACTGATTTCGGCGTCCAAGACGCCGGCGTCCCACTGTGCCCCAACCGCCTTGGCGGCGTCCCGGAACTCGGCCAGTTCGTTAAGGCGGTCGGCGTGCGGGCGTGCCGCCAGAGCGGCGGCGGCGAGTTCGGCCCGCTTCCGCTCCCACCACGCATTAGCTGCCTGGTACGACGACTCCTTCGTCCAAGCGGCTCGGGTGATCGGCAGGTCGCAGCAGAAGACCCGGTAGCGGGTGCCCTTGAACATCTTCGACCAGCGGAAATGCGGGTGCCCCTCCCACGACATCTGGTACTTGGCAGGCATGATCGGTCTCGTCGTCCGCCTACCGTACCAAGGTGCCCGGCTCACAGGGGAGCAGTTATGGGGCAAATCCGTGGGGCAAACGGGAGGCTAGACGGTCATTCTTGCCCCATAAACCCTAGAAAACAAGGGAAAAATACTAGGAGCGGATGTTCGCCCGCAACCCGCTGCCGAACGGCGAATAGCTGCCTTCACACGTTCCTCACTCGCCTTCGCGGCGCTCGGTCCGCATCATGACGGCACCCACGGAGGTGCCACATGTTCCGCGCTGCCGCTCTCCTCGCCGCGCTCGTCGCGGTATCCCTGTCAGCCCAAGACAAGCCGCCGCCCAAAGGCGACCAGAAGCCGGCGTTCGCCGGCCCCACCGCCACCGGGTTCCTGCTGCCCAACGGCTGGCACCTGACGCCCGTCGGCAAACACGTCGAAATCACCGACCTGCCGCTCAACATCCACCCGCTCAAGGACAACAAGCACGCCCTCGTTACCACCAACGGGTTCAACCGGCACGAGGTGTCGCTCGTCGATCTCACCGACGGCAAAGTGGTCGCGGCCGAGTGGGCGCGGCAGAGCTGGTTCGGGTTCGCGGTCAATGCGGCCGAGAGCGAACTGTGGTGGTCCGGCGGCGGGAACGGCTACCTGCACAACTTCAAGCTCAACGACGGCAAGTTCGACCGCGTCAGCACAAAGGAAATCAACCCCGCGGACCTGAAACCCGAGGACGTGCTCAAAATCGCCGACGAGGCGAAGAACGCCAAGACGTTCCGCAGCGGCCTGCGGCTGGACGAGAAGGCCGGGGTGCTGTACTCGCTGTACATGCACTGGACCGAGGTGGTGGACGGCAAGACCGTGTTCCACGACGGTCGCATCGTCGCCATTGACCCCAAGTCCGGCAAGGTGAAGGCCACCGGCGACCTCGGCGGGCGGCCCTACGACGTCGTCGTCGGCCCCGGCGGGCACCTCCTGTACGTGTCCGACTGGTCGCGCCGTCAGGTGCTGGCCGTCGACCCGACGGAACTCCGCGTGGTCGCCAAAATCCCCGTCGGGGAGCACCCGAACCAACTCGCGCTGCACAAGGACGGCCGGCTGTTCGTCGCGTGCGCGTCGAGTAACAGCGTCCACGTCATCGACACCAAAAAGGGCGTTGTAACCGAGGTGATTTACACCGGGCTGTTCCCGAAAGCCCCTGAAGGCACCACCCCGGACGCGGTCGCGCTGTCGCCGAACGGCAAGACCCTTTATGTGGCCAACGCGGACAACAACTGCGTCGCGGTCGTCGACGTCGAGAAGGCCAACGAGAGCATCGTGAAGGGCTTCATCCCCACGGGTTGGTACCCGACGGCCGTGTCCGTCACCCCGGACGGGAAGAACATCCTCGTCGGCGTCGGCAAGGGCAACCAGAGCAAGCCGAACCCGCTGTTCACCGAGGCCGAACTCAAGAAGAAGGAGAAGGACGAGGTCAAGCAGATCGCCCGCCGGCTCCTGCCCTACCCGTACATCGGCACCACCATGAGCGGGTCGCTTTCCGTCGTGCCGGTGCCCGACGAGGCGAAGCTGAAGGAGTACACCGCTCAGGTGTTCAAGAATTGCCCATACTCCGACGCGCTCCTGACCGCCGCCCCGCACCCGACCGCGACCGCCATCCCGACCCGCGTCGGCGACGCGTCGCCCATCAAGTACGTCATCTACATCATCAAGGAGAACCGGACCTACGATCAGGTGTTCGGCGACCTCGCCGACCCCAAGCTCGGTGACAAGGCGAAGGGGAATGGCGACCCGACGCTCTGCATGTTCCCGCGTCAGGTGACGCCGAACCACCACAAGCTCGCCGAGGAGTTCGTGCTGCTCGACAACCTGTACTGCAACGGGCAGGTGAGCCGCGACGGGCACCCGTGGAGCACCGCGGCGTACAACACCGACTACATCGCCCGCGACTGGCACCTGACGTATTCGGCCCGCAAGGGAGTCGAGGACGACGACGAGGGCGGGCTGTCGAACCCGCCGTCGGGCTACCTGTGGGACGCGTGCAAGCGGGCCGGGCTGTCGTACCGCAGCTACGGCGAGTACGGCAAACGGGTGAGCGACGGCCAGGGTGCCGTCAAGATGGAGGGCCGCGTGCCCGGCCTCGTCGGCCACATGTGCCCGGACTACGGCATCCCGAAGGCCAAGGGCCAGCGGGTTCGCGACACCGACAACGTCGAGACGTTCCTCAAGGAGTACAACCAGTACGCCAAGGACGGCAAGATGCCGCGGTTCATCGTCATGAGCCTGGGCGAGGACCACACCGACGGCACCAAACTCGGCTCGTACACCCCGCAGGCGTGCGTCGCCTCCAACGACCTCGCGCTCGGCAAGCTGGTCGAAGCGGTCAGCAACGGACCGCTGTGGAAGGAGACGGCCATCTTCGTGATCGAGGACGACGCCCAGAACGGCCCGGACCACGTCGACGCGCACCGCACCGTCGGGCTGGTCATCTCGCCGTACACCAAGCGCAAGTTCGTGGACAGCACCCAGTACCAAACGGTCAGCCTGATCCGCACGATGGAGCTAATCCTCGGACTACCGCCGCTGAGCCAGTACGACGCGGCGGCCCGGCCGATGTTCAACTCATTCACCGACAAGGCCGACGCCACCCCGTACAAGCACGCTCCGGCCGAGATCGACCTCACCGCGAAGAATGACAAGCTGGCGTTCGGGTGGCAGTTGTCGGAGAAGATGGACTTCTCCGACTATGACAAGATCAACGACTTCGAGCTGAATTACGTGCTGTGGCACGCGATCATGGGCAAGGACGCCCCACAGCCGCCAGCGGTGCGGCGGGCGATCGCTTTCCGTGCCGTGCGGGACAAGAAGTAAAAGACGATTCACCACAGAGGGCACAGGAGGGCACGAGAGAAAATCAAAGAGAGTTCTTAGAAATTCTTCTCTCTGTCTTTCTCTCGTGCCCTCCTGTGCCCTCTGTGGTGAACACTCTTCTTACCACCACATCGTGCCCGGGTCGCCCTTGAACGGGCCGACCACGTCCGGCGTCACCCACCCGCCGTAGAACCCGCCCGGTTGCGGCTCGGCCCGCACGCCGTCCACCCGGCACTCGTCCATCGGCCCGCAATAGAACGCGACGTACCCGCGGATGCCCTCGAACGCCGGCGTCGGGTCGGCGTAGTACCACGCGACCTTCGGCAGTTCGCGGTCGCCGACGCGCACCGAGAGGTAGCCGGCAACGCCCTTCCACTCGCAGAAACTCGTGCCGGCGGCCGGGACCAGGAACTCGCGGCGCACGTCCTCGGGCGGAAAGTAGTACACCGGCGGGTGACTCGTCTCCAGCACCCGCTTGCCGCGGCGCGTCTCGGCGATCACCTCGCCGTTGAACCGCACCACGAGGTGCCGCGGGCAGTCCTCCAGACGCGGCGGCCGCGGGTAGTCCCACACCGACTCCTGACCAGGTCCGGGCTCGATGCGGTGCCGGCTCATCGCCCCCTCCGCGCCCCGCGGGCGTCAGTCGTTAATCGGGCGGACCGCGATGTTGCGGAACTCGATCGTACCCCAGTGACAGACAAGCCCGATCGAGCCGGCCGGCTTGTTGAGCGCCGGGCGCTTCGCGACGGCCTGGGACTTACCGAGGTCGGCCGTCGGCATCGGCGTCCCGTTGAGTTTCACCTCGATCGTCTGCTTCCGGGCGAACACGCGGAGGTCGTTCCACGAGTTGATGGGGCGGTTCGCCGCCGACGGGTTGAACGTCACCCCCTGGATCAACCCGGTGCGGTAGAGGTTGCCGATGGTTCGGCCGTGAACCGCCGGGAAGCCCTCGTCGTCGCCAATATTCACCGCCAAGTTGTCGCCGAGTGGGTCGCCCTGGTCGGCTGCACGGAGCAGCACAACGGTGTGCCCGCCGGGCTTCGGCCAGCGGTATTCCAGTCGCAACTCGAAGTCGGCGTAAGTCGCATCGGAAAGCAATATCCGGTCGCCCTTCTGTTGCGTCCCGACGATCGCGCCGTCGCGGACGGCCCACCCCTCCGGGGGGTTGCCCTTCGCCGGATGCCAGCCGGTCAGGTCGTGACCGTTGAACACCGGCGCGAACGGGGGTATGAAGGTTCGCGGCTGAGTCGGCGGGGCGGGAGTCATAACCAGGGGCGGCGGCGTGCCTTCCGACCGGGGGGCCAGACAGTAGGCCGCGACGACCGCAAGGATCAGCGCGCCCGCTCCGCCGAGCAAAAGGCGCGGCGACACCTCAAACCGCCGCTGAGGCGGCGGTGTGGGAGTGTATTCGAACTCGGGCAGTTCCGGCGCCGGCACGACGGGAACGACGACCGACACGCCGCCGGAAACTAACATTCGCGTGCCGACGGCCAGAAGTTCTTCGGCTACCGCCGCAGCGGACGGTGGGCGCTCCGTCGGGTCGGTCGCCAGCATGCGGTGGATCAGTCCGGCGAGGTCTGGCGGAACGCCCGGGGCCAGCTCGCACACCGGCACGAACGCCCCGGCCAGGATGGCGTCTGCCATTTCAGACAGCGTGCGGCCGCCGAACGGGGGCCGCCCGGTCGCCATCTGGTAGAGGACCGCTCCGAGAGCGAACAGGTCGGTTCGCGGGCCGACCGGGTCACCGGTCACCTGCTCCGGGGCCATGTAGTTGGGGGTGCCGATCAGCGCGCCGATTTCGGTCAGCCCGTCCCCGCCGAGCGTGCAATTCCGGGCAATTGTGCTGAACTCGCTGTCGAACCGGGCCAGGCCGAAGTCGAGCAGTCGGACCCGCCCGCCCGGTTGCTCGATCCAGATGTTGGCCGGCTTGATGTCCCGGTGGGTGACCCCGAGGGCGTGCGCGGCGGCCAGCCCGCACGCGACCTCCCGGCCGATGCGGACCACGTCGGCCGCGTCGGCCCCGCGCGCGATCAGGGCCTCGAGGGGACTGCCGGCGAGCAGTTCCATGGTCATGTACGGCGTCCCGTCGTCCTCGCCGACGGCGTACACGCTGACCACGTTCTCGTGCCGGATCGCCGCCGCCGCCCGGGCCTCCCGCAGGAACCGCTCGCGGCCGGCCTCGGACGCGGCCAACTCCGGCAACATGAGCTTGAGCGCCACCCGGCGGCCGAGGGCGGTGTCGATGGCCTCGTACACCGCCCCCATCCCGCCGCGGCCGATCAGCCGCATCACCCGGTAGGTGCCGCACGCGCCGAGGTCGCCCGGCACCAGCGGCGGGCGCAACGCCGGCAACTGCGGCCCCGGCCGGGCGCCCAGAGTCGCGGCGACCGAATCGATGACGGAAGGCCGCGACACTTCAGCCCCGCCGTGAACCGGCTGGACACGGATGCAGTGCGTGGCCGCAAGTTCAATAGGGTTAGCAGGTTGCGACACGCGACCTCCTACTGCCGGAGCCGCTGCGAGCAGAACACTATTGGAGCGTCAGAGTGACCGCTATCAGTCTAGCTTACGTTTCCCGCCGGAGTAATTAAATCCGGGCCGCGGTGTAGCGGTGTGTCGGCGTGGGGCGACCGGGGCGCAGGCTCTGGCTGGCGCGGAAGTCTGCCGTCGCGCCGGCCGCCGCACACCGGGCTGCCACCACCCGCTTCACCGCCGCTTCGAGCGCCGCGGGATCGACTGCCACCCGCGCGTTCACGATCAGCTCGGCCTCGCGCGGCTTCAGCCGGCTCGGGAGCGAAAGGGTCGGCGGGGTGTCGCTGCTCACCAGGTTGCCCACCGCGAACGCGCTCGCGTCGTCCATCCCGATCAGCTTGAGGTGCGCCACCTCGCCGCCGAGGTCGCGGCAGGCGGCCGCGAGGTCGGTCAGGATCGCGGTGAGCAGTTCGTCCAGGTCGAACGGGGCGGGTGCGGTCAGCCGCGCGGTGCAGTTCAGCCAGCCGAGTTCGGCCTCGCCCTCGGCGTAGGTGTCGTAGTCGATGTCGAGGATCTTGCGGCCGAACCCGCCCTTCTGCTCCAGCAGTTCGGTGAGTGTGTCGAACCCGGCCCCGGTGGCGGCGCTGGCCCGCAACACCGGCGTGCCGGGGAACTGCTCGGCGACGAGCCGGGCCAACTCCTCGACTTGAGGCGGGGCCAGCTCGTCGGTGCGGTTGATGACGATGGCGTCGGCCTCTTCGAGCTGCTTCTTGAAGATGTACGCGGCCTTCGGACTGAACCCGCCGGCCGGCTGGTTCCGGAGGATGCGGATCCCGTGCTGCGGCTTGAACAGCACCGCGTAGGGCGCGACCTCGAACCGGCCGGCGTAGAGGTCTTTGAGCGGCTGCACGACGGTGGCGACCAGGTCGGTGCAACTGCCGACCGGCTCGGCCAGAATGACGTCGGGCCGGTCGGCCGCCTCCAGCGCGCCGACTTTGCCGACGAGGTCGTCGAACCGGCAGCAGAAGCACGCCCCGGGCACCTCCTCCACGCTCAGCCCCTGGGCGCGGAGCGCGTTGGTGTCCACGAGGTCGTTCGCCTGGTCGTTGGTGACCACCCCGACCCGCCGGCCCTGCGACTGGTAGTGCCGCGCGAGCCGGGCGACGGCGGTGGTCTTGCCGGCCCCGAGGAATCCGCCGATCATCACGAATCGCACGGTCAAGGTACTCTCCGCGCCAGTGGCTGTGTCGTAAGCTCACTGTACGCCCCGCCCGGCCGGCTCGCAACCGGGCCGGCCGCGCCGCCCGGAGTTGTTCGTGTACAAGACGATCCGCCTGCTGACGCTCGCCCCCGGCCACTTCCACGCGGCCCTGGTTCAGAAGCGGCCGCTGCACGGCGTCCACCCTCGCGCCTACGTGTACGGCCCGCTCGACGCCGACACCGTCTCGCACGTCGCCCGCATCACCTCGTTCAACTGCCGCCGCGACGGCCCGACCGCGTGGGAGGTCGATCTCCGCACCGGCCCCAACTACCTGGAGCGGTTCGCCCGCGAGCAGCCCGGCAACACGGTCGTCATCAGCGGCCGCAACCGTCCCAAGATCGACCTGATGACGCTCGCCGTCGAGAACTGCCTGAACGTCATTGCCGACAAGCCGTGGATCGTCGATCACGCCGACTTCCCCAAACTCGAAGCGCTCATCAAGCAGGTGGAATTGCGCGACGTCCTCGTCTGGGACATGCTGACCGAGCGGTTCGAGATCACGAACTGGCTGCAGCGGGAGCTGACCCGCGACCCCGAGCTGTTCGGGCAGTGGCAGCAAGGCTCGCCGGACCGCCCGGCCCTGGTGCTGCACAGCGTCCACGCGCTCAAGAAGCAGGTGAACGGCCAGCCGCTGGTGCGGCCGTGGTGGTGGTTCGACCCCACCATCTCCGGCGAGGCGATGGCCGACGTCGGGACGCACTTGGCAGACCTGGCAATCTGGTTCGTCAGCCCGGACGCCCCGGTCGATTACGCGACGCAGATTCAGATGCTGTCGGCCGCCCGCACGTCGATGATCGTGTCGGAGGACGAGTACCGGCAGGTGACGCGGCAGGGGACGTTCCCGCCGGAGTTGCGGCCGCGGCTCGTGAACGGCCAGTTGTACTACCCCGGCAGCAACACCACGACGTTCCTGCTGCGCGGCGTCCACGTGAAACTGTCGGCCGGGTGGGAGTACGAGCTGCCCGGCGGCGACACCCACCAGAGCCGGGCGTGCGGGACGCGGGCCGTCGTGTCCGTCCGCCAGCAGCCCAACGGCCGGGCCGAGTTGTACGTGTCTGCGGTCAACCCGGCCGACCGGGCCGACGTGCTGAAGAAGCTCCGCGACAAGTGCGCGGCCCTCCAGCGGGAGTTCGCGGGGCTGGCGGTCGCGGACCTGGGGGCCGAGGCGCAACTGCTGATCCCCGACAGTTGGCGGGCCGGGCACGAGGAGCACTTCGGCGCGGTGATGGACGAGTTCGTGCGGTACTTCCACAACCCGCGGGCGATGCCGCCGTGGGAGAAGCCCAACGCGCTGGCCCGGTACTACATCACCACCAAAGCCGTCGAGATGGCGCGGAAGTAGCGTCGCCGGCGTCAGTCCCACATGGGCAGGTCCGCGGGCGGCTTCGCCTCGGCCTTCGCCTTGTCTCGCGGGATGAGGTCTTCCAGCTTCGTCGTCTTGTTCTCGATCTCGCCGCCGGTGGCGAGGAAGAATCGACCGCCGGACGCGCCCGCGTCGATGTTCAGCACCGGGTTCGAGTCGGCCGTGAACCGGGCCTTGTCCAGCGCCACCCACTCCCCCTTCGCCGGCTTGACCCACCCGTTGCCGAACGCCGCCCGCCGCTCCTTCGTCGCCGAAACCTTGTTCCGACGGAAGTCTTCGACGAACGAGTGATAGCCCTTCAACAGTTCGCCCTTCGTGATGGTCGAGAACGTCACGAGGTGCTGCCAGTCCTTCTTTTCCGGCAGGTAAAAGTACCCGCTGTAGGCGGTTCGGGACTCGGCTTCCGGTTTGGCCGTGACCAGGAAGCGGTACGTCTCGCCGACTTTCCAGTCGTAGTCGAAGAACGACTGCCCGCCGGTGCCCTCGCCGCCGAACCGCCCGACGCGCACCGCGTTGCCCTTGTGCAGCATTTTGACCCGCTTGGACTCATCCACCTTTTTCGGGTCGTCGCCGTCCGTCGGGTCCCACACCGAGAACAGCACGACCTTCTTACCGTTCGCCAATTCCTGGACGCCGAAGTACCCTTTGTCCCACCCGCCGGCCATGAAGTAGGTACCGTCGGCCGACTTCTCGACGGTCATTTCTGTGTAGAACGCGACCCCTTCCGGTGCCGGGTAACCGAGGTGAACGGAGCGGCACGCAACGCCCTTCAGCTTTTCGTCGGCCGGGACCGACACCGTGGCGAGAGCGACCGCGACGGCAGACAGTGTGATTCGTGTCATGTTCGTAGCTGTGTTCGGAGAGGGTCGGCCCGCGCCGCCACAGGCGGCGCGAAGCCGGGTGCGGGAGAGTTACTTTGCCTTGTCCTTCTTCAGTTCGAAGAAGAAGTCGCCCTTGCCGTCGAAGTTTTTGGGCCGCTTGTCCTTGTCGAGCGAGTAGGCCAGTTTCAGCACGTCGCCCTTGAGTTCGACGATGCCGACCGCCGGGGTGCCCTTGGTGCCGTCCGGGCCGTCGGAGATGCTCAGGTCGATCTCGGCCGGGGTGGTGTTCGGCTTCACCTTGTAACCGATGACGAACTTCGCGTCGCCGCCGGCGATGGTGATGGTGTCGGCGGTGATCGTGTAAGTGGCCTTTTTCGCCTTGTCATCGACCTCGGCGCCGTTCTTCTTGCCGCCGACCAGGGTGTACTTGCCGCTCAGGTCGAGTTTGGCGTCCTTCTTGTCCTCGGCGCGGCCGGTCAGAGCGAGGCCCGCGATCAGGCCGAACGCTAGTCCAAACGTCTTCATTTGCCTCTCCGTAATGCCGACCCGGTGCGGGCCGGTCGGGGGGATTGTATTTGGTGTTTGGTTTTTGGTGCCTGGTCGGCGGTCGCGGTGACGAGGGCAGGCGTCGATCAGCAGGCATGAAGCGCCGAAATCCCAACCCCAAACACTCGCATGGCGTCGGTTGCGTCGGGCCGGTAAAATCGTCAATGATGGTAGGGGTTAACACCGAAGCAGGAGGTTCGCCATGAGGACGGGAGTGCGGTGGGCGGTGCGACTGGTCGCGGTCGCGCTGCTCGCGGCCGCCGCGACGAGCGGCCGCGCGGACGACGAGAAGAACCCGCTCCGCGAGGAGTTGCTCAAGCTCAACTCCGTCACCGGCGAGAAGGCCCAGCAGACCAAGCTCCGCGCGCTGGTCAAGGACCGCGAGAAGGCCAAGAAGCTCGCCGCCGAGGCCGGCGCGATGCTCAAGGACGCCAAGGGGAAGGCGAACCCGTTCAACTACAACGGCGCGCTGATCGTCGCCCGCATGTCCCACTACGTCAAGCGGTACGACGTGGCCGAGCCGCTGTACGAGTACCTCGTCGAAACGGCGACCAAGCTTAAGAACGGCGAGAACATGGTCACCGCCTACGAGGGGCTGATCGACCTGTACTTCGACGCCAAGAAGTACGCCACCGCGGCCGAGACGTGCGAGAAGTACGTCGATACCGAGGGGCCGGACGAGTTCGAGGGGTACAAGCCGTTCATCCTCGAGCGGCTGATCAAGGCGCGGGCCAAGGAGGAGAAGTTCGAGGAGGCGCTGCGGCTGGCCGACCAGCTCGTCAAGGCCGACGACGGCGGGTGGTACTTCCTCCAGACGAAGGCGTGGGTGCTGCACGAGCAGGGCAAGATCGCCGCGGCGATCGACCTGTACAAGGAGTCGCTCGACAAGCTCGACGCCAACAAGAAGATGCCGGCCGAGCTGAAGAACAGCCAGAAGGACCGCACGCGGTACGTCCTGACCGGGCTGTACGTGGATAACAAGGAGGTCGATAAGGCGGCCAAGGAACTTCAGACGCTCATCAAGCGGAACCCGGACAACGCGACCTACAAGAACGACCTCGGGTTCATCTGGTGCGACAACGACATGAACCTGGAGGAGTCCGAGAAGCTGATCAAGGAGGCGATCGACCTCGACACGAAGGAGAAGGAGAAGGCCAAGAAGGACGGCAAGATCGACGAGGTCGAGCCGAACGCCGCGTACCTCGACAGCCTCGGCTGGGTGCTCTTCAAGCAGAAGAAGTACAAGGAGGCGTTGGAGCCGCTGCAGCAGGCCGTCAAGGACGACGACGACGGCGCGCACCTGGAAATCTGGGACCACCTCGCCGACGTGTACATGGCGCTGGGCCAGAAGAAGGACGCGATCGACGCGTGGAAGAAGGGGCTGACGTTCGAGGACGTCTCGAAGCGCGACGTCGAGCGCCGCAAGAAGGTGGTCGAGAAGCTGAAGAAGGAAGGCGTGGACGTGCCGCTACCGAAGCCCAAGCGGAAGGTCGATTGACTGGATTGTCTCGCCCGCGAAGCCGCGAGCGGCTTCGCGTGTTGTTCGCAGGGTGTGGGATGCCCGGAGGCTGGGCGCGAGTCGAGATCGGCGGGCGGCCGGCGGACGTGTTCGAGCCGCCCGGTGCGCGCCCCTTCGCGCTCGCCTACCTCCACTCGCTGCGGCTCGAATCGCCGGCCGCCGACGCGGCCTTCACCGCGGCCCTTCAGCAGCACCGCCTGCGCTGCGTGGCCCCGCACGGCGGGCCGTGCTGGTGGGCGGATCGCCCCTGCCGCGGTTTCGGCGCGGTCACGCCCGAGCGCTACCTGCTGAACGAACTGGTGCCGTGGGCGGGGACGCGGTGGGCACTCGGGCCGCGCGCGGTCGCGCTCGCAGGGGTCGAAATGGGCGGCCAGGGGGCGGTGCGGATCGCGCTGAAGCACCCGGAACGCTTCCCGGTCGCCGCGAGCCTCTCGGGTGCGTTCGACTGTCAGGAGTGGTACGGCCGCGGAACTCCGCTCGACGACATGTACGAGAGCCGCGAGCGGTGCCGGCTCGACACCGCCGTCCTGCACGTCGATGGCCACCGCTGGCCCCGGCACATCTGGTTCCGCTGCCCGCCGACCGACGCGATGGCCTACCGCGGCAACGACCGCCTGCACGAAAAACTGGCCGCGATGGGCGTTCCGCACACCTGCGACCTGGACTCGCCGGCGTCGGCCACGGCGACCGCCGACATGATCGCGTTCGTCGCGGGCGCGCTGGAGCAGGAATCGCGGCGGCTCGTGTAACCGCGGCGAAGTGCCTCACGTGTGCAGTTCGACCACGTCCTTATCATGTAGCACGTGGTCGCGGCCGACCGTCTGGCCGTCGTGGACGCCGGTGCCCCACACCCGCGCCGACTTCACCGCGTCCTCCAGGTCGCGGTGGACCTTGCCCGCCAGTTCCGCGACCGTCGCGCCGACCGGCGGCGTGAACGGGCTGGTCATGTCGGCCGGCTTGCCGGGCTGCTTGGTGTAAATCCGCATCACGCCCAGCGCGTCGTACACCGCCTTGCGGAGCGCGTCCAGCCCGCCGCCTTTTTCGGCCGAAATTGCCAGCAGTGGGTACTTCGTGCCGAACTCCTCCCGGGCGATTTCCAGTCGGATGTCGGCGGCCTCGTCGTCGGCCTTATTGGCAACGAGCACGGTAGGCAGCGCGTACACCGCCGGGTCGTCCGGGGGCGGCGAGCCGGGCGGCACCAACTCGCGGCGGGCGGCCTTCAACCGCTCGACCGCGGCGGATGTCGCGGCGACGCCGTCGTCGTCGGAGAGGTCGAGGAACAGCACCGCGGCGTCGGCGGCCCGTGTGACGTCCGTCACGAAGTTCTCGTAGTGGTCCGCGGTGATTGGGGGCAGGTCGATGAGTTGGACGCGCACGTCCTCGTAGTCCGTCATGCCAGGGATCGGCTCGCGGGTCGTGAACGGGTACGGCGCGACCGCCGGCTGCGCCTTGGTCAGCTTCGAGAGGAGGAGCGACTTCCCGCAGTTCGGCGGGCCGACGAACACCACCGTGCCGGCCCCCTGTCGCGGGATCTTGAACGTCCCCGGGGCCGCCTTCTTCGGCCCCTGCTTGGCGGTCTCGATCTGGTCGGTCAGTTCCGAGATCTTGGTCTTGAGGTCGGCCTGGACCTTCTCGCTGGCCTTGTGTTTGGGCAGCAGCACCCACATCTCGCGCAGCGCCGCGAGCTTGTCCTCGGGGGTCTGGGCTTTCTTGTAACGCGCCTCGGCGTCGTGGTAGTGCGGCGGTAAGTTGACGGCCATCGGCGTTCTCCTGTGTCGAAACACCCGAAAGACGGGAGCGGGGACGACGCGGAGGCGAGCGCGGATGAGGACCGGATCAGACACCAGCAGGGATTGAGTTCAAAGAACAATCTCTGGCGTCTTCAATCCGCGTGCATCCGCGCCCGCCTCCGCGTCGTTCCCGCTCCCGCCTTTCGGTCGCACCCGACCGCGAGCCGGGGACGGCGACTGCGCGTTGGGAATTGTACAACATCCACTCCCCCCACAGGAACAACACGATGAGCGCAACCGCCCTCTACGACCAGATCGAGGAAGCCGCGACCGCGATCCGCGCCAGGTGGTCGCACACCCCGACGGCGGGCGTCATCCTCGGCACCGGGTTGGGGAAGCTCACCGAAGACGTTCAGGCCGACGTCGTCATCCCCTACGAAGAAATTCCCCACTTCCCGCGGTCCACCGCGCCATCGCACAAGGGGCAACTCGTGTGCGGGACGCTGAGCGGCAAGAAGGTGATGGTGATGGAAGGCCGCTTCCACTTCTACGAAGGGTATTCGCTCCAGCAGGTGACGTTCCCGGTGCGGGTGATGAAGGCGCTCGGGGCCGGGACGCTGGTCGTCAGCAACGCGTGCGGCGGGATGAACCCGCAGTGGAACAAGGGCGACCTCATGCTGATCGAGGACCACATCAACCTGTTGGGCGACAACCCGCTGATCGGCCACAACGACGACCGGCTCGGCGACCGCTTCCCGGACATGTGCAACTGCTACGACCGCGGCCTGCTCAAGCTCGGCCGGCAGGTCGCGATGGAAGAACAGATCGTGTGCCACCAGGGTGTGTTCGTGGCGGTGAGTGGCCCGAACCTCGAAACCCGGGCCGAGTACCGGTTCCTGCGGATGATCGGCGCGGACGTCGTCGGCATGTCCACCGTGCCGGAGGTGATCGTCGGGGTCCACAGCAAAATGCGCGTCCTCGGCGTCTCCGTTATCACCGACCAGTGCCTGCCGGACGCGCTGGAACCTGTCAGCATCCCCGACATTATCGCTACCGCCAACGAGGCCGAAAAGCGACTGCGCGTGTTGGTTCGTCGGGTGGTGGCGCAATTGTAAGCGGTGGCGCGAATTTCGTTCCGCCGAAAGACAGGAACCCGGCTCAACCGGCATTAACTCGGTGTAAAACGCACTATGCTCGGGTGTCGCCTGACGCACAACCCGCACCGCCAGTGTCGCTAAGACGTTCCAAACTGCCCGTCCCCGCGCCCCCGTCGGGCATTGAGTTGCGGCGCGCGCCGGCGTGCGGCCTCGCCACGTACCTCACCGGTGTGGCGGCGCTGGCGGCGGCGTGCTACCTCGGCGCGCAGTTCGGCGTCCTGCTGGCGTCGGACGCGGGCCGGATCGCGCTCATCTGGCCGCCGGCCGGGATCGCGGTGGCGGCGCTGTTCCGCGGCGGGCTGTGGTACTGGCCGGGCGTCTTCGTGGGCGCGCTGGCGTGTGCGTGTGAGATCTACCCGTGGTGGGCGGCCGCCGGGATCGCGGCCGGCCGGACCGTCGGCTCGGTCATCGCCGTCGTCGTCCTCGAACGGCTCAACGCCGAACCGCTGGTCGGCCGCCGGGGGTTATATGCGTTCTTGCTGGCCGGGACCGCCGGTGTGACGGTGTCAGTGTCCTGCGCGATGGTCTGGTGGGCGGCCGCCGGGCTGCCGGGTGGGGAGTTGTTTCCGACGTGGCTGTCGTGGTGGCTCGGCGACACCGCCGGCCTGCTCATCGTCGCGCCGCTGCTGCTCACCGCGACCGTACCTGAGCGGAACTCGGCGCGGAAGGTGCCGGCGCTGCTCGTCACCGCCGCGCTGTCGGCGCTGGCGTTCACCGATCTGTCGGCCGTCCAGGTCCGCGGCCTGTTCGTGTTCCCCCCCTTCATGATGCTGATCTGGGTCGGTATGTCCAACCGGCTGCGAGTCGGCTCGCTGCACGTCGTGGTGCTAGTCGCGATCGCGGCCGTCGGCACCGCCGACGGGCAGGGGGTGTTCGGCCGCATGCCGCCGATGACGCGGCTGCTGATGGTGTGGGCGCTGAGCACCACCGCGGCGCTGACCGTGCTGGCGATGACCACCGCGATGGGCGAGCGCGAGCAAGCCGAGACGGCGTTCGCCGCGGCCGCGGCCGACTTCCAGGCACTGGTCGATTGCACCCCGGCTGCCATCCTCCGCTACACCGCCGACGGCACGCTCACGTTCGTCAACGCGACGTTATGCAGCCTGTTGGGACGCCCTCGCGAGATGCTGATCGGCCGCTCGGTGCTCGACTTCATCCCCGAGATGCCGCTGAAGGAGCAGGTGACCGACCTGCCGCTGGCCGCGCCGGCGACCGGGCCGGAGGCGGGGGTGAGCGGGCTGATCCGCACCCCGGACGGCTCGGCCCGCTGGTACCGGTGGACGGCCCGGCACGTGCCGACCGCCGCCGGGACCGAGTTCCAGGCCGTCGGCATCGACCTGACCGAGCGCCGGCAGGCCGAGGCGGACCGCACGGCGCTGGAGCGTAAGATGCAGGACTCGCAGCGGCTGGAGGCGCTGGGGGTGCTCGCCGGCGGGGTGGCACACGACTTCAACAACCTGCTCGCCGGGGTCATGGGGCATGCTGAACTGGCGGCCGGGACGCTGCCCGGCGACCACCCGGCCCGCGAACACCTCGCGACGGTGCTGAGCGGCGTTTCCCGGGCCGGCGCGCTCACCCGGCAGTTGCTCGCGTACTCCGGCAAGGGGCGGTTCCTGCTCCGCCCGCTCGACCTCAACGACGTCATCACCCAGACCACCGAGCTCCTGCGGCTGACGCTGCCGAAGAAGGTGCAACTGAGCCTGCATCTGTCCCCGCACCTGCCGCCGATCACCGGCGACGACGGGCAGATGCGGCAGGTGCTGATGAACCTGATCATCAACGCCGGCGAGGCGATCGGCGACCGCGCCGGGACGGTGACGGTCGCGACCGCGGGGCACGAGTTGCTGATGGAGGCGGTCAGCGGCGGGGTGTACAGCCCGGCGGCGCCGGGGCGGTTCGTCGAGCTGGTCGTGTCGGACAACGGCTGCGGGATGGACGAGGCGACCAAGGCCCGGCTGTTCGACCCGTTCTTCACCACCAAGTTCGCCGGCCGCGGGCTGGGGATGTCCGCGGTGCTGGGCATCGTCCGCGGGCACGGCGGCGGCATCCGGGTGGACAGCCGGCCGGGCGTGGGGACGCGGTTCACGGTGCTACTCCCGATCGCGCCGCTGCCCGCCGACCCGGAGACGCCCGGGCCGCTCGCGGTGCCGACCCCGCCGCTGCCGCCGCCGCGCGACCGCGTGGGCGGCTCGACGCCCCGCCCGCCGAAGCGCCGCGTCGATCCGCCCACGCCCCGCCCGACCCCCGCGACGCCGTCCCGCGGGCTGGCGCTGGTGGCCGACGACGAGCCGACGGTGCGACGGGTGGGCGAACTGATGCTGTCCCAGGCCGGGTTCGAGGTGATGACGGCCGAGAACGGGGCGGAGGCGGTGGCGCAGTTCGCGGCCAACGCCGACCGCGTCCGCGTCGTGCTTCTGGACCTGATGATGCCGGTGATGGACGGGACGGAGGCACTGGCCGCGATCCGCGCCCGGTCGGCGGTGCCGGTGATCCTGTGCAGCGGGTACACGTCGGAGGCGGTGCCTCCGGCGCTGGCGGCCGACGGCCGCACCACATTCCTCCAGAAGCCGTTCGCCCGGGCCGATTTGCAGCGGGTGCTCACCGCGGCCGGGGTGTAGTCAGGCCAGCACCACCTTCGGCCGAAGTTGCCCGCGCTCGACCACTCCGATGCCAACCAACGCGCCGCGGTCGTCCAGCACGGCCAGTTCCGTCCCCTCAGTCGCCGACGCGGCAACCCACTGCCCCTGCCGGAAGCGGCGTACCCCGTCCGCGGTCAGGCGTATTTGCTCCATGCCGCTCGCCGCGAGCGTCAGCGGGAGCAACTTCACGTCGCGCGGGTCGCAATCCAGACTCATCCCCTGCTCCGCCAGGAACGGCCCGACCCGCGTCCGCCGGAGCGTCTGCACCAGTCCGCCGCAGCCCAGCGCCGCGCCGAGGTCGCGCGCGATCGAGCGGATGTACGTCCCCTTCCCGCAATCGACTTCCACATCCAGGAACGGCCACTCGTAGCGGAGTACGCGAACCGCGTCGATGCGCACCGGCCGCGGGGCGAGCGCCACCTCTTCCCCGCGCCGGGCGATGTCGTGCGCGCGCCGCCCGCCCACCTTCAGCGCGCTCACCGCCGGCGGAAGCTGCTCGATCACGCCCGCGAAGCGCGTCATCGCCGCGTCGATCTGCTCGCGCGTCGCCGGAGATGCATTCGGCACCTCCGTAACCGTGCCGTCGGCGTCGTCGGAATCGCTGGTCGCGCCGAGCCGGAACCGCGACGCGTAACTCTTGCCCATCGCCTGCACGCGGTCGGCGAGGCGGGTGGCCTGCCCGACGCACACCACCAGCACGCCGGTGGCCAGCGGGTCGAGCGTGCCGGTGTGCCCGATCTTCGTCCCCCGCGGGAACCACCGCTGCACGCGGTTGACCGCGTCCCGCGACGTCATCCCGCCCGGCTTGTCGATCACCAGTAGCCCGTTCACGCTTCCCTCCGACCGCCGCCGTCTTCAGAATACCCTCGCCCGAAGAATACCGACACCGCGACCGCCCGCGAGGTTCCCGAATGCCCGGCACGTGCGTGATCTACAACCCGGCCGCCGGTCGCGGAAGGGCCGAGCGGCTGCTCAAGTCGCTGCCCCCGGCGCTGGCGAGCGGCGTCGAACTGCGCCCCACGTCGCGCGCCGCGCACGCCGAAGAACTCGCCCGCGAGGCCGCCGACGCCGGGTTCGCGAAGGTCGTCGCCGCCGGCGGCGACGGCACCGTCCACGAGGTGGCCAACGGCCTGCTCCGCAGCGGCCGCGACGCGGTGTTCGGCGTGTGGCCGATCGGCTCGGCCAACGACTTCGCGTTCACCCTGGGCATGACCGAGTGGTGGAAGCGCCACACCGAGAGCCCGCCGACGGAGACGCTGGCCATCGACGTCGGCCGGGCCGTCGCCGGGCCGCGGGAGCGGTTCTTTGTGTGCAACCTCGGCGTCGGGTTCAACGGGATGGTCAACGGCGAGGCCCGCAAGACGCGCTGGCTCGCCGGACTCCCGCTCTACGCGTGGGCGTTCATCAAATCGATGGTCAAGCACTTCCACACGCCGACTTTGGGCATTTCGTTCGACGGCCGCGAGGTCACGACGCCCACGCTGGCGTTGTCGGTGCTGAACGGACAGCGCGAGGGCAACTTCCCGCTCCGCCCGGGCGCGCGCCTCGACGACGGGCTGTTCGATTACATGCACGCGACCCGCCTCACCCGCTGGCACCTGATGCGGTTCCTGCCCGCGATGGTTCGCGGCAAATTGCCCGAAAACCATAAGCTGGTGACGCTCGGCCGCGCGGGGCGCATTCGGGTGACTTCTGCAACCCCGCTGTGCGTCCACGCCGATGGCGAGTTCGTCTGTGTGCCGGAAGACGGAATGCAAGAGTTGATGGTGGAAGTTTTGCCGAAACGCCTGAAGGTCGAGGTGTACCGGCCGGCGATGTACGGCGGCGTCTGAGGCACCGCGACCGGCCGCACGCTCGCAGCGGTCACCACTTGGCGTCGTCGTCGAACGCGCCCCACTTCGGCGTCTCGGGCGTGTTCGTCAGCCGCGCCGTCCGAGACTTCAGCACCGCGTCGGCCAACTCCAGATCGGCCTTCGTGGTGATCTTGAAGTTGTCCGGCGCGCCGGGGACGACCACCACCGAGTGCCCGAGCGCCTCGATCAACTGCGCGTCGTCGGTGATCTCCGTCGTGAGCGCCGCGCGCCGGGCGTACGCCTCGACCAGCCAGTCGCGGCGGAACACCTGCGGCGTTTGCGCACGCCACACCCCGGCCCGCGGCACCGTGCCCGTGATCACGTTCGTCGCCGGATCGACCTGCTTGAGCGTGTCGGCGACCGGTATTGCCGGCATCGCCGCCCCGTGCGCCTCCGCGGCGTTCACGACCGCGCTGATGAGCGCCGACGTCACCAGCGGGCGGACCGCGTCGTGGACCGCCACCAGTTGCACGTCCGTCGGGATCACCGCGAGCGCGTTCGCCACCGACTCGAACCGCTCCGCCCCGCCGTCCACGAGCTTCACCTTGTCGTTGAGCGCGAACAGGCCGCCGAACCGGCGGAGGAAGTCGGCCCGGTCGTCCGGGGAAACGACCACGTACACCCGCTCGACGTCCAGCCGCGCCCAGAACGGCTCGCCGGCCCGCTGCCACACCGGGCGGCCGTCGAGCGGCACGAACGGCTTCTTCTCCGGCCCGCCGAACCGCGACGACCGACCGGCCGCCGGCAGGATGACCGCTAACCGCGACATGATTCCGCCCTACACCGGGTCTGAACCGCTGCTAGCGTTGTACGAGTTCCTCCCACCGCGCGAACAGCGCCCGCCACCGCTCGACGGCCACCAGACGGCCCACCAGTTCCTGCTCGCCCGCCGCGACCAACTCCTCGGCCGCCGCGACGCGGGCCTCCCACTCCGCCAGCCGGGCGTCCAGGCGGGAGAGCCGCGCCGGCGGCTCGCCCTCCCCGGCGGACGGCGCGAACGTCATCTCGAACCGCTCCTCGGCCCGGTCCAGCGCCTTGGTGGCGGCCGAGAGGGAGGCGTCGATGCGGTCGAGCGCGGCCTGCCATTGATCGAGCGGGAGAGACGACATCGGTTCCTGCCGGGCGGATGGCGAAGCGGACGAGGCTCCGTAATCTGGGCGGCTCGTATCCGCCGGCGGACGCCGACGCAAGCCGACTTTTTCGTCACATTTCGCTTGCGTACCGCCCCGGGCGGTTGGTATCCGGCGGCATCGGTCCGCGCCTATCGGGCCGTAGGGGGCACATCGCGTTGCGCACGTGGCGGGGGCCGCGGGCGCGGGGCGGTGTGGAACGGGGCGTGCGCCGCTTTCCGGGGCGGCGCGCGGTTGGGGGAGGATTCGCCGTGTACGTAGCCTGCTCGACACTCAGCTTCAGCAAGCTGTCGCTGGAGGACGCGCTGCGAACCGTGCGCGAGATGCGGTTCACCAAGGCCGACCTGGCCGTCCACGCCGACGGCCCACACCTGACCCCGGCCGAAGTGGCCGCCGACCTCGGCCGCGCCGCCCAGCGGCTGAAGGCCGCCAACCTCCCGCTCGCCGCGATCCACCTGAACGTCGGCCCGGCCGACCCGGCGGCGGCCCGGGAGCAGTTCCGCGCCGTGTGCCGGCTCGCCCGCGTCTCGACGTGCCCGCTGGTCACCATCCCGGCCGCCCCGCTGGGCGGCGACTTCGGCGCCGAGCTGTGCCGGCTGGCCGGGCTGGTGAAGGTGGCCGAAACCGAGGGCGTGATTCTGGCCGTCGAGACCAACGGCGGGACGCTCACCGCCGACCCGGCCGGCGCGGCCGAACTGTGCCGCCGCACCCCCGGGCTGGCCCTCACCCTCGACCCCAGCCACTACCACGTCGGCCCGCACGCCGGCAACTACGACGCGCTCTACCCGTATGTGCGTCACGTCCGGTTGCGCGACACCGGCAACCGCCCGGACCTGTTCCAGGTGCGCATCGGCCAGGGCGAATTAGAGTACGGCAAGATCGTCGCCGCCCTGGACCGCGCCCGCTACGACCGCGCCCTGACCGTCGATGTCCGCGACGTGCCCGACAACCCCTTTCCCGTCGAGCCGGAGATGCGCAAGCTCAAGTATCTCCTCGAATCGCTGGTGTGAAGCCGTTAGTTACGTCGTGGCGAAGATTTCCTTCGTGGCACAAGCTCGAAAGCCTGTGCCGCGAGCGGCATCACCTCCTGCTCGCCCTCGACTTCTCCTTTCCCTGTTGACCGCCGCCGGCTCGCTCGTCGTATCTGCCGGGGTACGGCCGCCGGTTGCGCCTTTCCCGCCCGATCCTTCCAATTGGTCACCCGTCCCACGAACAATATCCGCAGCCCCTTGCACCGCGCCCGAAGATGAAGGAAAGTGGAGAAAGCGGAGAATTGTGGTGAATCCCTCTCCAACCACCGATTATCTTCGTTCGAGGCACACTTCGTCGGAGAACCCACGATGAACTTCCCGCGGTCGGCCCGCCGGGCCGCCTGTTTCGCTCTGATCCTCGGCTCCTTCGTCGCCGCCGCCACGGCCGCCGAACCCGCGCCCAAGTGGGACCCGGCCAGCACCGCGACGCCCGAAGGTGTTGGCGAGCTACAAGCCCTCCAAACGGCGCTCAAGGCGGCCGTCGAGAAGTGTACTCCGGCCACCGTCGCGCTCAAGTATAGCGGCGACGACGCCGAGGGGCTGAGCACCGGCAGCGGCGTCATCGTCAACCCCGACGGGCTGATCCTCACCGCCGCCCACGTGATCCGCGACTACGACCCCAACCACAAGGGCCGCGGCGACCCCTCGCCGCTCCCGTACACCGGCGGCAAGGACGTCACCGTCATGCTGGCCGACGGCAGCGAGGTGAAGGGCAAGACGCTCGGCATCAACGGGTTCGTGGACAGCGGCATGGTGCAGATCACCGAGAAGCCGAAGGACAGCAAGTACTTCAAGGACGGCAAGTGGGTGTTCCGGCCGGTCGCCAAGTCGGCCGACGTGAAGAAGAGCCAGTGGGTGCTGTCGATGGGCCACCCGGACGGGCCGAAGGTCGGCCGCGCCCCGGTCGCCCGGCTCGGCCGGGTGCTCGAGAAGGGCAAGGACATCTTCGGCAAGCCGCTCATCCGCACCGACTGCACCATCGTCGGCGGCGACAGCGGCGGCCCGCTGTTCGACCTGGCCGGCAACGTCATCGGCATCCACAGCCGCATGGTGCTGCCGTACACGCTGGCCCACAACATCCACGTCCCGCTCGACGACTTCACCAAGGACTGGGACAAGATGCTGGCCGGCGAGTGGGTGGACAAGCCGCAGCCGCGGCCCGGCAACGCCTACTTCGGCGTCGTCTTCCCCGAGGACGAGAACGAGGACGCCTGGATCAGCGACGTCGAGCAGAAAGGCCCGGCCGACGCCGCCGGGCTGAAGCCCGGCGACACCATCACCAAGTTCAACGACACCGCGGTGAAGTCGGTGAAGGAGTTCCGCAAGCTGATGGCCGGCGCCCGGGCCAACGACGTGGTCACCATCACCGCCCGCCGCGGGACCGAGATCAAGACCTTCAAGGTGACGCTGACCAAGCGCTCTTGACCGTCGGTCACTCGCTCCGCGAGTGAGGTTCCCTCCGCGAGGCGGGAGGGGATCGCCGAAGACGGATCCGAGATCCCCGGTAGCAAAGGGCGCGACTCGCGGCGCGAGTCGCCTACTTTCCGACCCGCCCCTCCCACTCCCTTGACATCCCCCTCAGGACACCAATCCGGAGTTCCGACCGATGCTCGCACGCCTGCTGACCGCCGCCGCGCTGACCGCCGCGCTGTCCGCGCCGGCGCACGCCCAGCTCTCGAAAGACCCGACCCTGCTCGCCCCGTTCAAGCCGGTCGTCGCCCGGGCGGCCGAATCGACCGTCCGCATCAAGGCCGACAAGAAGGACGCCATCCTCGGCACCGCGGTGGACGCCGACGGCGGCATCCTGACCAAGCTAAGCGAACTCAAGGGCGCGACGGCGCTGACCGTCAAGCTGTCCGACGGCAGCGAGTACCCGGCGGTCATCGCCGCGGCGCACAAGCCGACCGACCTGGCGCTGCTCAAGATCGACGCCAAGCTGAAGCCGGTCACGTTCGCCAACTCGGCGGCGCTCGAAGCCGGGTCGTGGCTGGCGTCGAGCGGGCCGACCTCCGACGCCCTGTCGGTCGGCATCGTCAGCGTGATGACCCGCAAGACGACCGGCCGCGACGCGCTGGCGCTGAACCCGCTCCGCGGGTACCTGGGCATCTACCCGGACGACGCCAAGGACGGCGACGGCAAGCCGGCCGGGGCGAAGGTCGCCGCCGTCTCGCCGGGCGGGCCGGCCGCGGCCGCCGGGCTGACCAAGGACGACGTCATCTTCGAGCTGAACGGCAAGAAGGTGGACAGCTCGACCGGGCTGCGGGACCTGCTCGACAACCTGCGCGGCGGCGACGCGGTCGCGGTCAAGGTGCGCCGCAAGGGCGAGCAGAAGGATCTCAAGGTGACGCTGGCCAGCGCCCCGGTCGAGGCGCTGGGGTTCGTGCCGGCCGACGCCAAGGACGGGGACGGCAACGCGGTCGGGGTCAAGGTGGTCAACTTCGCCCCGCCCAGCACCGCCAGCCGCGCCGGGCTGGCCAAGGACGACGTCATCTTCGAGGTCGGCGGCAAGAAGGTGACCGACCAGGAGTCGCTGTACGACGCCCTCGCCGCCTACAAGGCCGACGACACGGTGTCGGTGAAGGCCAAGCGGAAGGGCGAGACCAAAAGCTTCCGCGTGCGGCTTGACGCCGGCCGCAGCGACATCCAGAACTCGCTCGGCAGCGAGCTGTCGCGCCGCCGCACCGGGTTCGCCGAGGTGCTCCAGACCGACATGGTGGTGAACGCGAAGGACTGCGGCGGCCCGGTGGTCGACCTGGAGGGCAACGTGCTGGGCATCAACATCGCCCGCGCCGGCCGGGTCGAGACGTGGGTGCTGCCGGGCGAGGTGATCCGCCCGTTGCTGTCCGACTTCAAGACCGGCAAGTTCGCGGTCGCCCCGCCGAAGGTACTCCCGCTCGCCCCGCCGCCGCGGGCCAAAGGCAACTGAGCGGCTGGCGGAAAGAAGTTTCTGGGCGTTTGTTCGTGAGCGGCGGCACCGGAGAGTTCTCCGGCGCCGCCGCAGCAACCGCATGAGTAGCCTGTTCGCGACGCTCGCGGCGGGTTTGTCAGCAAGACGCGGCGTGGGCCGCGGACGATTTGTACGTACTGGATGTGGCCATAGCGCTCGTCAAGTATGGTCCCGACGAGCCGAAGTACGAGACGTTGCTGCCGGCCCTGGCACGGCAGCACGCCGGCCTGCGAGTTGGGCCGGTTCAGCGCCGCCGGAGGCAATCCCGGTCACTCAGTTATGCGGGATCTCGACCCGGCACCAGCCGAGGTCGAGGAACGTCGCCTTGTTGCTGTCGTTGTGGAAGATCTTGGGGTGCAGGGAATATTCGACGAACCGGCCCTTCTTGAGGTCTTCGACGAGACCGGCGGTCCGCAGCACGCCGAGGTGGTGCGACACGTTGACGATCTCGACTTCCAGTTCTTTGGCCAGTTCGGTCACGTTCTTGGAGCCGGTGCGCAGGCACTCGATGATGCGAATGCGGTTGGGTTCCGCGATCGCTTGAAGCATCATGGCGCACTTTTTCGCCTGGTCTTTGTCCGTCATCGGTATAGCCCCAATGCGAGGATGGTGGAGAGGGCGGGCAGAATGTGCCACGGTTCCGCAATCACAAACCACTGTGACGCGCAACGGAACTGAATGCCCTGTCAGGAGATGGGGAATGCTCCGCAGAGTTATTCAATCATTATATTTATACGCCGTTCTGGGTGTCGGGCAAGTCTGCGGAACGATCTTTTTCCCCAGGCGGCGCGGCGGCAGTGTGGCAATCGTACCCGTGAATAAAAGGATGCCCGAATCCGCGTTAACCTTTCTCGGTTCGTTCTAACTCCCGAAGTCGTAAGGGTTAGCCCTTCCGACCGCACCACGGCGCACCGCACGGCGGCCCATCGCCGCGACAGTTGGTCGCCGACTGCCCTTCGAGTACTCGACCCGGGGCCGGCAGGCCGATCCGCGGGTCCAGTTCGTCGCTCGCGCACTTCGGACACTTCACCGCGGTCGCCGTGCGGGCCGTCACGAGCGATTCGAAGGCGTGTTCGCACTTCCGACACGTGTATTCATAAAGAGGCATGTGAGGCTCCGTGTAACTGCCGGCTTTATTTGCGCCGCTTCTTGTACAGTTCGCTGGCCCGGAAGAGGATTTCGCGCTCCTCGGGCGTCAGGCTCTCCTGCCCATGTTTGGACACTTTCGCGAGCACCGCGTCGAGTTTGGCTTCGAGTTGTTCGTCGGCGGCCTCGGCCGGGCGAGTCGCGGCGGCCACCGACGCGCCGACCGGTTCCGGCTGCACGTCCTCGACCGGCGGCGGGACAACCCGTAACATCGGACGCACGCGCTCGCGACGCTTGCGCGCGAATAGCTTGCGGAATTCGATCCCGGTCTGGTGGTAGAGCAGGCCGATCGCGGCCCCGCCGATGTGACCGAAGTACGCGATCCGGTTGCCGCGCGGGTCTGGCACCGGGCTGAGTGCGAACATCGTGTCGAACGCCACGAACAGCACCGCCAAGAGCCACACCGGCATGGGGATGAAGAAGTACAGCCGGACCTGCGTGTGCGGGTAGTGGAGTGCGAACAGGATGAGCACCGCGGTCACCGCGCCGCTGGCCCCGACCGCCCGCGTCAGCGGGGCCACGCCGGCCTGCTGGGCGGCAAGGTAGAGGACGTTCGCCCCGACCCCGGCGAACAGGTAGAACAGCACGAACTCGGTCGCGCCGTACCGCTCCTCCAACCGCATCCCGGCCCAGTAGAGGATCAGCATGTTGAAGAACAGGTGCATGAACCCGGCGTGCAGGAACACCGGGGTGAGCAGTCGCCACAACTCGCCGTCGAGGATACGCCGCGGGTCGTAGATCCCGAGTTGCACGAGCGGACCGCCGAGCACGCCGCCCGCCATCGGGGCCGCGGCGGTGAAGATTTGCCCGACGAACACGCCGCATGTGATGGCGATCAGCCACACCGTCGCGCCCTGCTCGCCGACGCGGTCGAGAAAGCTCGGGCCTTCGCGGTAGTAATCCCGGTCCTGGATGCCCATGTCCGCCCCCGCTGCGCGTCGCGACCTGCGATGAAGATACTTTACCAGACGGACGTCACAACGGGAACGCACTATCGCCCATCGAAGTGATCGCGTGTGAGCGGACACTCACACCCCTTGACAATCTGTACCGGCGGGCTTACAAAACAGTTGCTCGACGGCCCTATCGTCTAGTGGCCTAGGACGGAGCCCTCTCAAGGCTCAAACTCGGGTTCGAATCCCGATAGGGTCATTACCAGATGCCCGCGGCGCACCCAAATCGGTCGGTGCGCCGCGGGCTTTTCGTTTCGACACTTTCCGACCGCATCTCAACAGCCGGCTGCCATTTCGATAGAACCTCAAACCTAACCGAAATAACGACTTGCGCCGCGCCTATTGCTGCACTCCCTATCGGCGCTTGGCAAGGGGGAGCGTGCAGGGTAAAACGGTAGATGTCACGGACTGGCCGCGTCGCCCACCGACAACCCGACCCACGGACTCGGTCGCGGCTTGCCATCGAGAGGACGCAACCCATGGCGCGACGTAGCGCCGACCCCGACAGTAGCAGTTCCAGCTTCAAAACGCCCTCGACCGGCGGCCTCCGCCGCTCCGACCGCTTCCTGATCGGCCTCCAACCGTTCGAGCGCGTCGTGTTCGTGTCCCACGTGCAGCCGGACCCGGACAGCCTCGGCAGCATGCTCGGGTTGGCCCATTTGGTCGAAACCCGGCTCGACAAGCCCACCGTCATCACCCGGGACGGGCACATCAGCCGCGCCGAGAACCGGGCGATGGTCGATGTCCTTCACCTCGATCTGACCCCGGTCGAAGAAATGAAATGGGGGCCGCGGGACGCGGTCGTCATGGTGGACAGCCAGCCGCGGACCGGCCGGCACACGTTCCCCGACGCGGTCCCGCTGTACGCCGTCCTCGACCACCACGACACCCCCGGCGACCTCGACGCGGTGGCGTTCACCGACATCCGCTGCTCCCACGGGGCGACCTGCTCGCTCGTCACCAAGTATCTGCTCGAGCAGAACGTGGTGATCCCCGAGAAGGTGGCGACAGCCCTGCTCTACGGGATCGAGACGGAGGTGACCGGCTACCCGCGGGAGGCCAGCACGGCCGACGACGCGGCTCTGCTGGCGCTGTACCCGCTGGCCGACAAGGACATCATTGCACAGATCCGCAACGCCCGGCTGCCGCACAGCTACTTCGAGTGCATGTTGCAGGCGATGCAGAGCTCGTTCATCTACGACCGCCTGCTGATGAGCTGGGTGAACCCGCTGCCGCAGCCGGAGCAGGCGGCGGAGGTGGTCGATTTCATGATCCGCTTCGAGAAGGTGGATTACGCCTTCTGCGGCGGGGTGTATGACAGCACGCTGGTGCTGTCGGTGCGCGCCGCGATCGAGAACGCGCACGCCGGGGACATCCTGCGCCAGGTGGTAGGCAAGTTGGGCAAGGCCGGCGGTCACGACCGTCGCGCCGGTGGCGCCATCCCGCTTTCCAGCACCGCCCCGAGCGCGATCGAGGACATCCAGGCCGAACTTCGCCGCCGCTTCCTGAAAGCGCTGAAGCTCGATGACGTCCGCGGCCAACGGTTAGTTCCGCTGCGGGACATGCTCGAAAACCTGCAATCGTGAGGGCGTCTTGGGTCGCTTGTGATAGATGAAGGTGGTGGCCCCTCACCCGGCCGGCGGTGGGGGTCGCGGGTTCTACTCCGGTAGTCGGTGGCCCGCGCCGGCCACCCTCTCCCCGCAGAGCGGGGCGAGGGAAAACACCCCACCGCGCCTCGCGACACGCCTCGAATAGCGATCGGGACGCAGAGTTCTTCCCTCGCCCCGCTCTGCGGGGAGAGGGTGGCCGGCGCGCGGAGCTTCAACCGGAGTAAAGAAACGTCGCCCCACCGCCGGCCGGGTGAGGGGCCACCACCTTCACCTATCACAAGCGGCGCGACCACGATCGGCCGCGTGAGGCGATGCTATGTCCACACCCCCACCACCCGCCGAGCCGCGACGCAGCCGCCTCCGCGGGTGCCTGTTCGTGTTCGCGGTGTTCCTGCTGATCGGCTCACTCGCCCTCAACTTCGTGTTCACCCTCGGCTACACCGGCGCGATCGGCGACCCGCTGTCGGACGCCCCGGACGCAGTCAACGAGCGGTTTTACCTCGGCGATACGGGAGCGCGCGACAAAATCGCCATCGTTCGCGTCGAGGGCGTGATTTCGCAGTCGGGTATCGCGTACCCGATCCAACAACTGAAGGCCGCGGCCGCTGACAAGCTTGTAAAGGCCATCGTCCTGCGGATCGACAGCCCCGGCGGCACGGTCAGCGCGAGCGAAGAGCTTTACCAGTGCGTCGTCAACCTGCGTGACGACACCGGCCGGCGATTCCCCGGCAGCGGGCCGAAGCCGGTATCGGTGTCGATGGGTGCGCTGGCCGCCAGCGGCGGGTACTACGTCGCCACCGCCGGAAACCCGATCGCGGCCGAGAGCGTGACGATCACAGGCTCCATCGGGGTGTTCGCGGCGCTGCCCAACGTCGCCGGTCTGGCCGAGCGGAACGGCGTGAAGGTCGAGCTGGTAAAGGCCGGCGGGATCAAGGCGAGCGGGTCGTTCTTCCACGCCCTCGCCCCGAACGAGCGGCAGACGTGGCAGGACACGGTCGATCACGCCTACGACGAGTTCCTCGCGGTCATCGCGAAGGGGCGACTCGGGCTGACACCCGAGGCGCTCCGCTCGCAAGTCGTAATCAACAAAACGGTCCCGAAGCGCGACGAGAAGGGGAACCCCGAGTTCGCCGACGGGAAAGCGGTCGAGGTGCCGTACACGCGCGTTCGGGCCGACGGCGGAACCTTTACCTCTCCGCAGGCAAAAGCGTTTGGCCTGATCGACGACATCGCGGACCTGCCGGCCGCGGTCCGCAGCGCCGCCGCCCGCGCCGGGCTGACGAAGTTCAAGGCGGTGACCTACGAACGCACTCCGACCCTGGTCGAGCAGTTGGTCGGGATCAACGTGAAGGGTCAGACCGCGCTTCTCAACGCCGACCTCACCCCGCGACTGTGGTATCTGACGCCCGGCGCCGACGTCGGCCTGCTGACGCCTAACCCCTGAACCGTGTCACTCACGCCGCGCCGCCCGCCGCGAAGCCCAGCGCCATCTCCACGATGCTGCGGACCATCGTCCCGGTGCCGCCGGCGTCGAGCGCGGCGGTCTCGCCCTCCGCCCACGCCGGGCCGGCGATGTCGAGGTGAACCCACTTCGCCCCGCCGACGAACTGCTGAAGGAACTTGCCGCCGGCGATCGCCCCGCCCCACCGCCCGCCGCCGGTGTTCCGCATGTCGGCCACCTTGCTCTTGATCAGCCCGTCGTAGCTGGCGTCCATGGGCAGCTTCCACGCCCGCTCGCCGGCGCGGCCGACCGCGGCAAGGACGGCGTCGGCCCACGGGTCGGCGTTGGTCATCAGCCCGCTGGTTTCGGTCCCCAGCGCCACCATGCACGCCCCGGTGAGGGTCGCGAAATCGACCAGGTGGTCGGTCTGCTCCGCCGCGTAACAGAGCGCGTCGGCGAGGATGAGCCGGCCCTCGGCGTCGGTGTTAAGCACCTCGATCGTCTTGCCGTTGCGCGCGGTCAGCACGTCGCCGAGCTTCATCGCGTTCCCGCCCGGCATGTTCTCGACCAGCGCGAGCACGCCGAGCAGGTTGACCGGCAGCTTCAGTTCGGCGGCGGCCTGCACGCCCGCGAGGACCGCGGCGGCCCCGGCCATGTCGCACTTCATGTCCACCATGCCGTCGGTGGGCTTGAGCGACAACCCGCCGCTGTCGAACGTGACGCCCTTGCCGACCAGTCCGAGCACCGGGCCGCCGGGGTTGCCGCTGTACCGCAAAATCGCCAGCCGCGCGGGCCGCTGCGACCCTTTTGCGACCGCCAGGAGCGATCCCATGCGCTCGGCGGCGAGCCGCGACTCGTCCCACACCTCGACCGCGAACCCGGCGGCTCGGCCGGCGTCGGCCGCGGCGACGGCGAACGTCTCCGGGTACAGGTCGCACGGCGGGCTGTTGACCAATTCGCGCGCGAGCCACAGCGCCCGGGCTTCGGCGCGGACGCGCGGCAGTGCCGCTTCGTCGCCCCCGACCAGCACGAAGTGGTTGGGCGCGAACCGCGTCGGCGCCGTCTTCCGCACGCCCGGCCCCTGGCATCCCTGCGCCAGCCCGACGCCCGCGGCCAACGTCCACTCCGCCCCCGGCAGCACGAACGCGACCGTGCCGACCTTCTTGGTGGTCGCGTGGCGCGCCGCGGCCGACGCGGCGTCGTGCAGTGTCGCGCGGGTGGCTTCGGAGCGCTTCCCGAGGCCGACGAAGAGGAGTCGCTTGGCTTTCAGCCCGGCCGGGTTGTACACCAGCACCAGTTCGAGGTGCTTGCCGGTCAGGTCGCCCGACTCGCGCAGCTCCGCGGCGCCGTCGGCGTAAACGCCGGCTGGTGGCGGTTCGTCGGCCCACACGCCCACAATCATCCAGTTGGCCGCCAGCGTGTGCGGAGGCGCGTCGGAAACGACGAACTGCGACGGAAACGGGGTGAGCATGGGGATGAGGGGGATGAGCACTCACAGTCGCCGGCCTCTGTGAGGCCGGGGCGATGCGTGGAGTGCAGCTCCGGCCTCACAGAGGCCGGCGACAGAAGGAAGGAAATCACACCACTTGAGCCGGGAGGCCGTCCAGTTCCTTGAGCGGGCCGAACGCCACGACGGTCGGCTTGTCGATCGGGTAGGCGTCCAGGTAGGCGCGAACGTCCTTCAGGGTGACGGCTTCGAAGTTCGCCAGTTCGGTGTCCACGTCGCGGTATTCGCGGGTGTAGCTCCACGCGGCGGCGATGGCCTGCATCCGGCCCATCGGTCGCTCGCTGCCGCGGACTACCCGCGACAGGATCTTGCTCTTGGCCTGCTGCAGTTCGGCGTCGTCGATCCCGCCCGCCTGCACCTCGCGGAGCACCTTCAAAACGCGCCCGGTGTTGTCGGCGGTGTTCTCCGGCTCGCAACTGAGCGACACGTAGAACGCGCCGCAGCCGTCGTTCTCGACGTACGAGCAGTCGGCGGAGTCGGCGTGACCGGGATCGACCAACTCCCAGTACAGCCGGCTGCCACTGTCGTCGCCGACGGCCAGCGCGAGCGCGTCGGCCGCGTACCGCATCCGCGACTCGGCCGGCGGCCCGCCGCCCATGAACATCACGTACTCTTGCTGGACCTTCTCGCGCACGAGCAGGTGTTTCGTGCCGTGGCCGCCCCACTCGGTGCGGTTGTCGCGGCCGACGGCGTCGGTGTTCCACCCCGAACACGCGCCCGTGATGAGCTTTACGAACTCGGCCCAGTCGAAGTTGCCGGCGGCGGAGACGACGATGTTGTTGGCCGCGTACCGGCGGCGGAAGTAGTCGGCCATCTGGTCGCGGGTGAGCGCGGACACGCTGTCCTTGGTGCCGAGGACCGAGTTGCCGAGCGGGTGCTGCTGGTAGAACAGCTTCCGCGCGCGGTCCCACGCGACCGACCCGGGTTGGTCCTCGTACATGTCGATCTCTTCGAGGATCACCTTCTTTTCCATGTCGAAGTCGTCCTGCCGCAGGCTCGGCCGCAGGATGTCGGCGAGGATATCGACCCCCTTGGGCAGGTACTCCGGGAGGAGCGCCGCGTAGTAGACGGTGTTCTCCTCGCTGGTGTACGCGTTGTAGCTCGCGCCGATGCGGTCGAAGTCGAGGTTGACGTCGAACGCGGACCGCCGCGGGGTGCCCTTGAACATCATGTGTTCGAGGAAGTGCGACAGCCCCGACTCGGCCGGCGTCTCGTCCCGGGCGCCGGTGCGGACGAAGAACCCGACGGCGACAGACCGGGCCGACGGGCTGGTCTCGCCGATCAGTTGCAGCCCGTTGGGCAGGGTGTGGTGGTGGAAAGGCATGTGTGTGTCTCGATGAGCCGCGGCCGTGCGGGGCGGGCGAACGTGGCGACCCACCCCCCGGCCCCCTCCCTGCAGGGAGGGGAGGCAATCCCTTCGCGCGCCGCCGACGTTGACGGCGTCGAACTCTTTCTCCCCCTCCCTGCAGGGAGGGGGCCGGGGGGTGGGTCGCCACGTTCGCCCGCCCCGCACGGCTGACTCGCTTGCGATTTACGCGTACCCGCGGAACCAGAACGCCCACGCGAGCACGCCGAACAGCCAGACGATCACGCCGGCGAGGTATGCGAACACCAGCGGCGCGGCGGTCTCGTCCGGTTCGGGGACGACGGATTCGGAACGCGGCTCGATCGACATCGCACTCACTCCGGGACGGTCAGCGGGGCCGGGCCGAGGGTGACCAGCGTCACGTCTTTCACCGGGCACCGCTCCAAATAACCGAGGATTTTGGCCGGCGTTAAGCCGTCGATGATGGCCTGAATCTCGTCGAACGGGCGGACCCGGCCGAGGTAATACCAGTCGGTCGCGATCGCCCCGGCCCGCGCACCGGTCGATTCCTCCTGCATGATCAGCGACGACTTCAGCCCGGCCTTCACGCGGTCGATCTCGTCCGGGTCGATGCCGTCCTTCAACCGCCTCAGTTCCGCCAGCGTCACGTCGAGCGTTTCCTGCGCCCGCTCGGCCCGGGTGCCGGCGTAGGCCATCATCGAGCCTTGCGTCTTGAACGTCTCGTGGAACGCGTAAACGGAGTAGCACAGCCCGCGCTTCTCGCGGACCTCGGTGAAGAGGCGCGAACTCATGCCGCCGCTCAGAACCGACGCCGCGGCGCGGGCGTGGTAGTAGTCCGGGTCGGTCACCGGCACGCTCGGGAAGGCCAGCGCGATCTGCGTCTGCTGCGTGTCCTTGTGGAGGTGCGCCGAGGTCGGCGTGTGCGGCAGCGGGATCGCGTCGGCGCTCGTCCCGGGCTTCCAGTCGGAGAACAGCCGCTCCACTTGAGCCTTCAGAGGCTCCCACTCGACGTTCCCGGCGACGGACAGGATCGCGCCGTTGGGCCGGACCGAGTTGCGGTAGTACGCCCGCACCGCATCGATGGTCAGCGCCTCGATGTCCTCGACGGTGCCGCGCCGGTCCTTATTCAGAGGTGGCGGGTAGTACCGCTTGCGGAGTTCGACCATCACCTTCGACTGCGGGGCGTCTTCGAGCGACTTGATGTCCTGGAGGGCGAGTTCCTGCACCGGCTCGAGTTCGTCGTCGGGCAGGTGGGGCCGCAGCACGACGTCGGCGTAGATGTCGAGCGCCGCGGGCACGTTGCGGGCGAGCGTGGAGCCCCAGAACCGCATGTTCACCGCCCCGACGCTCTCGTCGCGATCGACGCCGAGGTTGTCGAGGGCGAGGGCGAGGGCGCGGCTGTCGCGGTCGCCGGCCCCGCGGGTGATCATCTCGGCGAGCACGCTCGCCACCCCGGCCTGCCCGGGCGGGTCGAACGCGCTGCCGGCCGGCACCAGGAAGTTGATCGCCGCCGACCGGACGTGATCCATCCGTTCCGCGAGCAGCACCAGGCCGTTGGGCAATGTGTGCTGATAGACCTGCTGTCCCACGCGCGTCGTCCTGCTGTGAGGTTACGTCCGGTGTATTCTACGAACGGGTGTGAAGTTGGGAGCGATACTTCTTCTGTAGCCGGCCTCTGTGAGGCCGGTGCTGTCCCTCCCGTGTCGCACCGGCCTCACAGAGGCCGGCTATAGTCAGACGCTCATACCCCCGCCCCGACGGCGTCCGGCTCCGGGATGCTGACACTCCGGTACAGCGTCTTGTAGGCGCGGAACCCGGCGGCGCGGTACAGCCGCACCGCGGCGCCGTTGGTCGCCGTGACCTCCAGAAAGGCCCGCGGCACGCCGACCGACGCGAACCCGAACAGCGCCTGCGCCAACAGCGCGCGGCCCAGCCCCAGCCCGCGGCACTCCGGGACGACACCGACGTTCTGGATGCCGCCATAGCCGCTCTCGTCGAGCAACCCCTGAATGGTGCCGACGCACCCGTCCGGGCCGGCGATCAGCCACGTCGCCTGCGGGCAGAAGTTCGGCCGGTAGCGGATCGCGGCCATCAGGTCGTGGCACCCGGCCCGCGACCCCAGACACGGGAACACCAGCGCGTCGTCGTGGCCCTGGAAGCTGCGGAACTTGACCTCCGCGTGCAGCCCGATCAGCCCGTCCTCCCAGGCCAGCCAGCGGAACCCGTCGGGCAGCGCCGCCGGCGCGAGCGGCGGGCGCAGCGGCAACTCCATCCGATGCCGCTTGAAGTATTTCACCGTCGGCATGAGTTGCGCCCCCACATCAGCAGCATCGTACCAACCGGAGTGGGCGTTCACAACCGCCCGCTCACGACCGCAGCGCGACGGCCAGCACCACCAGTCCGGCCAGCATCACCAGGAACGCGAACAACAGCAGCCACGTCGGGATGGGCGGCGCGGCGTGCCGGAGGTTCGAGCTTCCCGCCTCGTCCGCCTCCGCGACGGGAAGTTCGAGCGCGTCGTCGCTCAGCGGCAGCGCCAGCGGGATGTCGTCCAGCTCCATTTCCCACAGCGCCGGGTCGATCGCGGTCGGTCCGGTCGCGACCGGGCCGACCGCGGCCGGCGCGGCCGCCCACTCGCGGAGCATCTCGCGCACCCGCGCCGCGGTCTTCGGCCGCTCCGCCGGGGTTTTCGCCATCAGCCACTTCACCAAGTGCGCCATCCCCGGCGGGACGCCCGCGACGACCGGCGGCGGGTCGTTGCGGTGCCGCAGCACCTTCTCCTGCGTGGTCTTGGCCGGGAACGGCAATTTGCCGGTCAGCGCGAAGTAGAGCGAGCACCCCAGCCCGTACAGATCGGCCGCCGGGGTGAGGGCGACGGCGTTTTTGGCCTGCTCCGGGGCGAGGAAGTCGAGCGTGCCGACGATGTACCCGCGGCCGCCGGCGACGGCCGGGTCTTTGGGCAGCAGTTCGCCCGGCTCGTAGGCCAGCCCGAGGTCGAGCAGCACCGCCCGGCCGTCCGGCCGCACCATCAGGTTCGCCGGCTTGACGTCGCGGTGAATCAGCCCCTTCTCGTGGACGTGAGCCAGTCCGTCGGCCAGGTCCGCGAACACTCGGGCCGCCTCGCCGAACGGCATCGGGCCGTTATCCACCACCAACTGCCGCACCGTCTTCCCGGGCACGTACTCGAGGGCGAGGTAGTGAACCGCGTCGGCGTCGCCGGCCCCGCACGCGCGGACTACATTGGGGTGGCTCAGCCGGCGGCCCAGTTCCATCTCCCGGCGGAACCGGGCGAGCACCCGCGGCTCCTGTGTGGCGATGCGGTCGGGCAACAGCTTCAGCGCCAGCAGCACCGAGTCGCCCAGCGCTTCGGTCATGCGCCGGTCGCGCGCGAGGTAGACGATGGTGCCCATACCACCGCGGCCGATCGGCGCGAGCAGGTGGTACGGGCCGATCACCAGCCCCTGCCACCGCCCGCGGAGCAGCTTGTCGGCCTGATATTGAGTCAGTTCGTTGGTGCGGACGAGGGCGTCGGCGAACTCGCGGGCCGACTTCACCCCCAGCCCGGCGGCGAGCCGGTCGAGGTCGGCCGGGTCGAACAGCCGACTGCGGCGGAGCGTCGCGAGGAACGTTTCCAACGGCGGATCGACCATATCCGTCATCCTACAGACGACGGAACCCCTCGCGAAGCCGCGGGCGCAGCCGTTGACCGATCCCGCCCCGCGTGCGACACTACCACCCTGCCCTCCCGCCCGTCACGCCCGGAAGCCTCCCCATGCTCGCCGCCCGCCAAACCGCGCTCGGCCTCGCGATTCTGGCCGTTCTCAACCCGCTCCGCGCGCAGCAGCCCGCGCCGCTGCCGCCGGACGCGGTTCACGCGTTCCGCACCCACACGGACACCGTCGAGGCGGTCGCGGTCAGCCCGGACGGGAAGCTGATCGCCACCGGCAGCTTCGACAAGACGGTCCGGCTGTGGGACGCGGTCACGGGCAAGGAGTTGCGCGTCTACAGCGGCCCGCAGGGGCACACCGGGCAGGTGCTGTGTGTCGCGTTCAGCGCGAAGGGCGACCAACTCGCGAGCGGCGGCGCGGACAACAAGCTCCTCGTGTGGGACGTGCCCGTCAGCACGCCGGCCAAGACCTTCGTGACCGCATCAGCCGCGACCGGGGTCGCCGTGACGGCCGACGGCAAGACGTTCGCCGTCGCCGCATCCGACGGCACCGTAAAAGTTTACCCGCAGGGCGAGGAGAAAGGCGCGATCGACCTGAAGGGGCACGCGGGAGCCGTGTTCGGGGTCGCGGCGAGCGGCACCAGTTGGGTCACGACCGGGGCGGACAAAACCCTGCGATTCTGGGCCGGCGCCGACGGCAAGCAGCAGGCGAGTTTCCTGACCGGCACCGCTGAGGTGACCGGGTTCGCCGCCCGCCCCGACGGACAGGGGGCGTTCACCGCCAGCGCCGACGGCGTGCTGCGGTTCTGGCAGAACCCGCCGCAGCCGGTCCGCTCGTTCCCGCCACTCAAGGACGCCGTCACCGCGTTCGCCGCCAGCGCCGACGGCGGCACGGTGCTGTACGCCACCGCGGACAAGCTCGTCACGCTCGGCACCACGGCCAACAACCAGGCCGCCGGCACCTTCGCGGGCGTGAAGGCCGCGATCGAAGCGGTCGCGCTGTCGCCGGATGCCGCGACCGTCGCCGCCGGGTGCGCCGACGGCAGCCTCGTCCTCTGGGACCGCCAGGGCAAGGTGAAGGCCGAAGTGCCGGCGCACGCGGGCGGCACCGCGGCGGTTCTGTTCCACCCGTCGCAACCGACCTTGTACACCGGCGGCGCAGATGGGATGGTGAAAGGGTGGATACTTCCACTCGACCCGAAGAAAAAGGAGAAGGACAAGGACGGCAAGGAGAAGGACGCGAAGCTGACGAACGCGGACTTCAAGGCGCACGCCGCGAAGGTGACCGCGGCGCTTCTGAACCCCGCGACCGGGCACCTGATCACCGCCGGCGCGGACAAACTGGTTCGCGTCTGGGACGTAACGAAGCCGGACAAGGCGGTAAAGGAGTTCGGCCCGCTGGGCGCGCCGGCTTCCGCACTCGCGCTGAGCCGCGACAACGCCACGCTCGCCGCCGGCGTCGGCAAGGACGTGATCGTCTGGACGCTCGCGGACGGGAAAGAGGTCGCCAGGTGGCCGCAGGCGGGCGACGTGACGAGCATGAGCTTCAACGCGGACAAGACGCGAATTCTGATCGGGCGCGCGGACAACGTCGCGGTGCTAATGGAGGTGACGACTGGCGTCGCACTTCAAGCGTTCGGCCACGCGGGCGCGGTCCGCGGCGTGCTGGCACTTCCGAACGCCCAGGCCGTGCTGACCGCGAGCGCCGACAAGTCGGTGGCGATCTCGCCGGTCGCGTGCGTGCGTGCGATCGCGCTCGGCGGCAAGCCGCGGGTTGCCATTTCGCCCGGAAGCGAGCGGGTGCTGAGCGTCGGCCCCGGCAAGGACGTGACGAGTTGGAACACCAACAATGGGCAGAAGGAAAAGACGTTCGAGGCCAGCGGCGAGGCGACCGCGGCGGCGATCTCGAAGGACTTGCAGCGGGTCGCGGTCGGCGGCTCAGACGGGAACGTCAAAGTGTACACCGTCAACGACGCGAAGTTGGTCGGCACGATCGCGGCCGGCGCGTCGGTCGCGGAACTGGCGTTCCAGCCGACCAACGCGGCACTCGTCGCGCTGCTCAAAGACAAGGAGAACACCGCGGCCGTCTGGAATGTGGCATTTACGCCCGGTCAGCCGCTCCCGCCGGAGTTCGGGCGGCGGTTACAGAGTTTCCCGCACCCGGCGACCGCCGCGGGACTGGCGTTCAACGGCGACGGCCAGTTCTTCACGGCCGGCGCGGACAAGCTCGCGCGGCGTTTCCGCATCGCCGCCGACAACCCGGTGAAATCGCTGCCGCACCCGAATTTGGTGGGCTGCGCCGCCTTCGACGACACCGGGAACGTGCTCGCGACCGGTTGCCACGACGGCGTCTTGCGCACCTTCGACGTGCCCAAGGCGGCGCTGTCCAAACAAATCGAGGCGCACGTCGTTAAGGGGCAGCAACCGGTACAGAACCCGATCTACGCGGTGCAGTGGAGCGGCGACTTCAAGCAGGTGTTCACCGCGAGCTACGACAAGAGCATCAAACTGTGGGACGCGGCGAGCGGTAACATGGTGCGCGAGTTCAAGGGCGCGCCGGACCCGATGCCTATCGCCGAACCGAAGAAGGACGACAAGAACCCGCCGCCGAAGAAGGACGAGGGACCGGTCGGGCACCGCGACCAGGTGTTTAGCATCGCGCTGTCGAAGGACGGCAAATACCTGGCGTCGGCGTCGAGCGACCGGTGCGTGAAACTGTGGGACGTGGCGAGCGGGAAGGTGGCACGCGAGTTCGCCAACCCGGACCTCAAGCCGGTGTTCGCCGGTGAGCCGTCGCCGTCGCACCCGGGGTGGGTCCACGCGGTGCGGTTCACCCCGGACGGCGGTCAGTTGGTGACCGTCGGCGCGGCCCCGCGCGGCAAGTCCTACGTCGCGCTGTGGAACGTGGCCGACGGCAAGCGGTTATACGGAGCGGAGCGTGAATTCGGGCCGATTCATGCGCTGGCACTGACACCGGACGGCACGAAAATGGCTATCGGATTCGCCGGCGCGCCGCGCGACCGTATCGAACCCGGCGCGCTGCTGCTCAAGGTGCCGGGGAAGTGAAGACCCACCCCCGGCCCCTCCCTGCAGGGAGGGGAGAAAAGCACGGCGAATTCGTCAACGTTCGCGACGCGGTGGTTCTGTCTCCCCTCCCTGCAGGGAGGGGCCGGGGGTGGGTTCTTCATGCCGATCAAAACGCTGATCTTCGACTTCGGCAATGTGGTGGCGTTCTTCGACCACAGCCGGGCGGTGGCGCGGCTCGCGCAGTACACCGACCTGCCGCCGGTCGAACTCGCCCTCAAGCTGTACGGCAGCCAGATCGAGGACGCCTACGAGCGCGGCGACATCGACACGGCAGAATATATTCGCGAGGCGACGCTCAACGCGCGGCTGAACTGCACCACCGAGCAGTTCGTCGGGGCGTTCGTCAGCATCTTCTGGCGGAACTTCGAGGTGTGCGACCTCATTCCGCTGCTCAAGCCGAACTACCGCATCGTACTCGGCAGCAACACCACACCCGCTCATTTCGACGCGTACTGCCGGCAGTTCGCCGACGTGATCGCCCATTTCGACTATCTGGGCACGTCGTTCGAGGCCCGGGCGCGGAAGCCGGAGCCGGCGTTCTTCGGGCACGTGCAGCGGCACACGCTCGCCCACCCGGACGAGTGCCTGTTCATCGACGATCTGCCCACCAACGTGGAAGCGGCCGAGAGGTTCGGTTGGAGCGGCATCGTGTACCGCCCGGACGGCACCCTGGCCGACAAACTGCGGGCGGCCGGGGTGGAGGTCGGTACAATGTGAGTAGTGTTTCGTGTTTCGTATTTTGTGTTTTGCAAGCAGCCCCGGCGGGTGCCGGGCGGCTCGACTCTCCGTCAGGCACAAAACACGCGACACCAAAAACCAAACACGGCGAAGCCACGAATGGACATTTTGCAGCAGGCCGACCCCGAGGTGTACGCCGCTATTCAGGGCGAGCGGAAGCGGCAGCAGCACGGCCTGGAGATGATCGCCAGCGAGAACTACACCAGTGCCGCGGTCATGGCGGCGCAGGGGTCGTGCCTCACCAACAAGTACGCGGAAGGCTACCCGGGCAAGCGGTACTACGGCGGGTGCGAGTTCGTCGATATCGCCGAAAAGCTCGCCATCGACCGCGCCAAGCAACTGTTCGGCGCGGAGCACGCCAACGTCCAGCCGCACAGCGGGGCGCAGGCGAACATGGCCGTGTTCCTCGCGGCGCTGCACCCGGGCGACACCATCCTCGGCCTCGACCTCGCCCACGGCGGCCACCTCACCCACGGCATGCGGCTGAACTTCTCCGGCAAGTATTTCCAGGTCGCCAGTTACGGCGTCCGCCAGGGTGACCACCGGATCGACTTCGACGACCTCGCGAAGAAGGCCCGCGAGCACAAGCCGCGGCTCATCATCGCCGGGGCCAGCGCCTACCCGCGGTTCTTCGACTTCGGGAAGTTCGCCGAGATCGCGAAGGAAGTGGGCGCGCTCTTGATGGTGGACATGGCGCACATCGCCGGGTTGGTGGCGGCGAAGGTTCACCCGGACCCGGTGCCACACGCGGACTTCGTCACCACGACCACGCACAAGACGCTCCGCGGCCCGCGCGCCGGGCTGATCCTGTGCCGGAAGGCCGCGGTGCCGGACTCGTTCCTGTCGGACGAGGAGCGCGGCCGCAAGGAGCCGCCGACGTGGGACAAGAAGATCGACTCGGCGGTGTTCCCCGGCATCCAGGGCGGCCCGCTCATGCACGTCGTCGCCGCGAAGGCGGTCGCGTTCGGCGAGGCGCTGCGGCCGGAGTTCAAGCAGTACGCGGCACAAGTGATTGCGAACGCGAAGGTGCTGGCCTCGGAACTGATGGCGGTCGGGTTCCCGATCGTGAGCGGCGGCACCGACAACCACCTGATGCTCGTGGACGTGACCGCGAAGGGCACGACCGGCAAGCAGGCGGAGCAGGCGCTCGACGCGGCCGGGATTACCGTCAACAAGAACATGATCCCGTTCGACCCGCGGAAGCCGCTCGACCCGAGCGGGGTGCGGCTGGGCACGCCGGCGCTGACCACCCGTGGCATGAAGGAGGCCGAGATGCGGCAGGTCGCGCGGTGGATCACCGACGTGCTGACCGCCCCGACCGACAACGCCGTGCTGGCGCGGGTCCGCGGGGCGGTGGGCGAGTTGAGCAAGCAGTTCCCGGCCCCCTCCGAGTGGGCAGCGGGCAGCGGGCAGTGAGCCGATGACGACGAACGACGCCAAGAGGCTGACGACGGGCGGCAGACGCCGCCGGGAGGGCCGCTGAGTTGGGGAACGCGCTGTTCGTATTCCTGTGCTGCTTCTTCCTCGTGATGATCGTGCCGGTGGCGCTGTTCGTCGTCACGTTCATTTACCGGTGGTCGTGTTCGCTGTGCGGGCTGCCCAAGCCGACGGTGCTGGTGGCCAGCGGCATCATGTTCGTCGCCTGGCTGTCACTGGTGATGGCCGTCGGGGTGCTGCGGGTGATCGTCCACGAGGCGTGCGCCGCGGCCGGTCTGCCGAAGTGGGAGGCGGGCATCATCGTGTTCCTCCTGGCGCTGCCGGTCGATCTGCTGGTGTCCGCCGGGATCGAGTCCGGGCTGATGGGCGCGCCGTTCGGCAAGGGCGTCGAGATGTGGTACACGCAGCGGCTCATCCAACTGTCGGTGGTCGCGGTGATCGGCTTCATCGCCGGCCTTGTCGTCCTCGCGCAACAACTGGCCTGACGTGAGAGGACAGAAGAGTGTTCACCGCAGAGGGCACAGGAGGGCACGAGAGAATACAGGAGACAGAATTTTCAGAACAATTGCTCTCTTGTCTTCTCTCGTGCCCTCCTGTGCCCTCTGCGGTGAACACTCTTCTGTCCTGTCCGTTGTGACTCTCATGATCCGCTACTTCGCCACCTGCGCCCGCGGGCTGGAACCCGTTCTCGCCGGTGAGGCCGCCGCGCTCGGCGCGGACGACGTCGAGCCGGGGCGCGGCGGGGTCACCTTCCGCGGCGACAGCGCCCTGCTCTACCGCGCCTGCCTGTGGCTGCGCACCGCGGTTCGCGTCCTGCGGCCGGTCCACGAGTTCGACTGCCACTCGCCCGAGCAGCTTTACGACGCCGTCCGGTCGGTGGACTGGTCCGCGTGGATGTCGCCCGACCACACGCTCGCGGTCGATTGCAACGTCCGCGACTCGGCACTCACCCACTCGCAATACGCCGCCCGGCGGGTCAAGGACGCCATCTGCGACCAGTTCAAGGAGCGGGTCGGCCGGCGGCCGAGCGTCGATACCGAACAGCCGATGATCGGGCTGAACTTGCACGTCTCGAAGAACCACGCGGTGTTGAGCCTGGACAGTTCGTGGTCGTCGCTGCACAAGCGCGGCTACCGGCCGATCCAGACGATCGCGCCACTCAATGAGGCGCTCGCCGCCGGCTTGCTGTTACGCGCCGGGTACACGCCGGAGACGCCGCTGGTCGATCACATGTGCGGGTCGGGCACGTTCTGCATCGAAGCCGCGTGGATCGCGCTCAACCGCCCGCCGGGGCTGACGCGGCGATGGTTCGCCTTCCAAGGGTGGCCGGATTTTGACCGCCCACTGTGGAACGCGATTCGTGACGACGCCCGGCACGCGATTCGCAAGGAGTTGCCGGCCCTCATCGGCGGCTCGGACGTCCGTCAGGACGCGCTCGAACTTGCCAGAGGTAATGCCCGCGCCGCGGGTGTCGCCAACCTGTTGAAATTTGCCCGGCACGACCTCGCCGACGCCCGGCCGCCGGACGGCCCGCCGGGCATGATTGTGTGCAACCCGCCGTACGGCGAGCGGATCGGCGAGGAGCAGGAGTTGATCGGCCTGTACCAGAAGATCGGCCGCTCCGCCGCCGAGCACTGGAAAGGCTGGCGGTTGCTGGTTTTCACCAGTAACACAATGCTGGCGAAGAGGGTCGGCCTCAAGGCCGTCCACAAGGAGCCGTTCTTCAACGGCTCGCTCGAATGCTTCCTGTGGGAATTTGCCGTTTAGAAACCTTCAGCGGCGTCGCCGGAAGCGACGCTCATACCCTGTTCGACTGTTGACCCCATGACGGAACTCCGCGACCCGATCAGTTCGGCCTCGCACCTGCTCACCGCGTTGTGGGCCGTTTACGCCACCCTCATCATGCTGCGCCTGTCCGGCCGCCGGCCCGGGCGGGTGCTACCGCTCGTGGTCTACGGGCTGTCGATGGTGCTGCTGTTCCTCGCCAGCGGCACCTACCACGGCCTCCACTACGACACCCCGGAGCAGCGGCGGCTGTTCCAGAAGCTCGACATGTCGGCGGTGTACCTGCTCATCGCCGGCACCTACACCCCGATTCTGTGGATCGTCCTTGTGAACCCGTGGCGGAAGTGGTTCCTCCGCGTGGTGTGGCTGACGGCCGCCGCCGGCATCGGGTGCCTGTGGCTGCTGCCCAAGCCGCCGCACGAAGCGATGGTCGCGTTCTACCTCGGTCTCGGGTGGCTCGGCATCCTGCCGCTGCCGCTGTACTACCGCGCCCTCGGGTGGCGGGCGATGAACTGGGTGTGGGTCGGAGCCGGGCTGTACAGCCTCGGCGCGATCTGCGAGCTGGCCGAGTGGCCGGTCATCGTGCCGGGGTGGGTGCAGTGGCACGAAGTGCTGCACTTCTGCGACACCGCCGCCAGCATCACCTTCTTCCTGTTCGTCGTGCGGTACGTCATCCCGTATCAGCGGCGGACGGCGGAACCGACGCCCGTGCGCACCGCCGCGTGAACGGTTGGTGAAATCGCCCCCGAATCCTCTCCTGGCGTGTAGAATTTCACTTTCGCACCCCCGCCAGGAACCCCCGCGCGCATGGCCAGCCTCTTTCAAATCGTCAACGCCCACAAGAGTTACGGCGACCAGACGCTGCTCGACGGGGCCGAAGCCGTCATCAGCAGCGACACGAAAGTCGGGTTCGTCGGCCGCAACGGGGCCGGCAAGAGCACGCTGCTGCGCGTCCTGCTCGGCGATGAAGAACTCGACAGCGGCGAGGTCATTCGGCACCCGAGTCTCAGGCTCGGCTACCTCCGGCAACACGACCCGTTCCTGCCGGGCGAGACCGGGGTCGAGTTCCTGATGCGCGACTCCGGGCAACCCGACTGGCGGTGCGGCGAGGTCGCAGGGCAGTTCGAGCTGAAGGGCGCGTACCTCGACGGGCCGGTGGCGAAGCTGAGCGGCGGGTGGCAGACGCGGCTCAAGCTCGCGGCGCTGCTCCTGCACGAGCCGAACCTGCTCATGCTCGACGAGCCGACCAACTTCCTCGACCTGCGGACGCAAATCCTCCTCGAACACTTTTTGCGCGACTTCCGCGCGGCGTGCTTGATTGTGTCGCACGATCGAGCCTTCTTGAATGCGACCTGTACGCACACGCTCGGCCTGTCCCGCGGCAAGCTGACGAGCTTCCCGGGCAAGGTGGACGCGTTCCTCGACTTCGAGCGCGAGAACCGCGAGCGCCTGCTGCGTGAGAACGCCGCCATCATGACCAAGCGGCGGCACCTGGAAGACTTCATCGCTCGCAACAAGGCCCGTGCCGCGACCGCCGGCCTCGCCCAGTCGAAGGCGAAGGCGCTGGAGAAGCTCGAAACCGTGGAGGTCGAGGCGGACGAGCCGACCGCGAGCATCCGCGCGCCGCGGGTGGAGGCGCGGAAGGGGATCGTCCTCCGCTGCCGCGACCTCGCCATCGGCTACGCCGACCGGCAGATCGCGTCGAACATCCAGATCGAGATCGACCACGGGTCGCGGGTCGCGGTGGTCGGCGACAACGGCCAGGGCAAAACCACCTTCCTGCGTACCATCTGCGACTCGCTGAAGCCGCTCGCGGGCGAGGTCAAGTGGGGCCACGGGTGCAAGGTCGGCGTGTACGCCCAGCACGTCTACACGTCGCTGCCCGAGCGCGACACCGTCCTCGAATACCTACAGTCGAAGGGCAAAGGGCGCAAGATTCAGGAGGTTCTGGAGGTCGCCGGCGCGCTCCTGTTCCGCGGGTCGCACACCGAAAAGCTCATCGGCGTGCTGAGCGGCGGCGAGCGGGCGCGGCTCGTCCTCGCGGGGTTGCTCCTGGGCGATTACAACGTGCTGATTCTCGACGAGCCGGGTAACCACCTCGACGTCGATACGGTCGAGGCGCTTGTCACAGCACTCACCGAGTACCTGGGGACGGTGATCTTCACCAGCCACGACCGGCACTTCACCGCGAAGGTGGCGACCGGCGTGGTCGAGGTCCGCGACGGCGGGGTGGCGCTGTACCCGGGCAAGTACGACGACTACGTGTACCGCGTCAACAAGGAGATCGAGGCCGGCGAGCGGGAGGCCGCGGCGGCCCGCGTCAAGCTCCCGCCCGACGTGCTGAAGGCCCGGCAGCAGGCGAAAAAGCCGTCCCGCTCGGAAGACGACATCCGCGCCGAGATCGCGGCGCTGGAAGCGACGATCGCGGAGTTGGAGGCGAAGCGGGCGGCGCTGGAGATCAAGCTGGGCGAGCCGGCGTCGGACGCGGCCTTGCAGCGGATGTGCGACGAGCTGGCGGCCATCGCCGAGGAGCACGACGCGGCCGAGCACAAGTGGGCCGACTTGCAGAAGCAACTGGGTGGGTGAGGGGTGTCGTAGCCCTCCCCCAAGCCCTTTGGAGAGGGCGCTTTCTGTCCCTCTCCCCTTGCGGGAGAGGGTGGCGGCCGGCTTTGCGGCCGCCGGGTGAGGGGTACGCCGAGTTTCTTATGAAGGCGGAGCGGCGTTCTTCCCCCGGGTATGTTTGACCCCTCACCCGGCCGGCGGTTCGACTACGCTCAGTCACCTCAGTGTCAGTGGCCCGCGCCGGCCACCCTCTCCCCTTGCGGGAGAGGGCAGAAAACGACCTCCTTGCGGGGATGAGGGGGCGATGAAGCACTCACCTCCGGGCAAATCGCGGCGGCCCGGCCCGATCATGATGACAGCGGGTACGCGCGTCCCGCGCGCCGCGGTCGGAGCGCGGTCATGTCGGCTCATATCACTGGCTGGATCACCCGCGGAGCGACCACCCGCGCCGTCCCCACGCCCGCCCTGCCGGCCTCACGCGAGGCCGTCCTGCAAGCGGTGCTTCACCCGTCGCGGCTGCCCGGCATCCCGGCCGTCGCGGCCCGCGTCGCCGAGGTCGCCACCCGCCCGAACTGCACGCCGAGCGACGTCGGGACGATCATCGCCGGCGACCCCGGGTTCAGCGCCGCGCTGCTCCAGGCGGTGAACTCGGCCCGCGAGGGGGCAAGCGCGCGCACCGTCGCCACCGTGGACCGGGCGGTGCTCGTGGCCGGGCTGAACCGCGTCCGGCTGCTGGCACTGAGCCTGTCGCTGCCGGCGATGCGGCCGCAGGCCCGGTACGTGCCGGCGGCCCAGGCGCACTCGCTCGCGTCGGTCGGCGGGGCGATCTTCGCCCGCGAGCTGGCGGTGCGGCTCGGCCGGCCGGAGCCGGAAGACGACCTGAACGCCGCCCTGCTCCGCGACCTCGGTGTGCTGCTCGTCCAGCAGACGTTCCCGCAGGCATGGGCCGAACTGGCGACCCCGTCTGACCCGCTCGACCGCGAGTGCTGCGCCCGGGAGCGGGCCAAGTTCGGCGTCGATCACGCGGAGGTCGGCGCGGAGGTGCTGAAGCGGTGGGGCCTGCCGGACGACATCGCCGAGCCGATCCGGCACCACCACCACCCCGACCTACTCGCCGACACCCCGCACTTCGCCCGCGCCGAACTGTTGTGGTTCGCCGACCTGCTGACGCGGCTCGACACCGTCGCCGAGCACCCGACGGCGCTGGATCGTGTCCTTTCGATCGCGGCCCGGCGGTTCCGGCTCGACGTCGCCGACCTGGCCGACTTCCTGGGCGCGGTGCGGCCGAAGATCGACCAGTTCGCCGAGGCGCTCAACCGCGACATCGGCCGGTGCCCGAACTACGCCGCCCGCCTGCTCGCCGCCACCGACGAGCTTCACCGCCTGTCGCCGGCCCGCGTGTAAGGCGAGGTGCCTTCCGCGCTCACGCCCTCGGCTTGAGCAACTTCCGGCGGCGGTGCGTCGAGCGCGGCTCGAAAGTCGTCCTCGGTCGTCACTTCCGCCGCCGCTTTCGCTTCGGCGGCGCGGCCGGCGTGTCCGGCACGTCTGGCTCGGCGGGCGGGACAGCCAGTTCGACGCGGCGCGCCTCGGGCAGTTCGGCGAACGCCCGGGCCGCCGCGTCCTCGGCCGCGCGGCGCGTGCGGAAGTGCGCCCAGTACACCGTGCCGTTCGTCTGGTATAGCCCGCCTGTCACGAGGTCGAACCAGTCGGTCGGCAGGATGCACGCCGCGTACTTGCGGCGGAACTCCTTCACGTCCACCTTGTCGTTGCCGACGATGAACAGCACCGGCCCGGGCTCGTCGCCGGACCCGGCCATTTGGCACGGCAGCGCGGAGCGCCGCTGCGCCGCCAGCGCGCGGTACCCGTCGGCGCGGGGGTCGCCCTGTTCCTGGAGGAAGTCGGCCAAGACCAGCCGCGTCTGCCAGTCGCTCGGCTGCGCGTCGAGCGCCGCCTGAAAGTCGTCTTCGGTCGTCACGGCCGCCCCCGCCGGGCCGCGGCCGGCGCTTCGGCCAGCAGTTCCGCCTGCCGCTCCGCCGGCAGCTTACCGAACGCCCGGGCCGCCGCGTCCTCGGCCTCGCGCCGGGTGTTACAGTTGTTGTTGATCGCCTTCGGCTTGAACGTCTCGTCGCTCGGCTCCAGCCCCTCGATCAGCGCGAACCAGTCCTCCGGCACGCTGTTGCGGCGGCGGGCGATCGTCGTCCACCACCACAGTTCGATGGAGCCGCGCGGCGGGTTGGCAAGGTCGGCGTTCCGGCCGTGGCTGGGGAGCATGCGGCGTGCCCCTAACGCGCGGTACCCGGCGGCGCGGGGGTCGCCTCGCTCCTCCAGAAAGTCGGCCAGCACCAACCGGGCGTGCCAGTCCTCTTCGTTAGCGTCGATCGCGCTCTGGATGTCGTCTTCGGTCGTCACGGCGGCTCCTCGCGGCGGTCAGCGGCGGCGGACCGGCACCGGCGGCGCGGCGAGCAGCTCGGCCTGCCGCTGCGCCGGCAGCCTGGCGAACGCCTCGGCGGCCGCGTCCTCGACCTCGCGCCGGCTGGCCTTCACCCCGGGCGCGCCGAGCGGCTTGAACTGCGCGCTGGCCGGGGCGATGTCCACCAGCGCGAACCAGTCGTCCGGGAGCGTACACCCGCTGCCCCGCACACCGCCGGCCGGGCAGCAGTCCGACGAGATCGTCGTCCACCAGAAGAACAGGTCGTCCACGAACGGGCACAACTGCTGCTGCGCCAGCGCGCGGTAGCCGGCGGCCCGCGGGTCGTCCTGCTCTTGCAAGAAGTCGGCAAAGACGAGCCGGGCGTGCCAGTCGTCCGGCTGCGCGTCGAGTGCCCGGTGGAAGTCGTCCTCGGTCGTCACCGGCGCGCCCTCCTGCGCCATCACAAGTCCCGCGGGGCCGACACCTTCGCCCGCAGTTCGGCGGCCAGGGTGAGGAACGCGAGCGCGGCCGCGTCCTCGGCATCCCGGCGGCGCGGGTAGTAGCGGAGGTACTGGGGGTAGAAGTCGCCGCCGGTCAGCGCCCGGAACCACATTGTCGGCAGGTCGTCGGGCTTGGTGTCGCTGCCGACGTCGTCCCACCACCCCCACCGCTTCGCCTCGGCCGGCGGGGTGCGGTACCCGCCGTTGTCCCAACTGCCCGGCCGCTTGCGGCTCGTCCCCAGCGCGCGGTACCCGGCGGCGCGGGGGTCGCCGCGCTCCTCCAGGAAGTCGGCGAAGACCAGACGCGCGTGCCAGTCGTCCGGTTCGGCGTCGAGCGCGGCGTGGAAGTCGTCCTCGGTCGTCACGGCGGCCCCCCGTTACTTCGCCGGCTTGTGCCCGCGCTCGAGCCACGCCCACCGGAACAGGTTGCGGCTGTCGGTGTACCGGGCGTCGGCCGAGGTCGCCCCGAGCACCACCACGATGAGCCGGTCGTCGCCGCGTACAGAGCTAGCTACCAAGCACGCCCCGGCCGGCGTGGTGGTGCCGGTCTTCACGCCCTCGTACCCCTCGACGTCGAGCAGGCGGTTGGTGTTCGCCCACGCCACCGCGCGCGTCGTCCCGTCGGGCTTCTTGACGGTCGTCTCGTGCCGGCGGGTGCCGACGTACTTGCGGAATCGCTCGTCCTTCATCGCCTCGTGGGCGAGGGTCGCAAGGTCGCGGGCGCTCGACACGTTCCCGGGGCTTAGCCCGTGCGGGTCTTTGAACGCCATCTCTTTGAGTTCCAGCGCCCGCGCCCGGCGGTTCAGTTCGGCCACGAACCGGTCGTGAGCGTCGCCCTCCTTCTCGTCGCCGAACCGCCCGCCGAAGTGCTCGGCCAGCGCCACCGCCGCGTCGTTGCCGGACGGCAGCAGCAGCCCGTAGAGCAGCTCCCCGACGCTCACCTTCTCGCCGGCGTTCAGTTCCGCCGACGAGCCGGTAGTCTTGTCGGCGCGCTCCGAGAAGATAACGGTTTCGGCCAGCACTTTTTCGTCGGCGGCCGCCAGCCGCAGGACGAGCCACGCGGTCATGATCTTGGACGTGCTGGCCATCGGCCGGGCCTCGGCCTCGTTGAACCCGCGGACCAGCTTGCCGGTCTTGCCGTCGGCGACGGCCCACGCCTTGGCGGTGACATACGGCGGTCCGTCGAGCAGGTCGGCCGCGGCCTTCTTCGGCGCATCGGGCTGGGCCGGGAGCGGCGCGACCAGGGCGAAGGCGGCGACGAGCGCGGCGAGCGAGCGGGGCATGCGTGGCTCCGGGGGTCAAACGGTCCGTTCAGTTTACCGCGTCACGCGTTCCGCCGCCGGGGTTTCTTCGCCGGCGCGGCCGCGGGGGCGGCGAGCAGTTCGCGCTGCCGGTCCGGCGGCAACGCGGCGAACGCCCGCGCCGCCACGTCCTCGGCCTCGCGCCGCGACTCGACCGCGACCCACAGCCCCTTCGACGACCTCGTACGGTCGCGCTTCGGCACCGCCTCCCACACGAGCGCGAACCAGTCGTCGGGCAGGTCGGACACGTCGTCCTGGCCGGCGACGCGGTAGTTGGCGATCGTCCAGCGGACGTTGTTGGGCGGCAGGTACGGGCGCCACTGCCGGGCGGCCAGCGCGCGATACCCGGCGGCGCGCGGGTCGCCGCGGTCCTCCAAGAAGTCGGACAGCACGGCCCGCGTCTGCCAGTCGTTCGGGTTCGCGTCGAGCGCGGTCTGGAAGTCGTCCTCGGTGGTCACAACGCCCTCCTCGAATCGCCGCCCCGCCGCGTCATCCGACCGGGGTGGCGGCCATGAGTTCGGCCCGGCGGGCGCGCGGGAGCTTGGCGAACGCCAGCGCCGCGGCGTCCTCGGCCGCGCGCCGGTTCTTGTACCAGATGGTGCGGTGCGGCTCTTCCTCCGCACGGCCGACCAAGTACAACCAGTCGGGCGGTAGGAAGTTCGCCCGGAGCCGCTCGTCGGCGAGGTGCTCGAACGCGCCGGAGCGGAACCAGCAGCACTCGAACTCCGCGTCCCAGCAGAAGTTGACCCCCTGCCCGCGCGAGTTGCACGCGGTCAGCCTCGACCGGCCCAGCGCCCGATACCCTTCCGCGCGGGGGTCGCCCATCTCTTCCAGAAAGTCGGCAAAGACGAGCCGCGCCTGCCAGTCGTCCGGGTTCGCGTCGAGCGCGGTCTGGAAGTCGTCCTCGGTCGTCACAACTCCCCCTTGAATCACTTCGGCGGCTTCACCCGGCCGGCGCGGCGGCCATGAGTTCGGCCCGGCGGGCCGGCGGGAGCCTGGCGAACGCCAGCGCCGCGGCGTCCTCGGCCTCGCGGCAGGACGGGTAGTCGAGCCAGTCGCCGTAGTAGAGGCCGCCCGCCTCGAAGACCGCGCCCTCGTCCGAGAGCTGCTCGCCGCCCTCCAGCGCAGAGAACCAGTCGTCCGGCAGGGAGTTGACGTGATACCGCTCCGCCTCCTGTCGAGAGAGGTTGAACCACGTGATGAAGCGGCGCGTCGCGCGGGTCTCCTGGGAGTCGGGCCGCGGCCGCTTCTGGAGCCGGCCGAGCGCGCGGTAGCCGTCGGCGCGGGGGTCGCCCCGCTCCTGGAGGAAGTCGGCCAGCACCAGCCGCGTCTGCCAGTCGCCCGGCTGCGCGAGGAGGGCGGCGTGGAAGTCGTCCTCGGTGGTCATCGCTTCACCTTCGGCTTCGCCACTACCCCCTGCTCTGCTACCTCCCTGAACTCCGCGTCCAGGCTCCGCCACAGATACCAACTCGCCACGCTGCGGTACGGCATCCACGGCCTCGCGATCTTGGTGAGCCGGGCCGCGTCCGGCACCTTGCGCAGGTTAAACAGCGCCTTCACCGCCATCTTGACGCCGAAGTCGCCCACCGGCCACACGTCCGGGCGCCCAAGCCCGAACAGCAAGAACATATCGACGGTCCACGGGCCGACGCCCTTGATGACGGTGAGCCGGTCGCGAATCGCGTCGTCGCTCAGTTCAGGGATGCTCGGCAGCAGGTCCGGGTTGGCTTGCACATGTTCGACGATCGCGCGCAGCGTCCGCTGCTTCGGCGCGGAGATGCCGCACGCCTTGTAGTCGGCCTCCGTAAAGGCCGCCAGCCGGGCGAGCGGGACCGTCGTCTCCCGCTGCCACATGGCCAGCGACGTGCCGTCGGCCGGGTGCGGGTCCGGCGGCCCGGTCACCGCCCGCGCGAGCCGGTCGAAGATCGACGCCGCCGCCTTGGTCGAGATCTGCTGGCCGATCACGCACCGCACCAGCAGCGTGAACGGGTCGTCGCCCTTCGGGGCCAGGATGCACGGCCCGACGCGGGCGATCAGCCCCTTCATCACCGGGCAGTTAGCCGACAGGTGCTCCCGCACCGTCCGGTAGTATTCTGTGGACATGCGGATAGTTTAGCACACGCGCCCGGCGACCGGGAAGAGCGATTTCCCCCGATCACCGACCAAACGTCATCGCGCCGAATGCCGCTACTTGCCGGCCCGCGCCGAACTGGCGGGCGCGGGCACCGGCGGTTGGGCCTGGGTCGCGACGCCCGCACCGATGGCGCGGGGCGCGCCGCGGGCGCTGAGGAAGTCCCACTCGGCGCTCAGCCGGCCGACCGGTTCGGGCCGCGCCTCCGGGGCGTGCGGGTACGTCCACTCGATCGGCCCGTCGGTTGTCGGCTCGAAGTTGTTCGCGGCGATCGTCGCGAGGAGGTCGGTGATCGCCGCCACCGTGACCGGGTGGGCCGGTAAGCCGAAGTGGCCGACGTCCGGGACGACGACGCGGGCGCTGTGCGGGACCGCACACGGCTTTTTGCCGCTCGTGACCAGCAGCGTCGGGGCGCAGCACACCTCCTTACACCCGACCGGGTCGAGCAGCACCACCGCATCCACCGGGATGCCCTTGGCGGCCAGGTGCTTCGCGTCGCACACAGCCGCGGTGGCACCGACGTCGTAGCCGACGAGCACGAACCGCGCCTCCGGCTCGCACGCGCGAATCTTCTTGATCTCGTGTTCGATGCCGAGCGACCCGGCGAGGTCGGCGATGCCGACCTTGGCGAACCCGCTCTCGCCGAGCTTCGTCCGCAGGGCACCCAGCCCGTTGTGCGTCGGCGGGGTGAGGCCGTCGATCAGGAACACGTACACCTGGTTGCGCGCCGCGGCGGGGAGGTCACAGTCCGGGCCGCTCTTCAGCGACTTCTCGTAGCCCTTGTGGCAGCAGGTCACGCAACCCGCCTGCGAAAGTGCCAGCCCCGCGAACACCGCCACCAGCCAGTTCCGCCCGGTCATCGCGAGTCCCTCCGAATTGCCGCGGTGTCCCTTCACCGCTCAATTCGGCAGAACTCGCAACACCGCGAGAACCGTTGCAGTTTACCAGAACGGTTTCTTGCGGAAGCCGCACAGGCTGTTCCGGTCGGCCAAGCTGCGCAAGCCAGGAAAAGAACCGACCCGAAGCGCCTCAGAAAAAATCTCGAAAAAAGTTGCCCCGGTCATTTGACTTCGCAACCGGGATCGCCCAAACTAATTATACGCTCGATCATAGTGATCCGGCGAACACAAACATTCACGGAATCGTGGCGGGGGTGCGCCGTCAGCCGACACTCACCGCCCGGCCCGTTTTGACGGACTCGATTTCGCGGTGACACAGGACGAGCGCGTCGCGGGCGAGTTGACCGCTGAGCAGTGCCGGTTCGTGCCCGCTGACGACCGCGTCGCAGGCCGTTTGCAGTTCGTCGGCGAACGCGGCAAGCGGGTCGCCGCCGCCGCTGAGTGCCGGCTGCGCGGACTGCCCGTCATTGGTCAGGAGGGTGAGCGGTTGGCCGCCAGAATCATAAAGGAGCGTCGCCTTTTCGAGGTAGATTTCGAACCCGTGTGCGAACGGCCGGCCGCTCATCGAGAGCGCGCCCGACGAGCACGTCACGGCCGGCCCGCCCGGGCCGTAGAGGTACGAGGTGGTGAGGTAGGTGACCGCGCCGGCTTCGACCGTGCCGACCGCGAACACCTGCGTCGGCACGCCGCACACGAGGCCGATGAAGTGCGTGTCGTGGATGTGCAGATCGACCGCCGGCCCGCCGGTCTTGGCCGCGTCGCCGATGTCGCTCGACCAGTCCGGTTTGGCGATGACGCGCTTGAAGTGCGCCGCCAGCACCTTGCCGTACCGCCCGCCGCGGACCGCGTCGGCCGCGAACTTGAACTCGGGGAAGAACGGCAGCACGTGCGCGACCATCAGCAACTTGCCGGCAGTCTTGGCGGCCGCGACCATCGCGTCGGCGTCCTCCGGCGTTAGCGCGATGGCCTTCTCGACGAGGACGTGCTTGCCGGCCTTGAGCGCGGCGAGCGCGAGCGCCGTGTGCTGGTCGGTGACGGTGCAGATGTCGATGAGGTCGATGTCGGGGTCGGCGAGCATGTCGTCGAACCGCTCGTAGGCCTTAACGCCGGTGAGATCGACCTGGCCGGGTTCGGGGCCGAAGTTGCCGCGTGTGTTGCGCCAGTCGCCGGCGCGCTTGGCGCTGTCGCGGCTACAAATCGCAGTCACCGCCGCGCCCGTCAGCCGGCGGCTCGCGAGGAAGTGAATGCGGCCCATGAAGCCGACGCCCACGATGCCGATGCGGACCACGTGCGTGCTCTCCCTGTGTCCGGCGCGGGCGCTCCGTCGGCGCCGAATCTGTTCGCCATTCTGTACGGAAAAACGCCGCCACGGAAAGCGGCGACGAACCGCTCAGGCGTCCCGAGTGCAAGCCCGTCCGCGGCGAAGAGTTCGCTGAGCGGGCCGGGCGGTCAGGAGTCGGGATCGGCGCCCTTCGCGGGCTCCGGGCGCACTTCCCAGACCGCGACCGGTGCCTTGTTGGTCGCGGTGACCAGGAGCGCGTCGTCGGCGCTGAACGCCAGCGCCCGCACGCCGCGCGTGCCGGTGTCGATGACCTGGGTGCGCCGGCCCGTCGCGACCGTCCACACCCACACCTGCCCGTCCTGCGTGCCGGCCGCGACACGGTCGCCCGCCGGGCTGAAGGTCAGCCGGGTGACGACTCGCTCGAACCCTTCGAGCGTCCGCACCAGCTTGCGGCTCGATACCTCCCACAACTGAACGGCCCCGTTGAACCCGGCGGCGAGGCACGTCCCGTCGGCCGCGAACGCGAGCGCGTTGACCCCCTTCCGCCGCGTCGGGAGGTCGAACAGCCGCTCCCCGGTGCGCGGGTCGAACACCGCGACGGTGTTGAACGCGCCCTTGCCGAGGTCGGACACCCCGACCGCGAGCCGGCCACCGTCGGGCGCCGCGGCCAGACAGGTGATCATGTCGTCGAGGTCACGGGCGAACCGCTCCTCCCCGGCGGCGACGTCCCAGACGCGCACCCGCCGGTTGCTCGATTTCGCTCCGACGGTCGCGAGCCAGGACGCGTCCGGGGCGACGCACAGGAACCGCGGCTCGCTCACGCGGACCGGGACGGCTCCCCGCTCGGCCCCGGACGCCCGGTCGCGGACGCTCACCCGGTCCTCGCGGTCGTCGGTGCGGCACATCACAACGGTCCGGCGGTCGGGCGTGAGCCACGCGGCTACGCCGTCGTTGGACACCTTCGGCAGGAACGGCGTGCGGCCGGGGTCGGGCGCGCCCGGTGCCCACCGCGCCCACTGCTTCGCCGACGCCGCGACCACGTCCCCGCCGTCGAAGCCGACGTCCAGCGCCGCGAAGTCGAGCCGCGCGCGGGGTTCGGTGTCGATCCGCCACGGCGTCTCGACGCGCACCGGGGCCGGCTCGCTCCGGACGAAGGCCGAACGCCCGGGGGCGAGCACCACCGGGTCCGCCGGCCCGATGCGGCTGACGCGCACGTCCCCGTCCGTCGATTCGACACGGGCCGACCCCGCGCCCGCGGACCACAGCGTGAACGAACCGTGGGTCGCCTCCACCTCCGTCGCCCCGGTCCCGACCCGGAAGCGGCCGGCCGCGGTCGCGGAGATTCGCCCTTCGACGAGAACGAGTCGCCGCCCGGGCACGCCGACCGCCTCCGGGTCGAACCGCACGACCGACCCGGGGTGAACTTCGACCCGCGTGCGATCGGGAAACTCCACGACCGCGACGCTCTCCTCGCCGACCGTCCGGAGCGTCTGGTCGGGGGAAAGCACCTGATCCTGACGCGCGTCGGCCTCGCCCGCCGGCCCGGCGACTTCGACGGCCCCGGACACCGAGATGAGGCGCGCGTAGTTCGCAGCCGCGGGCGAAGGATTGGTGGGCGGCGTGACGACTTCGGGCGAACGCAAACCCAGCCAGACCGCGACCAGAAGCGCGGCCGCCAGCGCCGCGACGGCGGCCCAGCCGCGACGCGCCAACCGGGACGGACCCGGGGCCGGGCGACCGGCGAGTTGGCTCATCACGGCGGCGGTCGTCCGCGCGACCCGGTCGGCCTCGATCCTGGCAACCGTTAGTCCGGCGAGGTCGAACTCGGTACGCAGCCCGCGCAGTACGAGTTCGAGCCGGACGGCGGCCAAGTGGCGGGCCTGCGCCGCCGGGTCGGCCGCGAGGAGGGCTTCCAGTTCGACCGCCTCGGCGTCCGTCAGGGTGCCGTCGATGAGGCGGTCGGTCAGTTCATCGGTGCGGTTCATTCGGGTTGCAGTTGCCCCTCGATGCAGGCCCGGAGGCGGAACCGGATGCGGGAAATGGCCCGCTGCACGGCGGCGGCCGACGTCCCGCGGCGGGCGGCGATCGCCTCGAACGACAGACCCTTCTCGTACCGAAGCCCGAGTAGCGCCGCCTCGTCGTCGGGCAGCAGCCCGCGGCAGCTCCGCAGGGCCGCGAGGTACGCGTCGGCGTCGTCGTGGACGGGCTCCTCAGACCGCATTCGCTCGGCCAGTTGCTCCCGGTACGCCGCGAGCCGCTGCTCGGCCCGGGTGAGCGTCCGAAGTTCTTTCCGCAGCCGGTTCCGGGCGAGCGTCCGAATCCACGCCCCGAAGTCGGTCCCGGGTTGGTAGCTGTGCAGGTGCGTGTAGGCGTCAACGAACGCCTGCTGTACCAGGCTCTCGGTCGCGGCCCAGTCGCGGACCAGCGTCGCGGCGATCCGCCACACGTCCGACTCGTACAGCCGGATCAGCCCGGCGAACGCCTGCGTGTCGCCGGCCAGCACCAGCCGGACCAGCCGATCGGCCTCCGGTGTCGGCGGTTCGGGTGTCGGGACCGGCTGACCCATGGAACGGAATACCCGCGGGGGCGTCGCCCAGACAAACCACTCGGCGACGCGGCCGGGGTTTGGTGACTGAAGCGCAGATCGGCACCCGCCATCATGACACCGATCGCGGTACGGCACAACGATCCGCGCCTCCGCCGTCGTAGAAAGGGGCCGGGCGCGCCCGACGGCGGGCCATGTCACTGAACCCCTGCCGGCGCGGCCGCAGACAGCGGTTCGCCACCGCAGACGACCGCGACCGTTCGAGCGGGAACTACGGACCTGGAGTTTCGCCCCGTCCGGACTACAATGCGTGGTGGGAGGCGGTCGCGGCCGCACGAGCTAGCGTTTCCTGCGGCGTTACGCCGCGGACGGTTCGCCGTGCCGAGCAATTGGAGTCTGCCGCGGTGCGAAGTCAAACAGGTGCCACTTCGCACCGCGGCGTGCGGACAGGACGAAAGTAGCCGGCCGCGACCGCTTCCCTCTCGCCCCGCCGCCGAAGTTAGCGACTCCTGCGGTGTCACGCCGCGGATGTCCGTTGCGCCGACCAGTTGCGAGGAACTTGTTCGCCGGCGCCAGCAGGCAGGCGACGCCGAACAAGTTCCCTCTTTCGATGGTGGTTTCGTGGAAAGTAGCCGCGGCTCGGGCGAGACTTGAGACAGCGAGAACGGGCGTGAGGCCGTCGGCCGAGCTAGCTTCACCCGCGATGTTACGTCGCGGAAGGTTCGCGGTGCCGACCAGTTCAGCTAGCGGCGTACCGAGCGACGATGCAGGTCATCATCGCCCGGTCGCCGGTGCGGACAGGACGAAAGTAGCCCGGCGGCCTCACGCCGCGACACACCCGACGCGGGGTCGGTGCGAGGAGAGCTAGCGCTGACTGCGGCGCAACGCCGCGGGCGAATGATGTCTCCCACCAGTTCAATGTGCTTCGCACACCCGGCCGGGCTACCGAACAGGTAACGGTTGGCCCGGCCAGGGATGGTGACAGGTTCGAAAGTAGCCCGCACCGCCCCGCGTCGGGCCGTACAACGGAAGGAACGCGGTTCCGCCGCCGGTCGGGCTAGCGGGTACTGCGGCGCTACGCCGCGGATGGATTGCCGTGCTCGACAGGTGAAGTCGCTTTCACGCACAGGTCGCCACTAGGGTTACTACTGGCCTGTGGACCAAGAAAGTAGCCCGGCGGCGGGACCGGCCTCATCAGCCGCTTGCGGCTTCGCGGGGAAGTCAGTTTACCCCGCGTTCTCATCGGTCGAAACTACTCACCGCACGCGGGGTTCGATACACTTCAAGATCACACGCGCCCGCGCGCCGCTGCAAACGCACCCGGAGTAGCCCCGTGCCGCTTCTGTTCGCCGTCACGCTGTTCGTCAGTGCGTCGCTGCTGTTCATGGTTCAGCCGATGGTCGGCAAGCTGGTCCTGCCGCTCCTGGGCGGCAGCCCGGCGGTGTGGAACGCCTGTATGGTGTTCTTCCAGGCGCTGCTGCTGCTCGGCTACCTGTACGCCGACCGGCTCACCAAGCAGCCGAGCGTCCGCCGGCAGTGGGTCGTCCACATCGCGGTCATGTCGCTGCCGGTCGCGGCGTTCGCGCTGGCGGTCGTGTTCGGCTCGCGCGGGACGCCCATCGCGGTGGCCGAGAGCCTCGCCCCGAACGACGGCTCCAGCGCCATCATCAGCGTGCTGACGATCCTGACGGTCGCCATCGGCGTCCCGTTCTTCGTGTGCTCGACGTCCGCGACGCTGCTCCAGAAGTGGTTCACCTACACCGGGCACCCGTCGGCCCGCGACCCGTACTTCCTGTACGCGGCCAGCAACTTCGGCTCGCTCATCTCGCTGCTCGGCTACCCGATCTTCATCGAGCCGAACATGACGCAGGGGGCGCAGACGTGGTTCTGGGCGGCCGGGTTCGTCGGCCTGTTCGGGCTGATCGCGTTCTGCGGGTACTCGGCCGTCAACCCGCTCGGTGTGCCGCCCTCCCCGGGCAAGATCGCCAGGACCACCGCCGCGCCCGCGGTCACCGGCGGCGAGAAGGGCGTTCCCCCGGCGGACGAGGAAGCCCCGCCGACGCTCCTGCGGATGGCCAAGTGGACGCTGCTGGCGTTCGTGCCCAGCAGCCTGATGCTCGGCGTCACGTTCCACATGACGACGGACATCGCCAGCATCCCACTGCTGTGGGTCGGCCCGCTGGCGCTGTACCTGGTCACGTTCATCATCGCGTTCGGCAAGGTGCCGACCGGGTTCCGCATCCTGATCGGCAACTTGGCCCCGGTGATGATCCTGCTCTTGATCTTCTTAATGCTGTCCGAGGTGAAGCCCGGTACGGGTCTGGAACTGTTGCTGTACAACCTGACGTTCTTCGCCGCGGCGATGATGTGCCACTACGAACTGGCCATCGACCGGCCCAGCCCGAAGTACCTGACGACGTACTTCCTCATCATGTCGTTCGGCGGGGTGCTGGGCGGCATCTTCAACTCGCTGCTCGCGCCGCTGGTGTTCCCGCTCTCCTACGAGTTCCCGCTGGCGCTCGTCGTCGCCTGCTTCATGGTGCCGAAGCTGCTGCCGGGCGAGGACGAGGTTCCGGCCGCCTCCCCGACTCCGGACGCGCCCCAGCCCGGTACGACGGCGGTGGCGAAGCGGCCCCTGTTCGGCGGCCGGGTCATGCTGCCCGAGGAAGACTACCTGCCCACGGTGATCGGGTCGGCGGTCGTGCTGGCGCTGGCGTCGGTCGCGGCGCTGCCGGCGTACAAGTGGTACATCGCGGCCGCGGTCGCGGGCGGCGCGCTGGTGGCCTACCTCGCGGTGTACAACCTCGTCTGGAAGCCGGTGTGGCCCAAGTACAAGGCGCTGCCGTCGGAGCGGCGGCGGCGGATCATGCTGGCCCTCGACGTCGCCATCCCGATCCTGTTGGGGGTGGTCTTCTACCACATGCCGCGAACCCTGTATTCCAGCGACTGGTACGGCAACTGGGTGCGGGGCGTGCTGGACGCGACCAGCCGGTTCCGCCTCACCCCCACCACCGCCAACGTCATCGTGCTGTTCGCGGTCCCGGTGATGGTGTGCTTCTTCTTCGTGGACCGCCCGCTGCGGTTCGGGCTGTGCGTCGCCGCCGTCCTCATGCCGGCCAAGATCCGCGAGGGCAGCGGCCGCGACGTCGTCCACACCGAGCGCAGCTTCTTCGGCATCCTGAAGATCGAGCGGAACGAGTTCCCGTTCAAGTCGGACTTCGAGACGCCCGACGGCAAGACCGCCCCCGGCGGGTCGATCGAGTACCTGCGCCTGGTCCACGGCACCACCCTGCACGGCACCCAGGCCAAGACGCTGACCAACCACTCCCGCGACCTGCTCCAGATGCTGACCGTCAACCCGTGGGACAACCTCGCGGTGACCGGGGCGATCACCCACTTCGACATGCGGCAGGAGCCGCTGACGTACTACCACCGCACCGGGCCGGTCGGGGCGATGTTCAACGAGATCCGGTCGCGCAAGGGCGGGGCCGACGCCAAGGCCCACGTGTCGATGGTCGGGCTGGGCACCGGCAGCGCGTCGTGCTACGCGTTGCCCGGCCAGCGGCTGACCTTCTACGAGATCGACCCGGCGGTGAAGGAACTGGTGGCCGACACCGACAAGTACTTCACCTTCGTGAAGGACGCGGAGCGCCGCGGCGGCCTGCTCGACTTCCGCATGGGCGACGCCCGGCTGAAGCTGAAGGAGACCGACGACAAGTACGCGCTCTTGCTAGTGGACGCGTTCAGCTCGGACTCGATCCCGGTCCACCTGCTGACGGTGGAGGCGGTCGGGCTGTACCTCGACCGCATCACCGACGACGGCATCCTGGCGCTGCACATCTCGAACAAGTACGTGCGGCTGGAGCCGGTGGTGGCGGCGATCGCGGAGCACCACAAGCTGACCGCGTGGGTGTGGAACGACGACGCCGAGAAGATGCCCGGCAAGACCGCGTCGAGCTGGGTGGCGCTGGCCCGCAAGCCGGAGCACCTGGGCAACAAGATCGTCTCGACGATGGGCCGGTTGGTCGGCGAGTACGGCGACCGGCAGATGGTGGACGTGCTGAAGTACGAGTACCCCGAGCTGAAGACGGTGATGGAGAAGGTGGCGGCGGAGCGGGGCACGTCCAAGCTGCAGGACTCGGTGGTGGAGTGGCTGGAGAAGCGGTCGGGCGACGCGCAGGCGCAGCGGTTCACCCAGTGGCTGCGCAAGTACAGCATGTTCGACAAGACGGGTGACATCTTGCGGGCCGAAACCGGCTACGGGTTCCGCCCGGTGCGCACGCTCGAGGGCGTGGACGCCTGGACCGACGACTACGCCGACGTGATGCGCGTCATGATGATCAAGGAGCTTCAGTCGCTCCGCCGGTTCTTCGGGCTGCCGACCCCGGTGGACGGGTGAGGGTCCTGGTCGTCGGGGCGAGCGCGCGGGCGGCGGTGCATTCGCTGGCCCGCGCCGGCTTTTCGGCGTGTGCGATCGACCTGTTCGGCGACCGCGACCTCGCGCGGGTGGCCGAGTGCGTCGTGTGCCCGATGGCCGACTACCCGGCCGCGCTGCCGGCGATGGCGGCGAGGTTCTCGCCCGGCCCGCTGCTCTACACCGGCGGTCTGGAGAACTACCCCGACATCGTGGCTCAACTCGCGGCGTCGCGCGAGGTGTGGGGCAACGCACCCGACGTGCTCCGGCGCGCCCGCGACCCTCACTTCTTGGCCGCATGCGGCGTCGGGGTGCCGTCCGTCGCCCCGCTCGACGCCCCCTGCCCCGCCGAAGGCCGCTGGCTCCGCAAGCCGCTCAGGTCCGGCGGCGGGTTGGGCATTCGCTTCGCGCAGCCTAACGAACCATCGTCGCCGCACCACTATTTCCAGCAGTTCATCGACGGCGTGCCCATGTCGGCACAGTTTGTCAGCAACCCGGACGCGACGCGACTCAACGGCATCACCGAACAACTGATCGGTGAGCCGTGGCTGCACGCGAAGCCGTTCGCGTACTGCGGCAATATCGGTCCGATTGATTTGTCGCGCGAGGCAGAGGCCGGCATCCTGAACAGCGGCCGCCGGCTCAACGACCACCTCCGACAGCGCGGCACGTGGGGACTGGACTTCGTCTACCACTCTGGCACCGCCCACCCAATCGAGATCAACCCGAGATACACGGCCGGCGCCGAGGTGCTCGAACTGAACTGGCGCCGCTCGTACATGCGGACGCACGCGGACTGTTTCGATGACAACATGAGCGCCCTCGCAAAGTACGTGAGCCCGCGGAGATACGACACGACCGTCGGCAAGGCGATCTACTACGCCCCGCACGCCTTCGCCTTCCCCGCAAGCGGGCCGTGGGACACCGACCTCTCCGGCCCCTTCGACCCCTGGCGACTCCCGGCGTTCGCCGACATCCCGCACCCCGGCAGCGCGGTTGAAGCCGGCTCGCCGGTGCTCACGTTCTTCGCGCACGGTTCGACGCCCGCGGAGGTGCGCGAGCGGCTACAATCACGCGCGGCGGAACTTGATCTCCTCTTCGCGGGGGCACACCCATGACGCTCAACGAACGCGCCCAACACATCGCCGACGAGGTCGAGCGCAACGCCGCCCGACTGCGGGTGTCCGTGTCGAAGGTCGCCGGCGCGCGGGTCATCGACTGCGGCGGCGCGGCTCAGGGGTCGCTCGCCGCTGGGTTGCTGCTGGCGCGGGCCTGCCTCGCCGACGGGGGCGAGGTGAGCTACGTCCCCTGTACTGTCACCGGCGGGCCGGCGGTGCAGGTCACCACCGACGACCCGGTCCGCGCGTGCCTCGCGTCGCAGTACGCCGGGATGCAGGTCAGCGTCGGCAAGTTCTTCGCGATGGGCAGCGGGCCGATGCGGGCCGTGTCGGCACGCGAGGAACTCTTCCAGCACATCCCCGGCAAGGAGGAGTCGGCCTACGCGGTCGGCGTGCTGGAAACGCAGATGCACCCGACCGAAGACGTCGTCGCCGCGATCGTCGCCAAGCTCCCGCCGGTGGCCGAGCACCTCACGCTTCTGGTCGCGCCCACCATGAGCATCGCGGGCACGACACAGATCGTTGCCCGCTCGGTCGAAACCGCGCTGCACAAACTCCACGAACTCAAGTTCGACGTCAACCAGGTGGTGAGTGGCTACGGTACCGCGCCCCTACCGCCGGTGGCGACCGACTTCGTGCAGGCGATCGGCCGGACCAACGACGCGATCCTGTACGGCGGCAAGGTCACGCTGTGGGTCCGCGCCGACGACGAACTCCTGGCCCAGATCGGCCCGAAGGTGCCGTCGAGCGCGTCGAAGGACCACGGTGCCCCGTTCGCCGAGGTCTTCGCGCGCTACAAGGGCGACTTCTACAAGATCGACCCGCTGCTGTTCTCGCCGGCCGAGGTCGAGTTCCGCAACCTGAAAACCGGCCGCTGTCACCGGTTCGGACGGACCGAGCCGGAACTTTTGCGGAAGTCCTTCGGGCTGGCATAATGGAGGCATCCGCACGAGGAGAACGCCATGATCGTAAAGGCCGACCCACCGCGCATGACGCCGGAGCAGTTCGAGGAGTGGAGCGGTTCCGACGGCTTTGAGCTGATCGACGGGATCGTCCAGGAGAAGAAGATGTGTGCCGAGAACGCGGCGATCCAGGCCCGTCTCACCATCCTCCTCGGTGCCGTCATCATGTCCGCGAAGTTGGGCGAATTACTCGACTCCGAGTGCATGTTTCAATGCTTTCCGAGCAACCGGAAGCAGGTGCGCAAGCCGGACGTGTCGTTCATCCTGCGCGATCGCCTCCCGGCCGACGGCATCCCCCGCGGGATATGTAAGACTCGTCCGGACCTCGCGGTCGAAGTCGTCTCGCCGAACGATACCTACGAGGAGGTGGACGAGAAGTTGGCCGACTACTTCGACGCCGGCGTGCCGCTCATCTGGGTCGTCACGCCCAAGACGCGTACCGTCCTCGTGTACCGCGCCGACGGGAGCGCGCAGCGGCTTCGCGACACCGACGACCTGACCGCCGACCCGCTCATACCCGGGTTCCGCGTGCGGATCGCCGACCTGTTCCCCAACCCGCCGGTGCCGCCGGTCCCCGCGCCGGCCCCGGACACCTCGGGCGCGGCGTGATGCGAATTGCGATCCTCTCCGGCGGCACCGGGTGGCACGTCCAGGACACGCTCCGCGCCGCACGCGACCTCGGGCACTCGGCCGCAGCGCTCGACTTCCGCGCGCTGCACGCCGGCGTGAACGGTCGCGACCCGCTCGCCAACTTCGACGCGGTGCTGGTGCGGACGATGCCCGCCGGGTCGCTCGAACAGGTCGTGTTCCGCATGGACCTGCTGCACGAGGCCGCGGCCCACGGGCTGCCGGTGCTCAACCCGCCGCGGGCCGTTGAGGTGTGCGTCGATAAGTACCTCACCACGGCTCGGCTGGCCCGCGCCGGCATTGCGACGCCGCCGACGGTCGTGTGCCAGAGGAGCGACGACGCGATGACCGCGTTCGCGGACCTCGGCGGCGACGTCGTCCTGAAGCCGCTGTTCGGGTCGGAGGGCCGCGGCATGTGCCGCATCACCGATCACGAAACGATGTGGCGCACGAGCCGCGTTCTGGAGCAGACCGGGCAGGTGATCTACCTCCAGAAGTTCGTCCGGCACCCCGGGTGGGACGTCCGCGCGTTCGTGCTCGGCGGCCGCGTCATCGCGAGTATGCGCCGCGTCGCCGGCAACGACTGGCGAACGAACGTGGCACAGGGCGGCACTGCGGAGCGCGTCACCCTGACCGCCGACGAGGAGCGGCTCGCGGTGCGGGCGGCCGAAGCCGTCGGGTGCGCGGTCGCCGGCGTCGATCTGTTGCCCGGCCCCGACGGCGAGTTGTTCGTGATCGAGGTGAACGCCGTCCCGGGGTGGAAGGCGCTCGCTCCGACCTGTGGCATCGACGTCGCGGCCGAAGTCGTTCGGTATCTCGCGGGGGGCTGAGAGTGTTCTCCAAAGGACAACTCGTTCAGACGGCGTGCGTATGGGAGGCGACCGCCCGCAAGGTCGGCAACGTTCACCGCTACGCGGACTTCCCGAACACGGGCCTGGTCGATTTCCTCCTCAGCGCGGTCGCCGTCGGGCCGCTCTTCGACTCGGAACCGACGGACAACGTCGGCCCGACGATCCGTCGTGCCGTCACGGCCACCCGCGAAGCCGTGGGGCAAAATACCAACCTCGGAATCGTGCTGCTGCTCGTACCGCTCGCCACACCCGCCCGCGCGCTCTCCCTCCGCGCGAACGTGAGCCAACTACTGTCCGAAACGAACATCGGCGACACACGGGAGGTGTTCGCCGCCATTCGGCTTGCCAACCCCGGCGGGCTAGGCACGGCGCCCTCGAACGACGTGCACGACGAACCCCACCTCGGTCTTCGCCACGTCATGGAACTGGCGGCCCACCGCGACATGATCGCCCGGCAGTACGCGAACGACTTCGCCGACGTGTTCGATTTCGGCGTGCGGGCCTTCACCGACGCGTTCGCGAAGTTCGGGTGCGTCGAAGCCGCGATCGTCGATTCGCAACTGCGGTGGCTCGCGGCGTACCCGGACTCGCTCATCGCCCGCAAGCACGGCCCGGCGGTCGCCGAAGAGGTGCGGAAGTGGGCCGCCGACGTCCTCGCGCTCGGCGGGATCGAAACCGCCGCCGGCCGGACCGCCGGGGTCGCGCTCGACAAGCACCTCCGAAGCGACGGGAACAAGCTCAACCCCGGGACGACCGCCGACCTGATCACCGCTTGCCTGTTCGTCGCGTTGCGGGAGAATATGGTAACGCCTTCGGCCCCGTTCCGCTGGCAAGTCGCCGACTGGCTCTAACCATGCCACCCACCGAGCGCTTCAAGGTCCGCGTCACCAAAGACCACCTGGTGTTCTGCTGCGGGCACTTCATCAGCTACCGCGGGCACCAGTGCGAGCGGCTCCACGGCCACAACTACCGCACCGCCGTCGAGGTCGAAGGCACCCTCCAGGAAGACTACTACGTCTTCGACTTCATCGCGCTCAAGAAGCGGACGAAGGAGATCACGGACGAACTCGACCACCACATGCTCCTCGCTACCCGCAACCCGGTCATCAAGGTCGAGCCGACACCCAAGTGTGTCCAAGTGCGGTACGAGGACCGCGAGTGGATGTTCCCGCGCGACGACTGCGTGCTGTTGCCCATCGAGAACACGACCGCCGAACTCCTAGCCCGCTACATCGCGGCCCGGCTGTGGGACTCGCTTCGCACCAACGAGGGTTTCACGCCCGAAGTGCTGCGGGTTGAGGTCGAGGAGGCCCCGGGGCAGTCCGCAACGGTCGAGTGGCGCGCGTAAGGATTTTGCGTCGCCGCGGCCCTGTTGTTGCACACTTTCCGCCCGCCGATTTTCCCCAATCGGACCCTTGCGAATCGCTCACACAGCCGTCACAATCCGGCGAGCCGGCTGCGGAGCGGCCGGGCATCTCTCACCTCGACACTTCGGCACCGGAACGGAGACCGCGCCGCGGCACGAGGGCTACTGTCATGAAGCACCCGATCGGGCGACGCGACTTCCTCCGCACCACCGCCGCGGTCACCGCCACAGCCGTCACCGGCGCGTACCTGTTCGCCGACGAGCCGAAGGCCAAACCGAAGCTCAAAAAGGCCGTCAAATACGACATGATTCGCATCAAGGGCGACCACCTCGAACGCCTCGAACTCGCCAAGAAGTGCGGGTTCCTGGGCGTCGAGATCAACAGCCCCGGCACCGGCGACCTCGACGGGTTGGTCAAGGCCAGCAAGGAAACGGGCGTCGCCGTCCACGGCGTCATCGACTCGGTCCACTGGTCCGACACCCTGTCGCACCCGGACGAGAAGGTGCGCGCGAAGGGCCTCGCGGCGCTCGAGGGCGCGCTCAAGGACGCCAAGACCGTCGGCGCGGACACCGTCCTCCTGGTGCCCGGCGTGGTCAACAAGGACGTCAGCTACGAGCAGTGCTTCGAGCGGTCGCAGGCGGAGGTACGCAAGGCGCTGCCGCTGGCCGAGAAGTTGAAGGTCAAGATCGCCATCGAGGTCGTCTGGAACAACTTCATCACCAAGCCCGAGCAACTCATCGACTATGTCGATGCGTTCAAGAGCGAGTGGGTCGGAGCGTACTTCGACGTGTCGAACATGATCAAGTACGGCGTCCCGCCGGCCGACTGGATTCGCAAGCTCGGCAAGCGGATGCTGAAGTTCGACTTCAAGGGCTACAGCAAGGCGAAGGCGGCCGCCGGCAAGGACGAGTACGCCGGGTTCGCCGTCGGCATCGGCGAGGGCGACGAGGACTGGCCCGATGTCCTCAAAGCCCTCGCGGAAGTCGGCTACAGCGGGTGGGCCACGGCCGAGGTCGGCGGCGGGGGCGAAGAGAAGCTGAAGGACATCGCCGCCCGCATGGACAAGGTGCTCGGCCTGAGTTAGTGCTGAGTGCTGAGTGCTGAGTGCTGAGTGCTGAGCAAAGACGGAAGGCCAAGAGCGATGAAGCCCCTGGCCTTCCGTCTTTGCTCAGCACTCAGCACTCAGCACTTTATTAAGCGCGGGGCGGCAGCTTCCAGGCGCCCGGCACCGGGGCGCGTGACACTTCCAGCTTGGTCGCCATCGTCAGTTCCTTCGGCATCGTGTCCTCGGCGGCGGCCAGTGCCGCGTCCCACTTCAGCTCGCGGCAGGCGTACGCCGAGTTGCGGCCGAGGATCGCGGTGAAGGTCGAGTCGGTCACGTTCTTCAGCTCGTTCAGCGGGCGGCCGGCGCGGATGCTGTTGAGCAGGTCGATGTGCTCCTGCACGTACGCCGAGATGTCGTCCGACCCGCTCGGCTGGCCGTTGATCTGATACCCGCGGCGGGTGCTGAACGTGCCGGTCGCCCCGTACACCGTCTCCGACACGTCCTCGTCGCCGGGGATGTGCCGGCAGTAGCTGGCGAGCTTCACCCCGTTGGCGTACTCGTACTCGACCGCGAAGTGGTCCCAGATGTTGCCGACCACGTTCGGGTCGCCCGGCTTGCGGTTCGCCCGCCCGCCCATCCCGACGGCCTTCACCGGCGGGCCGCCCATCACCCAGTTGATCACGTCCAGGTTGTGGACGTGCTGCTCGACGATGTGGTCGCCGCACACCCACAGGAAGTGATACCAGTTGTTGAGCTGGTACTCGACGTCGGTGGCGTTGGCGGCGCGGTCGTGGAACCAGATGCCCTGCCCGTTCCACGAGCAGCGGGCGGCGCGGACCTCGCCGATCGCCCCGTCCTGAATCTTCTTGATCGACTCGATGTACCCCTTCTGGTGCCGGCGCTGGGTGCCGGCGACGATGGCGATGTTCTTCTTCTTGGCCTCGTCCACCAGCCCGTAGCACTTCCGCGCGCCGGTCGCGTCCACGCACACCGGCTTCTCGCAGAAGATGTGCTTGCCGGCCTTGACCGTCGCCTCCAGGTGCGTCGGGCGGAACCCCGGCGGGGTGGCCAGGATCACCAGATCGACGTCGGTCTTGAGCAACTGCTGGTACGCGTCCAGCCCGCCGAAGGTGGTCTCGGGCGTGATCTTGATCTGCTTGTTGTACGCCCCGTAGTCCTTGCTCTTGGGGTTGGCGAAGTCCTTCGCCGCGCCCTCGGCCTTGTTCTTGAACGCGTCGGCGACGGCGACGATCTCGACCTTCGGGTTGGCCCCGTTGATCTTCTCCTCGGCGTTGAGGATGTCACGGACGGCCCCGCGGCCGCGGCCGCCGCAGCCGATCAGCCCGACCTTGATCGTGTCCCCGCCGCCGGCGGCGTACAGGGACGTGGACGAGGCCGCCGCGGTCACGGCCGCGGTCGCCTTCAGGAAGTCACGACGGTTCGACATGGGGAGAGTCTCCGGTACGAGGGAGAAGCACAGGGCCACGGGAGCGAACAGACCGAACCGCCGTAGCACAGGTCACACGTGACCAAAATGCCACCATAGCAGTTATGCGCGTTATTTTCGCCACGTCAAATGACCGGGGACAAAATTTCTGAAATTTCGTCCACCAGCAACTTACTCGCTCTTTTTGACGACTTTCGGCTTGAGCCCGGCGAGTTCGGGCTGCTCGTCTTCGGCCAGTACGACGCGGAACCCGATCACGTCCATGCGGGTCAGCCACCAGATGCTCTGCGGCTCTTGCGGGTCCCACTTCATCCAACTCCGGTCCGAGACGCGGCGGGCGGCGCTCCGGAGCTTGTCGGCCTTGTCGATCCACGACCCGCCGCGGGCCACGTGCGCCCACTTCTCGTCGGTCGGCACCGTCACCGGGCGGAGGCTGAGCGGGTTCTTGGCGAACTTCTCGTACGCCTTCGGGTCGTATTGGTCGAGGGTCCACTCCCACACGTTGCCGTACATGTCGTGCAGGCCGAACGGGTTGGGCTTCTTGGTGCCGCACTTGTGGGTGGTGCCCTTCGGCCGGTCGTCGTCCGGCGAGTTCTCCTTGAACCACGCGTACTCTTCGAGCTTTTTGACGTCGTCGCCGAAGAAGTATGGCTGATCGCCCTTCCCGGCCCGCGCCGCGTACTCCCACTCGGCCTCGGTGGGCAGGCGGTAGGCGCGGCCGGTCTTCTTGCGGAGCCACTCGCAGTACATCATCGCCGCGTGGTGGGTCATGCAGATGGCCGGGTTGCCCTCGCGGTCGTGGCCGTAGGTGGCATCAACGAAGGTGTTCGTCGGCCGGGTGATGGCGTCCGGCCCGAGCTTCTTGGCGGCGGTGTCGTCGGCCTTCAGGAACGTCTCGTCGAACCAGAACACGTCGAACTCGTCCCACGACACTTCACAGCGGCCCATCCAGAAGTTGCCGACCTTCACCTTGTGCTGCGGGCCTTCGTTGTCGGCGCGCCCGGCCTCGCCGGCGGGGCTGCCCATGGCGAACTCGCCGCCGGGCACGTACACCATGTCGAACTTCGCGGTCATTTCGACCTTGCGCGTCTTCGGCGGGCACGCGTCCGGGTCCACGACCTCGGTCTTCACCCCGGCGGTCTTCTCGGTGTACGGCTTGGGTTCGAGCTTCGCCGGCGTCGGGGTTTTGGGTGCCGGGGTTTCGTCCGGCGCCGCGGCGAGCGCGAGCGGCAGGGCGAGCGTCAGCAGAACGGGGGTGAAGCGAGGTGCCATACCTGTTAGATTCTCCGATGGGGCTGCCGCTGTCAACCGGCCGGGGCGTGAGAATGAGCGCATTCTTTCTGCTGGTCGCCGCGTGGTGTCATGTTACGGCTTTCGGGGCGCGGGGCGAACCCACCCCCCAACCCCCTCCCTGCAGGGAGGGGGAGCAAAAACCTTCGCGCCTGGATCACGGAGCCGATGCGCCGAGGTTTTGCTCCCCCTCCCTGCAGGGAGGGGGTTGGGGGGTGGGTTTCTTCGCCGCGCAAGAGCGCTTCGAGTTCGAGTCAAAGCACATGGGCACCACCTTCCGCATCACACTGTACGCCGCCGATAAGGCCGCGGCGAAGACCGCCGCCGACGACGCGTTCGCCAGCGTCGCCGAACTCGACGCGATCATGAGCGACTACAAGAAGGACAGCGAACTGATGCGGCTGTGCCGGCAGTTCGCGACGGCCGCCGGCGAGCCGGTGAAGGTGAGCGACGATCTGTTCGCGGTTTTGCAGCATGCGGAAGCGCTTTCGAGGCGCTCGGAAGGTGCGTTCGACGTGACCGTCGGCCCGGTGGTGCAGTTGTGGCGCGTCGCCCGGCGCACGCAGGAACTGCCGGACGCGAAGGAGTTCGCCGCGGCCCGCGCGCTCGTCGGCTACCAGAAAGTGAAGCTCGACCCGAAGGCCAAGACGGTGCAACTGCTCACGCCCGGGATGCAACTCGACCTCGGCGGGATCGCCAAAGGCTACGCGGCCGACGCAGCGCTGAAGCTCCTGCGCGACAAGTTCGGCATCAAGTCCGCCCTCGTCGCCGCGTATGGCGACATCACCTGCGGCGACCCGCCGCCCGGGGCGACCGGGTGGGCGGTCGAAATCGCGCCGATCGCCAAGAGCCAGAAACCGCGCACGCTGACGCTGGCGAACGCCGCGGTCAGCACGTCCGGCGACCTCGAACAGTTCGTCGAGATCAAGGGCGTGCGGTACTCGCACGTGCTCGACCCGAAGACCGGGTTGGGCCTGACCGGGCGGCGGAGCGTTACGGTGATCGCGCCGAACGGCACCACCGCCGACAGCATGACGAAGGCGGTCAGCGTGCTGCCACCGGACGCGGCGCTGAAGTTGGTCGAAGACACCCCGGGCTCCGCCGCGTACATCGTGATACTGGACAAGGACGACAAGCCAGTGGCGACCGCCAGTAAGCGGTTCCCGCAGTTCGAGAAGTGACACTCAGCCAACCCAACCGGAGACCGATGTGGACGAACTCATCAAGACCGTGAGCGAGAAGGCCGGGATCAACCCGGAGCAGGCGAAGACCGCCGTCAACAGCGTGGTCGAGTTCATCAAAGGCAAGCTGCCGATGATCGGTGACCAGGTTCAAGGCATGCTCAACGGCAGCGGCGACGGCAACAGCCCGTTCGCCGGGGCCGCGGACGCGCTCAAGAAGAAGTTCGGCTTCTGAGCAACACCCCGCAACAGCCACATCACGATAAAACTGCCCGCGGAGTGACAGAAAAACTGGCGGGCAGAGCGCCCTCTCATCGATCGCTCATTTTCGGCCCTTTTCGCCGCGGTAGGCGTTCATTTTTGGACATTTTCCCGCCCGGCTCGCGGAACTTTGCACGTTACTCGTGGTACTAAGTGTCGCCCTCTCCATTCGCCCGACCTGTTCGCCCTTATTTGTTCGGCTTGACGCCCCGGACAGACGGTCTCGCTCTTCCGCCCATTCGTTTCGTCTTACGAGACCCTGATCGGGTTGCCGGTCGGTTAATTCCCCCGTTCAACGGATGGGTCGCCTTCATCCGGCCCCCGCGGGTACGCCCAACCCGCGGGGGTTTTTCGTTTCTTGTTTCGTATTTCGGATTCCGTGTTTTGTTGAGCTTTTGCGATCGTTGACCGCATCGGGTAACCTGACGGCACCTCCCTCGTTTCCTCTCCCGCGCAGCGAGGTGAACATTCGCTCGCCTCGCTGCGCGGGAGCACCGGTGCCGCCATGACCGACCGCCGACAGTTCCTCGCCGCATCCGCCCTCGCCGCTTCTGGTGTACTCACCGAGTCGAGCCGCGGGTTCGCGGCCAACGACACCCTTCAAGTCGGCCTGATCGGCGTCGGCGGGCGGTGCAAACACCTCCTGAAGTCATTCCCGGCGCTGCCGAACGTCAAAATCACCGCCGTGTGCGACGTGTTCGACGACAACCTCGACGCCGCGAAGAAGCTGGCGGACCCGAAGGCGTTCGCGACCAAGCGGCACGAGGAGTTGCTGGCCCGGAAGGACGTGGACGCGGTGCTGATCGCCTCGCCCGACCACTGGCACGTGCCGCTTACCGTCGACGCGTGCGCCGCGGGCAAGGACGTGTACGTCGAGAAACCGCTCACGCACGACCTGTCCGAAGGTGCCGCGGTCATCGACGCGCAAAACAAGCACAAGCGGGTCGTGCAGGTGGGTACGCAGCAGCGGAGCATGACGCACATTCTGGAGGCGTACAAGCTCTACAAGGCCGGCGCGATCGGGACGGTTCACAAGGTCCACTGCACGTGGAACCGCAACGCGAACCGCTTCCAGCGCGGGAAGGAAGCCCTCGATGCCGCGAAGGTGGACTGGAAGCGGTTCCTGGGCACCGCGAAAGCTCAGGACTTCGACCCGTACAAGTTCCGGCAGTGGCGGTGGTTCTGGGACTTCGGCGGCGGCATCTTCACCGACCTGATGGTCCACTGGATCGACGTGGTTCACTGGTTCCTCGACCTCAGCGTACCGGCGAGCGCCGCGAGTGTCGGCGACTGGTTCGCGGCGAAGGACGTGTGGGAGACGCCGGACACCGTGCAGACGCTGCTCCGCTACCCGGACAAGCGGGTGCAGGTCTATTTCGAGGGGACGTTCAGCAACAACCGCAACGGCTCGATGTGCGAGTTCATGGGTACGGAGGGTACGCTGTACCTCGACCGCGGCCGGTACGAGATCATCCCGGATCGCGGCAAGACGAAGCCGGAGCCGAAGTCGCTGATTCTTGGCAAAGGCGAGAAGGGTTTGGACTTCTACGACCAACCGGACGGCGAGCTGCTCCACCTGACGAACTGGATCGAAGCTATACGCGACCGGTCGAAGAAGGTGGCGTGCCCGGCGGAGGCCGGGGTGAGCGCCGCCAGCGCCGCCCACCTGGCGAACCAGAGTGTCAGAAGCGGGCAGGTCGCGGTGTGGAAGGGGTGACGCCCGTCAGCGCGGGTACCCGCACGCGGCGAGCACCTCGGCGACACCGCCCGCCGGCCACGCCGCCCCCGGCGAGCGCCCCGCCTCCAGCACCTCGTCCAGCGGGTCGAGGAACGACGCGTCTTCGCCCTGGCGCTGCAAACCGGCGCGGGCGATACTCACCGCCTCACGGCAGAACCCCGCGAGCGGGCGGCCGCGGTGTTCGGCCCGCAGCCCGCGGCCCGCGACCGCTTCCGAGAGCGGGCGCAGTTCGGTCGGTGCGAAGTGGCTTGCCAGTTCAGTTGCGGCGGCCAGCGCTGCGGCGTCGTAAAGCAGTCCCTTCCACACCGCCGGCACCGCCAGCGCCAGCGGCGTGGGTGCGGCGTCCGCGCCGCGCACCTCGATAAACTTCTTCATGCGCACCTCCGTGAACATCGTCGAGAGGTGAACGTCCCAGTCGTGCCGCGTCGGGAAGCGGCCGTTGATGCCGCGGGTCAGGAACTGGCGAAACGTTACCCCGGGCGCCGGGAGGAGCGCTTCGCCTTCGGTGAGCAGCAAGAGGGGCACGTCTAGGACGAGTTGCACCCAGCGCGCGTACGTCACCTCGCCCACCAGCAGGCTCGTCAGAAGCCCGGTGCGGTCCGGGTCCATGCCCTGCCAGATGCGCCCCCGAAACGACACGAACTCGGTTCGCTGCCCGGCGTACATCGGCGCACCGGCGAAGAGGGCGTTCACGACCGGGCCGAGCTTCCGCGCGACCGCGAACTTGCGCCCGGCGTCGGCCTCACTTTCGTAGTCGAAGGTGACCTGCGTGCTCGCGGTCGCCTTCATCATGTGCAGCCCGTATTCGCAGCGGGTCGGCAGGTACTCGGCCATCAGCCGGTGACGCGGGCGCGGGTTCAGCGGGATGTCCTCGACGCGGCTGAACGGCGTCACCCCGCACGCCACCCACGCCACCTTCTGCGGGTCCGTCACGGCGCGGAGTTCGCGCAGGTGCGTTTCCAGTTCGGTTCGCAGTTCAGACAGGTGTTGGGTCGGCGGGGTGGACAGTTCGAGTTGCCCGCCCGGTTCGACGGAGATCGTTGAGCCGCCGCGGGTGAGGGTGGTGAGCCGGCCGGCTTCGTAGTGCGGTTCCCAGGCGCTGTGCGTCGCAAGAGCATGAAGAACCTGTTCGATGCCGTAATCGAAGCCGATCTGCCGCCCGGTGTCGCGGGCCAGAGCGAACTTCTCGAACTCCGCACCGACCCGCCACGCGGCGCGCGGCTTCTCCCCTTCGCGGAAGTACTCGACCAGGTCCGCCTCGGTCACCGGCGTGTCGTCGATACCATTCCCTGGCAGGTGCGTACTCATTCGGCGCGCGGCTCCGCGGGCGGAGAGGAGGCCCGCAGATAACTTACAATGCCGATGAACGAAGACCAGATGAACGCTGTGAACCCACTCGTTGCTCAGCCCGCGCCTAATCCTTCACCATTCAGCACCGATGTGTTCATCACCCCGTCCTTGATGGTGAACACGCCGGGGAACTTGGCGTCCCACGTCGCGTTCGCCGCCGGGCAGTACTGTCGTCCGTTCGACTCGATTGCGGCCACGCCCGGGATGTGCGCCGCGAGGCTCGCGGAGTGGATGAGCGACGCGCCGACGCAGGTGAGGTCTTGCACGCAGCGGAACAGCCCGTACTTCTGCGCCGCTGCGGCCAGCAGCAGCGACTGTGTCTGCCCCTTGCACGCCTTGAACGCCACCCCGGTGTAACCCATCTCCATCGACAGCTTCAGCGATTCGAGGTCGAGTAGCGACTCGTCGATCACGACCGGTTTGAGCTTCGCGGCGTCGTGCATCTTGTTTTGCGGGTGGGCCGCGAGGTCGCGGGCGGTCGGTTGCTCGACGTACTGCACGCGGTCATACCCGGCCGGCGTCCGGGCCTTCAGTTGTCGAAGGAATTCGAGCAGGTACTCGACGTTCTGGCACCGCTCGTTGAAGTCGAGCGAGTACCAGAAGCGGTTGCTGACGCGACGCAGCGCGGCGGCCTCTTCAGCTACGGCGTTGACGCAGACACACCGCTCAACGTCCCACGCGAGATCGTCGCCGTTGAGCTTGATCTTCAGGTGGGTGAGGCCGTCGCGCCGAATCCACTCGCCGAGGTGTTCCGGTAGCCCGTCGCCGACGGGGGCTTTCACATCCGCGGGTGTGAGCGGGTCGAGTGCCCCGACGAGGTGGTAGAGCGGCATCGACGGCTTCGGCTCGGCGGTGACGAAGTCGTTCAGCCGCAGCCCGTCGAACTCGGCCCCGAGGTAGTCGCCGAGGTCGTTGGCGAGGAACTCCGGGCCGTAGGTCTGGAAGCAGTTGCGGCCGTGGAGCTTGCCGTAGGCGTCGTGGAGGGCCGCGTCGAACGGCGAGGCGACGACCAGCACCGCGAGCTTCGGTACCGGCTCTGGCAGGCGGTGGAGGGCGGTGAAGTCATTCCCGGCGAGGAAGAACTCGGCTTCGAGCTTGTGCGTGATGTCGATCGGATGCCCGCTGAGGCCGCAGGAGCGGTAGTCCTCGGCGATTCGCGACGCCAGGAACCGCATTGCGCCGAGCGTCTGGTCGTAAGTGAGGACGCGCGACGGGAACGCCCACACGTTCCCCAGGGGCATCGACCCGAACCCGGTCGCGGTCTTCCCGTCGCCGCTCTCAACCAGAATCCGCACGTTCAGAATCGTCGCGCGGTCGAGCGCCACCCCGCCGAACTTGATCGGCGAGCGGTAGCGGAAGTCTTCGTACTCGAAGTACACGTCGCGGACGCGGATGTCGGTGGCACGCATAGTGTGCAGTGGGCAGTGGAGAGTGGGCAGTAAGATAGGTGATGATAGCAGCCTTCGCTGCCCACTGCACACTCCCCACTGCACACTGACATGATTCCCGACTGGCAACTGCCGCCCGGCGTCGATCGCGGGCTGTGGGACTACCTGCACGCGGCCGACATGGTCGCCGGGTACGACGCCCAGATGGCCGCGTCGCCGCTGGCGAAGGCCGACGTGCGGTTCTGCGAGCGGTTCTTCGCCACCCCGGGCCGATTACTCGATCTGGGGTGCGGCACTGGGCGGCTGTGCGCGCACTTCGCGGCAAAGGGTTATGAGTGCGTCGGGGTCGATCTGTCCGACGAGATGCTGACCCAAGCGCGGGCGAACGCCCCGACCGCGACCTTCCTGAAAGCGAACTTGGTGGAGCTATCCGAAGTGCTGGACGCGTCGTTCGACTACGCCGCGTGTCTGTTTAGCACGCTCGGGATGGTCCGCGGGGCGGAGAACCGCGCAAAGGTGCTCGCGAACGCGTTCCGCGCGCTCAAGCCGGGCGGACGGCTTCTGCTGCACGCGCACAACCGCTTCTTCGGCGGGTTAGGGTTCGACCGCGTGTGCGGGCAGTTCGCGCGAACACTGTTCGAGCGCCCGTCGGCGGGCGACGTGACAATGCCACAAGCATACGGCGGCGCGCCGCTGACGCTACACCACTTCATGCGTCACGAAGCGGTGATGATGCTGTGGGGGGCCGGGTTCGCGACACTCGATGTTCTCCCGCTGAGGATCGACGGCGAGCGGGCACTTTGGCCGACAGCCATGCGGGCTTATGGGTGGCTGATCGCGGCCGAGCGGCCCGAAGAACCCACCCCCCGGCCCCTCCCTGCAGGGAGGGGAGAAAGGAATTGACACTCCGTAAACGCGAGCGAATTGCAAGCTGCTTTCTCCCCTTCCTGCAGGGAGGGGCCGGGGGTGGGTTCGTCACTCGCCCATCAGCTTCCGCAGCACTTCCGGCGGGGCCGGTTCGTAGCTGTGCGGCTCCATCCCCATCGCGGCCCGCCCCTGGCTGAGGCTCCGCACCTCGTTCGCGTAGGTGAACAGCTCGGACAGCGGCACCAGCGCGACGATCTCCGCCAAGTCGCCGGCCTCGCTCATGTCCTGCGACTCGATCTGCCCGCGCCGGCGCGACAGGTCACCGGTGATGTTCCCCAGGAACGCCTGCGGGGTCGTCACCGTCACCTTCATGATCGGTTCGAGGAGTTGAACGTTCCCCTGCGTGCCCTCGCGGTACGCCCGGATCGCCGCCGCGACGAACGCGTCTTCGGTCGACAACTGCTGATCGAACTTCGCGTCGATGATGCGCGCCTGGGCGTTCATCATCGGCATCCCGAGTTCGCCGGTCTGCAGCGCGTCGAAAAGGGCCTTCTCGGCGGCCGCCAGGAACGCGATCGGGGTCGGGTTCTCGGCCGGGACGACGTTCGCCACCGACACCGGCTTGTCCACCTTGAAGTTGGTGAACGACACCTTCAGTTCCGCGAACGTCGGGCGGTCCTGGCCGAGCCGCTCCACCTTGATTTCGACGGTTCGCGGGGCTTTGAGCATCTCGCGGTAGCCGACGGCCGGCTTGCCGACGCGGACCTTCAGCCGGAAGTCGCGTTCGAGCCGGTGCCGCTTCACTTCGAGGTGCAGCGTGCCCATCCCGCGCATCACGTTCTGCCCGGTGTTCTTGTCTGCGCCGACCTTGAACGTCGGGTCTTCGAGTTGCAGGACTTCGAGCGCGAGGGCGAGCTTGTCCTTGTCGCCGCCGCTCTCCGGCTCGATCGACTGGCTGACGACCGCTTCCGCGAAGTTGATCGACTCCAACAAGATCGGGCTAGCGGTTTCACACAGCGTGTCACCGGTCACGGTGTCCTTGAGGCCGACCACGCAGACGATGTCGCCGGCAGGACCGCTCTCGACCTCTTCCAGACCGCGGGCCGGGTCGGCGTGGACGTGGAATAGCTTCGCGACGTTCTCTTTGACGTCCTTGCCGGGGTTGTAAGCCCGCATGTTCGGCTTCATGGTACCGGAGTACACGCGGACGAAGAACCGGTTGCCGTTCGGGTGCCACGCGGCCTTGAACACCAGCCCGCAGAACGGTTCTTTCGAGTCGGGTTTACGCTTCTGCTCCTTTTTGCCCTTCGGGTCGGTGCCGGTCACCGGCGGCCGGTCGAGCGGGCTGGGCAGGTACAGCGTGACCGCGTCGAGCAGCGGCTGGATGCCGATGTGCTCGCGCCCGCTGCCGGCCAACACGGGGTAAATCTTCCGCGCGAGGCACTGCTCGCGGACGAGTTGCCGCACCTTCGCCGGGTCCGGGGCTTTGCCCTCCAGCACCGCGGACGTGATCAGATCCTTGTCGTCGTGCGCGGTGAGGGCGTCGAACAGTTGCGCCCGGTAGTCCTCCGCTTCCAGCAGGCTGTCTTCGGGGATGTCGGCGGTGCGCACGGTTTTGCCGTAATCGCCGGCGTCGAAGAACCGGGCCTTCATGTCAATGAGGTCGATCACACCGCTGAACGGCGTGCGACTATCGGCCTGGCCACCGCTGCCGATCGGGATGACGATCGGGACCGGCCGCCCCTGCTCCGCCGAGTTGGGCGTCAGCCGCGCGTTGATCGACTTGAGCGTGTTGGCGAAGTTCGCCCCGACCACGTCCATCTTGTTGACGAACACCATCCGCGGGACGGCGTAGCGGTTGGCCTGCCGCCACACCGTTTCCGACTGCGCCTCGACACCCTTCTGGCCGTCGAACACGACCACCGCCCCGTCGAGCACGCGCAACGAGCGCTCGACTTCGGCCGTGAAATCGACGTGCCCGGGGGTGTCGATCAGATTAACGGTGTGCCCGGCCCACTCGAACGGGATGCACGCGGAGTAGATCGTGATCCCGCGGGCCTGCTCTTCCGGGTCGTAGTCGGTCTCGGTGGTGCCCTCATCGACGCCGCCGAGCTTGTGCTTGGCCCCGGCGTAGTACAACAGGTGTTCGGTGGTGGTCGTCTTGCCCGCGTCGATGTGCGCGATGACGCCGAGGTTGCGCACGCGGGTCAGGTCGAAGCCCTTATCTTTCGCCATCGGCGCACCAGTGGTCAGTGATCAGTCGTCGGTATTCAGTTTACAGACGCGGACGGGGACAAAAGGAAAGTGGCCAGCGACCGGCCCCGGGTTCGGTGCCTGTCACTGACCACTGATGACTGACCACTGATAACTACCACGCGAAGTGGCTGAACGCCTTGTTGGCCTCGGCCATCTTGATGGTCTGCTCGCGCTTGGCCATCGCCTCGCCCTGGCGCTGGAACGCGGCCATGAGCTCTTCGGCGAGCCGCAGGTGCGTCGGGCGCCCGCCCTTCGAGCGGATGGCGACGAGGATCCAGCGGATCGCGAGGCTCTCGGCCCGCTTCGGCTTGACCTGCATCGGCACCTGGTAGTTCGCACCGCCGACGCGGCGGGAGCGGACTTCGAGGGTCGGCTTGACGTTGTTCAGCGCCTCGGTGAACACGTTCACCGGGTCGGCGTCGGGCATGCGCTTCTTGATCTGCTCGAGCGCGTCGTACACCACCCGCGTGGCGACGGACTTCTTGCCGTCGTGCATCAGGCAGTTGATGAACTTGCTCAGCAGGAGCGAGTTGTACCGCGTGTCCGGCGCGAGCTTCGAGTAGCTGGCGGTGCGAGTTTTGGAGCCCATTTTTCTGAGTGCTGAGTGCTAAGTGCTGAGTGCTGAGTCGAAACGCAAGCACCGCGCACGGGATAATCGGGTGTAACCGGGATGCCGAATCTGAGGCCGAATCCGAGTTGTACACTCAGCACTCAGCACTCAGCACTCAGCACTTACTTCCCTTCCTTCTTCGAGCCGTACTTGGAGCGGGCCTGCTTGCGGTCGGCGACGCCCTGGCAGTCGAGCACGCCGCGGATGATGTGGTAGCGGACGCCCGGGAGGTCGCGGACGCGCCCGCCGCGCACCAGCACGATCGAGTGCTCTTGGAGGTTGTGGCCTTCGCCCGGGATGTACGCGGTCACTTCGATGCCGTTCGACAGCCGGACGCGGGCCACCTTCCGCAGCGCCGAGTTCGGCTTCTTCGGGGTCATCGTCTTGACGACCGTACACACGCCACGCTTCTGCGGGCAACCCTGCATGGCCGGGTGCTTCGGCTTCGACCGCTGCGGGATACGCGGGCTCTTGATCAGTTGGTTGATCGTCGGCATTCGTCCGGTGTCCTGGCTCGGCCGCCCGGCGGTTCGCCGAACGGGAATTAGTATGTTAGCGACCTTTCCGAGTGCGGAAAGGTCATGCGAAACGATTTTGTGCCCGTCTCGTGCGGCCGCTTGCGGCGTCGCGGGCACTCAAGTGAAGAGCCGCGACGCCGCAAGCGGCCGCACGAAGGTGGGTTACGACGCCGCTTCCGCCTCGGCGACCGGCGGCGGGGTCATCGGCGCGGCCCCGTCGGGCAGGTTGATCTTCACCTCGGCCTCCTGGTGCGTCTTGAACCCGGTGCCGGCCGGGATCAGGTGCCCGAGGATGACGTTCTCCTTCAGACCCACGAGGTAGTCCACCTTGCTCGCCAGCGCGGCCTCGGTGAGCACCTTCGTCGTCTCCTGGAAGCTCGCGGCGCTGATGAAGCTGTCGGACTGAACCGCGGCCTTGGTGATGCCCAGCAGTTGGACCTCGCGGTCGGCCCGCTCCGGCACCACGTAGGACGGCTTCTTCTTGCCCTTGCCCAGCGCGTTCTGCTCCTCCTCGAACGCCTCCTTGCTGTACACCCGGCCGGCGATCAGCGTCGTGTCGCCCGGGTCCACCACCTTCACGCACTCCTCGGTCAGCCGCCGGTTGATCTCCTCGAACGCGAACTTGTCCATCACCGCCCCCGGCAGCAGCCCGGTGTCGCCGGTGGCGGTCACCTTCACCTTGCGGAGCATCTGGGCGACGATGATCTCGATGTGCTTGTCGTCGATGTCCACCCGCTGCGAGCGGTACACCGACTGCACCTCGCGGACGAGGTACTCCTGCACCTCCTCGTCGCCGCGGATCTTCAGGATGTCGTGAGGCACCAGCGGGCCGTGGACGAGCGGGTCGCCGGCCTTGACGTACTCGTCCGGGTGGACGCGGAGGTGCGCACCGGCGGGCACCTGGTGCGCCCGCACCTCGCCGGCCGACTTCCCGTCCTCGGTCTCCTGAATGATCTCGATGATCTTCTTGCCCCGCTTCCGCGTCGGGTCGAGCCGGACGCGGCCGCTGACCTCGGCCATGACCGCCGGGCTGCGCGGGCGGCGGGCCTCGAACAGCTCGGTCACCCGCGGCAGACCGCCGGTGATGTCCTGCTGCTGCGACACCTCGCGCGGCGTCTTGGCGAGCAGCGTCCCGGCCGACACCTTCTGGCCGTTCACGACCATCAGGTTCGCCCGCTCGTGGATGAAGTAGGGCTTGTCCTCCTTGCCCTTCTCACCCTGGACGATGATCTGCGGGTGCATGTCGCCCTTGTGCTCCATGATCGTGAACCGCTCGACCCCGGTGGCGCGGTCGAGTTCCTTGCGGACGGTCACGCCCTCCTTGAGGTCTTTGAACTTCACGACGCCCGGCTCCTCGGCGAGGATCGGCGACGAGTGCGGGTCCCACTTGACCAGCGGCGTGCCGGCGGGCACGTCCTGGCCCTCGGCGACGAGGATTTCGGCCCCGTGCGGCACCCCGTACCGCTCGACCACCGGGCCGTCCTTGCCGCGGACGAGCACGATCTCGCCGGTCCGCGGGGCGAGCGCGATCTGCTGGCCGGCGTCGTTGGTCACGATCCGCACCCGCTCGAACTGGACCGTGCCGCCCTTCTTCGCCTTGTGCTCGCTGTCGGCCGCCGCGCCCTTGGTGGCCACGCCGCCGATGTGGAACGTGCGCATGGTGAGCTGGGTGCCCGGCTCGCCGATCGACTGCGCGGCGATGATCCCGACCGCCATCCCGTCCTCGACGATCGACCCGGTCGCCAGGTCCATGCCGTAGCACAGCCGGCAGATGCCGAGCGGCGCCTGACAGGTCATCGGGCTGCGCACGGTGATCTTGTCGATGCCCAGGTTGTCCAGCAGCTTCGCCTTCGCCGGGGTGATCATCTCGTTCTCGGCCAGCAGCGCCCCGCCGGTCGTCGGGTGGGCGATGGTGTTGCGGCTGACCCGGCCGCGGATGGCGTCGGACAGCGGGCGGTCGATGTCGTCGCCCTTGTACATGATGCCCTTGCTGATCCCCTGCGTGGTGCCGCAGTCGTGCATCGTGATGACGACGTTCTGCGCCACGTCGGCCAGCTTACGCGTCAGGTAGCCGGAGTCGGCGGTCTTCAGCGCGGTGTCGGCCAACCCCTTCCGCGCGCCGTGGGTGCTGGAGAAGTATTCCAGCACCGTCAGGCCTTCGCGGAAGTTGCTCTTGATGGGCGTTTCGATGATGGCCCCGCTCGGCTTGGCCATCAGCCCGCGCATGCCGGCCAACTGGCGGATCTGCTCGATGCCGCCGCGGGCGCCGGAGTGGGCCATCAGGTAGATCGGGTTGAGGTACGGCACCTCGCGGCCGGTCACCTGGTCCTTCCGCCGGTCGTTGGCCAGGTCCGCCATCATCTTCTTGGTGATGAGGTCGCGGGCCTCCATCCACAGGTCGATGACGCGGTTGTACCGCTCGACCTCGGTGATGATGCCGCGGTCGAAGTTCTTGCGGACCTTGTCGACCTCCTTGTCCTTCTCCTTGAGCACGTTCTCCTTGTTGTCCGGGGTGCGGAGGTCGCTGGCGGCGAAGCTCAGCCCCGACCGGGTCGCGTGCCGGAAGCCCGTCTCCTTCATCCGGTCGAGCAGCGCGATGGTCTCGCGCCGCCCGAGCACCTGGTAGCAGTCCGCGATGATGCGGCTGAGGTGCTTGCTCGACAGCGGCAGGTCGTAGAACGCCATGCCGCGAGCCAGGATGTCGTTGAAGATGACGCGGCCGACGGTCGTGCGCACGAGGCCGTTCGGCTTCCGCGGCAGTTCCTCGGCGCGGGCGTTGCCCTTCTCGTCCTTGACCTCGCCGATCACCTTCCGGCTCATCGGCAGTCGGACGCGAACCTTCGCGTGGTACCCGAGCTTGCCCTCCGCGTGGGCGCGGAACAGCTCGATCGGGCTGTGGAACACCATCCCGTCGCCCGCCTCGACGGCTTCGTCTTCGGCGCCGCGGGACGCGGTGAGGTAGTAGCACCCCATCACGATGTCCTGCGACGGCGTGATAATTGGATTACCGTTCGCGGGGCTGAAGATGTTGTTGGTGGACATCATCAGCACCGTGGCTTCCACCTGCGCCTCGATCGACAGCGGCAGGTGGACGGCCATCTGGTCGCCGTCGAAGTCGGCGTTGAACCCCTTACACACGAGCGGGTGGATGCGGATCGCGTTGCCTTCGATCAGCACCGGCTCGAACGCCTGGATACCCATACGGTGCAGCGTCGGCGCCCGGTTCAGCATGACCGGGTGCGACTTGGTCACCTCTTCGAGGATGTCGTAAACGACCTCGTCCTTCCGCTCGAGCATCTTCTTGGCCGACTTGATCGTGTCGGCGTGGTTCAGTTCCTTCAGCCGGCGGATGATGAACGGCTGGAACAGTTCGAGCGCGATCTTCTTCGGCAGGCCGCACTGGTGCAGCTTGAGTTCCGGCCCGACGACGATCACGGAGCGTGCGGAGTAGTCCACGCGCTTGCCGAGCAGGTTCTCGCGGAACCGGCCCTGCTTACCCTTGATCATGTCCGTCAGCGACTTCAGCGGGCGGTTCGACGAGCCGAGCACCGGCCGCTTGCACCGGTTGTTGTCGAACAGAGCGTCCACCGACTGCTGGAGCATCCGCTTCTCGTTGCGGATGATGACCTCCGGCGCGTTAAGGTCAACGAGCTTCTTCAACCGGTTGTTGCGGTTGATGATGCGGCGGTAGAGGTCGTTCAAGTCCGACGTCGCGAAGTTGCCGCTGTCCAGTAGCACGAGCGGCCGGAGGTCCGGCGGGATGACCGGGATGCACTCCAGAACCATCCACTCGCACTTGTTGGACGAGTCGCGAAGGGCTTCGACCGTCTTGAGCCGCTTCACCAACTCCTTTTCGCGCTGCTTGGACTTCTTCTCGCCGCGGGCCACTTCCGCGTCGAGCCGGCCGCGCAGGTTCTCCGACAGCTTGACGAGGTCGAGCCGTTCGAGCAGCTTCTTGATGGCCTCCGCGCCCATATCGACTTCGAACGCGTCGCCGTACTCGGTACGGAACTGCTTGAACTCCTCTTCGTTGAGGATTTGGCGCTCCTTGAGCACCGGCTTGTCGCCCTCGCCGAGCGCGCCCGGGTCGATGACGACGTAGTCCTGGAAGTAGATGATCTTTTCCAGGTTGGTCGTCTTCATGTCCAGCAGGGTGCCGAGGCGGCTGGGCATCGCCTTGAAGAACCAGATGTGGACGACCGGGGCGGCCAGCTCGATGTGGCCCATGCGCTTGCGGCGGACGCGGCTGTGCGTCACCTTCACGCCGCACCGGTCGCAGATCATGCCCTTGTACTTCATCCCGCGGTACTTGCCGCAGGAGCACTCCCAGTCCTTCTCCGGCCCGAAGATCTTCTCGCAGAACAGCCCGTCCTTCTCGGGGCGGTACGTGCGGTAGTTGATCGTCTCCGGCTTCTTCACCTCGCCGTGCGACCACGACCGGATGTCCTGCGGGCTGGCGAGGGAGATGCGGACCGCGCCGAAGTCGTTGATCCGCTCGTAGCTGGTGCCCTCGGCGGCGGCGTCGGCGCTGGCGTTCTTGTTGGCGGTGCTCATATCGGCTCCAGTTGTCAGTTGTCAGTCGTCAGTTGTCAGTCAGACAACGACAGACGACAGCCGACGGTGGCTTTGTGAATACGGGCGGGACCGATTGCGTTGTTCGGGAACCGACCCGGCCGCGGGCGCCGGGTTCGGTTGCTGACTGACGACTGATCACTGACAACTGACGACTTCCCTACACCCGCTTCTTCTCCAGGCACATGTTCAGCCCCAGGCCGCGGATCTCGTGCGTGAGCACGTCGAAGCTCGCCGGGGTGCCGGCCTCCAGCGTGTTCTCGCCCTTTACCATGCTCTCGTAGATCTTGGTGCGGCCTTCCACGTCGTCGGACTTCACGGTCAGCAGTTCCTGGAGGATGTACGCGGCGCCGTAGGCCTCCAGCGCCCACACCTCCATCTCGCCGAACCGCTGCCCGCCGAACCGCGCCTTGCCGCCCAGCGGTTGCTGGGTGATGAGCGAGTACGGCCCGGTCGCCCGCGCATGCACCTTGTCATCCACAAGGTGGTGCAGCTTGAGCATGTAGATGTAGCCGACCGTCACCGGTTGGTCGAACGCCTCGCCGGTGCGCCCGTCGTACAGCACGCTCTTGCCAGTCTCCGAGTACCCGGCCTCCTTGAGCGCGGCCTTGATCTCGTCCTCAGACGCCCCGTCGAACACCGGGGTGACCGCCTTGAAGCCGAGCTTCGCGGCTGCGTATCCCAGGTGCGTTTCGAGAATCTGACCGACGTTCATACGACTCGGCACACCGAGCGGGTTCAGGAGGATGTCCACCGGGGTGCCGTCCTTGAGGAACGGCATGTCCTCCTCGGGCAGCACCTTGCTGATAACGCCCTTGTTCCCGTGCCGGCCGGCCATCTTGTCGCCGACCGAGATGACTCGCTTGGTGGCGACGTACACCTTCACCATCTGCTGCACGCCCGACGGCAGCTCGTCGCCGCGGTTGAGCGAGTTGAGCTTCCGCTCCTGCTCGTCGATGAAGAACTGGATCCGCTCCCAGTGCCGGCTGTGGATCTTCTGGGCCTTCTTCAGGTTGTCCGGGCTGCGGACGTCCAGGTTGTCCAGTTTGAACGCCTTCGCCTGCTCCGCGACCGCCTTGTCGTCCTTGTCGGACGCCAGTTGTTTCCCGGTGTTGGGGTCCTTCAGTTCCTTCTTGTCCAGCACCTCTTCGAGCGCCTTGACGAACTCGCGGAACTGCTCGGCGATCCGCTTATTGTAGGTCGTCTCGATGTCCTTCCGGTCCTTGTCGATCTGCTTCTTCTCGTCCTCGCTCATGTGCGCCCGGCGGCTGAACCGGTGCGCGGCGATGACGATCCCTTCCGTACCCGACTGCACTTCGAGCGAGTCGTTCTTCACGTCCTCGCCGGCCCGGCCGAAGATGGCGTGCAGCAACTTCTCTTCCGGCGTCAGTTCGGAGCGCGACTTGGGCGACACCTTGCCGACCAGGATGTCGCCGGGGCGCACGTACGTCCCGATCTGGACAACCCCGTGCTCGTCGAGGTTCGCCAGCGCCTTCGGGCTGACGTTCGGGATGTCGCGCGTGAACTCCTCCTTGCCGAGCTTCGTTTCGCGAATCTCGATGTCGAACTCCTCGATGTGAATCGAGGTGTACGTGTCGTTCTTCACCAGCCGTTCGCTGATGATGATCGCGTCTTCGAAGTTGTACCCCTCCCACGACATGAACGCGACGAGCACGTTCCGGCCGAGGGCGAGTTCGCCGTTCTTCGTGGCCGCCCCGTCCGCGATCACCTGCCCCCGCTTCACCTTCTGGCCCATCGCGACGATGGGCTTCTGGTTGAGGCAGGTCCGCTCGTTGAGGCCGTGGTTCTTGCGGAGGACGTACTCGCGGACGATCTTGTCCTTCTCTTCGAGCCGGATGCGCTGTGCATCGACATAGACGACGGTGCCCTCTTCCTGCGCCTTTACCAGCATCCCGCTGTGCCGGGCCACGTCCACTTCCAGCCCGGTGCTGACGAGCGCCGGCTCCGGAATGAGCAGCGGAACCGCCTGCCGCTGCATGTTCGAGCCCATCAGCGCGCGGTTGGCGTCGTCGTGCTCGAGGAACGGGATCAGCCCGGCTGACACACCCACCATCTGCTTGGGCGACACGTCGATGTACTCGACGCGGTCGGCCGCGATCATCTGGAGGTCGCCGGCGTGCCGCCCGTTGACGACCGCGGCGCTGATCTTGTCGCCCTCGGTCGGCGTGTCGGCCGGGGCGAGCACCGCGGTGCCTTCCTCGTCCGCCCGCAGCTTCACCACCTGATCGGTGAGCTTCTTGGTCGCCACCTTCTTGTACGGGGTGATGAGGAACCCGTACTCGTCGATCTCGGCGTAGATCGACAGCGACGAAATCAGGCCGATGTTGGTCCCTTCCGGGGTCTCGATCGGGCAGATGCGGCCGTAGTGCGAGATGTGAACGTCCCGCACCTCGAACCCGGCCCGCTTCCGGTTCAGACCGCCCGGCCCGAGGGCCGACAGCCGCCGCTCGTGCGTCAGTTGCGCGAGCGGGTTCGTCTGGTCAACGACCTGGCTCAGTTCCGACCGGCCGAAGAAGTACTCGATCGCCGCCGACACGCTCTTGGGGTTGATCAGCGACCGCGGGCTCATGTCCTGCTGGTCGCGGATCGCCATGCGCTCCTGCACGGTGCGCCGCAGCTTCAGGAAGCCCTTGCGGAGTTCATCGGCCGCCAGTTCGTCGATGGTCCGCAGCCGCCGGTTGCCCAGGTGGTCGATGTCGTCCACGTGGCCCTTGTTGAGCCGCAGGTCGAGCAGGTACTTGACCGAGTTGACGAAATCGACGCTCCGCAGCGTCATTTCGGTCTCGCTGACGGTCTGATCGAACTTCCGGTTGATGCGGAACCGGCCGACGCGCCCGAGCCGGTAGCGGTTGGCGTCCTGGAACTTCTCCTTGAAGAGTTCCTTCGCCTTTTCGAGTTGCGGCGGGTTGCCCGGCCGCAGCCGCTGGTAGATCTTGAGCAGCGCGCCCTCGTGGGAGTCGGCGTTCTGCTGCGTCCCGGTGCCCACGTCCTCGGCGATCGAGTTCAGTAGGATCGGGTCTTTCGGGTACGGGATGACCATGACTTCGTCGAGCATCGACGACATGACCTTGTCCACCTTCTCGGCGGTGAACGGCTTGCCGGCGTCGAGGTACACCTCGCCGGTCTCCGGGTCGATGACGTCGTCGGCGGCCACCATCGGCATGATGTTGGCTTCCGGGTCGCCGGTCAGCTTGTAGCGGAAGTCCTTGGCGCTCTTCTTGAGCGCCTCCGGCTCGAAGAACTCCTTGATGATGCTCGCGGTGCTGCTGTACGCCGGGTCCATCGCCCGCAGGAGCGTAATGGCGCTGAACTTGCCGCTCTGGTCGATGCGGACGCCGAGCGTGTCCTTCTTGGTCGCGTTGATCTCGATCCACGAGCCGCGCTCGGGGATGATGCGGCACGAGTGCAGGTCCTTGTCGGCCTCGCGCGACACGACGAAATCGACACCGGGGCTGCGGTGCAACTGAGATACGACGACCCGCTCGGCCCCGTTAATAATGAACTCGCCGCCGCCGATCATAATGGGCATGTCGCCCAGATAGACTTCTTCCTCGACCGCGGTGCCGTCGGTCTTCTTGAGCCGCAGCCACACGCGGAACGGGCGGCCGTAGGTGAGGCGGAGTTGGCGGCACTCGTCGGCGTCGTACCGGGGCTTGCCGAGTTCGTAGCGGATGTACTCGAGCGAGATCTTCTTGTCGTAGCTCTCGATCGGGAAGATCTCTTGGAGCACGCCCTCCAGCCCGGTGTGCGTGCGTTTGTCGTAGGGGACGTCGAGTTGCAGGAAGCGGTCGTACGAGCGGGTCTGCACGTCGGTGAGGTCCGGGACCTCGACGGCGTCGCCGAAGCGACCGAAGTTGCGGATTTCCTTCGGGGCAATGATCCGCTGGGCCGGGATCGGCATGGTGGTTCTCCTGCGGCGAAAGAACGGGTCGCGCCGACGCCGGCCGCCGCGGCCCCGGAATCAACCGGTCGGCAACGGGCCTTGCGTCGGGAGGCGGGTGTCGTTATTGAATCGCGAAGTAAGCGACAGCGGCGGCGCGAGCGGCGTTCGCGCGGCGGGGCGCACGGAACACAAAACCCTCCCCGCGCCCGCCGGCGTTAGCCGGCAGACGAATCAAGGGAGTGCTTCGGGTGGTCTGCATGGTGCGGAGTCGAAGGGGTACGACACATCGAGGCAAGTGGGTCGCGCGCATTGTCACCACTGGCTTCGCGGGTCGCCCGTCAGCGGCTGCCACGAAGCATCCCTTGCGGGACGCGACCGCGGCAGACGCGTAGAGCGTCGGACGTAACGAACCGGGCGTGGCGGTGAACCGCCATACGACATAATACCCAGCAGGGGTGAAAATGTCACCCCCCTGGGCACTTTTTTTGCATTAGTTATCAACCGCCCAATCGTCACGATCGAGCGGCGTGAAAAAGCCGCGAAATTCGCTCCAAAGCAAACTCAGCCGGCCGGCTTGACGGTGACCTTCGCGCCGGTCTCTTCCAGTTTCTTCTTGATGTCGTCGGCGGTCTTCTTGTCCACGTTCTCCTTGATGGCCTTCGGCGCGCCTTCGACGGTCGCCTTGGCCTCGCCCAGGCCCTGCCCGGTGATTTCGCGGACAACCTTGATCGTCTTCACCTTGTCGGCGAAGCTCTCAAGGATGACGTTGAACTCGGTCGCCTCGACCTTCGGAGCCTCGGCAGCCGGCGCCGCTCCGGCCGGGCCAGCGCCGCCACCGATCGCAACGCCGGCAGCCGGCTCGATCTGGTACTTTTCCTTCAGGTAGTTCTTCAGTTCGACGGCCTGAACCAGGGTGAGGCCGGCGAGCGCGTCGCCGAGTTCGGTAACGGAAGGCATGATCGAAACCCTTTCAAAAAGTGCCGGGTGAAGCGGCCCGGCGGGATGGCGTAATAGCTGGCTTAATGAAGCTGTTGGCTGTTAGCTCTTGGCCATTTGCCAGACAGCGCGTATTTCTGTTCGGTTCGCGTCCTTCCGACAACTGTCCGGCCAATAGCCAAGAGCTAACAGCCAACACAGCTTTGTCTTCAGGCCGCCGGGGCGCCTTCGCCCTTCTTCTCCTCGATCGCCTTGACGATCCCGGCCAGTTGCGTCGCCGGGCCGGTGAGGGCGGCGGCGAGCGCGGCACCCGGCCCGAGGATCGCGGCAACGACCGACCCGATCGCCTCCTGCTTGGTCGGCACCTTCATCAGTTCCGACAGCGGCATCTTTTCGCCGTCGGCGACGCCGGTCTTCTCCTTGACCTTCTCCGGCAGCTTCGGGTCGGGCCGGAGCTGCTTGAGCACGTCGGCGACCGCGGTGCCCAGCGCCTTGGCGCTGTCAGCGCCCCAGCACAGCAGGGTCGGCCCGCTGCCGGTATCGACCTTGATGCCGTTCTCGTCGAACACCTTCCTGACGAAGCTGTTCTTCACCATCTTGACGCGGATCTTCTTGTCGCGCAGGCTCTTCCGCAGCGTGTAGTCCGCGGCCGAGTCGAGCTTCAGCGGCTCCAGCAGAACGAAGTCGCGGACGCCCTTAAACGTCTTGCGGATTTCGTTCAGTTCCAGCTCTTTGATCTTCTTGCTCATGGCAGTATTAGTTGTCAGTGTTCAGTGGTCAGTTTTCAGTCGGAAACGCGCCGCACAAACCGTCAGTGGCCCACAGTATTTGACTGAGAACTGACCACTGACAACTGACAACTCAGATGGCGAGCCGGATGCCCGGCGACATGGTGGCCGACAGCACCACCCCGTTGATGAAGTTGCCCTTCACGCCCGACGGCTTGACCGAGCGGACCTGCTCGACGAACACGTTGATGTTCTCCACCAACTTCTGCTCGTCGAACGAGAGCTTGCCGACCCCGGCGTGGATCTGCCCGGTCTTGTCGGTGCGGTACTCGACCTTGCCGGCCTTGAACTCGCGGACCGCCTGGGCGAGGTCGCCGGTCGCCGGGATCACCGTGCCGGCCTTCGGAGTGGGCATCAGACCGCGCGGGCCGAGCACCTTACCGAGCCGCGACACCTGACCCATCATCGCCTGCGACGCCAGCACCACGTCGAAGTCGAGGAAGTTCTCCTTCTGAACCTTCTCGACCAGGTCCGCCCCGCCGACGATGTCGGCACCCGCGGCCTTCGCCTTGGCGACGTCGTCACCTTGCGCAAACACCGCGACGCGCTTCGTCTTGCCGATGCCGTGCGGCAGCGGGATCGCACCGCGAACCATCTGGTCCGATTGCGTCGGGTCGATGCCCAGGTTGATGTGAATCTCGACCGTCTCGTCGAACTTGGCGCGCTTCAGCTTCTTCAGTTCGGCGACCGCTTGCTTGACCGGCACCGGGCCGGCCTCGCGGAGCTTCTTCTCGACGTTCCGCAGGTGATTGCGGAGCTTCTTACCGCGACGCGGCGGCACGCCCGGCTTCTTGTTCTTCTTGGCTTCCGGCAGCGCAGCCTCGCCGCCGCCCTTCGGGCCGCCGCTTTCCGCGGCCGGAGCCGGGGCACCTTCAGCAGCCGGGGGAGCAGTCGGAACGGCTTCGGCGGTCGCCGCGGGAGCCGGGGTCGCGGCCGGCGCAGCGACGTCGTCCTTCGGCTTGTCTTTATCCTTCGCCATGCGAATCAGCCTCGTGTAGCGGAGTTCGTCACAGGCACCGTAGGCGCCGGGGGTGACTACGACTCCTCCCGCCCGCGCTCAAGCGGCGCGGCGGTGCGTGAGAAGATAACAGTTACAGTTGGGAACGAGCGACGGCAACGGCGTCACCAATTTTTCTCTTGACAGCCATTCCGCCGCGAATCAAACGATCAGCCTTCGACCACCTGGATGCCCATGCTCCGCGCGGTCCCCTCGATGATACGGGTGGCGTGATCGACGTCGCGGGCGTTGAGGTCCGCCTGCTTCTGGGTGGCGATGTCCTTCACCTGCTTCTTGGTGACGGTGAAGCCCTTGTACTTGCCGCCCTTCTTCGAATCGGCCGGGATCACTTCTTTGCCGGCCTTCTTCGCGTGCGGGATCTTCGCCGCCAGTTTGAGAAGGATCGCGGCCGGCGGGCTCTTGATTTTGAACTCGAAGCTGCGGTCGGAGTACACGGTGATGACCACCGGCAGCATCAGCCCCTTCATCTCGGGCTTGTTCGTCTTGTCGTTGAACTGCTTGACGAACATACCGATATTGACGCCGTGGGCACCGAGCGCCGGGCCGACCGGCGGCGCGGGGGTCGCCGACCCGCCCGGGCACTGGAGTTTGACCTGAGCGGTCACCTGCTTCGCCATTGCTACACCTGACTGCGTTGATTCTGCCTAAGACGGTTGATTGTATAAGCGCCGCGACGCGCGGCAACTTCGCCGCGCGCCGAACCACAGCACTTCCGCGATTACAACTTCTCGACTTGGTTCGCTTCCAGTTCCACGTCGAGCGGGCGGCCCCAGAACGTCAGCACCACCGTCACCTTCGGGGCCTCGCTCGGGTCCTTCGCCTCAATGATCGCCTTGACCTCGCCCTCGGAGTTGGCGAACGACCCGTCGCGGATGCGGACCTTGTCGCCCTTCTCGAAGTCGAGCTTGATCTTCACCGGCTTGTTCGGGTCCTTCACCTTCTCGCCGGTCAGCATCGCCTTTACTTCGTGCTCGGGCATCGGCTCGGCGATCGGGTTGCCGGGCGTGCCGCGGACGTTCAGGAAGTCGCCCACCCCGCTCGTCTCGCGAAACAGGTAAAGGATGCGGTCGTTGAACTCGACGTTGGCGAAGATGTAGCCCTGGAACTTCTTGATCTTCTTCTTGACCTTCTTTTCCTGGTACTCGTACTCGTCCGTCTTCTTGTTGAGGACGCGGACGAGCTTCTTCTCGATCTTCTCCTCGTACGGAATGGCGATCTCGCCGAAGAACTCTTCCAGCCCTTCGATCGCCACCTTACGCAGGATGGCCGCCTTGATGGTGTCTTCGCGACCGCTCTGCACCTTGACCGCGTACCACTTCTTCTTGTTTTCCGGCGGCGGGGCGACGGCCGCCTCGGCCTCGATGTCGGCCGGCGGCACCTCCGGCACCGGCGGCTCCTCCTCAACCGGCTCCTCGGCTTCGGACTTCGCCTTCTTCGGCTTCGCCTTTTTGGCCGGCTTCGCCGTCTCGTCTTCGGCCGCGACCGGAGCGACTTCCGGCTCCGCGGCGGTCACTTCGGCCGGCGTTTCGGCAACTTCGGCGTGGGCCGGCTCGGCGGTCACGTCCGCGGGAGGCTCGGCGGGCGATTCGGTTGTCGGCTCGACCGGCGGGGTCGGGAGGGCTTCGGTCTGCGTTGCGTCGGCCGGGGTGTCAGCGGTGTTCTCGTCGCTCATGGTGGAGCTCGGCCTGTGGCCGCCTCATGTGCCGGCAGTCGGGCGCGGGTCGCGTCCCGCCGGCGGGTGACCGCGTTACCACTTCGCTTCCTTCGCCTTCAGTTCCTTCTCCGTGCCGCCCGACCGGGCCGGCAACACGCCGACCGTCTGGCGACTCAGCAGCCAGCCCCAGAACAGATCGACGACCAGCAGGAACAGCGTCATGATGAGCGTGGTGAGCAGCACCACGACGGTGTCCTGCATCAGCCGCTTGCGGGTGGACCACGACACCTTGTTCATCTCCGCCTCGGTGGCGATGAGGAACTCGGCGAAGTCGGGCACGTTCACCGCCCGGAACGCGACCCACAGCGTCGTGGCGGCGATCAGCAGCGGGATCAGGTACTTCGCGTCGGTCAGGACGGTGAGCGGGGGGATGTCGGAGGGCATCGCGAGCGTCCAGCGTTCGGGCAGCACGCCCTGACTCCACAGCGACCACGCCCCGGTGCCGCCGACGATCAGGATGCCCAAGACGGTAAGCCGCCGTACCCGCAGTCCGAGCGACCGCTTGTACTGTGCCGCCGAGAACCAGCCCTGCTCCTCCAGCGCGACCATCCACCCCTCACCGGTTCGGCCGGTGAAGAATCGCACGAATCCAAAAATCAACGTTAAGCCGACGATCGCCGCCAGAATCTGCCCGACAGGCCCGTCGAGGCCGACCGCGAACGCCCGTGCCACGAAGAACACGATGAACGCCGCCGACACCATCAGGAACATCCCGCCGCGGACGCCCTTCGGTGCGTCGGCGGTGAGTTTGGTGCCGAACCAGAGCAGCGCGACCAGCACACCGGTCTGAGCGCCGATGCGACCGAGCAGCACGTCGGTCGCGGTCTCGGTGCCGACGGCGGCGTCGGCCCACAGCATCGGCACCGCGTAGAAGGTGACCGCGAGGGCCGCGAGGACATACACCGCGCCGAGGAGGCTGGCGATCGGCAGACTCACCGCCTTGCCAGGAGCGCTGGGGGCGGAGCTGGGTTCGACGGCGGTGGCCATACCTGTGTCCTTTCCAATCCGTCCCGTGTATCCGAGTTGCAAGCGGCCGGCGCTGAACCCCTACCCGCCACAGGCTCGCCGGCGCCGCGTGGGGCACATCCGACCGCGACCCGAACACCGACAACCGACCGCTTAAGAGCGAAGGGGCCGCAGAACACGGGCCATCTCCCCGGTTCCGCGGCCGTCTGGTGGTAAGCCGCCCGGTCGGATGTGGCGGCGTGTACGGGGGTTTGCGTGGGCAGACCAGCTAACACGGGAATGCGAGCGGGCCGCCGTCAGCACGAGCGGAGGGATTTGAACCCCCAACCGACGGTTTTGGAAACCGTTGCTCTACCGTTGAGCTACGCTCGTAGTTGGTGTTTGGTGTTTCGTGTCTTGTGTTTGGAACAAACGGGACGGCAAGACGCGCCGCTCTCGCCGCAATTCTTCGAAACACAAAACCCCCAACACCAAACACGAGCCGTCAGGCGATGATCTTCGTCACGACGCCGGAGCCGACGGTCTTGCCGCCCTCGCGGATGGCGAACCGCAGCCCCTCGTCCATGGCGACCGGCATGCCTTCCATCAGCTCGACGGTGACCTTCACGTTGTCGCCGGGCATGCACATTTCGACGTCCGCCGGCAGGCCGATCGAGCCGGTCACGTCGGTGGTGCGGAAGTAGAACTGCGGCTTGTAACCCTTGAAGAACGGGGTGTGCCGGCCGCCTTCGTCCTTCGACAGGACGTAGATGTTGGCCTCGAACTTGGTGTGCGGGGTGATCGAGCCGGGCTTGGCGATGACCTGGCCGCGCTCGATGCCGTCGCGCTCGATGCCACGCAGGAGGGCGCCCACGTTGTCGCCGGCGATGGCCTTGTCCAGCGTCTTCTGGAACATTTCCAGGCCGGTGATGACGGTCTTGACGTTGTCCTTGCGGAGGCCGATGATCTCGACTTCGTCGCCGACCTTCGCGGTGCCACGCTCGACGCGCCCGGTCGCCACGGTGCCACGGCCCTTGATCGAGAACACGTCCTCGACCGACATCAGCAGCGGCTTGTCCTCTTCACGCTGCGGCAGCGGGACGTAGGTGTCCAGCGCGAACATCAGCGCGTCGACCGACATCGACCCCTGGTTGTCGGTGGTCGGGTTCTCGAGCGCCTCCTTCGACCGGCCGTAGACGATGGGGATGTCGTCGCCCTTGAACTCGTACTTGTTGAGCAGGTCGCGGAGTTCCATCACGACGAGCGGGATGAGTTCCGGGTCGGCCTTGTCGCACTTGTTGAGGTACACGACGATGTTCGGCACGCCGACCTGCTTGGCGAGCAGGATGTGCTCGCGGGTCTGCGGCATCGGGCCGTCGTCGGCGGCGACCACGAGGATGGCCGCGTCCATCTGGGCGGCCCCGGTGATCATGTTCTTGATGTAGTCGGCGTGGCCGGGGCAGTCGATGTGGGCGTAGTGCCGGCCCTTGATCGTCTGACTGTAGTCGATCTTCTCGGCGCCCGGGTAGTCGAGCAGGTCCTTGTACGGCAGCGCGGCGAAGTTGGCGTAGTTGCGGTCGTTGGACTCGTACTCGACGTGCGACACGGCGATGGTGACGGTCTTGTTGGCGTCGCGGACGATGCCGCCCTTGGCGATTTCGGAGTAGGTCTTGAATTCCTTGAGCTTGTTCAGGTGCGCGTTACGGGCCATGATGGCCGCGGTCGTGGTCGTCTTGCCGTGGTCGATGTGACCGATCGTCCCGACGTTGACGTGCGGCTTGGTCCGCGAAAAGTTCTCCTTCGCCATCGCTCCTCACTCCTCGGCAGTTAAACAGTTGGTGACAATTACCGCAGTGACCACAGCGGCCGATCGCTGGCCCCGTCGTTGGCCGGGCCGCCGGTCGCGATCCGTCGAAAGCGAGAGCTGCTGATGGGACTTGAACCCATGACCTCCTCCTTACCAAGGAGGTGCTCTACCAACTGAGCTACAGCAGCGGAACCGGCAGGCCGCCCGGGCCATTATAGGCACGCGGGCCAACGCGGCTTTACCAGTGATACGAGGGGCGGACGGAACCGGCCAGAGCGGGCGATGGGATTTGAACCCACGACATCTTGCTTGGAAGGCAAGAGCTCTACCGCTGAGCTACACCCGCGTGCTTTCCGTCTCAAGTCGTCAAGTCGAAAGTCGTAAAGTCAGTCCAAGACAACAGCGGCTCATGTCTTCGACGTTATGACTTTCGACGTTACGACTTTCGACTCGAAAAGGAGTGGGTAGGGAGGGATTCGAACCCCCGAACTCCGAAGAGGGCAGATTTACAGTCTGCTGCGATTGACCACTCCGCCACCTACCCGTACTTCACTGCGGCCCTCCGCACCTCAGACGTTATATGAACCAGTCCAACCATCGGAAAGCTCGCGGAGGGAGTTGAACCCACGACCAGCGGTTTACAAAACCGCTGCTCTACCACTGAGCTACGCGAGCGTAACCACTTCACTTTCCAGCGTTTCCGGGCCGTCTCTCCGAATCTGCTCACTGGCACTACACCCGAAACTACACCCGTCGCCAGTTTCCTACACCCGAGAACGGAGGGCCGAACCATGAAGTCGCAGAAGGCGAAGAAGCCGGGGAAGGCCGAGAAGCCGTATCCCGACTTCCCCCTCTTCTTACACCAGACGGGGCAATGGGCCAAGAAGGTTCGCGGCAAACTCCATTACTTCGGCACCGACGCCGCTCTCGCCAAGTACATGGCCTACATCGACGCCCGGCTCATCCAGGATCGGCTCGACGACGTGTTCGGGGTCGAGAAACCGCCACTCGTCGGGCGGCGCTCCCCAGGATAACTCAAGCCTCACAGCGAGATGACCGCACAGGTCCGTCGCGAGTACAATCAATGTGATCGACGGCCCGCTGGTCGGAGGAGAATGCCGATGCGATTCGACCATGTCGTGTATGCGGTCGGCGGGGCGGCCGTTGTCGCGTGCGGGCTGGCGGTCGGCTACTTCTCCGCCGGCGCCCGGCCGACTCGGTCGGCGCCCCCTCCCGGCCCGGTCGAAGCGCCCGCGCCGCGCCCGGTCGGCGAACCGGGCCGCCGCGCGCTGCTGATCGGCTGCACCAAATACGACCACCTCGGCCCCGGCTGGCAGCTCGCCGGCCCGGCCAACGACGTCGCCCTCATGAAGGCGGTGCTGACCGAGAAGTTCGGGTTCGACCCGCGCGCCGTCGTCTGCCTGACCGAGGGCACCGGGGACGACCTGCGCCCGACTCGCGCGAACATCGCGCGCGAATTCGGCCGCCTGGCCGAAGCCGCCCGCGCCGGAGATCAGGTGTTCGTGCTGCTCGCCGGGCACGGGTCGCGACAGCCTGAGAGCGACCCGCCGCACCCGCTCTACCCCGAACCCGACGGCATCGATGAAGTCTTCCTCCCGGCCGACGCCCGGAAACCCGACCCGCCCGCCCGGCACGTCCGCAACGCCATCATCGACGACGAACTCGGCGCGTGGCTGAAGGCAGTGGCCGACAAAGGCGCGTTCGTGTGCGCCGTCTTCGACTGCTGCCACTCGGGCAACCTGAGCCGCGCCGCGGAGACGAGCCGCGACGTGCCGCCGGCCGAACTGCTGCCGCCCGGCGCGCTGGACGCTGCCCGCAAGCGCGCCGCCGACCGCGCCGACGGACAGAAGCCGGCCGAGAAGCGCCCCGGCTGGCTCCCCGCGACGAGCGACCTCCTGGTGACGGTGTCGGCGTGTCGGGCCAACGAGACGACGCCCGAAGCCCCGATGCCCGACGGCGGCCTCAACTCCCGGCCACACGGACTGCTGACGTACACGCTGTGCGAGGTATTGACGCGCACCGTCGCGCCGCTCACCTACGCCGAACTGATCCACCGCGTGCAGGCCCGGTACGCCGGCCGCCCCGCCGGCACACCGACGCCGACCGTCGAAGGCGCGCGGGACCGCGAGGTGCTGGGTACCAAGACGTGGCCGGGCCGCTCGAACGTGGTGCTCCGCAAGACGGCGACCGGGTACGCGGTGAACGCCGGCGACCTGCACGGGCTGACGGCCGGGAGCGTCCTGGCGGTCGAGGGACCGGCCGGCACCGCCGACGCTGGCAAGCGGCTCGGCTTCGTTCGCGTGACGGACACGACGGCGGCGGAGGCGTCCGTTCGGCCGGTCGAGTACGACGGCGTTCCGGCCCCGGCCGCGCTCCCGGACCTGTGCGTGTGCCGGGTGGTGTTCACCGACTACGGAGTGCGGAAGCTGCGCGTCGCGGTGGCCGACGGCCCCGACCGCCGCGCGATTCTGGACGCCCTCAACCCGCTCGCCGACCCCAAGACCGGGTTGGTCACCGTCGCCACGTCCGCCGCCGACGCCGACTTCGTGCTGCGCCCGGCCCCGGGCGGGTTGGAACTGACCGAGGTGTCGCCGAGCCGCCCGCCGGTGCCGCTCCCGGCGGCCGCCGACCGCGCGCTGCCGGACAAACTGGCCGTCGCGCTGGAGCGGGTGTACCGCGCCCGCAACCTGCTGACCGTCGCCGCCCGCGCCGACGCCGGGCGGGCCGATTCGGAGCTGGACATCGAGGTTGAAACCCGGGTCCACGCGACCAAAGACGGTCCGGGCGTTCCGGCCGACCGCACCGCCACACAACTGCGTGCCGGGGAGTTCGTCTCGTACCGGGTGCGGAACGCCAGCAAGGTCAAGGTCGATGTCACGCTGCTGGTCGTCGGCACCGACTACGAGATCGTCCGCTTCTTCCCGCACCGCAACGAGGTGGCGAAGGCCAGCCTGGACGCGGGACAGGTGTTCGACACCCCGGTCGGGCGGATCGACCCGCCGTTCGGCCCGGAGGACATGGTGGCGATCGCGGTGAAGTCGCAGTTGCCGCAGATCGACTTCGGCGCGCTCGTCCAGCCGGGCGTGCAGCGTGGCGCCGGCGACACGAACGCGTTCAAGACGCCGCTCGGCCAACTGCTCGATTCCGCTGTGTGGGGCGGCGGCACCCGCGGAGTGACCCGACAGGCGGAAACCGAGATGGGCCTGCGGGTCTTGTCGTGGCGGACCGTCGGCCCCGCCGGGAAGTGACCGCGGCAGCGGCCCGTTCCGTGAAGCCGCGCGCCGCGTTATCATCGTGCGCTCGCCCAACACCCGTTACCGGAGTGCGCCCGTGTCTCCGTTCCGCCGCGCCGGTTGGTCCGTGCCGCTCGCTCTCGCCGTCGGTCTGCTGGCGGGCGCGCAACCGCCGAAGCCCGACGTCGGCGCGCTGTTGAACGAGCGCGAGCAGAGGACGCAAGTGGCGCTTGCGGCGACGGCAGCCGACCGGCCTGCGGATGCGGTCAAAGCGCTGCGGCGGGCGGTGGAGATCGAGCGGGAGTTGTTCGGCCCGCAACTCGACATCGAATCGCCGACGTGGGTTTCGCTGGCGTGGGCGCTGGTCGCCGCGGGCGAGCCGAAAGAGGCGACCGAACTGACGGCCCGGGTGAAGGCCGACACCGCGAAGGCGACCGGCCGGGCCGACCACTGGCGGGCCGCCGACGCCGACCGCTTCGCGACCGACCTCGCGGCACTACAGAAGGCCGGCACGGCGGCGAAGTGGCGGGCGTGCCTGGTTCGGCAGGCGAAGGCCGCGGCGCTCCGCGACGCCGACAAGAGCGCGGAGGCGCTCGTGGAATCGACAGCGGCTGTCGCCGACGCCGTGGCGGTGTGGGGCGACGGTCACCCGGAGGTGTCGCGGGCGCGGCTGGAGTTGGCCCGCTCGGCGCTGGCCGCCGGCAAGCCGCCCGACGCACTCAAAGCCGCCGACGCGGCCCTGACCGGACTGACGAAGGTGGTCGGCAAGGAGCACCCGGACTACGCTGCGGCGCAGTTCGAGCGCGGCCGGGCGCTGGCGGCCCAGGGGAGCCATAAGGACGCCGCGACCGCCTTCGGCGAGGCCGCCGAGGTGTACGCCGCGACGCTCGGCCCGGCCAAGTTCGACCACCTCCAGAGTCTGAGACGGCAAGCGGACGCGCAAGACGACGCCGGCGACACGCCCGCCGCCGCCGCCACCAACGCGGTCGCGATCAAGGCGCTGGTGGACGCCGGCCGCGGGCGCACCGCCGCGGCGCTGTCGCTGCGCGAGGTCCGCGCCGCCCGGCTGACGTACATCGGGCTGGTCCGCAACGAGCCGAAGCGGTGGGCCGAAGCGAAGAGCGAGTTGGAGCAGGTAGTCGAGGTTCGCAAGGCCACGAACGGGGCTTCGGAAGGCTACGCCTGGGCGCTGTGCCAGCTCGCCGCGGCGCACCGGTTGCTCGGCGAACTCGACGCCTGCCACGCGGCGTTGGACGAGGGCCTGGCCGTCTTCGCCAAACTGCCGAAGCCGAACCTGCGGATGGTCGAGCACGGGTTGACCACCCGCGCCCAGGCGCGGGCCGACGGGGCCGACTACCGCGCCGCGGTCGCCGCGTGGCACAAGGTGTTGGAGCACCAGAAGACGTTTCGCACGGCCGCCGACCCGAACCGCATCGCGACCCTGGAGTCGCTCGCCAGCGTTCACGTAGCCCTGGGCGAGTCGCGGGACGCGGTCGCCACCCTGGAGCAGGCGCTCGACCTGTTGCGCCGCCCCCGCGACCCGCAGTCGCCCGGGTACGTCAAGGCGCTGACCGGTCTCGCCACCGCCGCGGGCGTCGGCGGCGACCGGGAGCGGGTGCGGCGAGCGCTGGACGAGGCGGTGCGGGTCGTCCGGGGCGGCGAATTCGATCCATCCTTGCGGGCCGACGTCCTGGTCCGGGCCGGGCGGTTCCGCCTGGACGTTCAGGAGTGGCTCGAAGCCGACGCCCTGTTCGTCGAAGCCGAAAAGGGGCTTCGGGCCGCCAAATTCACCGAAACGGCCGAGTTCGCTTACCTGCTTCAGGCGCGGGCACTAGCAGCCGACCGCGCCCGGCAGATCGATCGGGCCGCCTCCCTCACCCGCGACAGTCTGAGCGTGCTGAAGAAGGTTCACGGCCCGGGGGGGCCGAACTACCTCACGGCGGTGGTCAGCGCGGTCGCGTACTTCCACGGCTGGGAGCGGAACGACGACGCGGCCGAACTGCTGACGGAATACTTCGGGGCGGCCCGGCGACAGCCGCCCCCACTGCCGACGCACCTCCAGGCGCTGAACCTGTTGGGCATGGTCGAGACCGCCCGCAAGCGGTACGACGCGGCCGACCGGGCGTACGACGAGTGCCTGGCCGCGGCCCGCAAGGCGTTCGGCCCGCGCCACGGGCAGGTCGCCCACACGCTCAGCCTCAAGGCCGGGAGCGCGTACCAGCGGCGCGACTTCGCGGCGATGCACACGCTGTACCGCGAGGCGCTCGACGCGTTCGGCGACGACCCGGGCCTTCGGTTCGCGAAGCTGGCCTGCCTGCGCACCGCCGGCATCGCGACGAACGCCGCCGCCGCGGGCCGCCGACCGCCGCTCGAAGTGCTGGCCGGCGGCGCCGATAAAGACGCGCTCGAACTCCTCGCCCGCGCCGCCGATCTCGCCCGGCTGATGCTGGACGAGTCGCTCGCCGGCCTGTCGGAGCGGCAGCAACTCGAACTGACGGCCGCGGCCCGCGAGACGTTCGACGGCTACCTCGCCATCACCCGGGCGGCCGACGCCGAGCCGGCCTACGCGCGGGTGCTGGCGTGGAAGGGGGCGGTGTTCGCCCGGCAGCAGCAGTTGGCGGCCGTGCAGCGGCACCCGGCCCGCGCCGCGGCGTTCCGCGAACTCGAACAGGTGTCGGCCGCGCTGGCGGCCGTCGCGCTGGCCGCCGGCGCCCGCCCGGACCCTGCCAACGACACGCCCCTTCGCGCGCTCGTCCGCCGGCGCGAGGAACTGGAGCGCGAACTGGCGTCCGACCCGAAGCTGAGCGCCGAACTGAAGGCGGTCGCGCCGGCCGGGGTGGCGACGGTGCGCGACGCGCTGCCGCCCGACACCGCGCTGGTGGATTTCGTCGAGTACGACTCGCCCGGGTCGATCGGTGCGCTGTTCGAGGGCCGCCGGTTGGCCGCGTTCGTCGTTCGGGCGGGCCGGCCGGTGGTGCGCGTCGAACTGGGGCCGGTCGAGCCGGTCGCCGCGGCGCTGGCCGAGTGGAACCCGGCTGCCCCGCCGACCGCGAAGGGCGGGACCGCAGCCTCCAAACTGCGCGGGCTGGTGTGGCAACCGCTGGCCGCCGCACTGGCCGGGGCTGGCCCCGTCCTGCTGTCGCCAGACGGGGTCACGGCCCGCATTCCGTTTCCCGCGCTGCCCGGGACCAAGCCCGGAACCTTCCTTATCGAAGACGTCACCCTCGCGGCGGTCGCGGTGCCCCGGGCGCTGCCGGAACTGCTGGCTCGACCCGCGCCGGCGGGCACCGGGTTGCTGCTCGTCGGTGACGTGGACTTCAACGCCGGGGCCGCCCGACCGCTCCGCCCCGGACCGCGGTTCCCCCCGCTGCCCGGCACGCAGGCCGAGGCCGACGCCCTCTCCGAGTTGTGGCGGTCGAAGTTTGCGGTCCCGGCGGTCGAACTGCGCGGCGCGGCGGCGACCGAAACGTCCGTCCGCGCGGCGCTGGGGAAGGCGCGGTACGTCCACCTCGCCACCCACGGCACGGTCGGGCTGGGGCGCGACGCGGTCGCCCCGGTGCGGGCCGACAACCCGTTCGTGCTGACCCCGCAAGGGGCCGCCCCGGCCGCGCTGTCGGCGGTCGCGCTGGCCGGGGCGAACCGCGCCCCGGACGGGGTCGACGACGGGTTCCTCACCGCCCTCGAACTGGCCGCGCTCGACCTGCGCGGTGCGGAGTTGGTGGTGCTGTCGGCGTGCGACACCGGGCTGGGTCGTGCGGCCGGCGGGGAGGGCGTGCTGGGGCTGCAGCGCGCGTTCCAGGTGTCCGGGGCCGGGGCCGTGGTCGCCACGCTCTGGCCGGTCGAGGACGACGCCACCCGGGCGCTGATGACCGAGTTCTACCGCAACCTGTGGGGCCGCAAGCTGCCGAAGGCCGAGGCGCTGCGGCAGGCCCAACTGCGGCTCCTGCGCGGGGAACTGGCGGCCGGCGGCGACGCGCTGGCCGCGCTGGGCGGGAACGTGGCCGTCGCCGCGGTCGGCACGCGCGGGGTGCAACCGATCCCGGTCGCGGCCGACCCGCGCGCCCCGGCGCGGTGGGCGGCGTTCGTCCTGTCCGGCGACTGGCGGTAGCGTCAGCGGCCGTCGGAGCAGAGCGAGAAGGCGGCCCAGTAGTACGGGTGGCGGTAGTCGAGCGGGGCGTCGGATCGGGTCACCCCGCGCGGCCGGCCGAGCGCCACCGCCGGGCCGCCGGCCAGCCCGGTCAGCGCCGCCTCCGGCCCGACTTCCTCGCCGCGCAGGAGCCGCAACTGGGCGGCCCGCAGCGCCTCGGCCTTGCTCATCTTCCGGTCCCACAGGTTGCGGTAGAACTCGCCCATCAGCCGCTGCGTCGCGCCGTCGTCCACCGCCCACAGGGTGACGACCACCGCGTCGGCCCCGGCGAGCTGGAACGCGCGCTGCAGCCCCAGCACGCCCTCCCCGCCGGCCACCGACCCGCGCCCGGTGTCGCACGCCGACAGCACCACCAACTCCGCACCGCGCAGGTCGAGTTCGGCGGCCTCCAACGCGGTCAACACCGCGCCGGCCGGAGCGCGGTTGTACCCGGCGAACAGCACCCCGGTGGCGAGCAGCGGGTCGAGGTCGGCGGCCCGGCCCTCGCGATCAGACCCCGACGGGTCGAGGAACAGCCCGTGAGTGGCGAGGTGGACGTACCGGCGGCCGGGTGCGGCGGCCAGCACCGCGGCCTTCGTCGCCGCGTCGCCCCGCAGCGCGGTCGCGGCGGCCTTCGGGAACCGGCGGGCGAACCCGTCGGCCACGGCGTCCGCCTCGGCCCCCGTGCCGGGCAGCGGCGGGACCGCGCGTCGGCCGTCGGCGGGCCGCGGGCCGAAGGTCACATCGCCCACCGCCAGCAGCGACGGGGCGGCGCGCGGGGGGAGTTTCCGCGTCAGCGTTTGCGGCGTCGGCACGACGACGAGCGGGTGATCTTCGATCAGGTAGCGGCCGGCGGCCCGGCCCGGGAGTGCGGCGAACGGAACCTGACTCAACGCGCCGTCTGGCGAAACCAGCAGCGTGCCGGCCCCGTCGAGGTGCGACTCCAGGGGCTTCCAGACGAGCCGCCGGAGTTCCGTGCCGGGGTCGCCCCGACCGCTCGGCCCGAAGGTGGCCCGCCACGCGGCGACGGCGGTTTCGACCGCGGCCAGCGGGCCGCAATCGACCCGCACCGGAGGCCGGTCGCGGCGGGCGATGTAAGCGAACAGGCGCGGCGGGCCGAACACGTCCGGCGGGCTGCACGCGAAATAGTCGATCAGCACCGCGTCGGCCGGGAGGGCGGCGCGGACCTCGTCCGGCGTGGGCGGTCGGGGCGCGGCGCGTCCGGCCGTCGCGGCGGCGAGTTTCTGCTCCAGCCGGTCGCGCTCGCGGGCCAGTTCTTCGATCCGCTCGGCGACCTTCGGCCCCGGGGCGCCGAACGCCAGTTCCGCCAGTTCGGCCGACCTGCGGCGGAGTTCGGCCGCGGTTCCGGCCAGCGCCGGGTCGGCCCGGGCCTCGCGGAGGAAGGCTTGGCGGGCGAACACCGCTCCCTTCCACGCCAGCACCTCGGCCCACACTTCGGCCGCCGGCGTGCCCGCCCGTTCCGCCAGGTGGACGTAGACGTCGAGGGCTTGGCGGGCGCGGGCGAACGCGGACAGTTGCATCGACTCCGACCCGACGTCGGCGGCCAGGGCCAGGTTGTCGCGGGACGCGCGGACGGCCTTCTTCTGGAACTCCAGCGCCTTCGGCGTGTCCTTCTTGAGCGCGTACACGGCGGCGAGGTTGGCCCACCCGCGGGCGGTGGTCGGGTGGCGGTCGCCGAGCAACTCGCGGAACAGCTCGACGGCTTCGCGGGCGATCGGCTCGGCCCGCTCGTACTCGCCCAGGACGCGGTATGCCCCGGCGACGTTGTCGAGGCCGATAGCGTAGTTGAACCGGTCCTTGCGGGCCTTCCATAAGTCCGCGGCTTTCTCGAACATCACCAGCGCCGTTTCCGGGCGGCGGGCGCGGTCGTAGAGGCCGCCGAGCGTGTTGTACAGTTGGGCGTCGTCGCGCCCGGCCTCGCGGTCGCCCAGCCGTTCCTCCAGTTCGGTCAGCAGCGGGGCGGCGCGGTCGGTGCGGCCGATGTCGAGGTATAGGCTGGCCAGCCCCGTGATCGTGTGCGTGTACTGCGGGTGACGGCGGCCGAGCGTGTCGCGAATGATCGTAGCGGCTTCCTCCATCGCCTCGGTCGCCCGCTCGCCGTAACCGGCGCGGGACATGTTCGCGGCCAGCTCTTTCAGCGTGAACGCGTACCGCGAGTGCCCCTTGCCGAGTACCCCCTCCCACCCGGCCAGCGCGCGGCGAAGGTATCGCTCGGCGGCCGCGAAGTTGCCCAGCCGCCCCTCGGCGTAGCCCAGCGCGTGCAGCGCGTCGAGGGTCTCGGTGTCGCCGTCGCCGAGCAGGTCGAAGCGGATGCGAACCGCCTTGTCGGCCGCGTCGCGGGCGGCGGCGAACCGCTGAGCGGCGTTGGCGTCTTCGGCCGCGGCCATCAGTCGGTCGGCCTCGGCCAGTTTGCGGCGGTCGGCGGCCGGCAGTTTCGCGACCGCGCGAATGTGCGCCGCTGTCGCGTCGTGTGATTTGGCCCGCCACGGCTGAGTCGGGTAGCGCAGGCGCTCGGCCTCCGCGAGCTTGCCGGCCAGCCGGACCGCCTCGGCAAAATCGTCGTCGTCCAGCCGGTCGCTCAGTCGCCGGCTCAGCCACGCGGACAGGGCGTCGGCGCGGCGGGCGCTGTCGGGGTGTTCGGCTCCCAGCGCCGCGGCGGTCGCCTTCACGAGCCGAAAATGCGACTCCTCGGCCTTGTCGGTTTGCTCGGCGCGGGCGTACAGTTTGGCGACGAGGTCGAGCCCGGCGAGGGCGGCGCGGTGGCGTTCCCCGGCGGCACCCGCAACGGCGGCGTGGGCCGCCACGGCCAGCGGGAGGGCGGCTTTCCGGTCGCCGTCGTCGCTCAACTTGTGGGCGCGGCCGAGTTCGGCGAGGCCCGCGTTGAACGCCTTCACCTGCTCCGCGGTGGCGTCGCGGGCGAACCGGCTCTCGGCGGCCAGGGCGTCGGTCTCCTTCACCCGCCAGTGCGCCCCATCGTACCGCTTGGCCCACGTCCGGCCCTCGTCGGCGTAGTGCCCGATGGCGGCCGTGCGGTCGCCCTTCTTGATGGCCGCCTCGGCCCGGTCGCGCTGAGCCGACGCGAGCAGTTCCAGCGCCTTGAGCGAGGTGGTGTGGGTCGGGCCGAGAACCTCGCGAAAGGTGTCGGCGGCCCGCGCCAGCAGCGACTCGGCCGGGTCGAGTTCGCCCCGCTGGCGGTGCCCGAGCGCGTCCCCCTGAAGGAGAGCGGCGTAGTGCCGGTGTCGCTCGCCGAACAGCTCGCGGATGACCCGCCGTGCGTCCTCACGGGCGCGGGCGGCCTCGTCCTTGAGTTCCGGCACCGCGAGGCAGTGGTACGAGTGAACGGCGAGCCACTCGGCGTACATGTGGTCTTCGTAGCCGAGCAACTTCTTCCGCTCGGCCAGCGCGGCGCGCGTCAACCGTATCGCCTCGTCGGTCTTGCCCACGTCATGAAGGCGCCCGGCCCGCTGGAGGTCGCGGGCGGTGTTCAGCACGGCCCGCACCCCGTCGTCGCCCAGTTCGACCAATCGGCGGTTGTACCGCTGGAACGCCCGCGCGTTCGCCAGCAGCCACGGGCGGGCGGTGTCGGCCGCGCGCAGCTCGACCAGTCGGTCGGCGATCGGAATCGCGTCCTTGTAGTCCTGCCGGTGCAGCAGCACCTCGAACTGCCACTCGAGCGCGTCGGCGGTGTCGGCCCCTTTGCCGCCGTCGAGCCGCTCGCTCAACTTGACCACCCGCTCGGCGGTGTCGAGCGCGAGGTCGTACCTCATTCGGCCGTATTGTGCACGGCCCTCCTTCCAAAGCGCGTCCCGCTCGGCACGCAGCGCCACGAGTTTGGCGTCGGCCGGGGGTTGGGCCGCTGCACCGGCCGCGGACAAGAAGGTGAAGAGTTGGGCGAGGGCGAAACTGCGCATGGGCCTCTCCGGGGCTGGGATCGAGCGCTACTGATGGCGAAACGCGATGCCGTCGAAGATGGCGAAATCCTTCAGGTTTTCCCGCAAGCGTTCGAGCCGGTGCCGGAGTTGGTCGGCGTCGGGGCGCTCGGCCGCCGGCCCGAAGTCGCGGCTCGCCCCTTCGAGGGTCACCCCGGACGGGCGGACGCGGAAGTAATGGCCGGGCGGATCCAGCGGCGGCCACTCGCCTGCGCCCCAGGCGGCTTGAAGCTCGTACGGGGTCGGTGGGCGGTCGGTTCGTCCGCACACGAACAGCAGTTCCGTGCCCGTCGGCGGAAGCAATTCCACCGCCTGACCGGGCGCCGGCCAGACCGCGTCGCGAGCCTCGCCGGCCGGGTACGCCTTCAGCACGCTCAGCCGCCCGTCGCCGTTCACCGACGCCAGCACCGCGTGCGTCCCGGCCGGGACACGGAACCGCAGGTCGATGAGATCACCGGTGCGGAGCGGGACGACGTCGCCAAGCGGGCGCGCGTCAAACCCCGGCCGCTGCGCGAACACGACGAGATCGACCGGGGCGGCTGCGGCGACCGACGGGTGTGGCGGGGACGGCTGCGGTCGGCCGCCCCACCACCGGCCGACGGCCACCGCGAGGGCGAACGCGCACAGCAGCACGCCCGCGACCGCGAGTGTGCGGAACGGCCGCGGGCGGCGGAGGGCGGCGGCCGCGTCTGCGGCCAGCGCTTCGGCCGAGGCGTGCCGCGCTCCCGGGTCGGCGGCCATCGCCGTGTCGCACACCCGACGCAGCCCGGCCGGGACTGCGGGCGTGTTCAGCGGCTCGCGGTCCCACTCGCCGGCGGCCGCGCGGCGGAGCGCGGTCGGCACGTCCAGCCGCGGGTACGGGGCGCGACCGGTGAGCAGGAAGTACAGCACCCCGCCGAGCGCGAACACGTCGGTGCGGGCGGTCACCTCGCCGCCGCTCGCCTGCTCGGGCGAGAGGTAGCCGAGCGTCCCGGCGGTGCAGCCGTGCGGGTCGGCCCCGCCGCCCCACGCCGGGCGGAACCACGCCACCCCGAAGTCGATCAGCCGCACCCGCCCCCGGTCGTCGATCAGCACGTTGTCCGGCTTCACGTCCTGGTGGTACACCCCGACCCGGTGAGCGTGGCCCAGCGCCGCGGCCACCTGTGCGACGATCTCGACCGCCTGCGCCGGGTCGGGCCGGGTGTCGCGGGCGTACTGCTCCAGCGTGCGCCCCTGGATGTACTCGGTGACGAGGAACGGCCGCCCCTGGTGTTCGCCCTGGTCGAACACGCGGACGATGCTCGGGTGTTCCAGCCCGTTGAGCAGTGCCCCCTGGCGGGCGAACCGCTCCTTCCAGTCGCCGCGGTCGGCCGCCTCGGCCCGCATCCACTTGACGGCGACCAGCGTCTTCCAGTCGGGGTGGAAGCACAGGAACACCTCGGCCTCGCCCCCGGCGGCGAGGCGGCTGTTGACCGGGTAGCGGCCGATCCGGTCAGGCACCGCAGCCGGGGGCGGGGTGACCGCCGCTTTCGGCGGATCGGGCGCCGCCCCGAGCAGGGTGCCGAGGTCCGAGTCGGCCAGCTCCGGGAACATGTCGAGGTACGACTGCGGGCTGGGCACGGTGAGCCGGTCGGCGGCCCGGCGGTCGATGTCGATGACGATGAGCCGGTGCGCGACCGCGACCGCCAGGTGGGGCGGCGCACGGCGGACGAGGTCGGTCAGCCGCGCCCAGTCGTCCGGGCGCCAGCCGGTGTCGAACGCGTCCGCCAGTTCGCGGATCACGATCGAGTCGGATGTGGACATCAATCCCCCGCTGCGGTGATCGCAATCGCACGGGCCGTTCGAGCCGACCGGGCGTTCGTGTCGCCCACCGGGCCTTGTTCGCGGTCCACGCCAGTATCCTGCGTCGCCCGCCCGTTGACAAACCCTTTTGGTTTGCGACTCATACCGAATCCCGTAGTTTCAAGTTCGGCGTTGAGGAGTAGCGGGCCGCAGGGGTACCGCCGTGAATGGACGTTGACACACCGCCCTTACGGAGATCACCCGTGCGTCCCGGGCACCCGCCTCTCCGCCGCGGGCCGGCTGCGGCCACCTGCCACCTGCGCCGTCCGGGTGCCGCTCGTGACCCTGGCCGTCGCGGGCGGGGCCGCGCCACCGGCTGCCGTGGGACAAGCTCACCCGCGACCGTGCGATCCGCCTCACCGGCGGCGGGCCCGGCTACAGGCAACTGTGGGACGTTGCGGCGTCCCACGTCGTCCAGCGCCTGTTCTTGGGCGGGGTGGCGGTCACGGACAAGGGCTTGGCTTACCTGCGGGAGGTCCGCAGCCTCGAGCGGCTGTGCGTCCAGTCTTCGACGGTCACAGCCGAGTGGGTGAAGATGCTCGTCGGCCGTACGGCGTCGTCCGTGATACCTGTTGCGCGAAGAACCGGTCCGTGACACCGTCGCTCTCGTACGCTCCCCGATCCGATCGGCTCTCCGCGTCGAGGTGCCGGGTGTGACGATTATCGACCGTCCGCGTTCGTGCGCCTGACGCCGACGATCGACCGGCCCATCCGGTGCCGGGTGGCCTAGCCGTCGCTCCGGCCCCCGCGGCGGAACTCCACGGCCCGGCGGGCCGGCGCCTGCTGCCGGAGGGTTTCGAGCACGAGCAACCCGGGGAAGAAGTTGGCGGCGGACACGGGCGCGGTGTGGACGGCCTTCCGCACGCCCCGGAGGAACAGGTAGAACTGCCCCTCTTGGATGTCGGTGCCGGCGATCTCGTCGTAGGGGACAAGTCGCGTCACCGCCCGGCCGAACAGCCCGCCGGACGCGGTCCACTCGAGCCCGTCCGGGCGGAGCCGCAGGCCGTCCGCCCACGCCACCGACTCCCCGCCCTCCAGCCGCTGGAGCAGGCGCGCCCCGACCACCCGGCTGACGTGCTCGCGCAGGCTCTCCAGCTCGGCGTCCGCGTTCGTGACCGACGCGGAGAACGTCACCGGTCGCCCGCCCGCCCCGCGTCGCGGGGAGAACCGCATCCACACGGTCGTGCCCGCATAGCCGCCGTTGATGTACGTCCGGGTGGCGGCGTAGGTGAACGCGCCGACGTCCTCGAACCTCAGCTCGCGGGACCGCCAGCAGGACCGGCGGTACACCCCGCCGGTGTGGCACCGGAACACGTTCCCGGCGGTCAGGAGCATGACCAGGAACACCGGCGACCCGACGGCGCACACCCCGAGCGTCCCGAACACGGCCCCGCGGACGCCGCCGGCCCACCCGCCCACCGCGGTGCCCGCCCCGACGAACAGCAGGGTGAGGAGCAGGAGCGCGAGCGGGTTCTCCGACCGCCCGCGCTCGAACAGCACCCGCCCGAGCCCGCCGACCGAGTCGTCGCGGCCCGCGCCGTTGGCCTTGACCACCCCTTCGAGGAGGGCGAGCAGGACGCGCGCGTTCGCCGACCCGACCGGGACGCGGGCGAACGGCCGCTCCTCGCCCCGGCCCCAGACGCATACCCTCCCGTCCAGCACGTCCGCCGCCGCCACGTCCTCGGTCGCCAGCCCCTTTTCGCGGCCCCCGGACCGGACCACCAGCCCGTCCCGCGTCAACTCCCAGCCGTCGCCCTCGAGCGCACCGCCGGCGGCGACGACGGCCGACGCCTGATCGGTGAGCCGGAGCAGCACGCGGTCGAGGAACTCGCCGAGCGGGTCCGGCCGGTCGAGTGGGTAGTCGTAGCGGAACGGCACCCGGCCGTCCGGGAGGGCGATGGCCCCGCCCCGGACGACCGCCTTCGGCACCCCGTTGCCGTAGCGGACGGTCGATTCCGTCGCGAGGTCTGAGACGTCGGCGTCGGCGAAGGCGCGTGCGCCGCGGCGGTCTTCGAGAACGAAACCCTCGTCGGTGGGCGTGATCCACCGCCGCCCGCGGGCGACGAGCCACCCGCGAAGTAGGAACAGGGCAATTACGCCCCCCGTCACCTCGGCGAACGCGGGCGGCATCTTGCCGTTCGCGGTGCCGTACGCGAGCAACGCCGCGCACGCGGCCGCGCCCACGCCGAGCAGGATCAGGGGCCATTCCGTGTACCGGCTTCCGACGGACAACCGCGCGAACAAGGTATCACCCTCTTCGACCGGGCGACTCGGCATGGAGTGTAGTGCGCAGATTGCGACCGAGCGAGGCGCGGAAGGGTTCGCGCAAGTAGACACGCCGCACCGCACTCGGTTCCACCGGATCGGCTGGCCGGTCAGCCGGAAAACGACGACCGACGCGGTCAGGAGGGCGACGGGTCCGAGAGGTGGCACCGCGATCACCCGACGAGACCGGCCGCCACGGACTAAGCCCACGGCCGGCCCAAAACACGCGAGTTCCCCTTGACCGCCGACTCGCGAGGCGGTAATTGCCGCGCTCTCACCCGCGCCGCGTCTCGGCCTCGCCGTTCGTGCGAACCGCCGCCGACTCGCCCGACCGTACAGCGGAGAGTGTCGTGACCCACCGACCCGTGGCCCTCCTGTGCGGCGGGGCCGTTCTGCTGGCCGGCCTCGCGGCCCTGCCCGCGTGCTCGACGAGTCGCCCGGGCGAGGGCGGCCAACTCGCGGCCCTCCAGCGGGCGGTCCTCCAGGACGACTACAAGCCGTTCCACGCCGTGGACCCGAAGAACCCCCGGGTGTACTTCGACGTCGCCATCGGCGGCAAGCCGGCCGGGCGGGTCGAGATGGAACTGTTCGCCGACACCTGCCCCAAGACGGCCGAGAACTTCCTTCGGCTGTGCGTCGGCACCAAGAACAAGACCGGGGCGCCGATCGGCTACAAGGGGTCGTCGTTCCACCGGGTGATCCCCGGGTTCATGTGCCAGGGCGGCGACTTCACCTCCGGGGACGGCCGGGGCGGGGAGTCGATCTACGGCGGCCGGTTCGAGGACGAGACGTTCGCCGGCAAGGCGGGCAAGCACTTCGGCCGGGGAACCCTGTCGATGGCCAACGCCGGGCCGAACACCAACGGCTCCCAGTTCTTCCTGTGCACCGCCCCGACCCCGCACCTCGACGGCAAGCACGTCGTGTTCGGGCAGGTGGTGGCGGGGTACGACGTGGTCAAGAAGATCGAGGCGGTCGGCTCGCGGAGCGGGGAGACCTCGGCCAAGGTGGTCATCAGCGACTGCGGCCGGGTCGAGTAGGCCCGCGTCGGGCCGCACACAGCGGAGCCGCCGTGGAGTCGCCCCGTGCTCGGCGACCGTGAACGGTTCTTCCCTGCGTGCTGCTCCGATGGCCGCGTCCGCGTCGAATCGGAATGCTGTCGGACAAGCCGCACTCGCCGTGCCTCGCGCCCGCCGATAGAGGAGCGGGGCACTCAACAGGGCCGACTTCGACGCGGGAGCACGCGCCTCACCCCTCGCCCGCCCTATCCGGCATGAAGAACGGCTTGCCGGTCCGCTGCAAGACGTCGTACCGCACCCCGGCGAGCGGGAAGTCCTTCGCGGCGAGCCGCTTCACCCTGGTCTTCCCGTTGGCCGTCTCCTCGACCACGTCGCCGACCTTCGGGTCGAGCACCGGCAGGCTGTCGGCGGCCACCACATACCGCTCGGGCCGCGCCCCCTTGCCGAGCATCTCGAGGAACGCGTCGACGCTCTCCGGCTGGAGGCAGAAGTTCCCCGCGAGCAGCTTCATGCGGTAGGTCTTCACCATCCACAGCGCGGCGACCGGGTCGGTGTAGTAGAACGCCCGCTTGCTCACGCCCCACCCCCGGCGGACAGGGCGTCGCCGACCGCGTCCATCAGGTCGTCCAGCCCGACGGCCGCGTCCGGCCCGCCGATGGCCAGCCACACCTCGTTCCGCCGCACCTCGACCTCCAGCGCCGCGCCCCCGCCCGTGATCGTCTGCGGCCCCGGCGGCTGGTCGGTGAGGACGCCCATCAGCGCGTCGGCCGGAACGGTCACCCGCCCCAGTTCGGAACTCAGTTTCCGGTCCCGGATTGTCAGCCGCAGCCCGGCGTCGGCCGCGCCGACGTCCACCAGCCGCTCGAGGCCGGTGGACTGCGAAACCCCGTCGATGGTCATGTCCGCTCCTTCGGGAAAGCGGACAACGTAGCGTCGCCCGGTCGGCGCGTACACCCCACCTCCCGCCGGCCGCCGCGCTTCGCGGCGTTCGAGGTGACGACGTGAGCGGCGGCACGCGGCGTGCTTGTGTTCGGGGGCGTGCGGCCGCCCGCCGCCCGGACACGAGGTTCCCATGAACGCCACCCCGACCGCTCCCCGCCGCAAGAGCCCCCGCAAGACCCGCCGGGCGCCCGCCCGCCCCGTGGCCGAAGTGCTGCTGGAGCTCGCGTACCACCTGCACACGAGCCGCGTCATCGCCCGACCGACCCCGACGCCCGCCCGCTGATACTCGCCCGACCGAACACTCCGTGCTCCGGCATCCGCGCGCACAACGGGCGGACGCCGGAGTCGCGTTTTTCTACCGCACTCCGAATCCCGAACGACCGAGGGCGGCTTCCCCGCCCGCACATCGAACCGCGCACAGCGGGCCGCTTCGCCAAAAAAGGACGCACCCGGCGACGCACTCCGAACGGCGAGCGGACCCAGCCGTAAACCATACCGACCCGAAGCGGGGAGGTAAAAAGCGGTCGATAGCGTCTCGGCGGTTGCAGACTTTACTCCCGGACCCGCAAAAGGCGCGGCGAGCCCCGCCCGCGTCCGAGGTTCCGATCCGGCATTTCGGGCCGGCTCTTTGGTATCATTGCAGCGTCACTCGGCCACAGGCGTCGGAGCGTCGTGACAACACAGCGGAGCGGGCCCGATCCTCGACGCGCACCACTTCAACAGGCCGAGCGTGGAAATCAGCCGGGCGAGACGGACGTGACCGAGTTCGTTACGGTCAAGCTCGCGCTCCCGGCGGCCGCCGCACTGGACGCGATCTGGCGCGCGTACAACGTGTGAGGGCATCCTCTGCATTCAACTTCGTCTTGCACCGTAGTTCATCCACCCGGCGCCCGCTTTACGGGTGAACGCCGGCGGCGTCGTGCGACCCAACGCCAACTCCGTGTCGTTCGGCTGCGCCCGTCTCCGATTCGGCGCCCGAATCGAACCACCGGAACACGGCCGGGATCACGAACAGGGTGAGCAGCGTCGAGGTGATCAGCCCGCCGATGACCACCGTCGCCAGCGGCCGCTGCACCTCCGCCCCGGACCCGCTCGACACCGCCATCGGGATGAACCCCAGTGTCGCCACCAGTGCCGTCATCAGCACCGGGCGGACGCGGATCATCGCGCCTTCGTATGCCGCCGACCGTGCGTCCAGCCCGGACTTGCGCAGCTCGACAATGTAAGTGACCAACACCACCCCGTTGAGCACCGCGACCCCGAACAGGGCGATGAACCCGACCCCGGCGGAGATCGAGAACGGCATCCCGCGCAAGGCCAGCGCGAACACCCCGCCCGATGCCGCCAGCGGCACGTTCAGATAGATGAGCATCGCCAGTTTGGACGAGCCGAACGTCGAGTGCAGCAGGACGAAGATCATCACCAGCGCCACCGGCACCGCGACCAACAGCCGCCGGGACGCCTCTTGCAGGTTCTTGAACGTCCCGCCCCACGCGAGCGAGTAACCGGTCGGCAGTTTAACGTCGCGGTCCACGGCCGCCTGCGCCTCGGCCACAAAGCCCGCGAGGTCGCGGCCGCGGACGTTGCACTGGACGATGATCCGCCGCCGGATGGCGTCGCGACTGATCTGCGCCGGCCCGTCCTCCATCTTGAGCGTCGCGAGTTGCTCCAGCGGCACCGGGCGGCCGCTCTTGTCGGCCACGCGGATCTGCCGGACGCGGTCGAGGTCGGCCCGCCAGTCCGGGCCGAGCCGCACCTGGATCGGGAACCGCCGCTGGCCCTCGTACACCTGCCCGACCTCCTTGCCGCCGATGACCGCGACCGCGTCGAGCACGTCGCGTGCGTTCACCCCGTGCCGGGCCACCGCCTGCCGGTCCACGATCACGCGGAGGTACGGCAGGCCGCCGGTCTGCTCGACCTGCACGTCGGCCGCCCCGGGCACCTTCGCCACCGCCTTCGCGATCAGGTCCGCGGTCTCGCGCAGCTTGGCGAGGTCGTCGCCGTACAGGCTGATGCCGACGTCCGACTTGACCCCGGCGACCAGTTCCGCCACCCGCAGTTCGATCGGCTGCGAGAAGCTGTAGGCGTTGGCCGGGACGTCCTTCTCCAGCGCCTCTTCCATCGCCTTGACCAACTCCTCCTTCGAGCCGAACCGCCAGGTGTCAGACGACTTGAGGGTGATAATGACGTCGGTCAGGTTGACGGTCATCGGGTCGTTGGCGATCTCCGGTCGGCCGGTCTTGCACACCACCGACTCGACCTCGGGGAACTTCATGAGGCACTGCTCGATCCGCGTCGTCATCTGCACAGAGGTTTCGAGCGACACGCTCGGCAGCCGGGTCGCCTGCACCGCGACCGCGCCCTCGTCCAGCTTGGGGATGAACACCGCGCCGAGTTGCGTCGCCAGCACGGCGCTGCCCGCGAACAGCCCGCACGCGACCCCGAACGTGAGCCGCGGCCAGCCGACCGCGAACGCCAGCAGGGGTCGGTAAATCCGCTTCGCCAGCCGCACCAGCACCGGTTCGTGCTCGCTCACGCTGCGGAGGAAGATCGACGCCAGCACCGGCATGAGCGTGAGGGCCAAGAGCAGCGAGGTGAGCAGCGCGAAGATGACCGTCAGGGCCATCGGCTTGAACATCTTCCCTTCCAGCCCGCGGAGGGACAGGATCGGCAGGTACACGAGCAGAATGATGCCGACCCCGAACACGACCGGGCGGGCGACTTCGCAGCACGCGTCACGAACGACCTCCGCCGACGCCACCGACTCGCCCCGCTCGTGCCGCCGCTCGGCCACCCGGCGCACCACGTTCTCGATCAGCACCACCGACCCGTCCACGATCAGCCCGAAGTCGATCGCCCCGAGCGACATCAGGTTCCCGGACAGCCCGGCGTACAGCATGCCGACGAACGCCCCGAGCATCGACAGCGGCACCGCCAGGGCGACGATCAGCCCCGCCCGGAAGCTCCCGAGCAGCACCAGCAGCACCAGAATGACCAGCACCCCGCCCTCGATCAGGTTCTTGGTGAGCGTGTGGACGGTCCGCTCGACCAACTCCGTGCGGTCGTAGAACGCGACCACCTCGACCCCCGGCGGAAGCGTCTTCTCGATCTCCTTCATCTTCTCCTTCACGCGCCCGACGACGGCGCGCGAGTTCTCGCCGGACAGCAGCATCACCACCCCGACGACGCCCTCGCCGCGGCCGTCGCGGGTGACCGCACCCTGGCGAATAACCGGCGCGAACGTCACCTGCGCCACTTGCCCGAGATAAACCGGGGTGCCGTCGGTTCGGGTGTCGAGCACGATCCGCTCCACGTCCTCCTTCGACCCGACCATACCCTCGCCGCGGACGATCCGCTGCTCGTTCGAGTGCAGGATGAGATACCCGCCGCCCTCGTTCGCGTTGTTCTCGCGCAGCGCCTCGAACACGCGGGCGAGCGGGACGCCGAAGTCGTGCAACTGCCGCGGATCGACGCGCACTTCGTACGCGCGCAACTCGCCGCCGTTGGTGTTCACCTCGATGACGCCCGGGACGCTGCGCAACTGGTAGGCGATCTGCCACTCCAGCACTTCGCGCAACTCCATCAGCGAGTGCTGGTGCCCGGGTTTGGAGCGGACCTCGAACTGGTAGATTTCGCCCAGGCCGGTGGCGATCGGACCGAGTTTCGGGCTGGGCACCCCGGCCGGGATGTTCTCGCGGGCCGCCAGCAACCGCTCGCCGACCATCTGCCGCGCCCAGTAGATGTCGGTGCCCTCCTCGAACACGACCGTCACCACCGAGAGCCCGAATTGTGACACCGAGCGGACTTCTTCCACTCGCGGCATCCCGCTCATGGCCGATTCGACCGGCAGAGTCACGGCCTGCTCGATTTCCTCCGGGCCGAGGGCCGGCGCGGTGGTCATCACCTGCACCTGGACGTTGGTGACGTCCGGCACGGCATCGACCGGCAACCGGGTCATGGCGAAGAACCCGGCGGCGGCCAGCAGCAGCGAGCCGAGGATGACGAGGAAGCGATTGTTGAGCGCGAAGTCGATAACAGCGGTCACGGGTGCGGCTCCGGGTGGGGTGGGGGGTTACTCGCCGGCGAGTTGGTCGCGCAGCAGTTCGGACTTGAGCACGAACCCGCCCTCGACCGCGACCGCGTCGCCCGGCGCGAGACCGGCCTTCACCTCCACCCGGTCGCCGCCCTCACGGCCGAGCGTGACGTCCTTGCGGCAGAACTCGTCCCCGCCGGTGTGGACGAACACGAACGTCTTCCCCTCGTGTCGCTGCACCGCCGACGCCGGCACCTGAAGGACGGCGTCCGACCCGCCGCGGGGCAGGCCGACCTCCACGTACATACCCGGCTTCAGCTCGCGCCGCGGGTTTGGGGCGGACGCCGTCACCGTCAGCGCCCGCGACGCCCGGTCTACAATGTCGCCGGCATACACCAGTTGCGCGCTCTGCTCGGCCACGCCCGCGGCCGGCGCGCGGAACACGACCCCGCGGCCGCCGAGCGCCCGGAGCAGCGGCAGGTCGGCCTCGAACGCGTCGGCCTGCACCCACACCGCCGACAGGTCGGCGAGGCGGAACATTTCGACGGTCGGGCCGACCCGCTCCGATCGCACCCCGCGGCGCTCGACCACGGTGCCGGCGAACGGCGCGCGAATTTCGTACCGCGCCGCGGCCGCCCCCTCGGCGGCCGGGTCGAGGGTTTCGAGGGCCGCCGCGGCGAAGCCCAGCGTGAGCAGGTGGGTGCGGCCGGCGGCGAGCGCCGCGTCGGCCTCCTTCACCTTCAACTCGGCCTGCCGCGCCTGTTGGGCCGACTGCACGCGGTACTCTTCCAGCAGCCCCCGCAGCGACGCCTCGGCCGCGTCGGCCTCCGCTTCGGCCTTCCGCAGGGTCGATTCGGCCACAACTCCGGCGCTGGCCTTCATGCTGGCGACCTGCGCGCGGAGTTGGTTCCGGTGGGTGTAGGCGGTCAACAGAGTCTGCCGCCGCTCGCCCACCGGCCGGTCCTTGAAGGCCGCTTCGATCTCGGAGACCGACTTGTCGGCCGCGACCGCTTTGACGAGGTCGGCGGTGTTGGCCGCCGACGTCGCCGACCACCCGGCCCGCTCACGCTCGGCCGCCGCCGCCAGTCGCGCGCGGACGAACTCCAGCTTGGCCGCCCCGACCTCGCGGCTGTCGATCACGGCCAGCACGTCCCCGGCCTTCACATCCTGACCCAGTTGGGCGCGGACCTCGACCACGACGCCCTCGACCGGCGGCGAGACGCGGGCCACGCGGCTGTCGTCGAGCACTACCCGGCCGGTCCGCCAGGCGAAATCGGCGAGCGGGGCCGGCGCGGCCGGTTCGGTGCGGATGCCGCTCGACTCCCACTTCTCGCGCGCGAACGAGACGGTCTTCGGCTCCTCCTTCGGCGGCGCGGCCTCGGCCGGCTCCGTCTTCCGTGCGGTTGGGGCCAGCAGGGTCGCGCCCACGGCCCCGGCGGCGACACCGGCGGCAACAAGTAGCAGTGTGACGACGGCCCGGCCCCACCGGTTCGGGCGGGCGGTGCGGTCCGGCGCGGGCGCGCCCGGTAAGGTTGTGACGGACATGGTCTGTTCCTCGTGCGGATTAAGGTGCGACGACCCGTCGCGGCCGGAGCCGAGCGGGCGATAGCGGGGCGTGGGTGATGGGGCGCGGGCGGCCGCGCGGAAAGTGGTCAGCGGACGTGACTACAAACGAAGGACGCTCGACCGCACCGGAGTGGCCGGCGGCAAGACCGGAGGCGTATCAGCCAGGTCGCAGGACACGGCGGCGACCGAGCCTGATCCGAAGGGGATCGCCGCGTAATCGAGATGAGCGGTCGGAAGGTCGGCAGCGGCACTCACGTCGTGCGCGGGTCGCGCGACGTCCGTCAGGGCGGGACGCGCTCCGTCGGGTGGGGCCGCGGGGTCGGACGCACCCGCCTCGAACTCGATGCCGCAGAGGACGAAGTGATGGTGGGCGAACGGAAACCCTTCGGCGGCCGGACCGCCGACGGAGATCAGTCCTAACCCGTGTGCGTGCCCTTCCCCGGCCGCGTGGCAGTGGGCCACGTCGGTGCCGGTGGCGACCACCGCCATCCAGCAGGCGAGTAAGGTTCGGGCCGGGAAGGTCATCGTGTTACGACCGAGAGGCGAGCGGCCATAAACAGTATACCACGGCCCCCGAGAATACGCCACACTCTTCCGACGGCGCTGGTGACCCGGTGTTGAGTCGCGTGAAAAAGCGGCGGGCGCCCAGTTGGCGAGCCCCGCACGTCAGATTCCGTCGCCGTCGGCCAAACCGAGCGTGAGCACCTCGCGTGCGGCGACCGGTTCGCGGCGGGCCACCTCGGCCAGGGTCGCGCCGTCGAGGTAGGCAGCGGTCGCGTTCCGCACGTCGAGCATGACGCGACGGAACCGGCACGTCGCGGACTGGCTACACGCCTCCGGTTGCGACTGCGACACGCACCCGACCGGCGCCAGCACCCCGTCGAAGTACCGCACCACCTGACCGAGCGTGATCCGCTCCGGCGAGACGGCCAGGGCATACCCGCCGAGCCGACCGGTCGAACTCTCGACCCATTTCTGCGCCTTCAGGTCGAGCATGATGTGCTCAAGAAACTTCTTCGGCACGTCGTTCAGCCGGGCCAACTCGCTCATCGACACCGGACCCTGTCTCCAGCGATCGACCAGGGTCATCAGCACGCGAAGTGCGTAATCCGCCTTGCGCGACAACCGCATGTGCTTGCCCCCACAGACCCCGTCCGGTCGCGACGGTGGAATCTCGACCGCGCGAGTCGATATTAATAGCCCTCCAAAGCAGGCGTCAAAGCGACAGGGCTTACTCCGTCAGGTTGTGCGCTCGGCATGAAACGACGAAACCCCGCCCGAGCGGGCAGGGTTCGAACACTCGCGCTCGATTCAGCGGAGTTCGCTCGCGAGCACAGTTCAGCACATGCAGCAGCAAACCGGGGTGCCGCCCATCATCACGCAGCAGCAGCACCCGGCCTTCATGCAGCCCATGATGCAGTCGCAGCACGCCTGGATCATGTCGCAGCAGGCCTTGTCGCCGCTGGTGCAGGTCAGGCAGCAGCCGTTCGCCGTCATCTCGCACTTGCACATCGCCATCATCATGTTGCAGTTGCACACCACCATGCCGTTCATAGTGCAGCACATGCTGCACATGCCGCCGGTCATCATGGTGCAGAGGTTCTGCATCATGGTGCAGGACGCCGGGTCGTCGCACGAGCAGGTGACCTTCATCCCGCCGGCGCACTTCTCGACCTTCATGGCGCACTTCGGCACCATCACCATGTTCGGCATCATGCCCGACGGCATGGGCATGCCGGTGGTGCCGGCGGTCGGGGTCGCGGCCATCGGGTTCATCATCGCGGTCATCATGGGGTCACTCCGGTCGGGGGTTAGTGATCTGCGGGGATGATAACCCGTTCCGAAGTGTCTGCAATTGCGACAAGTTTGGTCGTCGTTCGGTTTTCCTCCCCAGTTATCGCGCGAACCGTGGCCTCAAGCGCCTCCTCGGCTTCATCAGATTGTGTTCGCAACTGCTGATGTTGGTTGAGTTTACTCCGATCATGTCCCATTCCCTAAGTTGCATCTCTTGCGTCCCCAAAACTCTCCGGGGTAACGACCTTTTTCTCGGATTTCGTTCTCCAAACGCGTTGCTGAAGGAGGGGAGTATCGGCGACGCTGTGGGTTTCACCTCATGTGTCGAAATCGCGTTCAAGAAGTGCGACCGAGTCGGATCACAGCTCAAAAATATTAGTTGCTTAATAACCATTAGGCGACTGATGTTTATTGCACCGCGAACAACTGTAATTGATCAATTTCCACGACGTTTTTTTGCGAAGCGAGTTGATTTCCCGACCGGCGCGGTTACAATTCGGGTAGAAAGACGACTAAGATCACTAGATTACTGTGGTATTTAATCGGCAGGGAGAACTGAGTCATGTTCGAGCACCGCTTTCGGGAACTGGTTGCCATTGCAACGCCTGTCGTGCCCGTGGCGGCTTTCTGCGCGTTCGCACCCTGTCCGATGTTCCACACACTCGCTGCAGCTCACCAGGCCCAGATTCAGGAGATCTACCGGATCGCGGCCGAACGCACCCGCGAGCAACTCCGTCCCAAGCCGTCGCGCATTCCGCAGTTCTCGTTGAACTGAAACTCTTTTCGTCAGCGTGTTGGCCCCGCACCACTTCGGAAGTGGTGCGGGGCCGACGCGTTTGTGGCCCTTTTCTCACGACGCGCGGAACGGCGGCCGCTCCGGTTTGCCCTCTTCGCAGAGAAACCCGTAGGCGACGAACACCAACGCGACGTGGTGGTGCCAGCCGTGCCAGGTGCGCCCCTCGAAGTGATCCAAACCCAAGCCGCCGCGCAGCCACTCGAACCGCTTGAGAGCCTCAGTCACGTCGGCCGCCCGGCCCGCTGGCGCGTTCAGGCCGCGAGCGATCAGCCCCTCACAGAAGGCCCCGTCTTCGGTATACCCGTCCTCGGCCACGATCCCTGAAACCGAATCCTCCCCGGCTCGAAGTTCGTCGAGAAGCCGCAACGCGAGTGCCGCTTTCGTTGCCTCCTCGCGCTCCGAGACCGGGAGAAGTTTGCCCAGCGCGTCGGCGTGGTCGCGGAGCCACGCCGACGGCAGATACAGCCGCCCCGCGAGCGGGAAGTAGCCGGCCGGACCGATCTGGGACACGAACACCCCGACCTGACAGTTCATCTTCTTCCCGGCCCCGCGCGAGTACTGGCGGTGGACGCCGACCGAGTGCTGCCCCTTCTTCGCGAACGTTCCGTCGTGGACGACCCAGACGGCGCCCTCGTCTGCTCGCAGCGCCGCCGTATGCCGACGGGCGGCCGTGAGCAGTCGGGTCGCGTCCCACGGGCTGTGGCTGACGAAGTGCTGGAGCGCTTGCGGCAGGTTCGACTCGACCATCATCACCCGTGCGGCGGTCGCGGCGATCGCTTCGACGTTCTTGCGCTCGGAAGGCTCAAGAAGCCCGCGAAGGTAGGCGCGGAATCGCAGGAACTGGTCGGCCCGCTGAAACACCGAGCGGAAGTGGGTCAAATACCGCTCCAGCCGCTCGGCCTGTGCCGCGTCGAGCGGTCGGGGCACGGCAGGTTCCGATTCCGTGTGCGACATCTCCGCCTCCGCGGTTGGCTGGACGCTTCGGGAGAGGTGTCCGGCTGATAGTTCCCTTCGCGGATGATGTTAATAATCATTTCGTCTCGTGTCGAATTGAATAGCGCCTTTGGGTGCTAACTCAGCCCCTACTTAGTCAGGTTCTGGTCGCGGAGGACAGAACCTGCGTCCGAAATCGATTTTCGCGTAAACAATTTCGAGTTATCGACTTGTATCGCTGACATGCCTTAGGATTTCGCTTGACATGACGAAGTAGGCATGTGGGTGCTGTCGAGAAAGGGCATTCGCGGTTGAAATACATTAGCGCAGTCATCAACTTAGTGCGATAGAGAGGCAAGAACTTCTCTCCGAACTCCACTCCTCGGAGGCTTCGATGAATCCCACCCGCCGTCACGGCTTCACGCTGATCGAGTTGCTCGTGGTCATTGCGATCATTGCCATTCTGATCGGGCTTTTGCTGCCGGCCGTGCAGAAGGTGCGGGACGCGGCCGCTCGCATCCAGTGCGCCAACAACCTCAAGCAGGTCGGGCTCGCGGTCCACAACCACCACGACCAGAACCAGTCCCTCGTGCCGGCGTGGGTGGGCGACAACTCGCTCGACCCGGACGGGTGGGCGACGTGGGCGGTGTTCCTGCTCCCGTTCCTCGAGCAGGACAACGTCTACCGGCTGTGGGACCTGCGATACCCGGCGTCCAAGCAACAGCCGGCGGCCTACCAGCAGCAACTGAAAATGCTCCGCTGCCCGTCGCGGCCGGAGTTCGTGCTGAGTCAGGGGGATTTCACCGCCGCGGGCGGCGGGCTGACCGACTACGCGGCGTGCTTCGGCACCGCGGCCAACTTCGACAAGTCCAACGGCGCGATCATCCCGGTCAACCCGCCGCAGAGCAAGGACTCGGCCGGCCAGATCATCTACACCAGCTACCGCGGCCAACTGAATCTGCTGAGCATCACCGACGGCACATCGAACACGCTGGCGTTCGGTGAGAAGCACGTCCGCCCGAACTCGCTCCGCGGCAAGAACGAGGACCGGAGCGTGTTCGGCGGGCAGAACAATTCGGTCCGCCGCATGGCCGGGGTCGCGCCGAACGGCGACGCCCGCCCGCTGATGCCGCCCAACGCCCAAACCACCGCGCTGGCCAACACCTGCTTCGGCGGCCCGCACAGCGGGGTGTGCCAGTTCGTGTTCGCCGACGGGAGCGTCCGGGCGCTGCCGCTGTCCACCCCGGTCACCACCCTGTCGCTGCTCATCCAGCGGGACGACGGCCAGGTAATCCCGAACTACTAACCGCGGCCGCACGGAGGGTTTTCGTATGACGACGACACGACTGCTGGCCGCGGCCGCACTGCTCGCCCTCGCCGGGTGTGCCGACGGTACCCCGAAGGTGTACCCGGTCACCGGCAAGGTGACGCTTTCCGGCGGCGATCTCTCCAAGCTCGCCGGGCACCACGTCGAGGCGGCGCTGGAGGGCGACCCGAACGTCCGGGCCGCCGGGATCATCGCGGCCGACGGCTCGTTCGCCCTGGAGACGCTGTACAACGGCAAGATTCTGAAGGGCGCGCCGGAGGGCAAGTACAAGGTGCGCATCCTGCCGGCCGACGAGGACGACGACGGCAAGAAGCTGAAGAAGCCGCCGGTCGCCAAGAAGCACCTGACGTTCGACGCGTCCGGGCTGTCGCTCCAGGTGCCGCCGCCCGGCGAAGTGACGCTTGAGTTGTCGCCCCGCTGACGCCAGAATCATCGTCACCCATTCAACGTGTAAGGATACGGTCCATGCGACTTCGCTACCCGGTTCTGGTCCCGCTGGTATTCGCGCTGCTCGCGAGTGCCGCGGCCGGCCAGTCGCCGCCGCCGGTGCCGCCCGACGCGGCGAAGGTGGAGTACTTCGAGAAGAAGGTGCGGCCGATCCTCGCGGACCACTGCTACCAGTGCCACTCGGCCGACACCAAGCCGGCCGGGGGGCTGCGGGTAGACGACCGCAACGGCCTCCTCACGGGCGGCAACAAGGGCGCGGCGGTTGTCCCCGGCGCGCCCGAGAAGAGCCTGCTCATCACCCGCGTGGTTCAGAAGAACGACAAGGGGCGGATGCCGCTCGAAGGGAAGCACTTATCCGACGAGCAAGTGGAAGTGCTGACGAAATGGATCAAGGACGGGGCCGCGTGGCCGGCAGTGCGGGTGCCGGCGTCGCTGGGCAAGCCGAAGCCGGAGTACGAGAAGCTCAAGAAGACCCACTGGGCGTTTCAACCGCTCGCCGCGCCCGCCGTTCCGGCCGTCAACGACGCCGGGTGGGCGAAGGACGACACCGACCGCTTCCTACTGGCCGCGCTTGAGGCGAAGGGGCTGAAGCCGGTGGGCGACGCGGACAAGGCGACGCTGCTGCGGCGCGTCACGTTCGACCTGACCGGCCTCCCGCCGACGCCCGCGGAGATCGACGCGTTCCTCAACGACAAATCGCCGAAGGCATTCGAGGCGGTGGTGGATCGGTTGCTGGCGTCGCCCGCGTTCGGCGAGCGGTGGGGCCGGCACTGGCTGGACGTGGCCCGGTACGGCGAATCGACCGGCCCGAGCCGCAACATCCCGTACCCGCACGCGTGGCGGTATCGCGACTACGTGATCGACGCCGTCAACGCCGACGTCCCGTTCGACCGGTTCGTGCAGGAGCAAATCGCCGGCGACCTGCTGCCCGCGAAGGACGACACCGAGCGCAATCGCCTCCTCACCGCGACCGGGTTCTTGGCGCTGGGCGTGAAGGACGTGAACCAGCGGTTCAAGGTGCGGTTCGTGATGGACAACGTGGACGAGCAGATCGACGCGGTGACGCGGTCGGTGCTCGGGCTGACGGTGTCGTGCGCCCGGTGCCACGACCACAAGTTCGACCCGGTTCCGACAACCGACTACTACGCCCTGGCCGGCATCTTCACCAGCACCGACAACGCCAGCGGGCTGCGGAACCAGATGGGCGGCGCCGGGCTGGCGTACTACGTCCCGTCGAACCTCGTGGCACTGAAGGGCGAGTTACCGACGGCCGACCCGGAGAAACTGGCGAAGCTGACCGCCGAGGTGGCCGAGGCGAAGGCCAAGTGGGACGCCATCCGCGGCACCCCGGCGGGCGTGAAGACCGACCCGGCCACCGGGCAGCCGACTCAGCGGCCGTTCCGCTTGAAGTACGAGGCCCTTCAGGGCGAGTTGAACGCCCTCACCGACCCGGCCCAGCGCGGGCTGGCCGTCCACGGGGCGCGCGAGGCGGCGACGGTCGCCGACACCGAGGTCCGCATCCGCGGCGAGGCCGAGAAGCTCGGCCCGGTCGTACCGCGCGGCTTCCTCACGGCGTTCGACGTGCCGGGCGCAGCGTCCGTGAACCCCAAACAAAGCGGCCGTCTGGAACTCGCGCAGTGGCTCACCAGCCCGAAGAACCCGCTGACGGCCCGCGTCGCGGTGAATCGCGCCTGGCAGCACCTGTTCGGTACGGGCATCGTCAACACCGTGGACAACTTCGGCATCACCGGCGGCGCGCCGTCGCACCCGGAGTTGCTCGACCACCTCGCCGCCCGTTTCATCGCCGACGGGTGGAGTACGAAGAAACTGGTGCGGCAACTGGTGCTCACCCGGGCGTACCAACTCGGCTCCGAATCGACCGCCGCCCACCGCACGGCCGACCCGGGCAACCGGCTGGTGTGGCGGCACGCCCCGCGGCGGCTGTCGGCCGAGGAGGTGCGCGACGCGGTGCTCGCCGCGGCCGGCACACTCGACCCGAAGCGCCCGGAGGCGTCGCCCGCCAAGGAACTGCGCATGGTCGAGATGCGCGACAACGGCCCCGAATCGAAGACCATCCACGAGAAGGCCGACGCGGCGACCGTCCGCAGTGTGTACCTGCCGCTGCTCCGCGGGGTGACGCCGCACGCGCTGGAGGCGTTCGACCCGGTCGATCAGACGCTGGTCAGCGGCACCCGCGACGCCACCACGGTGCCGGCACAGGCGCTGTTCCTGCTCAACTCGCCGTTCGTCCGCAAGCAGGCGCTTCAGTTCGCCGAGCGGCTCCTGAAGGACGGGGACGCCTCAGACGCCGACCGCGTCCGCGCCGCGTACCGTCTGGCGCTCGGACGTGCCCCGAGTGATCACGAGATCGACCGGGCGCGGGCTTTCGTCGGCGAGTACGAGTCGGCGTGGCGGGCGAACCCGCCGAAGGCCGCCCCGAAGCCGGCCCCGAAGAAGGGACCGGCGCCGAAGAAGGGACCGGACGAGGTGATCGACCCGGACCAGATCGACCAGACCGGCGAGGCGGTCGTCGAGGACGTGGTCCAAGCGAAAGACCCCCGAACGGCCGCCTGGATGGCCTTCGGCCAGGCCCTCATCGGCAGCGCCGAGTTCCGTTACGTGAAATAACTCACCGCACGCAGCTAGCCCCAAAACACCAGGAAAACCAATGTCCCTTCAATCCGCAATCTGCAATCCGCAATCCGCAATCCCGTTGTCGCGTCGCCACGCCCTCAAGTCGGCCGGTGCGGGCTTCGGCTTCTTGGCCCTCCAGGGCCTGCTGGCCGAGCAGGCCCGCGCCGCCGAGGCCAAGACCCCCAAGCCGCTGGCCGCCAAGAAGCCGCACTTCCCGGCGAAGGCGAAGCGGCTGATCTTCGTCCACATGAACGGGGCGATGAGCCACCACGACACGTTCGACTACAAGCCCCAACTGGTCAAGGACGACGGCAAGCCCGGCCCCGGCGGCGGCACCCTGACCGCGTCCAAGTTCAAGTGGCGGCAGTACGGCAACACCGGCTCGTGGTTCTCCGAACTGCTGCCGAACCTGGCGAAGCACGCGGACAAGCTGACCTGGCTCCGCGGGCTGCACACCGACACCCCGGCCCACCCGCAGGCGGTCGTCCAACTGCACACCGGCAGCGCCAACGCCGCCCTCACCCGACCGAGCATGGGCGCGTGGCTCCTGTACGGCCTCGGCACCGACAACCAAGACCTGCCCGGGTACGTGACCATCAACCCGCCGCCCAACTTCGGCGGCGCGGTCAACTACGGCAGCGCGTTCCTGCCGGCCCACTTCCAGGGTACCCGGATCACCGACCAGGGGTACCTGCCGAACCTGAAGGCGACCGCGGCCAACGACCTCCAGCGGAAGCAACTCGACCTGATCCAGGGGATGAACCGCGACCTGGCCGCCGCCCCCGGCGCGCCGGACGCGGTCGACGGGGTGATCGAGTCGTTCGAGCTGGCGTTCAAGATGCAGGGCAAGGTGCCCGAACTGCTCGACGTGTCGAAGGAGCCGAAGAGGGTGCTGGACGCGTACGGGGTGACGGACGGCCCGGCCGGCGGGTTCGCCCGGCAGTGCGTGATGGCCCGGCGGCTGAGCGAGGCGGGGGTGCGGTTCGTCGAGGTATGCCAGCCGGGGTGGGACCACCACAACAACCTGCACAAGGGCCTCCTCGACCGGTGCGGGTCGATCGACAAGCCGGTTTCGGCGCTGCTGACCGACCTCGAATCGCGCGGCCTGTTGGACGAGACGCTGGTGCTGTTCGGGAGCGAGTTCGGACGGCTGCCGACGGCCCAGGGGCCGGACGGCCGCGACCACAACATCACCGGCTACCCGATGTTCCTGACCGGGGCGGGGGTCAAGCCGGGGGTGACCCACGGGGCGACCGACGAGTACGGGATCCGGGCGGTCGAGGGGCGGATGCACACCAACGACCTGCACGCCACCCTGCTCGCGCTGATGGGGCTGGACCACGAGCGGCTGACCTACAACTACGCCGGCCGGGACTTCCGACTGACCGACGTCAAAGGCAGCGTGGCGAAAGAGATTTTTGCCTGAACGTCCCAGTGCCTGGAGACGGGCCGCCACTGCGTCCACGACCAACCCGGGAGTGGCGGACCGCTCCTTCAGCGTTTGCCTCCTCAGCCGGCCGGACAGCTCGAAGTCCGCGGCAACGCGGTCACACGACTCGCGACCGGCCCCAATGAACGTCTGCGGGCGCTGCCTGTCGCGAAATGCCCGACTTCCTATGGCACCTCGGTCGGCGGTGTTCTGATGGTTCGCGGCGCACTCCCGCCCGGCGACGATATGGCCCGAAGCACCGCGACGAGGTGGGCGCGGGCCGCGAGTACGCCCTTGTAGTCCGCCGCGTCCTCGGGCACGGTTTCCAACAGCCGCGCCAGCCCCCGAACCGCGGCCGGGACACCGAGGACCGCACGCAGGGGCACCTGCTCCACGCGGATCGCGAACAGCACCGCCCCGCTCGCCGGGAGTTTCAGCAGGAACTGGTGCTCCAGGCGAATCCAGAACTCGTCCGGGGTTACGGACGCGTCTAGCTGAGGCCGCGGGCGGGCGGGGTGCTGGTTCAGGTCCGAGACGCGGCTGTAGTTCGCGTTCTCCCGCGCCCAGCCCTCGCCCGGACGCATCCGCGCGAAGAACGTTTCGATCTGCCGGCTGAGGGCCGCGTTCAGCCCCGGCACCGGGCCATGGACGCCCGCCATCGTGCCGCCGAGCTTGTCTCGCAGTGCCCACGAACTCGGGAAGCAGACGACCCCGCCGGTCAGGCGGTGCGCCCCCTCCCCAGCCGGGGTCATCCAGACGAAATCACACTCCCACGCGCGGCCGAGGGCCAGCGTCTGGGCCCACGGGTCGAGTGTCGGGTCGATGCCCGCTCCGAGCGCCCGGGCCAGGGCGACCGTTTCGGCCAGTGCCGGTTCGGCCGGTGGTGTCAGCGCCGCGTAAGTTACGGGCGCCTCGGCGAGCCACCGCGCTCGCTCGGCGAGCACCGTCCCGGACCGGTCGCGGGGCGCGAGGAACTCCGCCGGGTCGCACCGCCGCAGGCCCATCCGCCAGGCGTGATCGGCGTCGGGGAATACGCGCTCCCAGTCAGGACCGGGTGTGGCTGACGGGCCGGACTCGTCTCCGGTGATCACTCGCTCGCCCTCCGAACGAACTTCGCGGGTGCGGGACCGGACGATCCGCTTACTCCTCGATCGGCATCTGGAACTCGTGAACCAGCGGGCGGCCGGTTCGATGCGGATCGGTTGCGGGTTGCCATCCTTGCCCACGTCCTCGAGGGGTACTCCTTGCAGAGGTCTCGGTGGCATGGGGAAGCGGTTGTGCCGTGTCCTTTGCTCCGAATGCCGGTCCCGTTTTGGTCCCTTGATGGTGACGTTATTCGGTGACAACGGCCAACAACCGATGACACCGAATGACAAGAGCCGGTTTCATAACCGTCTGAGTGCGACGAGCGCACAGGCGAGATCAACGAAGCCCGCATGGGTGAAGCTATACCACTCGTGACGGACCACCACCCGGCGGTAGCTGTGCAACCACCCGAAGGTGCGCGCGACCGCGTACCGTCGCCGATACCGCCTCATGCGCCGCCCGTCGTTGGTTGCGGCGGTGGGGCGCCAGCAGCCGATACAACCGGCGGCCAGGTCCTCGCACAGCAGGTCCGAGTCGTACGCCCGGTCGGCCAGCACCGGCACGTCCCACGGCACGAACACGTCGGCCGGGATCGCCTCCAGCGCCGGCCAAGCCAGTTGCACCTCGTGCATGTCGGCCGGGGCGGCCACGACCCCGAACGGGGTGCCGTGCCGATCGACGACCAGCTTCATCCCCTTGCCGACAGCGGCGATGCCGACCTCCGACCCCCGTTTCGCGCCTCCACGAAGGTGGCGCCCAGGGCTAGAGTCGTTTCGGGCGATTTGTAGCGACCTCGCGGGCCGCGACCGCCAGGGAGCGGAAACGTAAACCGCTCCCTGGCGGTCGCGGCCCGCGAGGTCGCTCTAGCGCCGCCGAAGGCACTCTAGCTCGGACGTGTCGGGCGTGCCGACCGCGTCCAACTCGGCCAGCACGACCGCCCACACCCGGTGCCACACCCCGGCGTCGGTCCAGTCGCGGTGCCGCCGCCTGCAGGTGCCCCGACGGGAACGCGTCCGTCAGGTCGCGCCACCGGCACCCGGACCGCAGCACGAACACAATCCCCAGGAAGCACGCCCGATCGTCGGCACGAGGCCGGCCACCCTTCGGGCTGGAAGGGGTCAGCAGCAGCGGCACACGCTCCTACAAACGGTCGGCGGGTTCCTGCTCTTCGGCTCGGCTCGGCATGGCGGACCTCCTGCCCGCGCACAGCTTCAGCGAAGTATAGACCCCCGTCAACCCGACTTTTGAAACCGGCTCAAGGCAAACACCGAGGCCGCGCTGCCGAAGGCCAAGGTGACTCACGTCGCCACCCACGGATTCCTCGCCGACCCGTCGCTCAGCGGGGCGTTCCAGCTCGACGCGCGGGACTTCCGCGAGACGCTGCGGGGTGAGCGGGGCGGGCGGGTGGCGAACAACCCGCTCCTGATGACCGTGCTGGTGCTGGCCGGGGCCAACCGGGACGGCACCCCGGCCGCGGGATGCTGACCGGCGACGCGCTCATCGATCGCGACTTGTCCGGCCTGGAGCTGGCCGTGCTGAGCGCATGCGAGACCGGGCTGAGCGACCTGGGCGCGGGCGGGAAGGGCTGTTCGGCTGCAGCGGGCGTTCCAGTCCGCCGGCGCCCGGAACGTGGTGTGCTCGCTGTGGAAGGTGCCCGACGCCTCGACGGCCGCCCAGATGAACCTGTTCTACACCAACCTGTGGGAGAAGAACCTGCCGCCGGTCGAAGCCTGCGTCAGGCCCATCTGTACCTGTACAAGAACCCCGGCGACATCCCCAAGCTGGCCGACGGGTTAACCGGCGCTTCCCGCCGTCGTGCCGATCAGACACCCGATCACCGCCAAGAGCGGCCCGTAGCGCATCGTGGCCCCCCGCAGTCTGATTGGGAGATTACGGCTTGCGATTCTGGAACGAACACCCCGTCTGGTCGTGGGGCCTTCTCTGACGCAGACGGCACACCCGGAAGCCTCACGGCGGGCGCTTGACGGGCGGCGTCTACGGTTAGACGCCGCCCCCGGTCAGTTCCCCGGCAGCCCGATCTCGATGCCGTAGCTCGGCGCCGCCGCCATGCTCTCGATCTCGTCCGCCGTGGGCGAGGCGGCGGCCGTCGCCCTCACCGAGCGGGATGCCGACCCCGAATGCCGCTCGTTTCGACCCCTCATACGCCCCCGGGAAGGAAGTTCCGCGTCCTCGGCGAACCGGGACCGTGAGGGAACGAGTGGGCGCATCCGACCCCGTCTCCGGCCCGCCCAGCCGCGCAGACATTTCAGTATTCGCCGATCACTTCGCCGCCCGCGATCGTGCCGAGTCCCCGATACGTGGTCAGGTTGATGCTGTTGGCGAGGAACCGCACTGATCCGTCACCCAACAGGAATTGGACGCCGCCCGTGTGCATGCTCTTGAAGCCTTGCAGCGACAGCGTGTCGTCCGGGTTCGGCGGAGGCATACGCACCAGAGCGGTTGACGTTGTACCACGGGCCGACCCCCTGGAAGTTCGACCCGGCGACCATCGGGTAGTTCGAGAGGCCGACCGTCTGCGTCCCGAGTTGCCACCACACGTTGGTTGGCGAGCTGTTCATGTAGACACTCGTCTCGGGGCGCGCCCCCATCGATGTGCCGGGGTCGCTCGGGCACAGGAAGCCGACCACCGGCTTGTCCAGAATCCCGCTTGCGAGGAGCGTCGTGTTCGGCACTCCCCCTGGCGGTACAAGTTGTTCTGTTCCAGGTACGGCAGGAGCCGCGCCCTCGCGCTCCACGTCTTCCCGGAAACGTAATTCGTGCCGAACAACATGTTCGATGTGGGGTAGTAGTTGACGTAGTTGCCGCTCTGGGCGTACGGGAGCGTCCCCTCGGCGTCGTGATAAGCATGTATGGCGAACCCCAGTTGCTTGAGGTTGTTGGCGCACTTGATTCGTGCGGCGGCCTCGCGGACCTTTTGGACCGCGGGCAGCAACAGCCCGATCAGCACCGCGATGATCGCAATCACCACCAGCAACTCGATGAGCGTGAAAGCGACGCGACGGCGATTCATGGGCGGTACTCCAAAGGAATTGTTAACAAATATTGTTTGACAGCATTTCAGTTTGCGATATTTTGTGTGCGATCGTTCGGCGCAGGTCCGCGGCAGGAGCGACGATGAACAAATCGGTGCTGGTGCGGCTCGACGAGGTCCGTGCGGTGTTCGACCTCGTCGCCGAGTGCTGCGAGCAGGGCCACGACCCGACCCTGTGGCAGACGCACATGGCCGCGGGGCTGGCGCGGCTGTTCCACGCCACGTGGGTGCAAGGGGGCGAGTTCCGCACCGAGGGGCCGCGCGCCTACCCGGTGTGCGCCGCCTCCGCGGGGCCGCTCAACGACGAGGCCGTCGCCCTTTACGCGCGCATCCAAAGCCACCCCGAACTGCCGACCAACCCGATCATCGAAACGGCCTTCTCCCGACAGAAGCAGAACGCGACGTCCGACACCGCCGACCTGATCGACCCCCGCGAGTGGTACCGCGACCCGTACAACTGCGAGCTGATGCTCCCGGCCGGGTTCGACGACACGCTCGTCACCCGCCGCCTCGGCCCCGACCGCTCCGACCACCTGGTGCTCGTCATCCGCGGCGTCGGCGACGAGCGGTTCGGTCTGCGCGAGAAGGCGATGCTGGCCCTGTTCCACGACACCCTGGCCCCGCACCTGGGGCGCGAGCTGGCGACCGCCAACGACCCCGTCGCCCGGCTCACCCCGCGACTCCGCGACGTGCTCCGCTGCCTGCTCGAAGGCGACACCGAGAAGCAGGCCGCACGGCGTCTGGGCGTGACGCCGGCGACCGTCCACGACCACGTCAAGGCGCTGTACCGCCACTTCGGGGTGGGCAGCCGGCCTCAACTGACCGCGTACTTCCTCCGCCGCGGGTGGAAGCTCCCGTTCTGACCGGCGGGCGCTCGGCGGGGTGGGCGGGGCGAACATGAGCCGGTCCAATCGGGGGCGTCGGGCGGACGTATTCCACTCATTGCGCCGCGGCCGCGGTTGTGACCGAATCCCGGCCGAACGTGGTCAAAAATCCTTCGGCTCGAGTTTCGGCTCGTGTCCGCGTCGCAGCGTGGTACAACCGGTGTCGGATGCAAGATAAACCGGGCGTGCCCGGGACGCATTCCCCTGAACAGGGGAATGACGGCCGCACCCCACCGGCAATAATCCCAGAGCGGGCCGCGAGGCGATTCGTACCGATGGCCGATCCGTCGCCCTTCCCCGAGTTGCTGGCGCGGCTGCGCGCCGGCGACGCCGACGCGGTCGGCGAGTTCGTCGCCGCCTACGAGCCGTTCATCCGCCGCTCGCTCCGCCGCCGCATGGCCCGCGGCGCGCGGTACCCGGTCGCCGACAGCGACGACTTGTGCCAGTCGGTGCTGGGCAGCTTCCTGCTCCGCGTCGCGGCCGGCGAGTACCACCTCGCGGACGCCGCCGACCTCGAGCGGCTGCTGGTGACGATGGTGCGGAACAAGGTGGCCGCGGTCGCGCGGCGCGAGGGGGGCGGGCCGATCGTCCGCGCCTCCCCGCGGCCGGAGGCGGAGCGCGACGACGACCCGTCCGGCGACTCGATCGACGACCCGGCGCGAGTCGTCGCCGCCCGCGACCTGCTCGGCGAGGTCCGCCGGCGGCTCGCGCCGGACGACCTGGCCTTGCTCGACCGGCGGCAGGCCGGGGAGTCGTGGGAGGCGATCGCGGACGCCGTCGGCGGGACGGCGGTCGCGCTCCGCAAGCGGCTGTCCCGGGCACTGCGGGCAATCACCGACCAACTCGGCGTGGGGTGGGACGATGAGTGACGAACGCACGATCGAGCGGACCGGCGGGTGGTCGGTGTCGCCCTCGGTGGCGGCGGCCGCGCTGGAGGACGTCCTGGCCCGCCAGGAGGCGGCGTGGGACCGCGGCGAGCGGCCGCCGGTCGAGGAGTTGCTGGCCGATCACCCGGAGTTCGCCGGGGAGACGAACGCGGTGCTCGAGCTGGTGTGCAACGAGGTGGTGCTGCGCGAGGAGCGGGGCGAGCGGCCGTCGCTGTCGGAATACCAGCAGCGATTCCCCGACTTCGCCGACCCGCTGCGGGTGCAGTGGGAGGTCGATCGCGCGCTGTTCTCGCGCCGCTCGCGGGCCACGGCGGCGCGGGCGCCGACCCCGAACGCCGACCCGAACGGGACGGTCGCGCACGCGCCCGCCCAGATCGACCGGCTCGCGAAGGAGGTGGCCGCGAGCCGCCCGGTCGCCGGCCGCACGGTCGGCCGGTACCGCGTCGAGGCGGTGCTCGGCCGGGGCGGCATGGGCGTGGCGTACCGCGCGTGGGACCCCGACCTGAAGCGGGTGGTGGCGGTCAAGATGCTCCGCGCCGCCGACGCCGACGCGTCGGAAGTCGCGCGGTTCCGCACCGAGTCGGAGGCGATCGCCCGGGTCCGGCACCCGAACATCGTTCAGGTGTTCGACGTCGGCGAGGACGACGGGCAGCCGTTCTTCGCGATGGAGTTCTGCGCCGGCGGCAGCCTGTCCGGGCGGCTGAAGGGCGGCCCGCTCGCCCCGGCCGAAGCCGCCGCGGTCGTCGAGCAGATCGCGCGCGGGGTGGACGCCGCCCACCGCCAGAGCGTCATCCACCGCGACCTCAAGCCCGCGAACGTGCTGCTGTCGCACGCGCCGACCCCGCCGGCGGCCGGCGCGTCAACCGTGGCGAATCCGGCGACCGCGACCGGCTCGTCCGCGACCGCCGGACCGGCCGCGGGCGAGCCGGTGGTGTACAAGGTGACCGACTTCGGGCTGGCCAAGGCGCTCGACGCCGACGACGGGCAGACCCGCACCGGTGCGATCCTCGGCACGCCATCCTACATGTCACCGGAGCAGGCGTTCGGCGACTCCAAGGCCGTCGGCACCGCGACCGACGTGTACGCGCTGGGCGCGATCCTGTACGAGTGCCTGACCGGGCGGCCGCCGTTTCAGGGGGCGTCCGTCGCGGACACGCTCGAGCAGGTGCGGCGGCACGAGCCGGTGCCGGTCCGCCGGCTCCAGCCGGCCGTACCCGCCGACCTCGAAACGATCGCGCTCAAGTGCCTTCAGAAAGAGCCGGGCAAGCGGTACGCGAGCGCCGCCGACCTCGCCGACGACCTCCTCCGTTACCTCCAGCGCCGGCCGATCCTCGCGCGCCCGATCGGACCACTCGCCCGGGGCTGGCGGTGGTGCCGGCGCAACCCGCGCGTCGCCGGCCTGCTCGCCCTGCTGGCCGCGTCGCTGCTCACCGGGCTGACCGGGACGACGGTCATGTGGCGAAAGGCCGTGGCGCGGAAGGACGAGGCGGAGGCGAACTTCGCCAAGTCCGAGGCGAGTCTGCGGGAGGCGTTCCGCGCGACGAACGAGTCGTTCGTCGTGATCAGCGACGACAAACTGCTGCAAGAGCCACACACGCTCGAACTGCGGCGGGAGTTGCTCGCCCGGTCGCAGCCGTACTTCAAGTCGTTCGTGGCGCAGCGGCAGGGCGACCCGGCCTGGAAGCGGGAACTGGCGCACGCCAACGCCCGGCTCGCGTTCGTGTCGCAACAACTGGACCCGTCGGACGTGGCGGCGGCGCAGTGGCGAGAAGCGATGTCATTATGGGAGGAGTTGCTCCGCGACGACCCGACCGACGCCGAAGCGCGGCTGGAGTTGGCGAAGATGCTGGTGTCGCTCGCGTACCAGGAGCGGAAGGACTGCCGGTGGGCCGAGGCCGAGGGCCACCTGGTCGCCGCCCTCGACCACCTGCGGGCGATCCCGGACCGCGAGACCCGCGGGTATCAGCCGCTGGCGTTCGAGGCGCTGGCCCTCGCGTACCTGGCCAGCACCCGCACACTGATGGGCAACCCGGACACGGCCGAACTGCACCGCGAGGCGGTCCGGGTTCAGGAGCGGGCCGCCCGGCTGGTCCCGGCCTCGCTCGGGCAACTGGACCTGGGCGCGATCCACTTCATCCGCGGGCAGGCGCTGACCCACACCGACCAGCCGGACGCCGGGGCCGACGAGTTGCTCGCCGCGGTGAAGCTGTTCCGCGCGGTGCGGGCCATGCCGTGCCGCGAGGTGCCGGTCGCCACCCGCAACCTGGCCAACACCCTGAGCGAGTTGGGAATCGCCCGGCGTCTCAGCCGCACACTCCCGCCGATTCAGGCGCTACCGGAAGCGGCGAAGATCCTCGCCGAGGCGCACGGGCTGTGGGACGAGTGGTGCCGGCTGTACCCCGCGGTCGCCGATTTCCAGGTCGCGCGGTCCGAGACGAAATTCCAGATCGCCGCGGTCGGGGTCGCCACCAAGCAGTGGAAGGACGCCGAGGTCGTCGCGCGTGAGGCGCTGGCGGCCCGCGAGAGGCTGCTGGCGCTGTACCCGGCCGACCCGGCGCTGCTGAGCGATGTGGCCAAAAGTTGCGACCAGGTGTGCGGGATCGCCGGCCGGCGGATGGCGGACGCAACCGGCAAGCCCGAGTGGGCCGCGCTGGCGGCCGCGGTGGTCACGGCCAGCGGGGTCGAACTGGACTTCCTGGTGAGGCACGCCGGCCACCCGGCGGTGGGCCGCACACTCGCGGAGCGCATTCCGGAGCGTGCCGTCCGCCGCGCCCGCTTGTTGGCCGAGCTAAAACGCCCGGCCGACGCCCGCGCCGAATGGGACCGCGCGATCCGATTCGCCCCGCCGGAAGACCGGGCGGAACTGGCGGAGATGCGCAAAGCCGCCGTCGGCAGTTGAAAACGCCAAGCCGTGCGACCAGAGGCGAGATCGTTCCACCTGGCCGGGGTGGCTCGTATGTCCGCCGTCGCAAGACATGATCGCCGGTGGCCAACCCGTAACTCGGTAAGATGTTCGAGTGTTGCTGTTATCATCGTCTGGCTCAGGGGTGATTTCAAAACCCTCCCGACATAGATAGGAGTGACGCAGTTGGTGACAGAACCCAGCCGGCTGACGCCGGCGGTTCGGCGATCCGCGCTCGTCGGCCTACCTGTGCGGGGCACAGACTTCACGGCCGACTCGCTGTTGTCGAACCGCCGGCGTCAGCCGGCTGGGTTGCGACCCAAAATCCAACGGCGTAACTCCTGATACTCCGCCGCCCTCATCCTGTCCGGCACTGTGCTGTGATTGTGCCGGCGGCCGGGCGATTTTCGCATCTGATCCGCTTCACCCGCAGGACCGGAACAACCGATGTTCTGTTCCGGGGGCGCGTTCCAACCGGGGCACGGGCGGTGACGACTGTGTGGCGAGCGGCGTGCCTCGGCGTGTTGGTGTTGGCGTCGGCGTCCGCCGGCTGCTCGATCGGCCCGCGCGCCCTCCCACCGGACCGCATCCGGTACAACGAGGCGGTCAAAGCCAGCAGCGAAGAGGAACTGCTGCTCAACGTCGTCCGGCTGCGGTACACGGACACGCCCAGCAGCCTGTCCGTCACCTCGCTGGCCGACCAGTACGAGGTGACGCGGAACCTGGGTCTGACCCCGTTCTTCACCTCGGCCGCCGCCGGGCAGGCGCTCGGCGGCTACCGGTCCGTCGTGCTGCCGCAAGTCGGCGTCACGCGGTCGAGCCGGCCGACCCTCACCTACACGCCGCAGGACGACCAGGCGTTCACCCAGCGGCTGTTCACCCCGCTGTCGCTCGAGGCGGTCGCGTCGCTGAGCAAGACGACGTGGCCGATCGCGACCGTGTTCCGCCTGTACCTGGAGAACGCCAACTGGGTGCCGAACGCGGAGACGGCCAGCGGCCCGACCCCGCGCGGCCCGCCCGAGTACGCCGAGTTCCGGGTCGGCATCGAGGCCCTCCAGCGGCTCACCGATCGCAAGCTGGCGACCGTCTACATCGAGGAGCGGGACGACCCGGTGTCGGACGAACTGCCGCCCGGGCGGATGACCGCCGACGCGGCGGCGCGGGCGGCGAAGGACGGGTTCGAGTGCCGCAAGGACGGGGCCGGCAACTGGCGGGTGGTCAAGAAGAAGCAGCAGCCGGTGCTGCGGTTCGACGAGGCGGCGAGGGGGGACGCGGACTTCGCGGCCGTGTGTCGGACGTTCGGCCTCGACCCGGAGCGGACGGCGTTCGACCTGACCACCGCCAAGCTCGACCCGTACTTCAAGGGGGCGACCCGGGGCAAGTTGGACAAGCTCGACCTGGAGACGCGGTCGCTGTTGCAGGTGCTGTTCTTCGTGTCGCACGGGGTGGAGGTGCCGCCGCCGCACGCCGCGAGCGGGCTCGCCCCGCAGACGGCCGGGCCGGGCGGGGTGCCGTTCGACTGGGATCAGGTCGTCGGCGGGCTGTTCAAGGTGCGCTGCGCCGAGGGCAAGCACCCGCCGGCCTGCGCCCACGTCGCGGTGCGGCACAAGGGGTACTGGTTCTACATCGACGCGCGAGACCGGGACACGAAGGCGACGTTCGCGCTGCTGTTGGAACTGTCCCGCCTGCAACTCACGACCGACAGGGGCGGCGCGCCCGTCCTGACCCTGCCCGTCGGCGGTCGGTGATCGACCTCACTCCCACCCGCACCCCCGCGACACGGCGCTCATCTCACGTCCACCAGGGTGACATCCACCTGGGGCAGCGCGTGCGTGAGCCGGTCGAGGGCGGTGCGGCCGAACCACCGCTGATACCACGGCCGCTGCGACCGCCCCAAGACGACGTGCGTGATCCGGTACTCGGCCGCGAACGCCGCCACCGCCGCCTCGAAGCTCGGCCCGGTGAACTGCATCGGCACCCCGCCCAGTTGCTGCGCCAGGGTGAGCGAGTCGGCCACTCGCCGCTGGGTCGCCGCGTCCACCCGCTCGGCCCGCTCGCCGGGCGTCTGGACGTACACCGCGTACCACGGCGCGGCGAACCGGTCGGCCAGACGGGCCGCCTTCCGCAGCAGGCGGCCGACGTTCGGCGCGCGCGAACTCAGGCACACCATCACCCGGTCCGAGCCGTTGTCCGCCGGCCCGCCCTTCTGCCGCTGCCGGTCGAGGGCGGCGGCGACCTCTTCTAGCGCGATCTCCCGCAGCCGGGACAGGTTGTCGGCGGTGAAGAAGTTCGCCAGCGCCTTCTCGGCCCGGTCGGGCGGGTACACCTTCCCCTGCCGCAGCCGCTCCTGGAGGTCTTCGGCCGGCAGGTCCACGTTCACGATCTGATCGGCCTGGGCCAGGACGTAGTCCGGCACCCGCTCCTTGACCCGCACCCCGGTGAACCGCTCGATCACGTCGTACAGGCTCTCCAGGTGTTGCACGTTCATGGTGGTGATGACGTGGACGCCGGCGCGGAGCAGTTCCTCCACGTCCTCGTACCGCTTGGCGTGCCGCCCGCCGGGGGCGTTGGTGTGGGCCAGTTCGTCCACCAGCGCGACCGTCGGCCGGCGGGCCAGCACACCGTCCAGGTCCATCTCCTCCAGCCCGACACCCCGGTACTCGATCCGGCGGGGCGGCACCCGCTCCAGCCCGGCCAGCAGCGCGGCGGTGTCGGCCCGCCCGTGCGTCTCCACCACGCCCGCGGCCACGTCGATGCCCTGCTTCCGCAGGCGGTGGCCTTCCTGAAGCATCTCGTAGGTCTTGCCGACGCCCGGCGCGAACCCGAGGTACACCTTCAGCCGGCCGCGCTGCTGCCGGCGGATCAGGCCGAGGAAATGCTCGGGCGTCGGGCGGTCGGCGGAGGTCGTCGGGGTCACAGCGTCGCCTCCCGCGCCGGCAGGGTGATGTGGAACGTCGTCCCCCGGCCCGGCTCGCTCTCGCACGCGACCTCGCCGCCGTGCGCGGCCGCCACCTCGCGGACGATCGCCAGCCCCAGCCCGGTGCCCGGCGTCCGCTCGCGGCCGGGCACGCGGAAGAACCGCTCGAAGACGTGCGGCAGGTGTTCGGCCGGGATGCCCACCCCGGTGTCGGCCACCGACAGCCGCACCCGCCCGTCGGCGGTCGGCGCGGCGGCGAGCGTCACCCGCCCGCCCGGCCCGGTGTGGACCAGCGCGTTGTCGATCAGGTTGCCCAGCGCCCGGCCGAAGCGGTCGGCGTCGGCGGCCACCGGCGGCAGCCCGTCCGCCGCCTCGACCACGACCTCGACGCGGCGGTCCTCCGCCCGCGCCCGCGCGTCGGCCGCCGCCGCGCGGAGCAGGTCGGCCGGGGCGCACGGGCGGAGGGCGAGCGGCTCGCGGCCGTCCTCCAGCCGGGCCAGCGCCAGCAGGTGTTCGATCAGCTTCAACAGCCGCTCGGTGTTCTCCCGGGCCTCGATCAGCAGTTCCACCTGCTTCGGTTCGAGCGGGCCGACGACCTCTTCGAGCAGCACATGGACGGCCAGCCGGACGCCGGTGAGCGGGGTCTTGAGTTCGTGGCTGACGGTCGCCACCCAGTCGGACTTGAGCCGGTCGAGTAGCCGGAACCGGGTCACGTCGGCCAGCACGACGGCCGCCCCGAGCGGGTCGCCGCCGGGCGAGCGGATCGGCCGCACCTGCGGCAGGTAGGCCCGCTCCTCGCCGTCGAGCCGGAACGTCGCGGCGCGGTCGAACGTCTCGGCTGTCGTCGCCCGCTGGTCGCGGAGGGCATCCCGCACGGGGTCGGCGAGTGCGGCCGGCGGGTGCCACTCCAGGGCCGGTTCGCCCTCGCCCGGCCCGCGCACCCCGAGCAGCCGGGCGGCCGCCGGGTTGGCCGACTCGACCCGGCCGAGGGTGTCGAGGACGATCACCGGGTCGGGGAACGAGTCGATGGTCGCCTGGGCCGCCTGCCGGGCGCGCCGGAGCCGCTCCAGGTCCGTCTGCCGGTACGCCCGCAGCTTGCCGGCCATGCCGTTGAACGCCTCCGCCAGCCGGCCCAACTCCCGCGGGCCGGCGACCGGCACGAGCAGGTGGAGTTGCCCGCCGCCGACCGCCTCGGCCGCCTCGGTGACGGCCCGGATCGGCCCCAGAATGGTGCGCTGGAGCCACCACACGGCCGCCGCCGCCAGTAAGAGCGAGGCCGCGACCCCGGCGGCGAACGCCCACGCCGACGTGCGGGCGGTGTCGCGGGCGTCGCGACTGGCCGCCTGCATGTGCGCTTCGTTCAAGTCGCGGACGGCCTCGGCCCGCACGACCACCGCCCGCCGCGCGTCGGCCGCCGGTCCGGCCCGCGCCTTCGCCCGCGCGGCGGCACCCGGCGGCAGGGCGAAGATCAGTTCGCCGGCCGACCGGTACAGGCGCAGCGCGGCCTCCAGTTCGGCCACCCGTTGCGGCTCGTCGGGGAAGATGGTGACGTTCGCCCGCTCGACGTCCAACTGGCGGTCGATTTCGGCCCACCCGGCGTCGAACTCCCGCCGGTCGTCGGCGAGCAGGGCGCGGTCGGCCCGCGCGACGGCGGCGGTCAGCCGGTCCATCGCCCGCACGCTGTCGTAGTTCTCGCGCAGGATGGCGTCGGCCCGGTCGCCGAGGCGCACCAGCAGCAGCGCCCCGCTCCCGCCCAGCGCGGCCAGCAGGAGCAGGAGGGGGGCGACGGCCAGCAGGACGCGCTGCCGCAGGGTCGGGATCATAGGCCGAGCCTCTTCCGCTTGCGGTACAGGGTGCTGGCGTCGATGCCGAGCGTGGCGGCGGCGTCTTCGAGCGACGGCGACGCGGCCAGCACCCGGCGGAGGTGTTCGGCCTCCAGCGCCTCCAGAGTGACCGCCCCGCCGACCTCGACCCGGCCGGCCGCCGGGCGGGTGCCGACCTGGGCCGGCAGGTGCGCCACGCCCACCTCGTCGTCGGTCGCGAGGATGACGCCCCGCTCGACGGCGTTGCGAAGTTCGCGCAGGTTGCCCGGCCACGGGTGGCGGGCGATCGCGGCTTCGCCCTCCGGGCTGAACCGCCGAACGTCCTTCCCGGTCTGCCGGGCGAAGAACGCCAGCAGGTGGGCCGCCAGCGCCGGCAGGTCGCGCGGCCGCTCGCGGAGCGGCGGCAGGGCCAGTTCGATCACGTTCAGCCGGTACAGCAGGTCCTCGCGGAACCGCCCGGCGGCCACGTCGGCCTCCAGGTTCCGGTTGGTCGCGGCCAGGATGCGCACGTCGGCGGTGCGGGTGCGCGTCTCGCCGACCCGCTCGTACGCCTTGTCCTGCACGAACCGGAGCAGCTTCGGCTGGAGGGCGAGCGGCAGGTCGCCGATCTCGTCGAGGAACAGCGTCCCGCCGTCGGCGGCGGCCGCCTTCCCCTCGGTCGCCTCGACCGCCCCGGTGAACGCCCCGCGCGCGTGGCCGAACAGTTCGCTCTCCAGCAGTTCGGCCGACAGGCTCGGGCAGTGGACGGTGACGAACGGGCGGGCGGCCCGCCGGCTGCGGGCGTGGATCGCCCGGCACAGCACCCCCTTGCCGGTGCCACTCTCCCCGCGCACCAGCACCGCCGCGTCGGTCGGGGCCACCCGGAACGCCACGTCCAGCACGGCGCGGACGGCCGGCTCGGCGGTGGCGAGGTCGGCCTCGGGCAGGGCCGCCTGCACCTGCGCCCGCAGGTCGGTCACCTCGGCCCGCAGCCCGCGCACCTGCTCCCACCGGCCGAGCAGCAGCCGCAGTTGGTCGGGCGTGAACGGCTTGGGCAGGTAGTCGAACGCCCCGCGCCGCATCGCCTCGACGGCGGTATCGACGGCGGCGAACGCGGTCATCACCACCACCCCGACGCCCGGCGCGGCGGCCAGCAGTTGCGGCAACAGATCGAGCCCGGACTCGCGGCCCAGCCGCAGGTCGAGGAAGGCGAGGTCGAACCGCTCGTGGGCGACGGCCGCGAGCGCGGCCGGACCCGCCGCCGCGTCGGCGACGCGGTGGCCCATGCTCTCCAGGGTGAGCCGCAGCGTCCGCCGCAGGCTCGGCTCGTCGTCCGCGATGAGCAGGTTCATGGCCGCGCCCTCGTCCCTCCGCCAATGCGACCGGCGTGCCGCGACGCCCCGCCGGCCGAAACCGCTCATTTCGCCGGGCGGTTTTCGCCACCGAACCGGGTGGGCGGCAACACGCGCCCGCCCATCACATTGCAACTTGCACGCTCGCCCCGGGCGTTCTGCACGAGCCGCGACAAACCGACCGTTCGCACGCTCTCGCCGCAATTCCTGCCCCGGTAATGCCTTATCTCGCGACGCCGGCGGACGGCACGTCGCGTGCGATGGCCGCTCCCGTCCTGCGACCGGAGGTGTGCGATGAACCTGTGGCTCTGGCTCCCCGCGATGACCGTCCTGGGATTGCTCGCCCTCGCCCTGATGGCCCTGTTCGTCCGCTTCTGCGACCGCGTGTAGGAGTTCGTCATGCTGTGGCTCGCCGCGACCGCGACCGTGCTGCTGTTGTTGTACCTGCTGGCCGCCCTGCTGCGGCCGGAGTGGTTCTAACCGAGGGTCCGATGAGTGCCGCGCTGGAAGTCGCCCTGATGGTGTCCCTGATCGTCGCCGTGTGGTTCGGGCTGGTCGGGTGGAAGCTGCTCGGCGCGCCCCGCCCCGGCAAGTCCTGACCGGCCCCTTTTCCTCTGGGAGTTCACGCCGATGTGGCTGTTGCCGCTGCTCATCTTCGCGCTCGCGGCCGGGCTGGCGGTGCCGCTCGGCCGGTACATGGCCCGCGCGCTCGACCGCCCGGCTGCCAACCGGCTGGAACGGCTGCTCGACACCGGTCCGCAGACGTGGAAGCAATACTGCTACGCGCTGCTCGGGTTCAACGCCGTCGGGTTCGTGTTCGGGGTCGCGGTGCTGGCCCTCCAGCCGCACCTGCCGCTCAACCCGGACGGCAAGACGATGCTGGCCCCGACCACGGTCTTCAACACCGCCACGTCGTTCCTGACGAACACGAACCTCCAGCACTACGCCGGCGAGGTTCACCTGTCGTACTTCACGCAGTTGTTCTTCATCTGCTGGAAGCAGTTCATCGGCCCGGCGGTCGGGCTGGCCGCACTCCTGGCGGTCATCCGGGGGCTGCGCGGCGATACCCAACTCGGCAACTTCTACCTCGACGTGTGGCGCGGGGTGGCCCTCGTCTTCGTGCCGCTGGCGCTGGTCGTCGCGCTCCTGCTGGTGGCCGGCGGCGTGCCGATGACGCTCGACGGCGCGGCGCGGGTGACGACACTCGAAGGCGGTGAGCAGACGATTTCGCGCGGCCCGGTCGCGGCGGTGGTGGCGATCAAGCAACTCGGCACCAACGGCGGCGGGTTCTTCGGCACCAACTCGGCGCACCCGCTGGAGAACCCGTCGGCCTGGACGAACGTGCTGGAGTGCGCGTCGATCCTGCTCGTCCCGATGGCCTGCGTGGTGATGTTCGGGCGGATGCTGAAGGCCCCCGGGCAGGCGCGGGTGATCTTCGCCGTGATGCTGCTGTTCCTGGCCGCCTTTGCGGTCTGGGGCATCAGCACCGACACCCTGAAACCGAACCCGGGCCTCGACGGGCTGCCGCTCGACCCGTCGGCCGGCAACCTCGAAGGGAAGGAACTGCGGTTCGGGCCGTCGGCCGGGCCGACGTGGGCCGCCGCGACCACCGCGACCTCCAACGGGTCGGTCAACTGCATGCACGATAGCCTCAACCCGCTGGCCGGGTTGGCCCCGCTGGCCGGGATGTGGCTGAACTGCGCGTTCGGCGGCGTCGGCGTCGGCCTCATCAACTTCCTGGTGTACCTGATCGTGGCCGTGTTCCTCGCCGGGCTGATGGTCGGCCGCACCCCGGAGTACCTGGGCAAGAAGGTCGAGGCCAGAGAGATGAAGCTGGCGATGCTGGCGCTGCTGATCCACCCGGTGCTGGTGCTGGCCCCGACCGGGCTGGCGGCGGTCCGCGACTGGGGCACCGGGGCGACCAACAACCCCGGCCCGCACGGGTTGAGCGAGATGCTGTACGAGTTCAGTTCGGCCAGCGCCAACAACGGGTCCGGGTTCGAGGGGCTGGCCGACACCGTCGGCACCAACGCCGACGCCGCCGACCCGGAGAAGGCCGACGCGGTCCGCCGGGCGGTCGTGTGGGACGTCCTGACGGGCCTGGTGATGGTGTTCGGCCGGTTCGTGCCGATCATCGCCCCGCTCGCGCTGGCCGCGTCGCTGGCGAGCAAAAAACGGACGCCGTTCACCGCCGGCACGCTCCGCACCGACACCGCTACCTTCGGCCTGGTGTTGCTCGGCACGGTCGTGCTGGTCGGGGCGCTGCTGTTCCTGCCGGCGGCCGCCCTGGGTCCGGTCGCCGAACACCTGGGGCCGATGCCCCGCTGACTCTTCTGTAGCCGGCCTCGGTGAGGCCGGAGCTACCCGCGCCGCATCGCGCCGGCCGCACCGAGGCCGGCGGCAGAAATCCCTCCGAGGAGTTCCCGTGTCCGCGACGCTCGAAGCCCAGAACGCCAAACAGGCCCGCCGCGCGAGCCGCGCCGGGGGGCTGTTCGCCCCGGACCTGCTCAAGACCGCCGCGTGGCGCGCGGCGGTCATGCTCCGCCCGGACATCTTGTGGAAGAACCCGGTCATGTTCGTGGTCGAGGTCGGCACCGCGCTGGCGGTCGCCTGCACGGTCGCGAAGTGGCTCGACCCCGACTCGACCCCGGCCGCGCTCGGGTACTTAATCGCCCTGGACCTGTGGCTGGTGGCGACGCTGCTGTTCGCCAACTTCGCGGAGGCGCTGGCCGAGGCGCGGGGCAAGGCCCAAGCCGCCGCGCTGCGGCAGACGCGGCAGGCGACGCCGGCCCGCCGGGTGCGGAACCCCGACACCCCGCCTTCTGCGCTCCGTCTTCCGCCCTCAGCGCTGGAGGCCGTGCCCTCAACGGACCTGACGGCCGGCGATCTGGTCGTCGTGGAGGCCGGGCAGGTGATCCCGGCCGACGGCGAGGTGGTGGACGGCGTGGCGGCGGTGGACGAGTCGGCCATCACCGGGGAGAGCGCGCCGGTGGTCCGCGAGGCCGGGGGCGACCGCAGCGGCGTCACCGGCGGCACCCGGGTGCTGTCCGACGCCATCTTGGTGCGCGTCACCGCGTCGGCCGGCGCGTCGTTCCTCGACCGCATGATCGCCCTCGTGGAAGGGGCGAAGCGGCAGCGGACGCCGAACGAGGTCGCGCTGTCCATCGTGCTGGCCGCGTTCACCCTCATCTTCCTGATCGTCACGGCGACCCTGTGGCCGCTGGCCCGGCACGCCGAGGGGTACACCGGCACGGCCGGGCTGGGGACCGACGTGCCGACGCTCGTCGCGCTGCTGGTGTGCCTCATCCCGACCACCATCGGCGCGCTCTTGGCGGCCATCGGCATCGCCGGCATGGACCGGGCGCTGCGGGCGAACATCGTCGCCAAGAGCGGCAAGGCGGTGGAGGTCGCCGGGGACGTGGACACGCTCCTGCTCGACAAGACCGGGACCATCACGATGGGCAACCGGCGGGCGACGCGGTTCGTCCCGGTGGGCGAGTTCGGCGCGGCCGAGGTCGGCCGGCTGGCGGCACTGGCCTCGGCGTCCGACGAGACGCCGGAGGGCCGCAGCGTGGTCGAGTTATACCGGCGGCTGGCGGACGGGCGGTCGGCCGAGCCGCCGCCGGGCGCGACGTTCGTCCCGTTTACGGCGCAGACGCGGATGAGCGGCATCGACCGGCCCGGCGGCGAGCCGATTCGGAAGGGGGCGTCGGACGCGATCCTCGCGCATGTCCGGCGGCAGGCGGGTGTGGTGCCGGACGGACTGCAGGCGCAGGTGGACGCGGTCGCGTCGCAGGGGGCGACCCCGCTGCTGGTGTGCGAGGGGAGCCGGGTCGCCGGCGTGGTGGTGCTGGAGGACGTGCTGAAGCCGGGCATCCGCGAGCGGTTCGACCGGCTGCGGAAGATGGGGCTGCGGACGGTCATGGTGACCGGCGACAACCCGCTGACGGCCAAGCACATCGCCGGGCAGGCGGGGGTGGACGACTACATCGCCGAGGCCACCCCGGAGGCGAAACTCGCCTACATCCGCGCCGAGCAGGCGGCCGGGAAGCTGGTGGCGATGATGGGCGACGGCACCAACGACGCCCCGGCGCTGGCCCAGGCGGACGTCGGGGTGGCGATGAACAGCGGCACCCAGGCGGCCAAAGAGGCCGGGAACATGGTCGATCTGGACAGCGACCCGACCAAGCTGATCGAGGTGGTCGAGGTCGGCAAGCAGTTGCTGATGACGCGCGGGGCTTTGACCACGTTCTCGGTCGCGAACGACGTGGCGAAGTATTTCGCCATCGTCCCGGCGCTGTTCGCCGGCACGCTCCCGTGGCTGAAGGCGCTGGACTTCATGCGCCTGACTTCGCCCACGTCGGCCATCCTGTCGGCGGTGATCTTCAACGCGGTGGTCATCCCGTGCCTCATCCCGGTCGCGCTCAAGGGCGTGACGTACCGCCCGGTCGGGGCCGACGCCCTCCTGCGGCGGAACTTGCTGATCTGGGGGCTGGGCGGGGTGATCGCACCGTTCGTCGGCATCAAGCTCATCGACCACGCGCTAGCCGCGCTGGGCCTGGCGTAAGGGGAATCACCGTGGCAAAGCATTTGCGTGCGAACTTGCTCCTGCTCGGGCTGACCGTCGGCCTCGGCGCGGTCCTGTACCCGCTGGCGGTGCTGGCCGCCGGGCAGACCCTGTTCCCGGCGGGCGCGGGCGGCAGTCTTGTAACCGGTCCCGATGGCGCGCCGGTCGGGTCGCGGCTGGTGGCCCAGGAGTTCAAGGGGGACGGGTGGTTCCGCCCCCGCCCGTCGGCGTGCGGGTACAACGCGGCCGCGTCCGGCGGGTCGAACCTCGGCGCGAACAACCCGAAGCTGCGGGAGCGGGTGGCCGCCGACCTCGGCGCGTACCCGACGAGCACGGCCGTCCCGGCCGACGCGGTGACGGCCTCCGGCTCCGGCCTCGACCCGCACATCAGTCTGAGGTCGGCCCGGCTTCAGGTGCCGCGCGTCGTCGCCGCCCGCTCGGCCGGCGGCCGGGACGCGGCACGGGTGCGCGAAGCGGCGGAGGCCGTCTTGCGCGAGGCGGCGTTCGAGCCGCTGGCGGGTTCGGTCGGCGGCGAACCGCTGGTCAACGTACTGGAGGTAAACCTCGAACTGTCCCGCCGCCTTTCGCCGCGCTGACGGGGCACGAAGATTCCCAAGCTCGACTGATGCCGATAGTCGGTCGCTCAGGCGGCGGGCGCGAGCGTGGTGAGCAGTCGTTCGCGGATGGGTTCGGGCAGTTTCTGGATCGCCGTGCCGTCCCCGGGCTGTGGCAAAATGGCCTCGGCCCAGAGCCACCGGCGGACCGTGCACAGGGCATCGGAGAACGTCATGGTCGTCTTGCCGGGCCACGCCACCACGCCGACCCGCTTCGCTTCGGGGAGCGTGCGGAACAGGATCGCGACCACCGAGTACAACCCGAGCAGGCACGGGCCGGCGCGCAGCACCGTCTTCTCACGCCACCCGCGTGTGCCCTCCAGGCCCAAACAGCAGCGGGCGTCCTGGAAGGTGGTTTCGATGTTCCACCGGCCGCAGTAATGGCCGATGACGGCCGCCGGGGTCAGGGTCGGGTCGGTGGTGAACAAGTACTCGTCCCGGTGCGTGCCCGTCTGATCCCGGACGAACACCCACCGCAACGGGACCAGACCTTCACCGGCCTTATACCGGTGCCCGGTGCCGTCGCGCGCCTGGACCGTCCGCCTCCCGCCCCCGTACCACCCGACCTCCCGCCGGGTGAACGCCGTGGCGGTGGCGACGGCCGCTCGCGGCTTGGGCCGCTGTTCCCCTTTGACCCGGGGCCGTCCGTTGCCGGCGTACGGCGGTGGCAGGTCGAATAGGTTGGCGTAGGGGTGCCGTTTGCTGACCGGGGGCAACCGGGCGCGGTGGCGGTGGCAGAACCGGGCCACCTCGTGGGTGCCGTACCCCGAATCCCCGGCGAATACGAACGTCCGGTCGGGGAATCGGATGAGGAGCAGGCGCAACAGCCGGCACACGAGTCGGGCCGGGGTGCGGTGCCGGGCCCCTTCGGCCTTGCGCACCTCCGGGGTGCGGTACAGGTCGACGAGCACCGGTAGCGCCCACGGGCGGGCGGCGAACGGGAGCCTGACCGGCACGGCCAGAACGACCCGCCGGTGCCCGTACCGCCAGGCGGTGTAGGTGTGGGTCGAGCGAACCGCATCGCGGTGCCGGCCCTTGCCGTGGACGTGCTTGCCGTTGTGCCCATCGACGGTGTCGTCACCGACCCGCGCGATCGGGCCGTCGGGGACGAGGCGGTCGAGCACCAGCCGCATCAGCGCGCACCCGAGGGCGAGTCCGGACCACGGGGCGCGGGACAGGACGCGCTGATAATCGGTCCGGTGCCCGGGTGCGAGGTGCCGGAGGGTGCGGAGCAGGTTGGCCACTGTGCACCGGCCGGTGGTCAGCACCGCGCCGACCAGGAGCGTCGAGAACCGCTGGTACGTCGGGTTGGTGAGCGAGAACACGAGCGCGGTGACCAGGGGCCGCGCCTCGGGCGGTAGAATCACGGTGGCCGTCCGTGCGCGAGGGGCACGAGAGCTTCAGTAACCCTCATGCTACCCCGTCACGGGCGGCCACCCAGAATCGGCATCAGTCGAGCTTAGGGGACGACGTCGCCCGGCTTGCCGGCCGGCCCCTTCTGCCCCTTCGCCGCGTCGGCCGGCACGTCGATGTCCTTGGTCGATTTCTCGGCCGGCAAGACGGCGGCAATTTGGTATCGCGGGAACAGCGCCTTGGCCGTCGCCTCCTCGTTCTTGTCCTTCTTGTCCGGGGCGGCCGCCGGGTCGAGTCCCTCGACGGCGATGAGCACCGGGCCGGGCGGGGCGTTACGACCGCCGGTCGCGCCGGTGTCGTACTGCCCGTCCTTGATGTCGGCGAACCCGGTCGGCCCGGTGTTGCCCTTCGACCCGTCGGGGATGAAGTAGACCTTGCCGGCCGGCACCGGTTTGCCCTGGAACGTCACCTTGCCGGACACGCGGTAGACGTTCTCGCCACCGCACCCGAGGGCGAGCAGGCAGGCGAGCGCGGGCACCGCGCGGGAGAGTCGCCGGAACATTGTGGAACCTCTGGAGGGGTAAACGAAGACGCCGCCCGCCGGGGAGAGCCGGCGGGCGGCGCGGGTGTTGTCGGGTCAGTTGAGCGGCGCGATCTCGCCCGAGTTCATGCTCGAACTGGCCATGTAGACGGTCAGGTCGATGCTCTGGCGGACGAACCGCACCGACCCGTCGCCGAGGGCGAAGTTGCAGCCCCCGCTGTGGTTGCTGCCCATGCTGATGTCGTTGAAGTTGTTCGACCCGTTGTACCACGTCGAGTTGATCGGGTTGGTGACGTTCTTGCACGCCCCGGCCCCGCCGGCCTGGCCGCGGGTCCAACTGCGGTAGTCGTTGGTCGTCGAGCCGGGCTGGTAGTTCACCGACCGCTCGCCGAGCATCAGCGTGTTGGTCAGCCCGTCGGTCACGTCGGTGAACTTGACGACGCGGCCGGTGGTGACGCTGCCGGTCTGGTCCTTGTACTGCGACAGCATCCCGTGGGTCGAGAACGCCCCGTTGGTGCCCGGGTTGCCGACGGTGTAGTTGAACGCCGTCCCGCCGATGGTGATCGTGGTCGGGTTGCTCGCCCCGCCCGGCCCCATCAGCCCGTAGTAGTGGGTGGAGACGGCGTTCAGCACGTTGCCGTTGGGGTCGAGCCGCGACTTCGCGTCCGGCCCGGACGGGCAGTACAGGGTGGGGATGACGTTTAGCGCGACGGCCGTGTTGGTGGTCGTGTTGTACCCCTGCGTGAAGTCGTACAGCTTGTACAAGTTGTCCTGCTCGATCTGCGGCAGGATGAACGTGATCCAGCTCGTGCCGTCGATGAAGTTGGTGGTGTTGCCGGCCGGGTTGGGCCGCGGGAACACCTTCTCCTGCACGCCCGGCGGCAGCTTCCCGTTGGCGTCGTGGTAGTTGTGCAGCGCCAGGCCCAACTGCTTGAGCTTGTTCGAGCAGGACATGCGGGCGGCCGCCTCGCGGACCTTCTGGACGGCCGGCAGGAGCAGGCCGATCAGGATGGCGATGATCGCGATGACGACCAACAGCTCGATCAGGGTGAACCCGCGCGAGCGGGTCCGGGAGAGGGAGAGCATCGAAAATCTTTCTACAGAACGTGTGAGCAAATTTGAATAGGCCGCATTCGGCCATTTGTGTCTAGTAGACGCCATACCGGTCCGGCGTGCAACGGCGATTCTGTTCGCTCAGGGATTTATCACGGGTGTGGCCGGGCGCCTGCGGGGTGTACCTCCGACGGCCCGAAAGTCGAAGGTCCGAACGTCGCAACGCCGCAGACCGAGCCAGTTGGCCGTCTGCGGCGTTGCGACGTTCGGACCTTCGACTTTGCGAACTGTTGCTCGGTTACACCGCCAGCCCCTCGTTCAGCTTGGCCAGCGCCTCGCCTTCGATCTGGCGGACGCGCTCGCGGGTCAGCCCGAGGCACTCGCCGATCTCCTTGAGCGTCTTCGGCTCCTCGTCGTTCAGCCCGAACCGCATCCGCAGCACCGTCGCCTCGCGCGGGTCCATCTGTTCCAGCAGGTGGAGCACCTGCTTGAGGTCGTCGGTCTCGCCCAGCTCCGCGTCCGGGGTCTTGGCGCGGTCGTCGGACAGCATCTCCTCGATCGACCACGTCGCGTCGCCCTGGTCGGCCTGCGAGCCGGCGTTGGCCACCCGGATCGCCTTCTTGATGATGCTCAGCTTCTTCTTCGACAGCCCCAGGAACTTGGCGATCTCCTCCTGGGTCGGGGTGCGGCCGAGTTCGTCGGCCAGCTTGTTGGTCGCCCGCCGCCACTTGGTCAGCAGTTCGGCCATGTACGCCGGGATGCGGACCGTCTTGGCGGTGTTGATGATCGCCCGCTTGATGCTCTGCTTGATCCAGTAGGATGCGTAGGTGCTGAACCGCGTGTTCATGTTCGGGTCGAAGCCCTCGACCGCCCGCATCAGCCCCATGTTCCCTTCACTCACTAGGTCGTCGAGCGGAAGCCCCTTACCGCTGTACCCGCGGGCGATGTTGACCACCAGCCGCAGGTTGGCGCGGACCATGCGGTCGCGGGCTTCGGTATCGCCGCCCAGGACGCGGGCGGCCAGTTCCCGCTCCTCGGCGGCGCTGAGCAGCGGCGTGCGATCGATGTCGCCGAGGTAGGAACTGAACGGGACGTGGTTGTTGGTGCGCACGGCGTACTCTCTGCGGTTGTGTCTTCGGGGGTTCGGTCCGGCCGTCGCTTCATGAGGCGGCCGTACGGGGCGATCCGGCCGGCCGTTGAGGCGGCGATTCAGGCAGGTGCCAAACCCCCGGACGCTTCAATCTGGAACGGGAAAAGGTTCGCGTCAAATCGGAACCAACCGTTACAACCCGCAACACCTTTGTAAACCGAAAGATCGCGGCGTTCGCGGAAGTTGGCACCGGGGTTGCGACCCTGTTCATCGCCCATAGCGGTTATTCGCAATCTCGTCGCAGTTGGAGACACGGATATGAGCAAAAAGCACAGCGGCGGCCCGGCCCCGGTCCCGCCGGGCAACCGCCCGCAGGCCGGCACCGGCTTCACCCCGGCGAACGACGACGCGACCCCGCCGGGCGACGCCGAGAACGGCGACCAGTTCAACGACCAGGACGCGCAGCGGCGGCTGGGCAACTTCGAGTCGGCCGGCGAGCACGCCCGCCAACAGCCGAGCAAGCAGAACGACGGCGAGACGCACAGCCAGTGACGCCCGCGCGGGGCGGCGTCCGTATCCTGAATGGGTCCGGACGCCTCCACCGCGAGACTGCGATGTCGCTACTGCTGAGCGCGCAAAACATATCGAAGGGGTTCGGCGGCCGCCGCCCGCTGTTCACCGGGCTGTCTCTCGAGGTCCGGGCCGGCGAGAAGATCGGCCTCATCGGCCCCAACGGCGCCGGCAAATCCACCCTCCTGAAGATACTCGCCGGGATCGAAACCCCTGACGACGGCGCCCGCACGGCGCGCCGCGGGGTGCGCGTCGGGTACATCCCCCAGGACGACGTTTTCCCTGCCGATCTCAACGTCCGCGAGGTGCTCGTCCGCGCGCTTGCGGACGACAAGGTCGAGGAACACGAGGCCGAGACGCGGGCCGCGATCACCCTCACACAGGTCGGGTTCGAGGACTTCGAGCAACGCGCCGACGCGCTGTCCGGCGGGTGGCGGAAGCGACTGGCCGTCGCCCGCGAGTTGGCCCGCGAGCCGGACCTCCTGCTGATGGACGAGCCGACCAACCACCTCGACCTGCCGGGCGTGGTGTGGCTCGAAAAGCTGCTCCGCGGTGCCGCGTTCGGCTACATCGTCACGACCCACGACCGCGCCTTCCTGCGGGCCACCGCGGACGACATCGCGGAGGTCAGCCGCGTGTACCCCGGCGGGGTGTTCCGCGCGTCCGGCGGGTTCGACGCGTTCGCCGACAAGCGGGACGCGTTTCTGGAGGCGCAAGAGAAGCAGCGGGACGCGGTCGCGAATCAGGTGCGGAAAGAAACCGAGTGGCTGAGCCGGAAGGAGTCGGCGCAGCGGCGGAAGTCGCGGTCGCGGATCGGTGAAGCGGCGGCGCGCCGCGACCAGTTGGCCGACCTTAACTACCGCACCGCGGCCGCCGGGCAGGCGAACATCGACTTCGCTTCCAGCGGCCGGCAGACGAAAAAGCTCCTGTCGGCCATCGGCGTCTCCAAATCGATGGCGGGCAAAAGCCTATTCGCGAATTTCGACCTCACACTCTCCCCGGGCATGAAGGTCGGGTTGCTCGGGACCAACGGCAGCGGCAAAAGCACACTCCTGAAGGTGTTGGCGGGCGAACTCGCCCCCGACAGCGGCACCGTCGCCCGTGCCGACGCCCTGCGGGTCGTCATGTTCGAGCAAGGCCGCTCGTCGCTCGACCTTTCCATTCCGCTGCGGCAAGCCCTCTGCCCCAACGGCGACACGGTCACCTACGGCGGGCGGCAGTTGCACGTCGCGGCGTGGGCGCAGCGGTTCCTGTTCGACCCGGCGCAACTCGACAACGAACTGAGCGCGCTTAGCGGCGGCGAGCGGGCGCGGGTCCGCATCGCGCAACTCATGCTCCAGCCCGCCGACCTCCTCCTGCTGGACGAGCCGACGAACGACCTCGACATCCCCTCGCTGGAAGCCCTGGAAGACAGCCTGGAGGAGTTCCCGGGCGCGGTGGTGCTGGTCACCCACGACCGTGAATTAATGGACCGGCTTTGCACCGAGGTCGTCGGGCTGGACGGCCGCGGCGCCGCGGCGCGGTACGGAAGCGTCGCGCAGTGGCTGACGGCGATGGAACCCGCCGCCGAGAAGCCGCAACCGGCCGCCGCGTCGAAGGCGCAGGCCGCTTCGGCACCGAAGGCGAAGAAGTTGAGTTTCAAGGAGCAGAAAGAGCTTGAAGGGATCGAGGCGGCCATCGCCGCGGCCGAAACCGAGGTCGCCACGCGCGAGGCGGAAGTTGCGAAGGTTTCGACCGGCGGTAATCACGTCGCGCTGAACGCTGCGTGCAAGTCTTTGGAAGAAGCACAGGCCGCGGTTGAAAAATTGTACATCCGGTGGCAAGAACTGGAAGCGAAGCGCGGCTGACCACATCTCATGCGGCTTCGCGGGTCGCGGTCTTGAGCCGATTTGGGGTAAGCTGCGGGAGCGGTAGGGGTTATCCGGACGCGAATCGGTGCCGCGTAACGTCTGGCGGATTTCGTCGGCGACTGGCACGCCGGGTGCTTTGTCACCTTTCGCCGACGAAACACGAGTCAAAACGGCTCAAACCTCCAACCCCGCGAGGACCGCGATGAACCCCATCGTTGCCACCGACATGACCCACACCACCGCGACCGACACCACCCCGCTGTTCGTGCTGGACGACACGTTCGACCCGATCGCCACGACCGACGACTGGTGGCTGGACCTGGGTTGCGTGGACCTGCCGAACGCGGTGGCCGTGTAGTTTTGCGGCCGCGAACCGGTAGGCGCAAACCGCTGTCTGTCGAACGTTCTCTGGGAAAGACAAAGGCTGTGGAGGACCCCGCCGATGAACCGCGACCTAGACGTTTTGGCCGTGATGCTGTCCAACCCGTGCCTGACCGCCGACGAAGCGGCCCGCGAGGCGGCCGCCCGTCGCCACGCGGCGGCGGTGACGAGCGAACTGCGGTCGAAGCTGGACGCGAAGCGCCGCCGCGAGGTGCGCGAGCCGCGGGTCGAGTCCGACGGCCCGACGGTCGGGTTCTGAGTTGTGCCCGCCGGTTTCAGTTCTTGGGCCTGAGGTCGGTGAGGAAGGCCTCGTTGATGCGGACGGTGCCGGTCGCGTGCAGGCGGAGTTCGGTGGTCTGGAGGTCGGCGTCGCGGACGCGGCCCAGGACGGTGCCGCCGAACCGGGCAGTTAGCCAGCCGTCGGCCCGGTCGTAACCGAACTCCAGGTACTGGCTCTTGCGGCCCAGTTCGGCCGGCAGCGGGACCGCCGCGCCCTCGGGCTCGAACGGCTCGGTTCCGGTCTGCTTGCCGAACCGCACCGTCCCGCTCCCCTTGACCGCCTTATCGGCCCGGATCAGCCACCGCGTCTTACTCGGCGATGTGCTCGTGGCGATCACCAGATCGACCGCGGTCGCGTCGGCCGCGTCCAGCGCGATTGCCACCCGGAACCGCGCCGGCACCGCGAAGTCGAACGGCCGAACCGACCCGCCATACCCGGTCAGCGCGCCGTTCCCCTCGCTGTCCTTGACGATGTCCCACTCGCCGCCGTCGCCCTGCCACCGGCCGAGTTTACCCGGCATGAACAACCGTATGTCACCCAGCGGCGGCCCATCGACCTTCTGTACCACCTTCTTCTGGAGGAGTGTAATCCGTACCTTTAATGTATCGTTCCGCTTAACAACCAATTCGCTTGGTTCAGGCGCCAAACCCTCCGCTCCTTCCAACCTAACTTTATACTGGCCAGCCTCCACAATTATTGCTGTCTCGGCCGCGGAGATAACATACCGCATCTGCCCATCCAAGCCATAAAGCAGCAACCGCCCGCCCCTGTATCGGGACGCCACCTCTGGTCCATCACTCTCAACAACCAGCACGGCTGAACGCGCTTGGTATTTGATTACACCGGCCGATACCATCGCACACAATATTCCAAAGCCAAGCGCGACCGTAAGCCACAACAACCGCCTTCTGAACACATGCACAGGACGCACACGGACTGATTGCGAGTTCTCGACTTCAGTCGCGTCCACCGACGCATCGGTGGGAGAAGCAGATGGCATTGAGACTGGTATCGGGTTCAGAGCCAATTCAGGCGTCTCCGGCGATACTGCAACCACAGCTTCACCGGCCAAGTAACGGTCGAGGTCCGCGATCAGGTCACTGGCCGTCGTGTAGCGCTTCGTTCGGTCCTTCTCCAGGCACTGCAAACAGACCGCCTCTAACTCCGGCGGCACGTCAGATTTGAGCGCCCGGGGGCGCTCCGGTTCGGCCGTCAGCACTTGCACGAGTGTGACGGCTACGGATTCACCTACGAACGGCGGCCGACCGGTCAGCAGATCGTAGAGGACAGCACCCAGCGCGTAGATGTCGGTCGCCGGGCCGATCTCCCGCACCTTTCCGGCGGCCTGCTCGGGGCTCATGTACGCCGGCGTGCCCAGCACTTGGCCCGAGATGCTCAGGTTGTGCTCCGCACGCCCCACCTTCGCCAAACCGAAGTCCGTCAGGCGCGGCTCGCCGGTCGGCGTTAGAAGGACGTTCAGCGGTTTGATGTCGCGGTGGATTACGCCGCGGTCGTGCGCGTGTGACACCGCGTCGGCCAGTTTCCGCAACATCTCCGCCGCGGCGCGGGCAGGTAACGGGCCGTTCGCTTTAAGGCTATCGGCCAGCGTACCGCCGGGCAGGTACTCCATCACGAGGTACGGGAACCCGGCGTGCTCGCCGAACGCGAACACCTTCACGACGTGCGGGTGATCGACGGCAGCGACTGCCTCCGCTTCGAGTAGGAAGCGGGCACGTGTGGTCGGGTCCGCGAACGGCCCGGCCAGCACGACTTTCAGCGCGACGGTGCGGTTCAGACCGACTTGCTTCGACTTGAAGACGACACCCATGCCGCCGCGGCCGAGTTCGTGCTCGATCTCAAACCCGGGTATCGCTATCGGCCCGGACGCCGCGGCCGAGATGCGGGCCGCGTCCTCGGGCGTCTGGGCGATCGTTCCAGGCGTTTCGGGCGGTTCCACGGCTCGCTCCCGGTGATAGCGACAGTGTATCACCTTGAAGAGAGCGATGGAACAGGCTACGCGGCCCCGGTCGCGGGCGGGGCCTCCAGCGCGCGGCGCAGCGGGCAGGTTTCGGGGATCGGGGCGCCCTTCCGGTACAGTTCCAGCAACGCCACCGACCGCCGGGCGAGCATCCGACGCACCTCCCGACGCTTGCCCTTCACGCGGGCAATCGTCATCGAGTCGTAGGCGGTCGTCTGGTGCCGCATCCACGCGATCACCGCCGCTTCCGCACGCTCTTCGACCGGGATGCGCTTCGTCCGGGCCACCGTCCCGCTGCCGACCGGCGTCGCGTGCTCGGCCACCACCCGCGACAACTTCGCGGCGGTTTCGGCATGGGTGGCGTGGAAGTTCAAGTACGCGAGCACCGCGAGCCGGAACTCATCGACGTACTCGGTCTGAGCCTTCTCGCGACGGGTGGTGTCGGCGGCGCGGCGGCGGGCGTAAGCCTCCGTGTCGCGCTCGGCGGCCAACTCGGCGGTGATTCGCGTCACGGTGTCGCCCGGTGCCCACACCCCGCGCGAAAACACCTTGCGGCCGCGCTTCTCGGCCACCGACCAGCTTTCGCCGGCGGCGCGCACGCGGCGGGTGAGGGCCGCGTCGCCCGGCGGCACCAGCACCCAGCCGTCGGGAACGGTGTGGACGGTGCCGTCCGGTGCGCGGACGGTGTTCGGCTTCGGACCGGGCGAGTACGTGAGGTTTGGCTTTTCGGCGCGCATAAGACTATTATCGGGCGGAGGCGGGCTGAAGGTTCAGGTTCTGTCATCGAAGAGGGCCGCGGATGAGCGTGCGCGCACCGGTCGTGAGGCCGGCGACGGACGGGCTGACGGTCGCTGTCACCGGGGACGTGTACCGGTTCCTGGCGACCGGCGACGACACCGACGGCAAGTACGCGACGTGGGAGGCGATCGTCCCGCCCGGCGGCGGGCCGCCCCCGCACGTCCACAGCCGCGAAGAGGAGTCGTTCTACGTACTGGAAGGCGAAATCACGTTCGAGATCGACGGGCAGACGCGGGTCGCCACCGCGGGCACGTTCGCAAGCATGCCGGTCGGCGTGCCGCACGCGTTCAAGAACCGGAGCGACCGGCCGGCGCGGATGCTCATCTCCGTCGCCCCGGCCGGTCTGGAGAAGATGTTCCTGGCGACCGGCGTGCCGGTTCCGACTGGGACCACGACCGCCGCCCCGCCCGACGAGGCCGAACTCGCCCGCCTCGTGGCCGAAGCGCCGAAGTACGGCATCGAACTGCGACTGACGCGCTGAAGAAACGCCGGCGGGCGAAGCGGGGCGTCCGTGCCCGCGCCTCGCCCGCCGGGTGTTACCGCTCCCCGGTCACCGGCCGAACGTGCTGACCGCGGTGCCGCGGGTCATGTTCCGGGCGGTGTACCCGAAGAAGTAGTTCAGCCGGACGCCGATCTGGTAGTCGAACGAGCGGTTCTGACCGGTCCGCAGCGGGGCCACCGCAGCCACCGCCAGCGTGGACTGGTCGCCCAGCCGCGTCGTCACCCCGGCCGTCATGTTCAGCTCGTCCGAGTTGCCGATCGTGTCGCCGATGAACACCCCGTTGCCGGCCGAAAGCACGCTCCCGTTCGAGATGGTGCCGTTGTAGTGCAATTCGACGAACGGCGCGACCCCGCGCAGGAACCCGGCGTTCGACTGGTACACCCAGTAGCCGACCTGGGCGTCGATCTGCCACAGGTTCGCGCCGCGCAGGCCGCCGATGTTGGCCGGCCCGCCGAACATCATCGGGTCCACCGTCACCTGGTTGCCGCCGGTGTCGTAGGTGAACCCCATCCACCCCTGGGCGAACAGCCGGTCGTTGGGGGTGTACAGGGCGGCGAAGAACGGCGACAGTTGCACCGAGCTGTTGTCCACCTTGATCAGCGCCCGCCCGTCCGTGCCGCGAATGGTGATGTCGTCGGCGGTCGGCAGGTACACACCCAACCCGGCGGACACGTTCACCGTCTCACGGCGGAGCAGCAGCGCCTTCAGCGCCAGCCGCAGGTTGCCCAGTTCGGTGTTCCGCCCGCCCGCGTTGATGACCCCGTCGCTGGCCAGGGTGCTGGCGAACGGGAGCCGGGCTTCCAGCGACCCGCGGCCGTCGAGGAACGTCTTCTCGAAGCCGAGCTGGTAGCGGTTGACCGGGATGCCCTGCGGGGTGAACGGCACGTTGTCGAAATAGTCGTAGTTGAAGATGAGACGGTCCCGCGGCATCGGACTGTTGTCCTCGCTGATCTTGATGAACCCGACCACCCCACCGCCGCCCCCGCCGCTGCCCGGGTTGGGGATGGTCAGAAGCACGTCCGGCCGGCTCACAGCGGCCGAGATGGTGGACACGTACCGAATCTCGTTGCCGTCGAACACCGCCTGCACCGGGCTCAGCCCGAACCGATCGACGCTCACGTCGTTCCCGTTCACCCCCTGCTCGACCTGCACCGCCAGGTTGTCGCGGGCGAACCCGACCGGGATGACCCCCGGGATGGTGAACCGCGCGCCCGCCGGGCGGCCCGTGTCGGTGCCGGCGAAGTACTGCAGCACGTAGTTGGCGGTGGCCGCGTTCGCCCCGGTCGGGGCGTACGTCTGGTTGACCCCCGGGGCGACCTCGGTGAACGACCCGCGAATGCCCAACTGGCTGGCCCGCACCGGGTTGGGGACCGACATCCCCATCACCGTCACCCGCGGCAGGCTGACCGTGTTGACCCCGGCCGCGTCGCGAATCGAGAACGTCGCGTTCCACAGGTTGCCGCTCACCGACGTGCCGCCGGTGGTTGGGGTGCCGGTCACCCCGTTGACCCCGAGGACGACCGTCTTGCCGTTCAGGAAGCTGGTCACCGGCTGCTTGACGAACACCTGGGTGGCGCGGGCCCCCATGATGTCGCCGAAGTGGTTGGGCGCGAGCGCGGCGGCCGACGCGCCGACGCCGGCCACGTCGCGGCCGAAGTCGCCGAAGTTCGGCGCAGCGGCCGCGGGCGGCTGAGCAACGTTCGGATCGGCCGGCGGGGCACCCGGTGTCATGCCGGGCGGAGTCGTCCCGGGCGGGGTCATGCCGGGCGGCACGGCACCGGGCGCGACGGGCATACCGGGCATGCCGGGGGCCGTGCCCGGGGCGCACGGGGCGGACGGCGGGCAGTAGCTCAACCCGGGGCCGTAGAACCCGTAGGTCGGGGCCACGGGCCGCGCGCCGACCGCCCCGCGGCCGAAGCCGGACACCGGAACCACCGGCGCGCCGACCGCCGAGAGCGGCGTCGGCTCGGGCAGGGCGTGGCCCGGCTGGGCGCTGGCCGACTCGGTGCTCAGGGCGAGACACGCCGCGGCGGCGGCCGCGCGGCGGGGGAGCTGGTCGAACAGGGACATCGTGTCCTCCATCCGCCCGGCGCGTCCTTGCACCGGGCTTGGGGCTGTGCAGTACGAGCATCCGTACTGTCTGCCCTTTCGTTCGACCCGTCGCAACCGGAGCGCTGAGCAGAAGCGCGGCAGCCGGTGCCGCCGGATTAATCGCGCGTTAAGTTGTGCCGGTGATACCGGCTGTATCACCCGGACGTGTGAAGAGAATCCGATTTTGCGGCCATCTGACCCCCGCCCGGAGAGTGCTGACGAAGCTTATATGGCGCTCATAAACGTGCGCACGCACGGGAATGTGAATCCCCAGATTACCGAATCTAACCCCTTCTCTGCTACTACCCGCGCCCGAACATGGACCTGACGTATTCACCCCACCGATCGCGACATCGCGTGAGCGGTGCGACGCCCGGTCACTTCCCGCGCTTCTCGGCGACGCGGTACACGCCCACCCCGCCGCGGGCGGTGCCGCGGGCGAGGTAGCGGCCGTCAACGGTCAGCGCCGCGCTGGTCCCGCCGCCGTCGGGCACCTGCCACACCGCGACCGCCTTCCCGGTCCGCACGTCCCACGTGGTGACGGTCGCGCCGTCGGCGGTGCCGACCAGGTACTCCGCCGACGGCACCACGAGCACCCGCGTGCCGCCCGCGTGCCCGGCGAACTCGGCGCGCACGACCGGGGTGATCGGGGTCAGGTCCCAGACGCGGAGGCGGCCGTCGCGGCAGGCGGTCGCGAGCAACTTGCCGTCGGGCAGGTACGCCACCGCATCGACCGGGGCCGGGTGAGGGAGGGCCGTCCGCAGGCTCGACCGGATTCGGCTCAGCCGCCACACCCGGGCGGTGTTGTCCCGCGACCCGGTCGTCGCCGTCAGCCCGTCCGGGGCGAACGCGACGCACGTGATCGGCTGGGTGTGCCCCGGCAGCACCGCCCGCGCGTCGCCGCGGAACCCCGCCGCCGGCTCCCACACGCGGAGCGTGTTGTCCTCGCCGCCGCCGGCGATCATCTTCCCGTCAGCCGAGAACGCCAGCGCCAGCACCCCGCCGTGCGCGCCGCGGAGTGTCGCCCCCTCAGCCGGGGCCTTCTCCGTAATGTCGAACAGCCGGATCAGCCCGCTCGCCCCGTCCGACCCGAGTGCGACGTGTCGGCTGTTCGGCGCGACGGCGATCGCGCGGACCGGGTCGGCGCGCGGGATCTCGCCGCGAATCCCCGTCCGCGACGCCACGTCCCACACCCGCGCCCCGCCATCGCGGTCGGCGGTGATCAGGATGGCGCGATCGGGCGTGAACGCGAGCGCGTTGACCGCCGCGGTGTGGGCGGGCAGTTCGGCGACCGCGCGGGCCGTTGCGGGGGTGTCGAGGGTCGGTAATGTGGGAGGGGTGGAATTCATGTGAGTGTACAACGGGGCCGTGCGGCGAGTCGCTCGAAGTGTAGCTCACGGTTTGGTGGAAAGCCGAAGCCCGACAACCCGCCCGCGACCGTGCCGGAAAAATTTCTGGAAAATTTCTGCCCCGGCGATTTGACTTCGCAGAAATCATCACCCACCATCGAAATATACGCCTGATTACAGTATTCAGGCGATGGGTATTCGGCGCGGGTGGGGAGTTCGCTCTCGACACCGCCGCGGGGGTTCGCTATGCGCCGGCCATCTTTTCGACGCGATTCCGGAGCCACCGGGCATGAACCGAATCACCGCGGCGCTCGCGGGGGCCGCGCTGCTGTCCTCGCTGGGGTGCATGCACGACGAAGCGTACTCGTTTCGCAAGGCGCTGGGCTGGGAGGACGACGCGCCCGGCCGAAACGGGGTGCGGGTCAAGACGCCGTCGCCCAAGGACTTGCCGCAGGCCGATCAGGCGGTCGCGGAGCGGGTCGAGCTGGTCGGCCGCAAGATCCTCGCCCAGGCGACGTTCACCGGGATCGAGCCGCTGTTCTTCACCATCGGCCACATCCCCGACAACGTGCTGTTCCACAACGGCACCGAGACGCTCTACATCAGCGAAGCGCTGGTGAAGAAGTGCCAGTCGGACGCGGAGTTGGCCGCGGTGCTGTGTTCGGAACTGGGGCAGATGGTGTCCGAGAAGCGGAACGCCAAGGCGGTGGGCCGCGACGTGGACCCGATCCGCGACCCGTCGTTCGGGGCCAACCCGGTGTTTCCGGGCGGCACCACGGTGGACGCCGGCCGACAGGCGGAGTTGGCGTTCCACGAGCAGAAGCACCCGCGGGGCGGGGCGCACCCGGACCTGGCCGACGCGGCGAAGGTGGCGAAGGAGTTGCTGACCGGCGCCGGGTACAGCCCGGCCGAGTTGGACCGCGTGGAGCCGCTGATCAAGCAATCGGACCGCGGCGAGGCGCTGAAGAAGCAGATGGCCCGCCCGGCACCGGCGCCGGAGTGGAAGAAGTAGCGAAACCGCGGCCGTCGGGCGGCGTCACTTCCGCATCCGCCGGAAGACGCAATGCCCGAGCCGCTCATCGAGGACGTCCGACACTCACCCCTCCTCCGCCGCAGGGCGGCCGGGTTGGTCGCGTCCGTCTGGGCGCTCGCCGCCGCGGTCAGCGCGGCCGCCGGGTGGGCCGCGGCGCTCACCGCGGCGCGTGCGATTCTCGACGTCGGGTCGCCGTTCGACGGCCTTCGGCTTCATGGCCCCTTCGTGTTCGCCGCGGCGGGCGCGGGGTACGGCGGCGGTGCCGGTGTGTTGCTGGGAGTGGCACGCCGGGGACTGTTTGACGGCTCGGTCGTGTTGCGCCTGGGTGTCGGCGGTAGCATCGCCGGGGCCGCGGCCGGGGCGGCCGTTACGCTCAGCGTGCGGGGCGAGCAAGGCGACGAGGCATCGCTTCTCGCCTCCTCACTGGCAATGGCCGAGGTCGGATTCCTGAGCGGGCTGTTCGGGTACATCTTCAGGCCGCATCCGGCGGAACCACAAGAATCGGTTGACGAAGAAGAGGAAGACGGGCCGGTCGTGCCCGGCGTTCGCCTCGAGTGGCCGGTGCGTGCGCCGAAGCGAGCGCGGCGAATCAGCCGGCCGCTCGCCCGCGCGCTCCCGCTGCTGGCGGTGTCGGGCGCGGCGCTGGTCGCGGCGTGCTTCGTCGATCCGGTCGCGCCGGCGGCGGTCGCGGCACTGGGGCTGGCGACGGCGCACGCGGTTTACCGGCAGGAGCAGCGGCTCGACGAACTGGAACGCAGACGCGGCGCGGGGAGTGACAGTCGGTCGGCGGTGTGATAGTATGTCGCGGCCTCTCCGCACACACACCGAGACTCACTCCATGGCGCGCGAGCCGATCCCGACGTGGTGTTACGCGCTGGTCGTCGTCCGCAAAGGTGACCGCTTCCTGCTGGTTCAGGAGAGTAAGTACGGCGAGCCGTGGTATCTGCCCGGCGGGCGCGTCGAGGCGGGCGAGACGTTCACCGACGCCGCGGTCCGCGAGACCCGCGAGGAGGCCGGCATCCCGGTGCGGGTGACCGGCGTCATCCGCGTCGAGCACTCGCCCAGTCCGGCCGGGGCGCGGATGCGGGTGCTCTTCCTGGCCGAGCCGACCGACGACACCCCGCCCAAGAGCGAGCCGGACGACGAGTCGCTCCGGGCCACCTGGGTGACCCTCGACGAACTGCCGCAGTACAAGCTCCGCGGCGCCGAGGTGGCCGACATGTTCCGCTACGTCGCCGACGGCGGCACGATCCACGACCCGGACGTGTTCCGCCCCGAGGGCACGCCGTACCGGGTCGGCTGAGCGCCAGGAACGAAAATGTGCGGGCCGCGAGGATGGTTCCTCGCGGCCCGCGCGTCTTCCGGCGTGCGATCACTTCCGAACCTGAGGCGCGGAGCGCTCACGGCACCGCCGGCCGGGGGCCGGCCGGAACCGGGTCGGAACCACGACCGGCGGGGTTGTCCCAGACCGACCCGGTTCCGGCCGGCCCCCGGCCGATAGCGGTGCTGGAACAGCGCTCCCCGCGGCGGATTGGGTAGAAGGCGCTCGGCCGACGCAACATCGGCCTGTCGCAGAGCGACGAGCTGAGCGCACAACGGAAAACGTGGGTGAGGATAACGCAGGGGGTGAGGCGGGGCAACAAAAACGTCGAGGAACCCACCCCCGGCCCCTCCCTGAAGGGAGGGGAGACAAAACCTTCGCGCTTCGCTGACGCTGGCGTTGCGCTGTGGTTCTGCCTCCCCTCCCTTCAGGGAGGGGCCGGGGGTGGGTTCCTCAGCGCGTCCCCAAGCGATAGCCGACGGCCGCGAGGAGCGCGCCGAGCATGAGCGACACGTGGTAGTCGCGGAACGGCTCGACGTTGCGGATGCCGAACTGGTGCCCGACCACCGCGACCGCCGCGCCGGTCAGTACGAACACGCTCATGACGTTGCCACGGAACGCCAGCGAGCCGAACAGCAGCAGCCCGGCCAGCCCGACGTTGAAGCTGTCCACCCACGCGGTGAGCGGCGCCGGCGCACCGGCGATCGCCAAACCCCGGGTGGCGCGGCCGGCGTCGAGGGCGGCCTGTTTCTGGAGGCCGCTGAGGTCGCTGCCCTCGACCGCCTGGCGCGCCTGGGCCTGAATCTCGGCCCCGGGCACCAGCCCGTTCTGGTGCGCCCACAGCGCGCACGCGGCGAGCAGCGCCGCGGCGGCGACCGCCCGCACGTGCGGCCCGACGACGAGGTTGACGACCGCGCCGAGCGGGTCGGACTTGGGCCGCGGGCCGGTGGTGAAGTCGTTCGGCCGCTCGGCTGCGCGGACCAGGGTCCGCACGTCCGCCGGGGCGTGGGTCCGCTCGTAGCCCGGCTGCGACCGCTCGGTCTCCGCCCGGCGGATCTCGTCGGCGGCGCGGACCATCGCCTCCGCGGCCGCCGCCGCCTGCCGATCGGCGGCCGACGCGGTCGCCCCGGCGGCGAGCAGGTTGGCCCGCTCGACGGCCGCGAGCAGCGCGCGCTGCTTGGCCTCGGTCCGCTTCTTCTCGATGCGGTCCATCCAGCCCAGCAGCGGCTCCCGCCACGGCGCGTACTTCTCCCGCGCCCCGCCGACGCCGCCGCGCAGGAGCACCGCCCGAGCCGCGAGCTTGGCCTCGTACCCGAACAGCGCCTCGAAGAACTCCTCCCAGTCGCGGCCGGCGAACTTGGCCACGAACTGCCGCAACGCCTCCTCGTCCAAGCCCTGCTCGCGCATCCGCCGCAGTTGCCGCTCAGCCCCCTGGAGGACCGGCCGTCGGGCCTCGTCCACCGTCCGGTCGATGCCACACCGCAGCGCGAACGCCAGCCCGACGCCGATGACGCCGAACCCGACCCAGATCCAGAACACCTTCGACAGCGCGAGCAGGAGGCAGAACATGCCGAACCCGGCCACACCGACCGCGAGGTCGCTCCAGCTCATCCCGGCGATGAACCCGCGGACCCGGCCGAACACGTGCCCGCGGCGCATCGCCCCGTCGAGCACGAAGTACGCCACCGACGCCTGCAGCGCCAGCCCGAACACGCCGAACGCCCAGCCCAGCTTGCCGAAGAACGCGAGCAGCACCGCGGACAGCGCGACCGCGCCGAAGAAGCTCGAGATCAGCCGGTCGCGGAACACCACCGGGCCGCACGTGTTGAACTGGAGCACGTACCCTTCGAGCTTGGCGATCTCGGCCTCCTGCGGCGAGAACGTGCCCGCGTGATGCACCCCGAGCCACGCCTCCAGCGTGCGGACCACTTCGGCCATGTCCTGGAAGCGGTCGGCCGGGTCTTTCGCCATCATCCGCTGGATGACCGCGGAGATGGCCGACGGGACGCGGGCGACGATCTGCTCCGGCGGCACGAGCGGGTCGTAGGCATGCTTCGACATCAGTTCGACCGCGGTCGTGCCGTCGAACGGCGGGCGGCCGGTGACCAGCACGTAGAGGGTGCAGCCGAGCGAGTAGATGTCGGCCCGGTGATCGACGGTGGCGGCGTCGCGGCACTGCTCCGGCGACATGTACGCCGGGGTGCCCAGCGCGATCCGCGCCCCGGTCAGGTTCAGAGAATGCCGAGTGCGGAGTTCGGAGTGCGGAGTTTCAGACAGGTCGGGTGCGGGCATGCGCTCCGTGTCTTGAACTCCGCACTCCGAATTCCGCGCCCCGCATTCAGAGGTTTTCACCAGCCCGAGGTCGGCGACCTTGACGATGCCCTGGTCGTCGAGCAGCAGGTTGTCGGGCTTGACGTCGCGGTGGATCATGCCGCGGTCGTGGGCGTGCTTCAGCCCGCGGGCCGCCTGGAGTACGTACCCGACCGCGGTCTCGGGGTCGAGCTTGCCCTGCGACTTGACGACCTCCGCGAGCGACTTCCCGCGGACGTACTCCATGCTGAAGAACCGCGCCCCGTCGGCCTCGCCGATGTCGTGAATCTGGACGATGTTCGGGTGCGAAAGCTGAGCGGCGGCGAACGCCTCGCGGGTGAACCGCGCGACGAACACCGGGTCGCTCGCCCACCGCTTGCTCATCACCTTGAGCGCGACCGGGCGGTCGAGGGAGAGCTGCCGGGCGAGGTACACGGTGCCCATCCCGCCGCGGCCGAGGACGTGCTCGAGCGTGTACCCGCGGACCTCGGCCGGCGGCCCGATGACGACCGGGACGTCGCCCGCGTCCGAGTCGAACTCCGGGCCGGGCGAGTTGTGTTCGGAGTCGCCGGAGTCGGGTTCCGGGCGGCCGCCGAATGTGAACGGGCGCGGGGCGATCGCGGCCGCGCCGGCGGCGACGGCCGGCGTGACGGCCCGCGCCCGCGGCGGATCGGGCAGCGCCTCGGCGCGCGCCGCGGCCCCGGACTCGGCCGGCACGGACAGCAGGAACGACTGCGCACAGTTCGGGCACTTGGGCTGGTAGCGCCCGGGGCGGGCCGCCTTCGGGGTGAGGCGGTGAGCGCAGTACGGGCAGGCGATGACCACGCTGGACACCCTCGCGGCGAGTGGGCCGGGTGCGACGACCTCCGATTCGGTCGCTCAAAGGTAGGTCACGTTCGGCCCCGCGGGCGCGGCGAATCCGGACAGGCCGCCGGCTGCGAAGGCCGAGAATTCCTGCGGGGGCGCAATTCCGCCTGCCGCCGAGACGTAAACCGCGATGGGGCTCATGCGTGGCCGTAAGCTACCAGGCCTGGCGGCGGTGCGTTAGCATAACGATCCCTGTTCTGGAGGCGCCCGTGAAGCATTCCGCCGAGCCGTTCGCGACCGTCGTCCGCGGCCTGCCGCTCACCCCCGGTCAGGCTACCGCGGCCGACGAGGTGTTAGCCGCGTGCCCGACCGAGCAGGTGCCGGGCGAGCTGATCCGCCGCGAGGTGCTCACCGCGTACCAGGCGCGGATGATCCTCGCCGGCCGGGCGGCCGAGCTGACCATCGGGCGGTACGCACTGCTTGACGAACTCGGCGGCGGCGGGATGGGGCAGGTGTTCAAGGCCCGCGACACCGCGATGGACCGGCTCGTAGCCCTCAAGGTCATTCGCCCCGACCTGCTGGCCGGGCCGTCGGCCGTGCTCCGGTTCCAGCAAGAGGTGAAGGCCGCCGCCCGGCTGGCGCACCCCAACATCGTCCGCGCCTACGACGCCGGCACATCCGACGGCCGGCACTACCTCGTCACCGAGTTGGTGGTCGGCAGCGACCTCGGCCGCGAACTGGCCCGCCGAGGCGCGCTGCCGCCGGGGGAGGCGTGCGAGTTCGCCCGGCAGGCCGCGCTCGGCCTCCAGCACGCTTACGAACACGGGCTGACGCACCGCGACGTGAAGCCGAGCAACCTGCTGCTCAGCGCCGCCGACCGGGTGGTGAAGGTGACCGACTTCGGGCTGGCCCGACTCGGCGACGCCGGCGGCGGGCTGACCGCGGCCGGGTCGGTGTTCGGCACGCCCGACTACATCGCGCCCGAGCAGGCGAGTTCGGCGACCGCCGCCGACATCCGCTCCGACGTGTACTCGCTCGGCTGCACGCTGTACCACTTCATGACCGGGGAGGTGCCGTTCCCGGGCGACACCGCGATGGCCAAGCTGGTAGCGCACGCCACCCAAGAGCCGCTGTCGCTGGACGACTCGTGCCCGGGTGTGAACCCGGCGCTCGCGGCGGTGGTGCGGCGGATGATGGCGAAGAACCCGGCTGACCGGTATGCCACGCCGCGAGATGCGGCCGACGCGCTGACCCCGTTCTGCCCGCGGCCGCGTGCCGGGGCGACGCTGTTCGGCCCGCAGCCGTCGTCCAGCGTGCCGGTGCTGCTCTCAGCCCCGCCCGCGTCGGCGACGGCGCAACTCAATTCGGCGGTCACCGCGCCGTCGCTGCCACCGACCGTTCCGCCGGCAGCGGTCGGAGGTGGAACGGCCGCCGGCCGCGGGCCGCTGCTCGCCGCGGTCGCGGTGCTGTCGGTCGTGGTCGTCGCGCTCGGCGCGGCCGTCGCCATGCTGCTGAGCCGCCCGGCGGCCCCGACCGCGCCGACGCCCGAGCCGGCGGCGAAAGCGGCACCCGCGACGAACGGCCCGGCGGCCGAACCGCCCGTCACCCGGCTCGACCGGCCGGTGACGTTCTCCCTCGACTGGCCGCGGGCGAAGGAGGCCGGTGTGACGGTCTACCTGAACGACAAGCCGCTCGCGGCCGGCGAGGCCGCGAAGCCGCTGACCCTCCCGCCCGGCCGGTACACGCTCCTGGCCCGCAGGGACGGGATCGACCTGGAGGCGCGGACGTTCGAGGTGACGCCGGACGACGCCGGCAAGCCGGTGGCGACCCGCCCGGCGGTGCTGCCGGACCCGGCCGCCGACCCGGGCGAGGTCCGCCGCTGGGGCGCGGCCGGCGCGGTGACCGACGTGGCGTACCTGCCCGACGGTCAGAGCTTCGTGACCGCCGAGGTGCCGGGCGGCAACCCGTACCCCGGCCCGGACTCGATCACGCCGACGGCCGGGGCGATGTACGCCGTCGAGGGGCGGCAGGTGAGCGCGCGGTGGAAGACGCTCTACGGTCACCGGGTGGCGGTGCTGCCCCGCGTCAACCGGGCGGTCGCCCTCTCGTTCTTCGAGACCCCGCCGGGATTCATCAGGCTCGAGTCAGGGCTCAACGACGACCTGTTCTCCTTCCGGGTGATCGACTACCAGGCCGGGCAGGTGCAGAAGGATGTGAAGTCGCCGCTCAAGGGCTGGCGGACCCGCATCCCGCTGCTCGTCGCCTCGCGCGACGGGTCGCGCGTCCTGTTCACCACCACCGGACCCGAGCCGGACCTGAAGCCGTCGGGCGAGGTCCGCGTCCACGCCGTCCGGACGACCGCGGCCGGCGCGTTCGAGTTCCCGGAGGCGATCCGCTTCCCCGGCGACACCGCGTGCTTCGACCCGACCGGCCCGCGGGTGCTGACCGCGAGGGACAAGGTGCTGGTGCTGCACGACGAGGAGACCGGCAAGCCGCTGAGCGACCGGTACACCGGCCCGCAGTCGGACGTCACTTGCGTGGCGATGTCCGAGGACGGGAAGAAGCTGGCGGCCGGGGACGCGAGCGGCGCGGTGTCGGTGTGGGCGGTGGGCGCGAAGGAACGGGGCGCGGTCGGCAAGGGGCACCCGAGCCGTGTGAACGCTGTCGCCTTCACGCTCGACGGCGCGCGGGTGGTGTCGGCCGGCGAGGACGGCACGGTGCGGGTGTGGGACGCGGGGAGCGGCAAGGAGGTCCGTCAGTACAAGCACGACGGCGGCAAGCCGGTGTACGCGCTGGCGGTCTCGCCGGGCGGCAAGCGGGTGCTCACCGGCGGCGCTGACAAGACGATTCGGCTGTGGCAACTGCCGTAGCCCTCAAACCGGGCGCGCGCCCATGCCGACCGCCTGCCGGACGAGTTGCATGGTCACCTGCGCCGCGGCCCGCGCCCGCCGCGCGCCGGCGGCCAGCACCTCCTCGACGTACCCCGGGTCGCGGGCTAGCTTCTTCCGCCGCTCCCGCGCCGCGGCGAAGTAGCCGTCGATCTTGTTCAGCAGCATCGTCTTGGCGTCCCCGTAGCCGAACGGCCGCCCGCCGCGCGCGTCGGCGCCCTTCATCGGGTCGCGGTACAGGTCGGCCAGTTCCGCTTGTTCGGCCGCGGTGGCGAATAGCTTGTACAGCGCGAACGCGTTGCAGGTGTCCGGGTTCTTCGGCGCGTCCACTGGCGTCGAGTCGGTCACGACGCCCATGACCGTCTTCTGGAGGGCTTTGCCCTCGGCGAAAATCTCGATCGTGTTCCCGTAGCTCTTGCTCATCTTCCGCCCGTCGGTGCCGGGAACCACGGCGGCCTCGTTGTACACCGCGTCCGGCAGCGGGAAGACCTCGCCGTAATTGTGGTTGAACGCCCCGGCGATGTCGCGCGTCATTTCGAGGTGCTGCTCCTGATCCTTGCCCACCGGGACGAGGTGCGAGCGGTAGATGAGGATGTCGGCGGCCATCAACACCGGGTAGGTGAACAGCCCGACGTTGGGCGAGATGCCGTTGGCGACCTTATCCTTGTAGGAGTGGGCGCGTTCGAGGTGGGCCATCCCGAACACGGTGCCGAAGAACCAGGTGAGTTCGCACACCTCGGGCACGTCGGACTGGCGGAAGAAGCTGACCTTCGAAGGGTCGAGGCCGAGCGCGAGGTAGTCGAGGGCGACGTCGCGAACGTTGTCCGCGAGGATGTCGCGGGCGCGACGCGGCACCATCCCTTTGGTCTTGGCCGCGGCCGCGACTTCGCGCTCCTCGGCCTCCTTCAGCGAGGTGAGGGCGTGGTAGTCGGCGATGAAGTAGAAGCACTCGCCGCTGTCCTGCCGCTCGATGTGCTGCTTGATCGCGCCGAAGTAGTTGCCGAGATGCAACTTACCGGACGGCTGCACCCCGCTCAGGATGCGCGGCAGATCGACACACTCGCGGACGACGGTCGTGGACATCGGATCGGCCTTCCCTTCGTGACACAGACACGGTTACAGTACGGCCGGTTCGGTCCCTGTTCCACCGGTGACGGAATGGACGCCCCACCGCCGACATCCGACCTCCACGCGCCGGCCGGGTTCGTCGCGGTGCTGCAACCGCGGCACGTCGAACTGCTGGTCGAGGCGCTGAAGGTCGCGCTGACCACGCCGGGCGAGCACCGACTGTTCCGCGCCGGCAAGTTGGCCGGGCTGTTCCCCGCGCGTACCGGCACCGCGGGCGAGGCGGCCGTCCTGGCACTCCAGGAGGGGTTGCTCGAAACGACCCGCACCGAAGCGAAAGGCAAGCTCGTCACCGAGTGGGTGCGGGCGACGCCGAAGGCCGTCGGCTTCGTCCATGAGCACGACTCGACGCGGTCCATCCTCCGCGAACTGAAGGAAGTGCTCAACGCGACGCAGTCGGCCGTACCGGCCTTCATGATGGAGGCGAAGGCCGAACTGACGGCCCTCTCCGCGACCTTCGCGGCGCGGGCGAACGAGATGCTGTCTCGCCTCGCCGACCTCTCGTCGCGGTGCGAGGCGGCGCTGCGGCGGGTCGAGGCCGGGCGCGAGGCGGTTGTGGCCGAGCCGGTGTCGCGGGTGGTGCCGTGGGCGGTCGAGGCGCTCGAGTACCTCGACAAGCGGACCGCGACCGGCGGGACCGGCGACTGCCCGCTACCGGAACTGTTCGGCGCGCTCGGCGAGCGGTTCCCCGATCTCACCCTGCCGGCCTTCCACGACGGGGTGAAGCGGTTGCACGACGTCCGCGCGCTCAAACTGAAGCCGGCGGTCGAGATGGGCGAGCCGGAGTACGCGGTGGTCACCGACGGGCGGCTGATGTATGCTGTGGGCCGTTAGCCGAACGGCCACGCCTCGCCCAGCGCCTCTTTTTGGGCCGCGGTGATCGTGAGGATGCCGCTCTCGCCCAGATCGACCAGCGCGTCGAGTTGCTTGCGGCTGAAGGTCGCCTCTTCGCCGCCGGCCTGAACCTCGATGATCTTCCCGCTGCCAGTCATCACCAGGTTCATGTCCACTTCGGCGTCGCGGTCCTCGACGTACTCCAGGTCGAGCAGTTCCTGCCCGCCGAGCAGCCCGACGCTGACCGCGGCGACGCTGTCCGTCAGGATGTCCGTGATGGGCACAGTCAGAAGGTGCCGGATCGAGTTGACGGCATCGACCGCGGCGACGAACGCCCCGGTGATGCTCGCGGTGCGGGTTCCGCCGTCGGCCTCGAGTACGTCGCAATCGATCCAGAGGGTGCGCTCACCGAGTTTGTCGAGATTCACTACGGCCCGAAGGCTCCGGCCGATGAGCCGCTGAATCTCGACGCTACGGCCATCGACCTTGCCGCCCTTGTCGCGCGGTTTGCGGGTGTTGGTCGAGCCGGGGAGCATCCCGTACTCGGCGGTGAGCCACCCCTTGCCCTTCCCGACCAGGAAGTCGGGCACCTTCGGCTCGACACAGCAGGTGCAGAGGACGGTAGTGCGGCCCATCTTCACCAGCACCGACCCCGGCGCGCTGCCGGTGTAGCGGCGGGTGAACTTGAGTGGGCGGAGCTGGTCCGGCTTGCGGTCGTTCGGTCGGGGCATGGTCACTTCGCTGTGGCAGTCTGTTGGAGGACGACTTGCGGGTCGAAGCCGAGCAATCGGCCGACGAGTTGCCGCCCGGCGAACCCAGACGCCGTCTCCCTCAACTGCCCGGCGGCCCAGTAACCGACCACCGGCGTCTGAAACACGTCGCCGATACCTGGGAACACACGCTGGATGTCCGCCTGCGAGCCGAGTTCATCGATGTTGAGCACGGCGACACACAAATCGGGTTGCTTCGCCGCTTCGTTCATCAGGTCGAGCAAGCGGAGGTCGTAGTTCGACCACACCGCGACGCCGACCACGAGTCGCCGCCCGGTGCCGTTGGTCTCGACGTGATCGGGGAACCACGTCAGCGCTGACTGCCGCACGCGCTCGGCCAATTGCCGAGAAGCATGTGGATCACTCACGCGGAGGTCGCGGAAGGTTACGGCTTCGTCCATTCGAGCACCCCGTCGCGGATCCACTCCCCGCCCGACTTCAGGATACGCGGTATCTTGGAGGATTGCACCCCCGGTCCGAGCCAACCGGTCGTGGTGTCGATGGGCACGCTGTTGGTGATGACGCGCTCGAAGGTGTCGTCTGGGAACGGCAGAGGCGCGTTTGGGCAGATGATGAAGACGTGCCCATCGTCAACGAGTTGCTGAAGGGTGCGCCCGTCGCGACTGCACCGCCAGTTCGGGTTCAGCACCCAAGGACCTTGCTGGTTGATGACGCCCGGTTCCTCGCCCTCACCGCCGAGGTTGATTTCCAACCCGCTCATCACCGCTCCCTGATGCAGTAAGGAACTGTCTCCTAATCTGCAATCTCGCTGCGTGTGAGAGCAAAACCAACCTCAATGTCAACGCAGTCGGCACCTTTTATCGAAACTCATTCGGCACATCCCTCATAACTACCACACCAATCCTTACCGTTACCCGAGATGCTACAACCCAAACGGCGCATGTCACCCATCTCACTTCAGCAGCCACTCCAGCACCGCCTTCTGCGCGTGCAGGCGGTTCCCGGCCTGCTGGAAGGCGGCGCACGCGGGGCCGTCCATCACGTCGTCGGTGATCTCCTCGCCGCGGTGAGCGGGGAGGCAGTGCAACACCTTCACGTGCTTTGGAGCGGCCGCCAACAACTTCGCGTTCACCTGATACCCGCTGAAGCGCCGCAGGCGCTCCTCGCGCTCGGCCTCTTGGCCCATGCTCGTCCACACGTCGGCGTAAATCACGTCGGCGTTCTTCACCGCGGCCACCGGGTCGGCCACCTCGGCCGGGAAGTCCGGCGACACCCGCGACGTGTAGTCCGCCTTGAACTTGTCGTCGAAGCCGTAGCCGCTCGGGCACGAGAGCACGAAACGTGCCCCCAGCTTCCCGCACCCGACCGCCAGCGACCGCGCGACGTTGTTCCCGTCGCCCACGAACACCACCGTCTTGCCCTTCTCGGTGCCGAACAGCTCGCGCACCGTCAGCATGTCGGCCAGCCCCTGACACGGGTGCGACCAGTCCGACAACCCGTTCACGATCGGGATGGACGACCACTTGGCCAGCCCGTCGAGCGTCGCGTGCTGGTACACGCGGAGCACCAGCACGTCGAGGTAGTTGCTGATCGTGCGGGCGAAGTCGGCCAGGCTCTCGCGCCAGCCCAGCCCGACCTCGTTGCCGGGCAGGTACAGGCTGGTGCCGCCGAGTTGCGCCACCCCGCTCTCGAAGCTCACCCGCGTCCGCAGCGACGGCTTCTCGAACACCAGCCCGACCACCCGCCCGCTCAGGCTGTGCGCCGGGATCCGCCGCGCCTGCGCGTCCTTCAGCCGCGCCGCCTCGGTCAAGAGCGCGTCCAGCGCCTCGGGCGAGTGGTCGATCAGGTTGAGGAAGTGCTTCATTTATTCAGTCCAAAGTCGTAAGGTCGAAAGTCGTAAAGTCAAAGGCGTTCGGAGTCGAGGGCTTCGACTTTACGACTTTCGACCTTACGACTTTACGACTACGGCCGCAGGCCGAGGATGACGTCCGCCATGATGTCGCACCCGTCGTCCAGTTGCTCGTCGGTCAGCGTCAAGGACGGGAGCAGGCGCAGCACCGTCTGGTGCGTGCAGTTGATCAGCAGGCCCTTTTCGAGACAGCCCTGCACGACCGGTGCGCCCTCGACGCTCAGTTCTACGCCGATCATCGCGCCCTTCGCGCGGACGTCCGTGATGAGCGGGCAGCGCGTCTTGAGACCGAGGAACCGCTGGCGGAACCGCTCGCCGATCTGCACCCCGCGCTCGAGCAACCCCTCCTGCTCGATCGTCTCGATGGTCGCCAGCGCGGCGCGGGCCGCGAGCGGGTTGCCGCCGAACGTCGCCGCGTGCGTCCCCGGCTTCAGCTTCTCGGCCACTTCGGGTTTGGCGATCAGCCCGCCCATCGCGACGCCGCCGGCCAGCGCCTTGGCGAGCGTGACGATGTCCGGGGTGACGCCCCAGTGCTGGTGACCGTACCAGCGGCCGGTGCGGCCCATCCCGGTCTGCACCTCGTCCAGAATCAAGAGCGCGCCGCTCTTGTCGCAGAGGTCGCGGACGCCTTCGAGGAAGCCCGGCGGCGGGACGTTCACCCCGCCCTCGCCCTGAATCGGCTCCATCATCACGGCGCAGGTTTCGGCGTCCACCGCCTTCGCCACGCTGTCGAGGTCGCCGAACGTCGCGTAGTTGAACCCGGGCAGCATCGGCTCGACGCCGGCGTGGTACTTCGGCTGCGCGGTGGCCGTCAGCGACCCGTAGGTGCGGCCGTGGAAGCTGCCGGTGAGCGTCACCACCTTGTACTTGTTCTTCGGGCGACCGTTGAGCCGCGCCAGCTTGATGGCGGCCTCGTTCGCCTCCGTGCCGCTGTTGCAAAAGAAGGACATCCCGCCGAAGTCGGTGCGCTCGCCCAGCGCCTGGGCGAGCAGAGCCTGCGGCTCGGTGTACCACGTGTTCGGGACATGGATGAGTTGAGCGACCTGCTCCTGGACGGCCTGCACGACCCGCGGCGGGCAGTGGCCGAGGATGCCGCAGCCCCACCCGGGGAAGAAGTCGAGGTAGCGGTTGCCCTCGGCGTCCCACACCCACGACCCGCTGCCCCGGACCAGCGCCACCGGGTAGCGGGTGTAGTTGCCGATCAGGTGCGCCTTCGCCAGCGAAATGATCTGCTCGCTAGACATCACGTCGGTTGTCATTCGAGGGGTCAGGGGTCAGGGGTCAGGGGTCGGTCAAGACGCCGGGCGTCGGCTCAGTCATGCCGAATGGCGGTGCCGGTAAACGTGTCGCGGAGGAACACGTTGAGCAACGAAAAGGGCACGCGGCCGTCGAGGATGAGGGCGGATTTCGCGCCCGCGTCGAGCGCCTCGAAGCACGCCTCCACCTTCGGCACCATCCCGCCGTCGATCACGCCCTGCGCGATGAGGTCGCGGGCCTCGCGCTCGGTTAATGACGGGATGAGTGACGCCGGGTTCGCGCGGTCGCGGAGCACGCCCGGCGTGTCGGTCAGGAAGACCGCCTTGTCGGCCTTCAGCGCGCCGGCGACGGCCGACGCGGCAGTGTCGGCGTTCACGTTCAGCCACCCGCCGTCGGCGTCGATCGCCAGAGACGGAATGACCTCCACGCGTTCGCCCGGGTTGGCGGGCGTGATGGCGCAGGCATAAACGTCGGTCACACGACCGACGGAGCCGAGGTCGATCGGTCGCCCCTCATGATCGTTCAGCACCAAACGCTGGCCGCGTAGGGGAAAGTACTCGGGCAGTGAGTTCGTATTCGCCGGGCACCCGAGGCTCACCAGTTGCTCTACGAGGCGCGCGTTGATCTTATGAAGGACTTCGACCACAATCCGGAGCGTGGCGTCGTCGGTGTAGCGGCGGCCGGCGACCTTCTTAGGGGTGAGGCCGGCCTCGGCCATCGCCCGGTCGATCGGTTTGCCGCCGCCGTGGACCAGCACCAGCGGCACGCCGAGCAGGTTGAGCACCGCGACCGACCGCAGGCAGGCGTCGGTCGCCGCCGGGTCTTCCATCGCGCTGCCGCCGAGTTTCACGACGACCGGGCGGCCGCGGTGGGCCGCCACCCGCTCGACGGCGGTCGCGAACGCTTCGGCGGAGAGTGCAAGTTCGGCCATCCGCGACGGCCCACCGGAGGGGTTCGGGGAACCCGGTCGGAGTTCCCCGAACCGAGCGGGAAAGGTTGAAAAAAGCATCGTATGCACCGCGCGAATCGGCGTCAACGCCGCCACAAACTTTCGCCCCGACATCGTCGGGAGAAAAGGAAAAGCTCGGTTCTTGCACCGCCGAACGCCGATGGGTATATTGTCCGCGACCGGCGGGGTTGTGCCACCCATTTCGGGTGTCAGACCGCCGGCACAAATCGAATCAAGGGTTCCTCTCATGCTGCGATTCGCACTCGCGGTGGCGCTGGGCATCGGCGCCGTCACCCTGGCCGGCTCGACCTTCACCGTCAACGCGGACGAGAAGAAGGAAAAGGACGCCAAGGACGTCAAGAAGCTCGAAGGCAAGCTGACCTGCACCAAGTGCACCCTGGCCGAGACCAAGGCCTGCGGCCACGCCCTCGTCCTGAAGGAAGACGGCAAGGAAGTCAAGTACTACCTGGTCGACAAGGGCGGCAAGGAGTCGTACCACGGCAAGTGCTGCCAGGAGCCGGTGGACGCGATCGTGACCGGCAAGGTCGTCGAGAAGGACAAGAAGAAGATGATCGAAGAGCCCAAGGTCGAGATCAAGAAGTAAGTGAGCCGGCCTCACGGCCTCAGGACGCCGCCCCACAAGGGCGGCGTTTCGCATTTCCGCCCGTCGTTTCGCATCACGTTGCCCCTCCCCGCGGATCTGCGGTTGGCACCACAAAGCCTTTCACCGTACCATACCCCTCTACAGGGAGGGATCGCGATGAACATCATCCTCGCCAACCCCCGCGGCTTCTGCGCCGGGGTGAACATGGCGATCGAGGCACTCGAGACCGCGCTGCGGCTGTACGGCAGCCCGCTGTACGTCTACCACGAGATCGTCCACAACCGGCCGATCGTCGAGAAGTTCACGGCGCTGGGCGTCGTGTTCGTCAACGACATTAGCGAGGTGCCCGCCGGCGGCACCGTCCTCTACAGCGCGCACGGCGTGTCCCCGGTCATCCGGCAGCACTCCGAGGCCCGCAACCTGCGCGCGATCGACGCCACGTGCCCGCTCGTGACCAAGGTCCACAAGGAGGCGATCAAGTTCGCCAAAGAGGGCTACACCATCGTGCTCATCGGCCACGAGGGGCACGACGAGGTCGTCGGGACGATGGGCGAAGCGCCCGCGAGCATGGTTCTGGTCGAGGACGCGGCCGACGTGGACGCGCTGACCCTCCCCCCAGACGCCAAACTCGCGTTCCTCACCCAGACCACGCTCAGCGTCGATGAGGCCAAGAGCGTCATCGACGCCCTGAAGCGCAAGTACCCGCAGATCGTCGGGCCGAACAAGGACGACATCTGTTACGCGACCCAGAACCGCCAGGACGCGGTGAAGAAGCTGGTCGCCGAGGCGGACGCGGTGCTGGTGCTCGGCAGCCAGAACAGCTCGAACAGCCAGCGGCTGGCCGAAATCGCCCGCACCAGCGGCAAGCCGGCGTACCTCATCGACCGCGTCGGCGAACTCCGCGACGAGTGGTTCAAGCCGACCGACACGGTGCTGGTCACCGCCGGCGCCAGCGCCCCGGAGGAGCACGTTCAGGACTGCATCGAGCACCTGAAGCGCGCCTTCGGTGCGACCGTCGAGACGCGCGTGGTCCGCGAGGAGGACGTGAGCTTCCCCCTGCCCCGCGAGCTGCGCGTCCTCAACGCCTGACGGCCTGTAAATGGAGTATGGGCGACGAGTGGACGCCCGTCAAGAAATTTTGTGTAAAAATTTTCACAGTGCGAAAAAGTCCACTTTCGACCCGCACGCGGCGGCGAAAGACGGCCTCAACCGGCGGCCCCAATGCCTCTCCCGACCGACGACCCGGCCCTGGGGCTGAACTACCGCCCCGCGCTGCCGCGGCGCAAGGACTGGCGCATCGGCTGCGTCGGGAGCGGCTTCATCGTGCGCGACTGCCACCTCGTCGCCTACCGGAACGCCGGGTTCAACCCGGTCGCGATCGCGTCGCGCAACCCCGCCACCGCGCGCGCCGTGGCGCACCAACACGCGATCCCGACCGTACACAACAGCGTCGATGACCTGCTTACGGACGACACGATCGAGGTTCTCGACGTCGCGGTGCCGCCGGACGCGCAACCGGACGTGATCCGCCGCGCGGTCGAGTTCGGTCAGGGCCGGTTGCGCGGCATCCTCGCACAAAAACCGCTCGCGCTGTCGCTTTCGACGGCGCGCGAGCTTGTGACGCTTTGCACGAACGCCGGCATCACGTTCGCCGTCAACCAGAACATGCGGTACGACCAGAGCGTGCGCGCGGCGAAGGACGTTCTGAACCGCGGCTGGCTGGGCGAGGTCGTGTTAGCCAGCATCGACATGCGGGCGGTACCGCACTGGATGCCGTGGGCCGAAGGGCTGCCGAGCCTGAGCACGTTCGTGATGTCGATTCACCACCTGGACACCTTCCGCTACTGGCTCGGCACGCCGGAGCGGGTGCTGGCGTCCACGCGCCCGGACCCGCGGACGAAGTTCCCGCACCGCGATGGCATCAACCTGTACATCCTCGAGTACGAGAGTGGGGCGCGGGCCTCCTCGTGGGACGACGTGTGGGCCGGGCCGTGCAAGGGGGGCGTCGAGGGCGACACCGGCATCCGCTGGCGGATCGAGGGCACGGAGGGGCTGATGCGGGGGACGATTGGCTGGCCGAAGTACCCGGCCCGCGCGCCGAGTACGCTGGAATTCAGCACTCGCAGTTCGGGCGGCTGGCAGCGGCCGCAGTGGGATGACGTGTGGTTCCCGGACGCGTTCGTCGGCACCATGGCGCAACTGCTCTGCGCGATCGAAGACGGGACGGAGCCAGAAATCAGCGCTCGCGACAACTTGGAAACCATCGCTTTGTGTGAGGCGGTGTTCGCGGCGGCGACGGAGCACCGCGTGGTTCGCATGGCCGACGTTCTGGGGGCCGCGTGACGCCCGACCTGCGCATCAAACAGGCGATCGTGCTTTCCGACGGCCGCGGCGTGCGGGTGGTCGCCCACACCCCTGACTTCGACACGCCCGAAGCAGAGCGCGTCGCGGTGCTGTTCGGCGCGCGGCCGGCCGGCGTGGCGTGCCCGCTGGCGCATTTCGCCTGCCCGTTCGGCCGGCAGCAGGTCGCGGTGGTGCGCGTCGAAGACCGCCCCGGCGGCGCGCTCGGGTTCCGGTTGCTGGTGCTCGCCCGCGATTTGTATTCACACCTGGGAGACCCGTTCGCGATCGCCGACCGCTACCCGCCGGACTGGTCCGCCGTCGGCCCGCTCGCCGACCTGCAATGGCCGATGGAAGTCCTCCCGGAGCGCACGCTCGAGCAACTCGACGCCATTCTGAAGGTCGGTGACGTGGGGTTGCTGCTCGGCGCGGCGCAGGCGCTCGTGGACGGCAACCGCGTCCTCCTGAACCGCCCCGAGCCGCAGGAGAAGTTGATCCGCGGCCTGTGGCAACTGCTGCCGGACCGCACCCGCCGCGACCTGTGGCCGGCGTCGTTCGCGTTTTCCGACGAACTCGGCTTCCACGCGGCCGCCGGGCCGACGCTGCCGACGCCGCGGCACGGCGTCCAGGTGCTGACCGAAGACGCGATCCGCGACTACCCGCCCAGCCCGTACGAGCTGAACCTGCAACTGGCGATCGAGAGCGGCGACCGGGCCGCGCTGCGGCACCTGCTCGCCCGCCGCACCGCCGATGACACGATCCGCTTGGGGCTGTACATGCTGGCGTTCGCGGTGGTCGTCGCGCTGGTGATGAAGTTCGTGTTCTGAGGCACGGAGGCCGCCATGGCGCTCGACGAGAAGGTTTTGGTTATTCCCGCCGAGCACTTTCGCGCCGCCGGCTACTTCCACGGCCTGCGGCCCGCCGACGACGCCTACCGCGCCGCAGTCCTCGACCCGGCGGCCTTCAGCTTCCGCGCGCGGTACGAGGTCGAAACCGACCCGACGTTCAAGCAACTGATCCCGTACATCGTTTTGATGTGCGGCGACGACGTTTTCCACTACCGCCGTGGCGCGTCCGGCACCGAAACGCGTCTTCAAGCGCTGCGGTCGGTCGGCATCGGCGGGCACATCAGCGAAGAGGACGCCGGCAGCGGGGAGGACGTGTATCACACCGGGATGATGCGCGAACTGACCGAGGAGGTCGAATTGGGCTGCGGATTCCGCGAGCGCTGTGTCGGCTTCATTAACGACGACCGCACGCCGGTGGGCAGCGTGCATCTGGGCGTGGTTCACGTCTTCGAGTTGGACGCGCCGCTCGCACGGGCACGCGAGGCCGCGCTCGCGGACGCCGGGTTCGCACCGAAGGCCGAACTGCTCCGCTTCGCGGAGCAGTTCGAGACGTGGTCGCAGTTCGTGCTGGAGTTTTTGGCCCGTTAGCGCGCCACCATGAGCTTCTTGCCGTCGGGCATGACCAACTGCCACCCCTGCGGGGTCGGTTCGATGGTCCGCGGCCGGTACTCGTCCGCGACCGCCGCGGCGCGGGCCGCTGTCGCGTCCGGGTACGGCTTGCCGGCGACCGCGTCGGGCCGCGGCTCAGCGCCGAGCAACTCGGGCAGGCCGGCCGTCGGCGCGGTCGCCGGCAGTAGCACCCCCTTTACGTCGAGCGCCCGCCCGCCGACCGCCAGCGCCGGAATCCGATACGTGACGCCCACGCGCACGGCGTCCGGGCCATCGACCGCCACCGCATCGACGGCCGCCACCCACGGGTGCGCGGCGAAGTACGTCGTCAGCTTGGCGGCGAGGTCCGGGTCGAGCGCCTGGACGCTCGCGGGCGCGCCGGACGCGTACCGCACCTCGGCCAGAAAGGCTTCGCGGGTGCTGCCCGGCGGCGGGTCGCAGCGGATGTCGGCGAACGGGACGGCGTAGCGGTCCCGCGGGCCGATGTGCTTGCGCGCCTCGACGCCCGCCCGCCACAGCCCGAGCAGCACCGCCGCCACGACGCCGAGCGTCAACACCGCCTTCAGTATCGGCCGCGGGCGCGGGCTTGCGGCCGGCTTCTCCTTGGCGGCCCGCTTCACCACACGTGCAACTCCCGCTCGAGCGCGACCCCGGTGCGCTCCTTCACCTTCGCCTGGACGTGCTCGACCAGTTGCAGCACGTCGCGGGCGGTGGTGCCCGGGTTGGCGACCGCGTAGTTCGAGTTCCGCTCGCTCAGCTCCGCCCCGCCGAACCGGGCCTTGGTCATCTGGGCGCGGTCGATGAGCGTCGCCGCCGTCTGCCCCGGCGGGTTGCGGAACAGCCGGACGGCCGCCTGGAAGCTGAGCGGCTCGACCGCCTTCCGCTGAATCCACGCCTTCTTCATCCGCTTGAGCACCGCCGCCGGCGGGTCGGCGTCGAGTTGGAACTCGACCGAAAGGATCACCGGCTCGTCGAGGTCGCTCTGGTGCTCGGCGAAGGTGAGATCGTCGCGGCCGCGGGTCTGCACCCGGCCGGCGTCGGTCAGCACCGTGACGCTGCGCACCGTCTGGCTGATCTCGCCGCTGCGGTCGCCGACGTTGCACCGGACGCTGCCGCCGACCGTGCCGCGAATGCCGACGAGCGTTTCGAGGCCGCCGAGGCCGTGCCTCACCGCGAACGCGATGAGGTCGAACAACTGCCCGCCGCCGCCGGCGACGACGCGGCCGCCGTCGCGCCGCAGGAAGGTGAACGGCTCGCCGACGAGGCGGATCACGGCCCCGGGCACCGGGTCGTCGCGGACGAGCAGGTTGTACCCGCCGCCGAGCATCCGCACCTTGACCGCGGACGTCTGGCAGGCCCGCAGGACGGCGTTGAGTTCGTCCACGCTCCGCGGCTGAACGAGGAACTCGGCCGGGCCGCCGATCTTGAGGTGTGTGAACGGGGCGAGCGGCGCGTTCCGCGTGGTGATCTCGGGGAACTGATCGGCGAGCGACATGTCGGCCTCCTTGCCGTCAGTTTACAAGGTTCACCGCACCGGCGGCAGCGGCATACGAACGACGATATCGTCAGCGGGCGGGGTTTCGGTCCGCGCGCCGGTGCGGTCGTAGACCTCGACCGCCGTCCGCCCGCCGCTCTCCGTTCGACGCTCGCGCAGGGTTCCGTCCGACCGATAGATGTACACATCGTGGAGGGCGATTCGCTTCTCGATGCGGACGACCGCGACCGACAGCCCCGACGGGCCGACCGTGCCGACGTCGTAGGCGGGCAGGTCGGCGGTGTCGGCGTACCCAATGGGCTCCGTGCCATCGGGTGCGAAGTACACCCGCGTGCCGGGAGCGCGCCCGCCGGCCAACGGAATCAGGCGCTCATCCTTGCTCGGCCGAACGAGTTGCACCTTCGCGAAGCTCACGACGCGGCCCTCCGCGTCGTGATATGCGACGGAGTAAGCGGCCCCCTCCGTCTGCGCATAGGTCAGCTCATCGACCGGACGGAAGGGGATGTAATACGACGCGAACGAGCGGTAATACCGCGGCCCGGTCACCAAAGCGGGTATCGGTGCGCTGGTCGTGGCGGTCATGGTTACCTCGGCATCACAGGCCGGAACGTTCGGGCGCGTTTACGGAACCCGATCGGGGTGCCAGAGGCCGCAGTGTCGCATCGCGTCCTCTTGGAACGTCTGGCAATTCGGCCCCGCGCCAAACGTCCACCGCCATCGCCGGACCCGCGCAGCCGCGAACCCCCGAGCGAACGTCCGCAGGCAATCGGCAATTTCTTCGTCGGTCCGAGTGTCCGCGTTCCGGACGAGCGGGTGGAACTCCTCCTCCGCCAAGTCTCCGTGGTGGGGGTCGCGGGTCGCCTCCCCCGGCGGCCAGAACCCCGGTTCCCCGTTGAGTGCCCCGGGAACGCTCGTCAGGGTTCGAAACAGGTCTGCGAGCGGATGGCCGTCGAACCGCTGTTCGGGCCACCACCCGTAGCTCTCCGAACCGGGATCTACGTGGTCGCCGATTTCGAACCACCAGTGGCCGTACTTGTCCGGCCCGGTCAGGCGGATGTGGTTCCGCTTCATCTTCACCAATTGTACCACGCGGTAACCGGCGGGTGTGGTCATCGTCACTTCCCGCCGATGCACCACAGGTGCTTCTCGCCGCGGATGAAGATGTCGCCGTCACTGAACGCCGGCGACGCGAACACCTTCTCCTTCAGCGGGTTCTTCGCCAGCAGTTCGTAATCCGTCGATGCCTTCACGACGTAGGTAATGCCCTCGTCAGAGGTGAAGTACACGCGGCCGTCGGCCACCACCGCGGAGGCGTGGTGCTTGCTGCGGCTGAACTGCTCCTGCCAGTGCATCTCGCCCGTCTTCACGTCCCAGCACGACGCCTTGCCGGCGTCGGTCACCAGGAACAGCTTGCCGTTATGCGCCACCGGCGACGGGACGTACCCGCCCTCGTTCTTCTTCGACCACACGACGTGCGTCTTGGTCACGTTCCCGCTCCCGCTCGGGTCGATCGCCATCACCCAGTGGACCGGGAACCCGGCCGTGAGCAGCAACAGGCCGTCGTGGTAGACCATGCTCGACACGAACTGCTCGGTCGGGCCGTCGATGATCCAGTGCGGCTTGCCGGTGTCCGGGTCGTAGCTGGTCACGCACTTGCTGCCGGTCAGCACCATCTGCTTCTTCCCGGCGGCCTCCACGATCACCGGCGGGCAGTACGAGCGGAGCTTGTTCGGGCGGTCGATGCGCCAGCGCTCCTCACCCGTCTTCTTGTCGAACGCCACGATGTACGCCTTCTGGCCGCTCGGGGCGTCCTGGTCGGCGTTGACGATCAGCAGATCGTTATAAATGACCGGCGGCGAGCAGAACCCGTGCTGCGAGTGGAACTCGCCCGGGGTCTTCTCCCACACGACATTTCCGGCGTAGTCGTAGCAGAAGACGCGGAGCTTCGGCCGGTCGAGGAAGGTAATGTACACCCGCTCGCCGTCGCACGCCGGGGTGCTGCTCGCCCAACTGTTCTCGCCGTGCTTCTTCTCCAGGTCCGAGACGACGGCCGTCTTCTGCCACAGCAGGGCGCCCGTCTTCCGGTCGGCGCAGTACAGGACGCGGGCCTTGTCGGCCTCCACGCACCCGGCCACCAACACCTTGCCCTTACTCACCACCGGCGACGAGTGCCCGGTGCCGGAAAGCGGCAGCTTCCACTTCACGCCTTCGGGGTCGTTCCACTTGAGGGCGAAACCCATGTCGGCAACGGTGCCGTCGGCCCGCGGACCGCGCCAGGACGGCCAGTCTTCGGCGGCGGCGAGCGGGGCGAAGGCGAGAACGACGAACGCGATTAGACGGGTGGGCATTGGCGGCTCCGGGGAGGTGCGGGTGTGCGGAATTCCGGCGGGAGGTTCTGATTTCATCATACCGGCGGGCCGGGGGGAACGAAAAACCGCGTTCCGGCGTCCAACCGGAACGCCGGACGCGCGGTAGGGTTAAGAGTAACAGTCCGCGTTCGGCCCCTTCACTCGCAAATCTTCGGAGGCAGTCATGGGTGCGGCCCGGTTTGTCAAGGCGATGGCAATGGTCGCGCTGTTCAACGGCGCGCTCTACATGTGCGTCCGCGAGGAGGCGTTCGCCACCGAGAAGGAAGAGGAGGCGATGCGGTACACCGAGCAGTTGCGGACCAGCAAGGACCCCAAGGTGCGGGCCAAGGCGCTGGCCGGGCTGGGCGAGCTGGCGCAGGTCAAGAAGTCGTTCATCACCGACGCGCTGCCGGACGTGTACAAGGCGACCGAGGACAAGGACCCGGCGGTGCGGGCGGCGGCCGCCGAGACGCTCGGCAAGGCCGACGAGCCGTACAGCAAGGCCGGCGAGATCCTGGTGAAGCTGATCAAGGACGACAAGGACGAGGCGGTCAAGATCAAGGCGCTCCGCGGGCTGACGGCGATGGGGGCGGGCGCGAAGGAGGCGCTGCCGACGATCCGCGACGTCGTCAAGGCGACCGCCGGCGACAAGAAGAGCGAACTCGGCAAGGCCGCCCAGAACGCCGTCAAGGCCATCGGCGGCGGAAAGAAGTAGTCAAAGAAGATTGGCCACAAAAAAGCACAAAAGACACAAAAGAAGACACGAAGCGAAGAAAAGAGTTTGATCCGAACTCTAACCTTCCGTCTTCGTCTTCTTTTGTGTCTTTTGTGCTTTTTTGTGGCCAATCTGCCTTCTGTCTTTGAGGTATTTCTGCCATGACACTCGACCGCCGCTCGTTCCTAGCGACGTCCGCGCTCGTTCCTTCCGCGCTTTTCGCCGCCGCCGACGACACCCCGCGGTCGCAGCCGCCGCGACGCGCCAAACCGGCGGCCAAGAAGGTCGCGGTCGTCGCCAGCGTGTACTGGTACCTGTCACACGCCTACCACATCGCCGGCCGCTTCCTCGACGGCTACATGAAGGGCGACGAGCACCACTTCCCCGAGTTCGGGGTCGCGTCCGCGTACGTCGAGCAGGTCAAATCCGGCGACCTCAGCCGCGACATCGCCAAGGAGCACAACTTCCGGCTGTCGGAGACGATCGAGGACGCGCTGACGCTCGGCACCGGCAAGCTCGCGGTCGACGGCGTGCTGCTCATCTGCGAGCACGGCGACTACCCGTACAACGCCCGCGGCCAGAAACTCTACCCGCGATACGAATATTTTCAGCAGATCGTGAAGGTATTTGAAAAGAGCGGAAAGACGGTGCCGGTATTCTGCGACAAGCACCTTTCGTACGACCGCAAGAAGGCCGTCGAGATGGTGACGACCGCGAAGAAGATGGGCTTTCCGCTCATGGCCGGGTCGTCACTGCCGGTCACGTGGCGTCGGCCGGAGGTGGAGCTGAAGTTGGGCAAGAAGGTGACCGAAGCCCTCGTCGCATCTCGTGGCGAGCTTGAGATTTACGGCATCCACGCCCTCGAATCGCTCCAGTGCATGGTCGAACGCCGCTTCCCCGGCGACAAGCCCGCGAGTCAGGGCGTGAAGGCGGTCACATGCCTCCAGGGCGACGCGGTCTGGAAAGCCGGCGACGCCGGCGAGTGGTCGTGGTCGTTGCTCGAACATGCACTGGGCCGCAGCACGTCGCGGAACGCCGGCAACATCCGCGAGAACTGTCGCCGGTTCCCCAAGCCGGGCACGTGGGGGTTCTTCGCGAAGGGGCCGATCGCCTTCCAGGTCGAGTACCGCGACGGCCTCAAAGCGACCGTCCTTCAACTCGACGGGCACGTCGCGGACGACACGTTCGCGGCGCGAGTCGCGGGCGAGGAGAAACCGCAGTCGTGCCTGTTCTGGCTGCCCGCGCCGCCGGGCGCCGCGTTCCTCGAAGCGCTGGCGTCGCACGTCGAGACCTTCCTGAGCACCGGCAAGCCGCCGTACCCGGTCGAGCGGACGCTGCTGACCGGCGGGATTCTTGACTACGCTCTGGAGTCGCGGGCGGGCGACTCGAAGCGGATCGAGACGCCGGACCTCGACGTCGCGTACGCCCCGCCGGCCGACAGCGGTTTCATGCGCGGCGACTACGCCCGCCCGGTGAAGTAGCGCGGCTCTGGGGTCGGCGTTCAGGATTCAGGGGCGGAAGTATAACGGCCGCGTCGGGCGCGGCCTTTCGCGCACGACAATCCCGAATCCCGGCACCGGCCGGCGGCGCGGGTGGTATGAATATGAATGTCCGGTCGTGTCCGCAGCGGGCGTAATTCCTCGTGACGGATCGTCCCGGCCGCGCCACGCGGGTCACTCCTTGCGTAATCCCACCGCGGGCGGTATCATCCGTGTTGGAATCTCGCGTCCCTCGGACCGCACTGCCCTTTTACCTTCGGACGCCGTCATGCCCTCGCTGATCCTGCTGAAGTCCCCGGAAGGCGCGTCGCCCAACAAGAACATCCCGCTCACCGCCGACCTCATGGTCATCGGGCGGGACGAGGGCGGGTGCCAGATCGTCATCCCGCACCACGCGGTCAGCCGCAAGCACGCCCAGATCGTTCGCGACAAGGGCCAGTACTTCATCGAAGATTTGAAGAGTCGCAACAAGACGTTCGTCAACAGCAAGGAAGTGACCGCCCCCGGCCGGCAGGCGCTCAAGCCGGACGACCGGATCAAGATCTGCGACTTCCTGTTCCGCTTCCACGACGAGCGGGTCGTCAAGCCGGTGGCACTGCCCTCCCACCTGCGCAAGGAGCACGTGGACGAGGACGAGGACGAGAGCGGGCAGACGACCATCGAGGCGACGCAGGGCAAGGGCAGCGCGCAGCAGTTCCTGGAGGTGGCCCCGGCCGACCGGCTCCGGGCGCTGCTGGAGATCAGCACCAACCTGTCCAAGACGCTCGACCTCGACCCCCTGTTGAACCAGATCGCCGACACCCTGTTCGGCGTGTTCAAACAGGCCGACCGGTGCTTCGTGCTGCTGATCGACGAGACCGGCCGGCCGACGCCGAAGGTGATGCGCGGCCGCCGCCCGGCGCTGGAGGACACGCGGTTCAGTCGCACCATCGTCAAGAAGACGATCGACACCAAGCAGTCGTTCCTGAGCGAGGACGCGGGCAACGACTCCAACCTCGGCCCGTCGGCCAGCATCGCCGAGTTCCGCATCCGCTCGGTCATGTGCGTGCCGCTCATCAACCCCGAGGGGAAGCCGATCGGGGCGCTGCAACTGGACACCCAGGAGCGCGGCAAGAAGTTCCACCCGGACGACCTGAACCTGCTGACGATCGTCGCCAACCTGGCGACGGTGTCGGTCGAGAACGCCCGGCTGCACGAGACGGTGCTGACCCGCGAGAAGGAGGCGAAGGAGGTCGAGCTGGCCCGCAAGGTGCAACTCGGCTTCCTGCCGCAGACGCTGCCGGACGTGAACGGGTACGAGTTCTACTCGCACTACTCGCCGGCGCAGACGGTCGGCGGCGACTACTACGACTTCGTGTCGCTGCCCGGCGGGCGGGTGGCGGTGGTGCTGGGCGACGTGGCCGGCAAGGGCGTCCCGGCAGCACTCCTGGTCGCCAAGCTCAGCTCCGAGGTGCGGTTCTGCCTGCTGACGGTGCCGAACCTGGCCGAGGCGGTGTGCCTGCTGAACGAGCAGATGATCGCCGGCGGGCTGGGCGACCGGTTCGTGACGCTGGCGGTGCTGATCCTCGACCCGGCCAAGCACGAGGTGACCGTCGTCAACGCCGGGCACATGAGCCCGAAGTGGTACAAGGCGGCGACCGGCGAGCTGGTGGACGCGATCTCGCTGGAGGCGACCGGGCTGCCGATCGGCGCGCTGCCCGGGTATCCGTTCGAGTCGGTGACGGTGAACCTGGAGGTGGGCGACTCGATGTCGCTGTTCACCGACGGGGTGACCGACGCGATGAACCACACCGGCGAGCTGTTCGGGCAGGACGCGGTGGACCGCAACCTGGCCCCGGACGACCCGGTGATCGCGGCCGACGCGCAGCGGGCCAAGCGGACCGGCGAGCGGCTGGTGGCGGCCGTCCGCACCCACGCCAACGGCCGCCCGCAGAACGACGACATCGCGGTGGTCACCTTCAGCCGCCTGGAACCGGGCGTCGGCCCGGCCACCGGGCTGAACAAGATGTCGTCCACCAGCAAGCACAAGCAGATCAGCGTTTAGTCACTGGTCACTCGTCGGGTTAGTCCTTGGTCATTCGTCATTAGTCATTGCTCACGGCCGACAGCGGTTGTAGCCACTAACGACCAAGGACCAATAACCAAGGACTAACCCGACAAAGGACGAACACCCATGGCCGGACCGGCGACCCTCCCCGAGACCGACGTCGAGCAGGAGCAGCGGACCAAGCGGCAGCCGCCGTACCATGTCGTCCTGCTCAACGACGACGACCACACCTACGACTACGTCATCGAGATGCTGCGGGCGCTGTTCGGGCACCCGGTCGAGAAGGGGTATCAGCTCGCCAAGCAGGTGGACACGCAGGGCCGGGCGATCGTGCTGACGACCAGCCTGGAGCACGCGGAACTAAAGCGCGACCAGATTCACGCCTACGGCCCCGATCCGCGACTACCCCGCTGCAAGGGCAGCATGACCGCGGAGCTGGAAGCCGCCGAATAGTTGGTAGTTGTTAGTTGGTGGTTGGTAGTCAGGACAGCAGCCCAGAGTCACAAAGGTTCTGGGCTGCTGTCCTGACTACCAACCACCAACTAACAACTACCAACTATTTCTTTGCCGCTTCGACCTTCACCGACTTGATGGTGACGTCCTTTGTCGGGACGTTCTCGAACCCCTTGACGGTGTCGGTCTCGACGTTCTTGATCTTCTCGACCACGTCCAGCCCCTCGATCACCCGGCCGAACACGCAGTACCCGACGCCGTCGCGGGCCTTCGCCTTGTCGAGGAACGTGTTGTCCTTGACGTTCACGTACCACTGGGCGGTGGCGCTGTCCGGCTCGCCGGTGCGGGCCATCGCGATCGTCCCCTTCAGGTTGGAAAGCCCGTTGGACGACTCGTTCTTGATCGCGGCGCGGGTCTTCTTCTCCTTCATGCCCGGCTCGAACCCGCCGCCCTGGATCATGAAGTCGCTGATGACGCGGTGGAAGATGGTGCCGTCGTAGTGCTTGTCCTCGACGTACTGGAGGAAGTTCTTGACGGTGACCGGGGCCTTGTCCTCGAACAGTTCCACCTTGAATGTGCCCAGAGACGTCTCGACCACGACCACCGGGTTGGCGGCGCGGGCCGGGCCGGCGGCCACGGCGAGCACGGCGACGCACAACGCCACCACTTTGACCGACATCATGGGGATTCCTCCGCTGCGCCGCCGCGGCGCGGCCCCTTGCCGCGCGCCCGGCGGGGCGCGTCACACCCGGATTCTATCAGTTTGCCCGTTCCCCAACGCCGCGTTCTGGGTAACAATCATCACCCCCGCCCCGCCTGCCAACGGAGTCGTTCCATGAGAGTCGTCGTCGCTTCGTTTTTGTGTGCCGCGGTCGCCGCGGTGGTCGCGGTGTCCGAGCCGGCGTTCGTCGCCGCCCAGGACAAGAAGGACGACAAGAAGGCGAAGCAGAAGGTGGACCCGAAGACGTTCATCCCGGACGACGCGACCAAGAAGGTGATCGCGGACAAGACCGAGGAGCTTCGCAAGGCGGTCGCGGCGCTGAAGGCGAAGAAAACCGCCGACGACGTGCTCATCGAGGTCGAAATCTACCTGAAAGCGGCCGAAAACATCGTCCGCTTCGAGGAGTGGCTCGCCGCGGCGAGCGTGAAGTGGGCGCTCGCGACTCTGGATCAGGGTCTGGCTCGGGCGAAACAAGCCGAGGGCGGCAAGGCCGTGTGGCGTGACGCCCCGGGCAAGTGGGTGGTGCGCGCCTACCGCTCGCATATCGACCACTCGATTCAGCCCTACGCGGTGCTGCTGCCGCACGACTACGGGGCCGACCCAAAGAAGAAATGGCGTCTCGATGTCGTGTTGCACGGGCGCGACGGCGCGCTAACCGAGGCGAAGTTTATCGCCACGCACCAGGGGGCCGCGCCGAAGGACTTGGGGTACGTGCAACTGGAGGTGTACGGCCGCGGGAACAACGCCTACCGCTGGGCCGGCGAAACGGATGTCGAAGAAGCGAGCGGCGCAGTACAAGGCGGACGGTACATACCGGCAACAAACAGTGCCATCGAGCCGACGCGTCAAGTCCTGCGTGGCTTCTCAATGGGTGGTGCAGGGACGTGGCACATCGGCCTTCATAACCCCTTCTCCTATTGCGTCATCGGACCCGGAGCCGGGTTCACCACCACCCACGGTTACATTGCCAACTTGCCGAAAGAGCTTCCCGATTACCAGGAAAAGTGTCTCCGCATCTACGACGCCTACCTGTACGCCGAGAATGCGTTCAATGTCCCGGTGGTGGCGTATAGCGGCGAAAAAGACCCCCAAAAGAAGGCCGCGGACAACATCGAGAACGCGCTCAAAGGGTTCAAAGGACCGCTGCGGTTCACCCACCTCGTCGCGCCCGGCCTCGAACACCAGATGCCGAAGGAGTGGCAGGACAAGGCTGAGGCGGAGTACCGCAAGTACGCGGACAAAGATCGCACCGTGTCTGAGACTGACCGCGTGCGGTTCGTGACTTACACGACGAAGTACAGCTATTACGGATGGGGCACAATCGAGGGGCTCGAACGGCACTACGAGCGCGCCGTCATGGACGGCACACGGACGGCAGACAAGTTGGAACTGAAAACCGAGAATGTCAGCGCGTTCCGCCTCGCGGGCGTGTCGAAGGGGCCAAACGTCGCGAACGTTGACGGTCAGATGGTCGATCTCACTGCGGTTAAAGACCGCGAACGGGTTCGAGTGCTCGTCAAGCGCGACGGCAAATGGTCGGTTTGCGACCCCGACGAGTGGTGGGCGGCGCAAGCGAAAGCGCCGACCAAGAACGGGCTTCTCCGCGGGCCGATCGATGACGCGTTCGTGAGCCGATTTATCGTTGTCGGTCCGACCGGGAATGGCTACCCCGCCGCGGCACTCAAGCAGTTCGCGAACCTGTGGGATCGTTACTTCCGCGGCGCGCTGCCGATAATCAAGCCCGAGAGCTACAACCCCAAGAAGGAACCGGGCAATCTTGTCCTGTTCGGTGACCCGGAGACGAACCCGCTCATCGCGAAGGTGCTACCGAAGTTGCCGATCACCTGGACGAAGGAGAAGTTAGTGGTCAACGGGGTCGAATACGACCCGAAGACACACGTCCCGGTGCTGATCTACCCGTATTCGCCTGACGGGTGGGGCCGCTACGTCGTCATCAACAGCGGGCACACGTTCGGGGAAGCTGACCTCAAGGGCACCAACGCCCTGCTCTACCCGCGACTCGGGGATTGGGCCGTCATCAAGCCCACCCCGACCGCCAAAGACCCCGCCGCGTACGAAGTCGTCGCCGCCGGCCTATTCGACGAGAACTGGCAGTTCCCCAAAAAATAATAACTCACGCAATTTCAGTTGACAAAATTTCACTTATCGCCCATATTGCAGATAGGAGGGGTACGCCCGTGCAAATACTCATCCTCGCCGCGCTCGCGCTGTCGCCGGGCGCGGAGGAGAAATCGTTCGTCGCACCCGGATCGAAACTCGAAAAGCTGTGGGGCGACGGGGAGTTCACCGAAGGGCCGGTCGAGGGGCCGGACGGCCGCGTGTACTTCTCCGACATCGGCAACCGCGTCATGGTGTTCGACCCGAAAAGCGGCACGACCGTGGCCTTCCGCGACCCCGGCGGGCGCACTAACGGGCTGAAGTTCGACGCGAAGGGCCATTTAACTGCCTGCGAGGGAGCCAACACCGGCGGCGGGCGGCGCATCTCCGTCACCGAGAAGGACGGCACCGTCAAGACGCTCGCGGACAGGTTCGACGGCAAGCGGTTCAACTCGCCCAACGACCTGACCATCGACACGAAGGGCCGCATCTACTTCAGCGATCCCCGGTATGTTGGCGACGAGAAGCGCGAATTGGATCACGAGTCGGTTTTTCGCATCGACCCCGACGGCAGTGTGCATCGCGTCACCACCGACACCAGCAAGCCGAACGGGTTGGTGATCTCGCCCGACGGCAAGACGCTGTACGTGTCCGATCACGCCAGCGATCCGAAGGGGCCGCGGGCACTGGTCGCGTACCCGATCAACGCCGACGGCGGTGTCGGCACAAAGAAGGTGCTACACGACTTCGGCAAGGAACGCGGCATCGACGGGATGACGGTCGCGTCCGACGGAACGATCGTCGCGACCGCGGGGAGCAAGACCGCGGGCGGCATCTATTTCTTTGCGCCCGACGGCAAGAAGCTCGGCTTCCTCTCGACGCCGGAAGACCCGAACAACTGCTGCTTCGGCGGGGCCGATGGCAAGACGCTGTACATCACCGCCGGTAAGAGCCTTTATCGAATTCGGTTGTTGATCGGGCGCTAGCGAGGTTTGGGACTGTCCAGCAATTCCTGACGTGAACCTCTCACACCTGCCCATAAATCGGGCAGGCGAAGAAGTTTGTAACACCGCGTTACAAATGGACACTTAGTTTTGTATCACTTTGGTGCTGCGATTCTGCGGCACCGCAATTTGCGCACTATCATTCGCACAACACTCACAGTGCCAACGAAACTTCTACCAGATCGTTCGAAATCCTGAAACTGTTTGCCCTTACCGACGATCATTATTGGTAAGCGGGGGAAGCGGCGGGGGTTTATGGCACGCTGAGTGCAGGCAAAAGTTATTTCGTCTGTCGCTTTTCGGTCGAATCTCCTGAAAGAATCCCTCCGAGTCGCCCTATATTACCAGTAAGTCGGCGAAATAGGAGTAGGGTAGGGCTAATTGATCGGCCCGCCCGATTCGTCGAATCGATATTCCCGAACCCGGTTCGGCTCGGCGGTTCGACCCGTTCCGCGAGCCTCAATCTGGGAGGACTGCAACCATGGCACGGCAAGAAGCTCTCCTTCGGCTCCACAAGAACCTGCTCGCCCGGCGGACCGAACTGCGGAAGCGGTTGGGCCTCGAACTCGAAGACCTCGCGCACATCAAGCACTCGTCGGCGTCCGGCGACGCGGCCGACGCGGCGTTCGACTCCAGCGGCGAGGAGTTGGCCAGCGCGCTGGCGGAACTCGAATCGAAGGAACTCGCGCAGATCGAGCGGGCGCTCCGCCGGCTCAAGGCCGGGTCTTACGGCAAGTGCGAGGGGTGCAACATTGCCATCCCGGTCGCCCGGCTCAACGCCCTCCCCTTCAGCACGCTGTGCGTGAAGTGCCAGCGGGAGATGGAACTCGACGGCGGCTGGGGCGCCCGCGGCGAGGCCGACTGGAGCAAGATCACCGACGGCGACCCGATGCGCGACCGCGACGTCAGCATCAACGACCTGGAGATCGACCTGAGCAAGTAGCGGGAGATCCGGTCGCTCCGGTTACGCCAAGCTCGCAGCTTAAACAGGCTGCGGGCTTTTTGCGTTCGGTGGCGCGTCGCCCGGAGTGCCGGTGGCGGTTTTGCTGGTCGCGTTCTGGGGTTCGGGTTCGGCCCGGGAGTAGAGTGGAAGTGATTGTGCCGGCGCGCCGCGTGCGTACTCCCCGGCCGATCCGACTTTCACTCAAGGCGACCGCCATGCGCAGACAGTTGGGTTTCCTCGCGGTGTGCGGCCTGTGCGCGTTCCTCGGAGCCGCCGCGGCGGTGTGGGTGCAGTCCGCCGCGACCGCCCAACCCGGCCCGCCGCTGCCGCCCGTCCCCGGTACCGTCGGCGACGACAAGGCGCTGCCCGACCGCTTCCAGGCGGTCATCGCGAAGGTCAGCCCGTCGGTGGTCGCGGTCGATGCGGTCAAGCCGAAGGCCGACGACGCGAGCAAGAGCGAGGAGGAGTCTGGCTCGGGCGTGGTGCTCAAGTTCCCGGGCACGACCGGCGTTGTCGTGGTCACGAACTACCACGTCGTCGGGGCGGCGCAGCCGAGCAAGGTGTACGTCACGCTGTCCGACGGGCGCATCGTGCAGCCGACGCGGACGTGGACCGACCCGGAGTCGGACGTAGCGATGCTCAACATCGAGGAGGAACTGCCGGCGGCGCAGTTGGCCGACAGCGACCGCGTCCGCCGCGGGCAGTGGGTGCTGGCGTTCGGCTCGCCGTTCGGGCTGAATCAGACCGTGACGCACGGCATCATCTCCGCGACCAACCGCGGGCAGATTTCGCTCGGCTCGACGATCCGGCTGAAGGAGTTCTTGCAGACGGACGCGGCGATCAACCCCGGGTCGAGCGGCGGCCCGCTGGTCGATCTCGACGGCAAGGTGGTCGGCATCAACACCGCGATCGCGTCCAAGAGCGGCAGCAACAGCGGCGTGTCGTTCTCGATCCCGGCGAACCAGGTCAAGCGCGTGGCGGCCCAACTGATCGAGAAAGGGGTCGTGACCCGCGGCTACCTCGGCGTGCAGCTCGCGACGGCGCTGGAACCGGCCGAGGCGCTGCGCCTGGGGCTGACGCGGGTGAGCGGCGCGCTGGTGGAGATCGTTCACCCGGGCACGCCGGCGTCGGCCGCCGGGCTGCGCGTCGGGGACGTCATCCTCCAGATCGAAGACGTCGCCGTTCGCGACGAGAACCACCTCATCAACACGGTGTGCGCGCTGCCGCCGGGGCAGAAGGTGAGGTTGACGGTGTGGCGGGACCGCAAGGCGGGCGTGCTGGAGGTGACAGTCGGAACCTACGCGGGCCAGAAGTCGCGGTCGAACAAGCCGTGAGCGCGTGGCGAGGCAGGAAACGGAATCGGGCCGCCCTTCGTGGCGGCCCGTTGTGCGTCCGGCGGCAGAACGGGGGCTTTACTCGTCGTCCTTCTTGTTGTTGCGCAGGAAGATCATGATGCCGACCAACACCAACAGCGCAACTACCATCCCGATCATGAACGGCCAACCCATCATGAAATCTGGCATCGTATCCTCGTTTCTCGTGGTGCGTGGACGGTGGGGCGGCTCCGCGTCGCGAGTTTTTCGAGGGTCCGCACGCCACCGGCTCGAAAGCACACGTGTTCTACCCGCCCGGTAGTGGGGAAGCAAGCGCCCGAAACATGAAAAAGTGTGCCGCGCACATTTCGATCGTTGGCGTTGAGTCACAGCGAGCCGCGACCGCGCTCAAGGTCGCATGAACGGTCGAGAGCAGGCGACCGGATCTGTCACCTGCCCCACTGCCACCTCACACGCGCTGGCAGACATCAGCCCGGCTTGATCAGCCCACGAAGATGGAGGTGATGGTGCCGTTCGTGCCGGTCGCGCTCGCAGAGCCGAAGACCGTGCCGTTGCCCGACACCGAACCGCTCACCGAGGCGAACGCCTTGCCGTCCGGCCCGACCGACGCGATCGCGCTCACGGAGGCCGAAGAACCGGTTGTCGTCGTGCCACCGGACGGAGGGGCCACCACGACCGGGGCCGGAGGCGCGATCGACGTGCTGTCCGGCGTGCCGGACACGCCGGACAGCCCCACGTTCACTGGCGGCACGGCGGTGGCCGCCGGGATGGTCTGGACCGGCGTCGTCAGCGTCGCGCCGGCGGGCAGTTCCACCCGCACCGCACCGGTCGATGCCTTACCACCGACCGCGCCGTTGAACGTGTACGCCCCGGCCTCCTGCCGCGTCACCACCTGGCCGCCTTCGAACGAGACCGACAGGCGCGAGCTGGTCACCGCCGACGGCTCGCCGAGGTCGCGAACCCCGTTGCCGTTGGTGTCGAGGTAGACCCGCACCCCGTTGACGCCGTTCTCGCCGGCGTCGCGGACGCCGTTACCGTTGGCGTCGGCGAACACGGTCCCGGACACGAACTGTAACGTCGGGAGGGTGAGGCTGGAGAAGCCGACGCGTGGCGTGTCGCGGGTTTCGAGCCGCTCCAGCCCCAGCAGGTTCTTCGTAACCATCGAATGCGTCTCCGCAGCCCGGAACTGGGACGGCGGGTCGCCGGGCCGAGAGGCCGCCGCCGGTTCGCCCCGAAGAGATGCCCCGGCAAGCCGGGTGGGCGCGAACTGGCAGCATCGTAACGTGAATGCGCATAGTCGTATTGGACGGACGTGCTATCCGCTGGTATCGGTGTGCGCGACTTCGGGTGTCCCGTCGCGGTACGCCGCCGGCGTCACCCCGGTCTGCTCACGGAACCGCGCGGTGAGGTGGCTCTGGTCGCAGAACCCGACTTCGGCCGCGACGTCCGCGAGCGCCAGGCCGGGGTCGCGGCGGAGCAACTCCTTCGCACGCTCGACACGGCGACGGAGGATGAAATCGTGCGGCGAAAACCCGGTCGAGCGTTTGAACAGTCGGCTGAAGTGGGCGCGGCTGAGACCGGCGGCGGTGGCGAGGTCGTCCACGGATAGCGGCGCGGAGAGGTGTGCGTTCACGTGCGCTTCGGCCCTTCGGAGCCACGCCGGGACGGCCGGCACGGGGGCGGCGTATCGCTCAAGGATGCGAGTGGCGATCGCGGCGGCCAGGGCATCGGACACCGCGGCGCTGCCGCTACCGTTCCGCCACAGCGTCTCGCAAGCCCCTTCCAACACCTCGTCGGCCAGTCCGACGAGCGGCGCGAACGACGGGACCACCCCGAGCCGGCGGGCGATGTCGCCGAGTCGCCCCGGGTCGAACGCCACGAGCAGTCCCTCGCACGGTTCGAGGTAGCTGGCGTGGACCTCACAGCCGGCCGGGTAAAGTGAGACGAGCCGGTCGCGCGCCCCGCTCTCGGTGGTGCGCCCGCCCTGGGCCAAAACGACCCGGCGACGCCCCCGGCGGTGCAAAACGATCGCCGGGTGCGCAATCACCCCGGGCGGACGGTCGGACTGCGGGCCGAATGTTCGGTACGCAAGCACCGCTGCGCAAGCTCCCGTGGTCCGGCCGACGACTTGGGCGTAGACATCGCGGACGAGGCCGTCGGGCATTCTGAACAGATCGTAGACCAGCCCGTGATATGGATCGAGGCTCACACGGCCGCCTCCGAGGGCGAGCGATGTCGTTACTATACGACGGCCGAACCGGTGCCGATGTGAAGCTTGTGCGACGACGACCGAGTCGATTGACAGCACCGGACAGGCGCGGACCGTAGCCCCGGCACCGCTACACCCGGCGCGTGTTCGTGTTCGGCTTCACTTTCTCGTAAATGAGTTTGACGAACTGTTCGAGGAAGTCGATGTACTCGGTGCCGGCGATCTCCTTCACCCGGCACACCAGTTGGCGGCGGCGCTCGATCAGTTCGACACAGCTATCGACGCCCAGCTTGACCAGCGGGCCGTCGGGCGTTTGAAGTTCGAGCAGTTCCTGAACCTCGTCCGGCCGCAGTTGGGCGGCGCGGTCGCCGTTCCGCTCCAGCCACGCCACCAACTCGGGCAGCGCGGCGCGCTCCTTGAGCAAGCGCAGCGACTCGTCGTCGGCCGCCGGCTTGCCGTTCATCCGCGGCAGCAGGCGCTCGAGCGGGAGGTTGCGAAGTTCGCTGACCGTCAGGCCGAGCGCGACGGCGCAGTAACCGACTGTTGCGTTGCGGAGTCGCCTCTTCGGCCCGCTGTGCAGGATCTGCCGGACGGTGTGCCGGTTCAGCCGCGTCGCCTTGGCGAAGTCCTCTTGGTTCCAGCCTTTTTCTTCGACCAACCGAGCGATCTTGTTCGCGAGTTCTGCCCCAGGCCCCGGAGATGCCGCGTTCATCCGTGCTACCCCGTTGGCTGTTGTTCCTATCCACCAATCTAATGAGGGCCGTCGTGTGTGGAAGACCGGAGTTGGCGAAGGAGGTGAAAAAACGCCGCCGGCCGCGCGCATCTTCCGACGCGCGCGGCCGGCGGGTGTGGGTCTGGCCGTCGGTTAGTACCGGCTGGCCGGGGTCGTCAACCCGGCCCCGGTAATCGGGGGCATCGGGATCGGGATCGCGGTGCTGTTGCCCTTGGCCGGCTCCTTCGCCGGTTCCTTCGGCTTGGGCATCTCCTTCGGCGGCGCGGTCGGGGCCGGCATCGTCGAGGGGACGGTCGTGCCCGGGGTCACCGGGTGGGCGTCGTGCGGCAGCGGGGCGGCGCAGCCCTCGCCGCTGCAGCCCGAGGAGGCACAGCCCGACTCGCACGCCGGGGCGCACGACGGGCCGCACTTCTTCTTGCCGAACTTGCCCTTGATGCGGTCGAGGATGCCCATCTTGCTGCTGCCGCAGCAGTCGGCATGCACGGCCGGGGCGGGGGCGCAGGAGCTGCACCCGTGATCCGAGCCGGCGATCGGGGCCGGGTGCGCGGGCGGCGGGGTGTGATCGCCCGCGGCGACCACGGACGACATGAGCAGGAGAGCGGCGTTCACGGCGAAGACCTCCTTAGGGGTTCGTCACATCGGCAGGCGATCAACTCATGCCCATCATCGACGGTGCGGGATTCGGCGGGTGAAGCGGGAATCGAAAATCGCCCAAACGGCCGGTGTGTGCGGCGCGGTTGAGGCGCGAACGCCGTGCCGCCCGGATGCCGCGGTTCGCGCGGCTGGCGCGGGCGTGACGGGAGTGCGCGGGGCACCGCCAGGTTTGGCCCGAACCCGGTTGGGGTTGACCTTGTCCCGTCTCTGGACATACGTTCTAAATGGGTTACCGCAGTCGGGGGGAATGTGTATGTCGCGCGCCGAGAAGCTCTGGCACCTCCGCCCCGCCAACGACCCGAACGCGGTCAACCGGCTGGCCGCGACCGCCCGCGTCTCGCCGGTCGTCGCCCAGTTGCTGCTCAACCGCGAGGTGGCCGACGCCCCGGCCGCCCGACGCTTCCTCGACACCCCGCTCGCGGCCCTTCACGCGCCGCACCTGCTACCGGGCGTCGAGCCGGCGGCCGAGAGGATCGCCCGCGCGATCCGCGACAAGCGCCGCATCTGCATCTATGGCGACTACGACGTGGACGGTGTCACCGGCACGTCCGTCCTGCTCCGCATCCTGGGCAAGCTTGGCGCGGACGTCGAGTTCCACGTCCCGCTGCGGCTGTCCGAGGGGTACGGGCTGAACGCCGAGAAGCTGCGCGACCTCGCCCAGAGCGGCGTGTCGCTGGTGGTCAGCGTCGATTGCGGGATTGCGAGCCTGTCCGAGGCGACGGTCGCCAGCGAACTGGGGTTGGAGTTGATCGTCACCGACCACCACGAGATGAAGACGGGGCTGGACGGCCGGCCGGTGCTCCCGACCGCCGCGGTGCTCGTTCACCCGCGGCTGCCGGCACCGGTGGCGTACCCGTTCGGCGACCTGAGCGGAGCCGGGGTGGCGTTCAAGCTGGCGTGGGCGATCGCGCAGCGGGCCAGCGGGTCGGAAAAGGTCGCGCCCGAGCTGCGCGAGGTGCTGATGGACGCGGTCGGCCTCGCGGCGCTCGGGCTGGTGGCCGACGTGGTCCCGCTCCGCGACGAGAACCGCATCCTCGTGAAGCACGGGTTGGAGCGCATCCGCGACAAGCCGTCCGTGGGGCTGAAGGCACTGCTGGACGCGAGCGGGGTGAAGCCGGAGCAGACGCTCACCGCCGAGGACGTCGGGTTCAAGCTCGCCCCACGACTCAACGCGGCCGGGCGGCTGGGCTGCGCCCGGCTCGCGGTCGAACTGCTCACCACGACCTCCCCACATAAGGCCGCGGAACTCGCCCGTGTGCTCGAAGGGCACAACAGCGACCGGCAGGCCCGGGAGCGGAAGTACGCCACGCAGGCGCGCGAGTTGGTCGAGGAGCAATACCTCAACGACCCGGCGGTCGTGGTGGCGTCGGAGGAGTGGCACCCGGGCGTGGTCGGGATCGTCGCCAGCCGCCTGGTCGAGCACTTCGGCAAACCGGCGCTGGTGATCGCGCTGCCGCCGAACGAGCAGGTGGCGACCGGCAGCGGGCGGAGCATCCCGGGGTTCGCGCTGCACTCGGCGCTGGTCGCGTGCGACTCGCTGTTGGAGGGCCACGGCGGGCACGCGGCGGCGGCCGGGTTCAAGGTGCGGCGCGACCGGCTCGACGCGTTCCGCGACCGGTTCAACGCCTACGTCGCGACGCACTACCCCGGCGGCACGCCCGCGCCGCGGCTGACGCTCGACGCCGAGGTGCCGCTGTCGGCCATCACGCACGGGCTGATGCGCGACCTCGACAAGCTCGAGCCGTACGGGGCGGGCAACGCCCGGCCTAAATTCCTGGCCGCCGGGCTGAAGGTGGAAGCGGTGCGGCTCATCGGGCAGGGCGAGGAGAAGCGGCATATGGACTTCCGCGTCCGGCAGGGCGAGACGCTGATCCGCTGTGTGGCGTGGGGGATGGCCGACCGGATGGAGGAGTTGATGAGCGCCGGCGGCGACTGCTGCCTGGCGTTCACGCCGAAGATCAACGAGTGGAAGGGGTACAAGAACCTGGAGCTTCAGGTGGTCGATCTGAAGCCGGGCAAGACGGTGCAGTTGGTGTGAGGGCGGCGGCCGAGCGAGGTCATTACGAGCGTGTGCGGGTGGCCCCTCACCCGGCCGGGGGTTCGGCTACCGATCTTCACTTTGGTATCGGTGGCTCGCGCCGGCCACCCTCTCCCCGCAAAGCGGGGCGAGGGAAAACAGCGCGCTATCGCGTCGCTATTTGCGCCGCTATTGAGGTGCCGCGGGTTTTCCCTCGCCCCGCTTTGCGGGGAGAGGGTGGCCGGCGCGAGCCACAAACACGAGTGTAACGAGGCGTCGCCGAACCGCCGGCCGGGTGAGGGCCACCCGCACACGAGTACGCCAGCGGCCTCTTGAACCGCTACGGCCTCTTGGTGCGGGCCTTGATCGCCTCGACGCGCTTCCGCCAGTCGTTGAGGAAGCCCTCGTACTCCTTGCTGTCGAACTTGTCCACCGCCCCGACGTTCACCTGGAACGGCGGCGGGATCCACTGCCCGGTGTCGGCCGACGCCAGGTTCCACAGCGCCACCTCGCGCAGGGCGATCGCCGCCGGCCGCTTCACCTCGCTCGCGTCCTGCTTGACCCCGGCCAGACGGCTGAGCAGTTCGTCCAGTTTGGCCGACTCCGGCTCGGTCGGCGAGATGTACCCGCGGAGCATCTCCAGCACCGCGTCGGCCGTCCGCAGCGGTTGCACGCCGTCGGTCGGGTCGTTCAGCACCTTACGGAGCAACTCGGTGTTGCCCCGCTCGCGGCCGACCCACTGCACCAGCGCGGTGATCGCCGCCTGCCGGCTCAGCCACGGCAGCCCGGAGTTGAGGATCTTCACCAACTCTTTGAGCGAGTCGCACCCGGCCGCCGTCGAGTCGGCCAGGGCCGCCCACGAGTAGATCGCCGCCCGCGCCACGAGGTCGCGGTTCGGGGTGCCCGGCTCCGGGTCCATCCGCTGGCTCAGCACCACGCTGATGATGCCCGGCTTGGCCATGTCGGCCAGCACCGCGGCCAGCGCCTTCTGGTTGCCGGCGTCGAGCGTCGGGACGCGGACCAACTCCTGGATGTTGGTGCTCGGGGCCGGGTCGGACAGGGTGCCGGACGCGGAGTCCCAGCGGACCTCGGCCCCGCCGTCGATCTTGTCGAACTTCTTTTCGCGGTTGCCGGTCGTCTGGAACCCAACCGGGCCGCGGACCGCGACCGCCCGCGCCTCCCGCCGCGGGTCCACCCCGGCCTTGCCCGGCTGATACCACGACACCAGTTCGACCATCGCGTCGGCGTTGGCGTCCGGCAGGGTGACGTCCCAAATCTCCTTCGTGTTGGCCAGCCGCACCCGCACCTTCGCCGGGGCCGGCTTGCGGTCGGCGTCCTGCTTGACGCTCTTCATGTAGAAGCGGCCGGCGAGCAGGGTGAGTTCGGCGTCGAACCCGTCGGCCGGCTTGTGGAAGACGACCTTCGACTCGAGCACCCGGTAGGCCAGTTGCTCGGGGATGTTGCCCCACAGGAGCACCTCGACCGCCGGCCGGTTGAGCGGGCCGACGAGGACGTTGGCCTTGTACCCGGGCAGGGCCATCAGCGGCTCGGTCGAGAACACGGCGTTAGCGTCGTCGAGATCGTCTTTCTTCTGGACCGCCTGGCGGTCCCAGACGGGTGCGCCGTCTTTCGGGCGCGAGCGGACGACAAGCGCGGTCTCGCTCTCCAACCGGCCGACCGCGTCGCGCACCACCGACGGCAGCGGGAGCTTGTCCCACTCGTCGGCGTTGACCGGCTTGGGCAGCGGCTTCGGCTCCGGCTCCTTCGGCATGGGCGCGACCGCGACCGGCTCTTTCTTGGGCGTTGCCGGGTCCGGGTCCTTCTTGACCGTTGTCGGGTCCGGTTCCGGCTCCTTCTTCGAAGGCACGGACGGCGGTGCGCCAACCTCCTTCTTGGTCGCGGGCGTCGGGTCGGGGTTGACCGACCGCGCATCAACGTACATCGGCCCGGACGGCCCCTTCGCGACCTCGGGCGCGAGCGCGTCGGCCGGCGACTTGAGCGACTGGTACACCGACCCGGCCAGTACCACCAGCAGCGCCGCGACAGCCCCGAGCAGCGCGAGCCGCGTAGCCCAGGTGGTCGCGGAGTACCGCTTCAGGCCGAACAGCAGCGCCGCGTCGGCGTCGTCCGGGTCGGCGGCCCCGTCGGCCGGCGGCGCGCTGGCGCTGACAGGAAGGGTGCGGTTCGGCCGGCGACTCGGGACCGACGCCGGCGGCTGAACCAGCTCGTACATGCGGCGGTGCGCCCGCGGCGGCACGCGCACCGGCTCGGTCAACACGAGTGTCAGAATCTGGTGACACGCGGCCACTTCCGCGAGGTGAACGTCCGACTCCAGGCAGGTCTCTTCGACCTGTTTGAGCGTGGGCGAGTCGAGAGCGTTGTCGAGGTACTCGGCAACGGTGTTCGGGTCGCCGGCAGCGTCGTCCTCGTCGCTGGCGTCCGGTGCGGCCAGCCCGCGACGGCGGGTGACCCGCTTGATCCGCTCGACGAGGTGTTTGGCCTCGGCGCTGTCCGCGACTTTCTTGCCCAGGTCGCGGGCCTCATTCGGCTCGAGCGTGTCGTCGATGTATGCCAGCAAGGTGCGTAACGTCAGACGCGGCATGGCGCGGCCTCCTTTTGTCCCTCGCAATGAATAGTGGCGGGCCGGCGGTTGTTTCGTGCAACATTCCGCAAAAAGGCGTAAATTGGTCGCCGACCCGACCCCCGGAGCCACCCATGCGCCCCATCACATTGCTCCTCGCACTCCTCTGCCCTGCCCTCGCGCCGGCCGCCGATTTCAAGGCCGGTGCGTTCGCGGAAGATGTGACGCCGACGAAGTTCCCGATCTCGGTGAACGGCGGTTTCGCCGACCGCAAGGCGACGGTTGCGAACGACCCGCTGCACGCCCGCTGCCTCGTCCTCGACAACGGCCGCACAAAACTCGCAATCGTCGTGGTCGATAGCTGCATGATGCCGCGGGAACTGCTCGACGCCGCGAAAGTCCTCGCGGAGAAGAAGACCGGCATCCCGGCGGCGCACATCCTCATCTCCGCGACGCACACGCACTCGGCGCCGACCGTCGCGGGCGTGTTTCAGAGCGACCCGGACGCGGGCTACGTCCAATTTCTGACCGAGAAGATCGCGGAGGGCATCGAGCAGGCCCACAAGCGACTGGTGCCGGCGAAAATCGCCTGGGGCGTCGCGCAGGAGCCGAACCAGGTGTTCAACCGCCGCTGGAAGATGAAACCGGGCTTCAAAAACGCGAACCCGTTCGGCGGCGAGGACAAGGTGCGGATGAACCCGCCGCGGGCTAACCCCGACCTGATCGAACCCGCCGGCCCGACCGACCCGGCCGTCACCGTGCTGTCGGTTCGCACCGCCGATGATAAGCCGCTCGCCCTGTTCGCCACCTACTCGCTGCACTACGTCGGCGACCTCCCTCCGCTTTCGGCCGACTACTTCGGGGCGTTCGCCAACAGCGTGACCTCGAAACTGAAAGCCGATAAGGACTTTGTGGCGGCGCTGTCGAACGGCACGAGCGGCGACGTGAACAACATCGACTTCAAGGCGGAAGCGACGAAGACGGCCCCGGGCGAGCGGTGCCGGTTGGTGGCCGACGCGGTCGCAACCACCGCGCTGAAGGCGGTCGAAGGGGCGAAGTACGACACGCCGATCGGCCTCAAGGCGCTGACCGCGGAGATCGAACTCGGCGTCCGCAAGCCGTCTGCGGATGAGGTCAAACGCGCCGAAGGCATTCTGGAGAAGGCGAAGGGGCGCGAGCTTCGCGGCGCGGAAGAAGTCTACGCCCGCGAGACGGTGCTGATCGCGAAGTACCCCGACACGGTGAAAGTGCCGCTGCAACTGCTGGTGATCGACAGCCGCGCGGTGGTCGCGATCCCGTGCGAAGTGTTCACGGAAATCGGCCTGGAGATCAAGAAGAGCGTGAGCATCTACAAGACGACGGCGGTGGTGTCGCTGGCGAACGGCTACTTCGGCTATCTGCCGACCCCGGCGCAGCACGCGCTGGGCGGGTACGAGACGTGGCGGGCGCGGTCGAGCTTCCTCGAAGTCGATGCGTCGGTGAAAATCACGAAGGCTGTGAGCGACCTGATGGGTCGTTCGGTGTTCGATAAATGAAACGCCGAACCGGTCGGGCGCGGGTCGGGTGAGTGGAGCGGATCGCCCGCAACCGCCTCACCCGAACTGCGCCCGACCGGTTCCGTGGCCGCGAGCGGTTCCGGCCGCTCGTGGCCTGCCTCTTCTGTTCCAGCCCCTTACATCTCTGCTCGGTTCTGGTCGAGAACACCTAACTCCATAGCACGCGGTGTGCCGAAAGCCAAATGTCGCGAACCGCGGCACTTTTGCCCGACCTGCGGCAGGATGCGTTCTGGTCAATAGGGAAAAACGCCAAATCCGCGGGCGCACTGGTGTAGGAATTACAACGGACATTACCCGCGGCGGGCAAATTCTTCATGCTTCAGTCGATCATAACGATACGGACGTCCATAACATTCGTACCGGTCAACCCGCAGCGAATGAGACTGCCGACGCGGTCGAAAAATGGGTATGCGTCGTTTCGGCGGAGATAGTCTTCGGCGGTGTCGAGTGGCGTTGACGCGTCCGCGACCGCCCCGGCGGCATCGGTGGGGCCGTCTTCTCCATCCGTCCCGCCGCTGAGAACGGTGACGCCACGCATCCCTTGCGCGCCGAGCTTCGCGAGAAGGGCAAGGACAAACTCTTGGTTGCGCCCACCCCTCCCCGGAGCGTCGCCGAGGGTGACGGTGGTTTCGCCGCCGAGCAGCACACACGCCGGCGGCTTCAGTGGAGCGCCGTCGGCCTTGATGCTCCGCACGATGCCGGCGACGGCAGTCGCGACGTGTCGCGTCTCGCCCTCCACGAAGGAGCCGAGGTCGAGGACGCGGTAGCCGAACTCACGCGCTTTCAGGTGCGCGGCGTCGAGCGCGACGCGATTCGAGCCGATGACGCGGTTCTCGACGTTCGCCGGGATCGCCTTCGGCGTGTCGGGAATGTTTCCGGCACGCCCGGCTTCGAAGTGCCGCACCACCGCGACCGGCGCGGATACCCGCAGGTTGTAGCGGTCGAGTACGGCGAGGGCGTCGGCGAACGTAGTGGGATCGGGGGATGTCGGGCCGGATGCGACCACGTCGAGCGGGTCGCCGACCACGTCCGAAATGATGAGTGAGACGAGCCGCTTGCCGCGGAACGCCTCCGCGAGCCTTCCGCCCTTCACCCGCGACAGGTGCTTGCGGACGCAGTTCATTTCATCGATTGTGGCCCCGCAGCGGTGGAGCAGTTTCGTCACCGCGAGCTTGTCCGCGAGCGAAACGCCCTCGACCGGGGCCGGCAATAACGCCGACCCGCCACCGGACAGCAGGCAGACGGCGACATCGTCCGGCCCGGCACTCGCAAGGAGGCGCAGCATCTCCTCCGCTCCCTCGACGCCTTCGGGCCGCGGTTCGTTCACGCCCGCCGGGCGTGCCGCGTGCAGCCGAACACGCTTGAGGGTCGCCGTCATCCCTACAGGAACGTTGATCGTACCTATTACGCAGTCGAGATTTGCGGCGAACGCGGCTTCGAGTCCGGCGGCCATGCCCGGCCCGGCCTTGCCCGCGCCGACCACGATCACACGCGGCGCATTGAGCAGTGAGTGATCGGCGGCGAGCGCCGCGCGGACGAGCGGTTCCGGCCGGACGGCTGCGACCGCGGCATCCCAGATGGCCCGCGCGTTGACCCGCGACATTCTGCGACTCCTGATACGTAATCCTCAGTAGTACAATAGCCCTTCAACCGAAAGGGACGCCGATGAAGTTCGACCTGCACATGCACACGTGCCGCCACTCGCCGGACGCCGACACCGACCCGTTCGAACTGGTCAAGTCAGCGGTGAAGGCCGGCCTCGACGGGATCGTGATCACCGAGCACGACTTCCTCTGGACCGAGGACGAGCTGAACGAACTCCGCGCCGCGGCCCCGGGGTTGGTAATTCTGGCCGGCGTCGAGGTGACCGGGCGCGGCGGCGACATGCTGTGCTACGGGGTGACGAACCCGTTCGCGGTGCCGCGCGGGATCGAGTGGGGGAAGCTGACGCGCGAGGTTCACAAGCAGGGCGGGGCGTGCGTCGCGGCGCACCCGAACCGCTGGAATCAGCCGTTCGAGAAACTGCTCAAGGAGCAGAAGCCCGAACTCGACGGTATCGAGGTGATGTCGAACAACATGGACCGCGAGTTGCGCGACAAAGCCCAGGAGTTACTGAAGAAGTACCCGCACTTCGCCCAGCTCGGGAACAGCGACTCGCACCAGCCGTGGAGCGTCGGGTGCTGCTACACCGACTTCGACGCCGACATCCGCTCCAACGCCGACCTCGTCGCCGCGATCCGCGCCCGCAAGGGCACCGCGAGGGTGAACGCGCATGACCGAGTATGAGAAGATGGTGCGGGGCGAACTGTACGACCCGCAGGACGCCGAACTGGTCGCCGCTCGCGCCCGGGCTCGAGACCTGCTCTGGAACCTGAACGCGACGCGCGAGTCCGACGCGGTGGTTCGCGGGGCGATCCTTGCGACGCTATTCGGGACGTGCGGCGCGGGCGTGTGGCTGCAACCGCCGTTCTACTGCGACTACGGGAGCAACATCCACCTCGGCGAGAAGGTGTACTTCAACTTCAACTGCGTGCTACTGGACGTGTGCGAGATCCGCATCGGCGACCGCACCTTGGTCGGCCCGGCGGTGCAGATGTACGCCGCGACGCACCCGCTCGATTCCGAACTGCGGAAGACGCGCGAGTTGGGCGCGCCGATCACCATCGGTTCTGACGTGTGGATCGGCGGCGGGGCGATCATCCTCCCCGGGGTGACAGTCGGCGACCGTAGCGTGATCGGGGCCGGAAGCGTGGTGACGAAGGACGTGCCGGCGGGCGTGCTGGCGGTCGGCAACCCGTGCCGCGTGCTGCGGCCGTTGGGGTGAAGGTGTCGTGCCTCGGTCCAGAAAGGCACCCGCCCGGCACGAGCGCCGTGCCGGGCGAGCGGGTTGAGTTTGCGGGAGCTTACTTCTTCTCGACGATGTCATCGTGGGTGGTGGCGACGATCTTGATCAGCTCGTCGATCTCGGCCTGCGGCACCTTGTGCTTCTTGAGCACCGCGACAAGGTGACCGGCGAGCGCCTTGAATTCGTCGTCGGTGATGCCCATCCCCTTGTGCGACTCCTTCATCGACTTGCCGGTGTACTTCAGCGGGCCGCCGGTGACCGAGGAGACCAGCTCGACCAGCGTCTTCTCGAGGTGCTCCACCGCCTTGGCGTCGAGCTTGTACTTGCCGTTGCGGTCGAAGTTGACCTTCGGGTCCTTCGCGGCTTCGGCGACGAACTCGTGGACGACGACCTTGACGGCCTTCTCACCGCCGAGGCGGTCCCACAGCGGCTTCTTGTCTTCGGCGGTGCCGCGCGACGACGAGGCGAGGGCGAGCAGCCCGGCGAACAGGCCCAGGGCAACGAAACGGACCATATTCCACCCTTTCGAAGTGTTGGCTGGCGCTGGAAAGGCCGCCGCGAGCCGACGAAGAACTCCGACGGGACCTTGAACGAACCAGCGCCGACGGTGAGTATCTGCGGAAGTCGGCACAGATCAACTCAAAAATGAAAAGAATGGCGTGACGGTCAGATGAAGGCCGCATGTGAGGTCGGGCAGGTCGGGCGACCACCGCGTCAGCGATGCCTGACACGTCGTTTCCTCGAACGGATGGGGACGCGACCAATCGGAGAATTGAGCGGAAGCCGTTACGAATGATGTGCCGACGGGCGTGCAGGCGGGCGACAACCCGTACCGCTCAATCAGGGAGTTAGTGTAAGAGTGCGTCAAGACGTACCGATCGTACTGCTGTCGGGTATGGCCGCCGATGAGCGGTTGTTCGGCCCGCAACTGGCGCACTTTCCGCAACTGCGCATCCAACCTTGGATCGCCCCGAAGTGCAATGAGACGGTCCGAAGTTACGCGGCACGAATCGCTAGCCATGCCAACCCCGGCCGACCTTGCATCATCGGCGGTGCGTCATTTGGTGGTATTGTCGCACTCGAAATGGCTCAACACCTCGACGCAATGGCGTGCGTGCTGATCGGCAGCATCCGCTCGCCGGTTGAACTTCCGTGGCGGTGGCGTGTGGCACAACCGTTAGCCCTACTCGGTTCAGATGTGGCGGGAAAGGTCGCGGGCTTGCTTGCCCGCACAGGAAACGGCTTCTTGAATTATGGGACGTTACGCCGCTTACACCGACTTTCGAAGCCAGAGGCCGCGTTTGTGCGCTGGGCGATGTGTGCCGTGTGCCGGTGGTACGCTCGACCGATTCTGAAGAGGGTGCCGGTTTTTCACATCCACGGCGCAAACGACCGGACGTTACCGGTCGCACTGACGCGCCCCGACGTCATTGTTCCGGCCGGCGGTCACGCGCTCACCCTGTTCAGTCCTAACGAGGTCAACGCCTTTTTAGCTGATGTAGTGAGGCGCGTGATTGACGATCACGCCAGCACTTCCTTCACCACCTTACCGTGAACGTCGGTCAGGCGGAAGTCGCGGCCCGCGTAGCGGTAGGTGAACTTCTCGTGGTCGAAGCCCAACAGGTGCAGCATCGTCGCGTGCAGGTCGTGGACGTGGACCGGCTTCTCCACCGCCTTGAACCCGAACTCGTCGGTCGCGCCCACCGCCTGTCCGCCCTTCACCCCGCCGCCGGCCAGCCACACCGAGAAGCCCCAGTGGTTGTGGTCGCGGCCGTTGATCTTGCCCGCGTTCGAACCGGGCGTCGGCAACTCCACCACCGGCGTCCGGCCGAACTCGCCGCCCCACAGGATCAGCGTTTCCTCGAACAGCCCAAGCCGCTTGAGGTCAGAAATCAGCGCCGCGATGGCCTTGTCCACCTGACCCGCCAGGCGGCGGTGAGACACTTCGAGGTCGTCGTGGCTGTCCCACGGTTGCACCGGGCCGTGCGACACCTGCACGAACCGCACCCCGCGCTCGATCAGCCGCCGCGCCATCAGCAGGCTGCGGGCCTGCTCGCTGTTGCCATACGCTTCGAGGACCGCTTTCGGCTCCTTCGTGATGTCGAACGCGTCGCCCGCTTCGGTCTGCATGCGGGCGGCCAGCTCGAACGACTGGATGCGGGCTTCCAACTGCGGGTCATTCGGCCGCTCGGTCTGGTGCATCCCGTTCAGCTTGGCGAGCAGGTCGAGTTGCTTCCGTTGGTCGCCCTTCCCGACCGCCTTGTTCTTCACGAACTCGACCAGCTTCTCAACGTCGGTGTGCTTGGAATCGACGTAGGTGCCCTGGAACACGCCGGGCAGGAACGCGGACTGCCAGTTCTGGTTCTCTTGCAGCGGGAAGCCGCCCGGGCACATCGCGACGAACCCGGGCAGGTTCTGGTTCTCGGTGCCCAGCCCGTACAGCACCCACGAGCCGAAGCTCGGCCGGATCTGCCGCGGCTCGCCGCAGTTCATCAAGAGGAACGACGGCTCGTGGTTCGGAACGTCCGCGTGCATCGACCGGATCACGCAGATGTCGTCGATGTGCTGCGCGGTGTTGGCGAACAGCTCGCTGACCTCAAGCCCCGATTTGCCGTACGGCTTGAACTTGAACGGCGACGGGAACGCGGCCCCGGTGCGCCGCTCGGTGCGGAGGTTGGTGCTCGGGAGCGACTTCCCCGCGTACTTGTCGAGTGCCGGCTTGGGGTCGAAGGTATCGACCTGGCTCGGCCCGCCGTTGGCGAAGATGTGGATGACGCGCTTGGCCTTCGCGGCAAAGTGCGGCTTCTTGGGGGCGAGCGGGTTCAGCCCATCGGCCGCCCGCACCTGCGGGGCGAGCAACCCGGCGTCGCCCATCAGTTGCGTCAGACCGAGGAAACCCATCCCGACGCCGCAGCGGGTCAGGGCGTCACGGCGGGACATCGCATTCGGAAGCATCGGAACCTCGTCGTATGTTTGCTGGCGATCGCGCCGCCGCGAGCGGCGTTGATGGTCAGTCCACGAATGCGAACTCGTTGCTTAACAGCAGCACCTGAGCCAACTGCGGCCAGCGGCCGAACGCGCTCTTGGGGTCGTCATCGGACACGAATTCCGTCGCCAGAGCAAACTCGGGTTTCGTCGGGCTGCGGCCGAGCGCCGCGCGGTACAGCGCGGCAACCTTCGCCTCGCCCTTCGCGTCGGCCACGTCCTTGCGCGAGGCGAGCGCACGTGCCTGCTCCTGCACGAACGGGCTGTTCATCAGGAACAGCGCCTGCTGCGGGACGGTCGTCTGGAACCGCTGCGGGCTGTGCGTGTCCGGGCCGGCGACGTCGAAGGCCCGGAACGTGCCCGGGAGGTTCGTGCGGTCGATCAAGCCGTAAACCGTCCGCCGCGTCGGGAACGGGGGCTTGAACAGATCGACCGCCCTGCCGCCGGCGGTGAGGTCGAGCCGCCCGGCGGCCGACAGGAGCGAGTCGCGGAGCGCCTCGAAGTCGAGCCGGCGGCGGTTCTGGTGCGACAGCCAGCGGTTCTCGGGGTCCGTTTGGTAGGCCGCGGCCGACACCCCGCTCGACTGCTGATAGGTCTGCGACATCATGATGCGCTTGTGGAGTCGCTTCACGCTCCCGCCGTCCTTCACGAACGTGCCGGCGAGCCAGTCGAGCAACTCCGGGTGCGTCGGCGGGTCGCTGCGGACGCCGAAGTCGCTCGGCGTACGGACCAGCCCGTTGCCGAAGTGCCCGAGCCACACGCGGTTGACCATCACCCGCGCCGTGAGCGGGTTGTCGGGCGACACGATCGACTGCGCCAGTTCCAACCGCCCGCTGCCCTTCTCGAACGGCTTGCGGTTCGGGGTGACGATTTCGGGCGCTTGACGCGGCACCTGCGGCCCGCGGTTGCCCGGGTTGCCGCGGAGGAACACGTAGGGCTGCATCGGCGGTCCTTCGGCCAGCACGTGCGCCCGCGGCGGGGCGTTCGGGTTCGACGCCTTGAACGCGTCGATCTTCTTGCGGAGGGCGGCGAGCGCGTCGCGGTCGGCCCGGTTGAACACCTTGTCGGCGTCCGCGACCGCGATATCGACCGGCCCGCCGGCCGCCCGCCACGCGAACGCCGCCCGCTGCTCCTTCGACAACTCGCCGGGCGGCGGTTCGGCGGCGATCGCGGCGGCGAACGCGTCCACCGCGGCCTTCAGCGTCTTGGGCTTGGCGGCCTTGATCGCCTCCGCGACGAGCGGGTTCGCGTCCTTCGGCAGCGCCTCGACGGCCTTCACCTCGAAGTCCTTCTCCGGCACCGCGGCGAGAGCCAGGAGGGGCGAATACACCACCGATTTCGCCTTCCACTCGGCTTCCAGGTACGCGCGCCAGCGGTCGTAAACGAACCGCGTCAGGTCGCGTTGCCGTAGCAGGTTCTGAATCTCCTCGTTCGGCTTGCCGCGGGTGTCGAGCACCGCCCGCAGGTACTCCGATACGGCGGACGCCTCGCGCAACTTCTTGAGGTGCGCGTCGAACCGCTTGTCGCGCGCCGCGGTCACCTCCGCCTCACGCTTCTCGACCTCCTGTTCAAACGCGATCACCTCGGGAGTCCGCTTCACGGCCCCGATGAGCGGCAGTTCCTTCGGTTCGGTGGTGCTGGCGAACACGCCGTACAGCGAGTAGTAGTCCTTCGTTGGGATCGGGTCGTACTTGTGGTCGTGGCAGCGGGCGCACGTCACCGTCAGGCCCATCAGCCCGCGGGTGACGACGTCGATGCGGTCGTCGATGATGTCCGGCTGGCTGTTCAGGAAGCGGCGGCCGAGGGTCAGGAACCCCATCGCGGCCAGCGGGCGCTTGTCGTCGCCCAGCGGCAGGAGGTCGGCCGCGAGTTGCTCGGTCACGAACCGGTCGTACGGTGTATCGTCGTTAAAGGAACGGATGACGTAGTCGCGGTAGGTGTAGCTGTAGGCGAAGAACCGCTCCTCCTGAAACACGTAGCCCTTCGTGTCAGCGTAGCGGGCGAGGTCGAGCCAGTACCGGCCCCACCGCTCGCCGTACTGCGGCGACGCCAGCAGTTTGTCGATGAGCTTTTCGTAGGCGTCGGGCGCGTCGTTCTTGACGAACGCGTCCACCTCGTCCGCGGTCGGCGGCAGGCCGATGAGGTCGTAGTAAGCGCGGCGGATGAGCGTCCGCCTGTCCGCCCGCGGCGCGGGCGTCAGCCCCTTCTCTTTCAGCTTGGCGAGAACGAGCGCATCGATCGGATTCGCCGCGCCCGGCGGGACGGCCGGTTCCTTGACCGGTTGGAACGCCCAGTGCTTCCGCGGGTCGGCCTTCGGCCCTTCGGCCGCGTCGGCGGGGTATTCGGCCCCGGCCTTCACCCACTCGACCAGCACCGCGACCGCGTCGGCCGGGAGCGCGGTCTTGGGCGGCATCGCGTAATCGCCCTGGCGCTTCACCGACTTGATGAGGCGGCTCTTGGCGTCGTCGCCGGCCACGATTACGGGGCCGTCGTCGGCACCGGCTTTCAGCCCAGCAGAGGTGTCGAGCCGCAACCCGGCACTTTGCTTCTTGGCCCCGTGGCACGAGTAGCAGTGTTCGGCCAAGAGCGGCCGCACCTTCGTCTCGAAGTATTCGAGTTTGGCCGGGTCGGCGGCAGCGGCGACGGACGGGGCGGAAACGGCGCACAGCGCGAACAACCAACGCATGCGTCGGCCTCGGGAACGTAGGCAGGTGGGAACCGCGAGCGCGGGCGGCAGGTAATAGCAGTTTACGCCACAACCGCTTACACGCGAAGGCGATTTCGGCTCAGATCAGGTACTTGTACCCCAGCCACATGACGGCCGCGAATGAAAGTGCCGTGAACATCACCGCGACCGGGCTGACGGCCTCGTAGCCGAGGCGGGCGTCGGCGTCCGGCGGCGGGGCCGACACGCCGGGGTATTCCGGCGTCCACGCGGTGCTCCCGCCCGTGCCAGGGAAGACCGCCGCGCGCCCGGTCCATAGTGCGACCGTCGCGAAGATCATCAGCGACACCGCGGCAAGAGTCACCACGATGGGCACGTTCTTGTCCTGGTCCATCTGCTCCGGCTTGAGGGCCAGCACCAGCAGAATCGACACGCCGTTGTTGAGCGCGTGCAGCAGAATCGGCGTCCAGATGCTCCGAGTCGCAACGTAGACGAAGTGCAAATACGCGCCCATCAGCGCGATGACGAGCAGTTGCGACGGGTCGATGTGCATGAGCGCGAAGAACGCCGATGTGAGGGCCACACCCCACAATAGGCCGTAGCGGGCACTCAGTCCGCGGCCGAGGAACGCCCGGCACCACAGTTCCTCGACCACCCCGGGGCCGATCGACACCGCCAGGACGGTGAGCGGCAGCGGGAAGCGGCCGAACACGCCGTTGAGCGACTTCATCGCCGCCGGCGGGCGAATCCCGGTCGCCCACAGGAACGCCTCCTGAACCACCCCGGACACGATCATGAACCCGGGCACCAGCAGCACCACCAGGAGGACGTGCAACCCGGCCGGCGTGCGGAACCCCAACTGCCGCTTCCACTCCGGCCCGACGCGCCGCGGCAGCACCAGCGCGATCAGCCCGAGCGAGGTGAACTGTGCGGCGAGCATGCCGTAGGCGATCGCCTGGCCGAACTCGAACGGCAGCGGCGGCCGCTCGCCCTGGAAGTTCGGATCGACGGCCTTGATGAACCCGTCGGTCTGCTGGTCGAAGAACGCGCCCGGTTGTGGCGAGGCGAACGCATACGCACAGAACACGACGACCACGACCGCGAGCATCGTGCAGAGTTGCAGCCCGACGAACACGCCGCACCACAACGCCGCTTCCCAGAACCCCGGGCGCGGGCGCTTCGGAGCGGCCGGCGCGACAGCGGGCGCGGCCGGCGGTTCCGGCGGGCGGGTGACCAGCGGCGGGTCGTTGGCGGGTTCGCTCATCGTCAGTACCGCAGCCAACCTTTGAATTCGAGGAGTTGCAGAATCCACGGGTTCCGCCACGGGTTCCAAGCCGGGTAGAAGACGCTCACTACGCCGAACCCGAGCAGCACCGCGCACAGCAACCGCCCCGCGGCGCTCTTGGCGAGCCGATCCGCGACCGGCGGCACCGCGAGCGTCCACAGCGGGATCAGCCAGAACAGCCACCGCGGCCCGCTCGTGTTCCCGCCGTAATTGTAGCTCTGCGTGCGCGTTAAGTAGAACGCGAACACCACGACCGACACCAGCAGCGTCATGAGCGCGAACAGCGGGAGCGTCCAGCCGGTGCCCTTCGGCTTGGCAAACACCGCTCGCGCGTCCGGGGCGCTGCGGATGCCTTGCGCGCACAGCCCGGCGAGCGCGACCAGCCACACCGGCGTCAGGCTGAACCACCCGTGGTGACCGAGCAAGAGGTGAAACGCGTAAACCGTCGTCGGCTCGTCGTTGAAGTCGAGTCCCTTCGCCGCCGGGGTGCCGAGTTTCGACCAGTGACTCCCTTCGTACTTGTACCAGACGCTGTCGAACTTCTCGTACACCGGCCAGACGGTCCCGAGTGCAACGTAATTGCACGCGTACAGAGCCGCGAGCGGCAGCAGGGCGCACGGCAGGAAGAACAGCAGTGTGTTCCGCATGTGGGCAATCAGAAGCGGCAGCGCGACCGCCGCGGCGAAGGAGAGCGCCGGCAGCTCGAAGGTCGCGGCGAACCCGGCGAAGAACCCGCAGCACGCGTACCCGCCCGCGGTCATGTCGCGGCTCTCGATGACGGCTTTCAGCAGCGGGTACGCCGCGAACAACACACAAAACGCGGCCGGGGTGTGGTTGTTCAGTGTCGCGGCGAAGGTGGTGAGGAAGGTGCCGAGCGCCGCAGTCGCGAAAGCCAGCAGTTTGCCGAAGTCGGTGGTCCCGATGCCGTCGATCAGGCGGCCGATGAGTACGAGGTAAACCGCGAACGGGACGACGTTCCACGTCAGCACGATGGCCGGGATGACGAGCCAGCGGTCGCGGGTGATGTCCCACCCCAACAGCCGGTTCAAGAGCCAGTATTCGCCCGCGACGAGAGCCGACATGAGCGGCGGCTTGCTGGAATAAAACTCCTTCGTGTCCGGGTTCAGCACCACATCGGTGCTGGCGAACGCCGGGTCGGCCTTGATGCCCTCGTCCTTGTACGCGGTCGGGTTGTTGGGGTCGGGATACCTCCGCTTGCCGATGACGAACGTCTTGTCGTGAACGAGCGCCTTGACCGTCGCCCAGCGGGACTTGTCGTTGGAGCTGAACGTCGGCACCGGCTCCGGTCGCGAAGCCGGCCACAGCCGATCCGGCTCGTAGCCGTAGCCGCCCTTCTCTGCCGCCTTGTAGCGGCTCGGTTCGTACACGTTTTCCGCGCCCACCGTCTTCGCTGCCGCGATCGCTACGGCAGCGGCGGTGAACAGCAGGAACGCCGACCCGCGCAGGTCCGAAGGGCTACCGGCCATCGATCCGCTCCGCGACGCTGTACACCTCGTTGTCCAGCCACTTCCGCGCCACCATCACCTCGGCCAGCAACCCCGTCAAGAGGCACTGACCGCCGAGCAGCACCATCACGGCACTGAAGACGGCGCCGAGTAGCACCAGAAGGTAACCGGTCGCGGCCGCGATGTCGAAGACTGCCCCGAGCACCGCCAAGACGACGCACAGAAGCAGCCCGCACACGCCGGCGAAGCCCAGCCCCAGCCCCCACGCGCCCAGGAAGTGCTGCGGGCGGCGGCCGAACCCCGTCAGCAGCCGCACGGTGACCACGTCGAGCGCGCCCTTGATGAACCGCTTCCACCCGTACTTCGAGCTGCCGAACTTCCGCGCCCGGTGCTGAATGACCAATTCGCCGACCTTGAACCCACGGGCGTTGGCGAGCACCGGCACGAAGCGGTGCATCTCGCCGTACATGTGGACTTCGCGGAGGGCTTCAGCGCGATACGCCTTCATGCCGCAGTTGTGGTCGTGCAGGTACACGCCGGTCAGCACGCTCAGGAAACGGTTGAACACCCGGCTCGGCAGCACCTTGTGCCACGGGTCGTGCCGCACCTTCTTCCACCCGCTCACCACGTCGAACCCGTCGCGGAGCATTGCCAGGAAGTTCGGGATCTCGTGCGGGTCGTCCTGGAGGTCGGCGTCCATCGTGATGACGGTCCCGCCGCGGGCCGCTCCGAACCCGGCGGCCAGCGCCGCGGCCTTGCCGAAGTTCCGCCGGAACCGAACACCGCGGACGCGCTCGTCCTTCTGGCCCAACTCGCGGACGACGTCCCACGAGCCGTCTTTGCTGCCGTCGTCAATGAAGATGATCTCGACGCGCTCCGACAGCTTCGCGGCCACTTCGGCGATTTCGGCGTGGAGGGCGGGCAGGCTCTCCCGCTCGTTGTAGACCGGGATCACCAGCGACAGCAACCCGGCGTCAGGGGTGTCAGGCATGGGTGGCACCGTGCGGCGTGTCGTAGTGGAGAGCGCCCACGGGCGTGGCGGGATCGGTGGGCGCGGTGACCGGCTTCAGGAGGTACAGCGGGACGCCGGCGGCCACTTCCGCGATCGTCCACGTCAGCCGCAGCGCCAGCGCGACGACCACCGCCAGCGCCGCGGCGTCCGAGCCGAACGCGGGGGTGAGTTGCGGGGTGAGGGCCAGTTGCATGGCGATCTCGCGCGCCCCCAGCCCGCCCGGCGCGACCGCGATCACGAACCCGGCCACATACGACAGCGACACGGCCGCCAGAGCGACCGCGTAAGCGTCCGAGGTCCAATCCGGGCCGTTCGGGATCAGCCCGCGAATCGTCAGACCCAGACTCAGTGCCAGCAGGCAGTATCCGGCCGCGCCGTGCAGAAGTCCTTGTGCCAGAAGGAAGATCGACGGGGCCGGTAGCGGCCGCGCGTCCGGCCCTTGTTTCTTCTTCGCGATCCGGGCGGCCATCTTGTTCAGCAGCCCCAACCCCAGCGGCAGTGCCGCGACCGCGAACAGGAGCGTGCTGTTCTGCGAGATTTCTGGCGGCAGCACTCCCAGTGAGCCGAGAAAGAGCACGCCGAGCAGCGCCCCGGCGGCCATGCTGGTGAGCGTCTCGTACACCGCCGTCACCCCGACCGGCACCGGGTGCGCGCCGTGCGCCCGCAGCATCGCCATCCGCATGAGCGGCACCAGGAACTTGCCCGGCACGTACTTCCCGAACTGGCTGATGTAGTACGTCCGCAGCCCGACGTACCATGACATCTGCACGCCTTCGTAGTGCAGCAGCCGCACCCAAAAGGTTGACCAGCACAGGTGCGCGAGCAGGTACAGCAGCCCGGCCGGGACGAGGTACTCGAACCGCAACCGGATCGGCAGTTGCGCGACGTCGATGCCCTTGAGGATGCCGCGGAAGTGCCAACTGACGGCCGTCACGATGACGAGCGCCAGCGCCACCTCGACCGCCAGCACCCATCTCCTGCGCGTGCCGTGTGTCATGCGTCCGATTCTATGGGTTTTCTGGCGCGGCGAGTCGTCGTTCGGCGGCGACCCCGAAGGGGTCGTCATCACATGCTACGACCCCTTCGGGGTCGCCGCCGAACGACGACTCACGCCGACTTCATTCGTTCGGCAATCGTGCCCCAAATCGTGAGCCGACGTGTACTTTCGTTGTCATCTCACGTCCAGGTCGATATGCTTTACTCGTAAGTTGTGAGGATTTTGCAATGAGTAACGAGAACGGCTCTCCCGCCCCTGACCAATCGAAGCCGGCGGCGCCCGCGACGCCGCAAGCGGCCGCGCCTCAGCCGAAGCCGCAGGGACCGCCGCCGAAGGGGCCGCCGCAGCCCGGCGGGCCGCGCCCGGGCGGCGCGCGCTACGGTCCGCGCCCCGGCGGCGACCGCCCGCGGCACTCCGACAAGCCGCTCAACCCCGGCGGCGCGCCGCCGGTCATGAACTTCGGCGGGATGAAGCCCAACAACCGCGAACTCGACAAGCTCATCGAGGACGAACTCGCCGCCGCCATGGGCGACTTCGACGTGACCAAGACGGTCGCGCAGGCGGAAACCGTCCAGAAGCCCGGCGCGCCCGGCAAGGCCGGCGGCAAGAAGACCGGCGTCGTGGTCGGCATTCACGGCAACGACGTGTTCGTCGAGGTGCCCGGCGGGCGTAGCCAGGGCGTACTCCCGCTCCAGCAGTTCGACGGCCGCAAGCCGGTCAAGGGCGAGACGGTCGAGTTCGACATCGACCACTATGACGCCGCCAACGGCCTGCTCGTGCTGACCCGCGAAGGCTCGACGCAGGTCGTCCACGACTGGTCGCAGGTCGCCTACGGCATGATCGTGGAGGCCCGCGTCACCGGGACGAACAAGAACAAGACCGGGCTGACGGTCGAGGTCGCCGGGATCAAGGGGTTCCTGCCCGCCAGCCAGCTCGACATGTACCGCGTCGAGAACATCGACCAGTTCCTCAACCAGCGGTTGAAGGTGATGGTCGCGGAGGTCAACCCGGAGGAGCGGAACCTCATCGTCAGCCGCCGCGCCGTGCAGGAGAAGGAGAAGCAGGCGAAGGCGGAGGAGTTCTGGAAGACCGTGGAGGAAGGTCAGGTCCGCCGCGGGATCGTGCGGAGCATCAAGCCGTTCGGGGCGTTCGTGGACCTCGGCGGGGCCGACGGCCTCATCCCGGCGTCGGAGTTCTCCTGGCAGCGGGTCAATGACCTGAACGAGTTCGTGAAGATCGGCCAGGAAGTCGAGGTGAAGATCAACCGCATCGACTTCGAGGCGCGGAAGATCGGCCTGAGCATGAAGCAGCTCACCGTCAGCCCGTTCGAGGAGTACCACCAGACGACGAAGGCCGGGTCGCGGGTGAAGGGCACCGTGACCCGCATCGCCGACTTCGGCGCGTTCGTGGAACTCGCGCCCGGCGTGGAAGGGCTGATCCACATCTCGGAACTGTCCGGCCAGCGGGTCCGCAAGGTCCGCGACATCGTCAGCGAGGGCCAGGCGGTCGAGGTCGAAATCCTGAGCATGGACCCGGCGCAGCGGCGGATCGCGCTGAGCCTCAAGCGGATCGCGCAGGAGGCCGAGGACGCCGAGGAGGCGGCCGAGCAGGCCGAGTACGAGGCGAACATGAAGGCCGCGGAAGAGGCGATGGCCACCCGACCGGTCAACCCGAACCTCCGCGGCGGCGTTGGCTAAAGCAGATTCACCACAGAGACCACAAAGGAAGGCGAGAGGATTGTTCAGAAGAACTCTTCTCCTGCCTTCCTCTGTGGTCTCTGTGGTCTCTGTGGTGAATCGCTTTTGTCCCATATACTGACGCGGTCATTCCCTTACGCCGCGGGACCGCGAATGCCCCCGACCGCCGACCGCTCGCCGAGCGAACTGGCCGCGCTGCTCGACAAACTGACCGCCAACGTCGGTCGCGTCTTCCTCGGCAAGCCCGACGTCGTCCGGTTCGCCGCCGTCGCGCTCCTGGCCGAAGGCCACATCCTGCTAGACGACGTGCCCGGCGTCGGCAAGACGCTCCTGGCGAAGGCGCTGGCCCGCAGCCTCGCGTGCAAGTTCAACCGCATCCAGTTCACCCCGGACCTGCTGCCCGGCGACCTCCTCGGCGTGACGATCTACCGCGCCCAGACCGGGGAGTTCAGCTTCCAACCCGGCCCGGTGTTCGCCGAGGTCGTGCTGGCCGACGAGGTGAACCGCGCGACGCCGCGGACGCAGTCCGCGCTGCTCGAGGCGATGCAGGAGCGGCAGGTGACGGTGGACGGCACGACGCGGCCGCTCGGCCCGCCGTTCATCGTGGTCGCGACGCAGAACCCGCACGAGTTCGAAGGCACGTACCCGCTCCCCGAGAGCCAGCTCGACCGGTTCCTGCTGCGGGTGAAGGTCGGCTACCCGCAGCGCGAGGCCGAGCGCGCCATCCTCACCCAGCACCGGGCCGGCGAGCCGGTCGAGAAGCTCGAACCGGTACTCCAGCCGGCCGACGTGATCGCCCTGCAGGAGTACGTGCGGACGGTGCGCGTGGACGCGGCCATCGCCGAGTACATCCTCGACCTCGTCGGGGAGACGCGCAAGCACCCGGAACTGGCCCTCGGCGCGAGCACCCGCGGCGCGCTGGCGATGTACCGCGCGTGCCAGGCGCACGCGGTCACCGCCGGGCGCGACTACGTCGTCCCGGACGACGTCAAGGCGCTCGCCGAGCCGGTCCTGGCACACCGGTTGGTGACCCGCAGTTGGGCGGCCGGCGGGCACCCGGACGCGGGGCCGGTGGTGCGCGAAATCCTGTCCAAGCTGAAGGTGCCGGCATGAGGCGCACCGCCGAACCGCCGCCGACGCCAGGCCCGCGGCTGCGGTTCACGCCGAGCGGGCTGGCGTGGCTCGGCGTCGCGGCCGTCGTCGGCGCGCTGGCGTGGTATCGCAGCATCAATCTCGTTCTTATCTTCGTCTACGCGATGTTGCTGCTGCTGCTGCTGAACGGGCTGCTGGCGTGGCTGGCGGTCCGGAAGACGGTCGCGGCTCGGGTGGCGGTCCCGCCGATGTTCGCCGGCGAGCGGGCCGAGTGCCAGGTGCGCGTGACCAACCACTCGGCCAGCCCGGTGACGGTCACGGCCGAGGACCGGGCCGGGGCGGGTGCGAACACGTTCCTGGTGTACCGGCTGGCCGGGATGCAGTCGATCGTGTGCAGCGCGTGGCGGGAGTTCCCGACCCGCGGCCGGTTCGGCGGCCCGGTCGGCGTCATGTCGGGGTATCCGTTCGGCCTGCTCGAGTGCGAGCGGCCGGGCGAAAGCGGCGGCGAAATCGTCGTGCTGCCGGCGCACGGGTACGCCGAGCCGGACGGGCTGCGCCGGTGGGTCGCCCGCAACGTGCTCGACGACGGGAAGGCGCGGAACGTGCAACGCCGGGTGACGTCCGAGCACGCGGAGGTCCGCGGGGTGCGGGCATATCGGTCCGGGGACTCACTCCGCGACGTCCACTGGAAGACGAGCGCGCGGCGCGGCGAGTTGATGGTCCGCGAGTACGACTCGGCCCCGTCGCCGGAGTTGGTGCTGGTGGTGGAGCCGTGGCTGCCGGACAGCCCGTCGGAGGCCGACCGCGAGCGGCTGGAGGCGGCGCTGAGCCTCGCGGTGACGATGGCGGTGACGTGGCGGCGGGCGTTCGACAGCCCGGTGCTGGTCGCGGTGGCCGGGGGCGAGTTCCAGGTGGCGACCGCGCGCTCGGAAGAGGACATGCGCGAGGCGCTGACGCCGCTGGCCGACGTCGCGGGCGGGCCGGCCGCCGAGGTGCCGCCGGCGGCGGCGTTCGGGCACCACCTGGCCCGGGCGGCGCGGGTGGTGGTGAGCAGCCGGCCGCGGACGCCGTTCGCGCAACTGCTGAGCCGCGCGACCGGCCGGCCGTTCGTCGCGGTCAGCCCGGCCGAGCGGCTACCGTGGTATTTGCCCCCCGCGGGGGAAGGCAAAAGGTAAAAGGAAAAAGGCAAAAAACGTACATAATCCGGAGCTCGATCGTGCCGCCTTACGACATCACGGAACGTGCGTTTGAATTCGCCGTTCGGATCGTGCGGCTTTGCGACCAGTTGTGCGCTCGGCCGGGCGTCTCGCGTCGGCTCGGCGATCAACTGTTGAGGTCGGGAACGTCGATCGGGGCCAACGTCGAAGAGGGCCAGGCCGGTCAGAGCCGCGCCGACTTCGTCGGAAAAAACGCGATCGCGCTCAAGGAGGCGCGAGAGACGGCGTACTGGCTTCGCCTCATCCGCGTGACAGTCGCGGCGCACGCGGAGGAGGCAAACGAACTGCTCGACGAGGCGGAACAATTGAAGCGTATCCTGGGGGCGATCGTTTGCCGCGCCCGGGGCAATGCCTGACAGTTCCTTCAGTTTTGCCTTTTGCCTTTTTCCTTTTGCCTTCTCAAACGATGCCTACCGACGCCAACTTCCGCTTCAGCAGCTACCTCGCGCTCGCGCTCGCGTGCGTCGCGGTCGGGTACGCCGAGTACCCGCTGCTGCCGGAAGTGATCGCGTTCGCCGCCCTCGCGGTCGTCGGGCTGGGGGTGCTCTACTTCCTCGAGAGCCGCGTCGCCTTCCTCTCGATCCCGGCCGCCAACCGGCTCGGCGTGGCCGTCGGGCTGGTGTTCGTCATGTGGGCCGCGTACCGGGTCAAGCGCGAGGTGGACACCGCCGAGTTCATCAACATGGGCTGGCACATGCTGATCGTGGCGATGTGCGGCCCGCTGGTCATGCTGGTGGTGGTGGCGAAGGTGGCGCGGGGCGACAAGCACGCCGGCGACTACTGGACGCTGCACGGGGTCGCCCTGGCCGGCGTCGGCCTGGCCTGCGCGTTCGCCGAAGAGCCGGTCTGCTTCGCGCTCGTCGGGCTGTACCTCGTCGCGGCGGTGTGGAGCCTGACGCTACTGCACCTGGGCCGCGCCACCGGGGCGATCCCGCCGATCCCCGGCGGGCGGCAGCCGGCGACCAAGACCGTCGCGGTCGCCGCCGACCCGACCGGCCACCGCACCGACCTGACGCCCGCCGTGATGTGGGCGCTCGTCGCGGTCCTCGGCGCGCTCCCGCTGTACCTGCTCACCCCGCGGTCGGCGGCCGGCAAGGCCGACTTCGGCAAGCCGCGGATCGAGATCGGCTACGCGGCCGACCAGATGGTGGACCTCAACCGCACCGGGCCGCTCACCGCCAACCCGGAGCCGGCGTTCGAGGTGACGGCCGCCTACGCCGACGGACGGCCGAAGGAAGACCTCCATTCGGACCAGTTGTGGCGTGGCAACAAGCAGTTGCGCCACTACGCCAACGGCGAGTGGAAGCCGAGCGAGTGGAACGCGCCGATCATTAAGGAGCGGCCTCGCGAGTCGGTCACGTGGGAGGAGCCGGACCTCGGCCCCGGGCGGTTCACCCTCACCTACGAGGTGCCGGGCAAGCTCCGCAGCACGTTCGTCGCCACCCCGGTGCAGTGGGCGCCGAACCAGCCGCCGCCGCTGGCCGCGCTCACCGACCGCGGGCCGCGCCCGTGGCTGGCCGTCCCCGACGGCAGCTTCCACTGGGAACCGGACATCCGCTACCGCGCGGCGACCCGCCGGTACATTCAGGTGTCCGCCCCGGCCGCCGAGGCGAACGCGTCGCCCGCGTTCCGGTTCGCCGAGCCGACGTTCGAGTCCGGACTCGCCCCCATCCGCCAGAACCCGGTCCCGCGCGTTCGCGACTACGCCGACGACGTGCTCGACGCCCTCGCCCGGGCCGGCGACCTGCCGCCGGACTGGCGCGACCCGGGGACGCAAAAAGCGCGGCCGGTGTACCACGACCTGGTGGCCCGCAAGCTGTCCCAGCACCTCATGACCACGCCGACCCTGCGGTACACGACCGACCTGCGGCGGGAGAAGTCGAACCTCGACCCGGTCGAGGACTTCCTGTTCCACTCGAAGGCCGGGCACTGCGAGCGGTTCGCCTCGGCGCTGGCGCTGATGCTCCGCTCGCAGGACATCCCGGCGGTCTTCGTGCTCGGGTTCAAGGGGGCCGAGCACGCCGGCGGCGGGCGGTACGTGGTGCTCCAGGAGCACGCGCACGCGTGGGTCGAGGCGCTGGTGCCGGTGCCCGGGCAGGCGGCCCGTCACCCGTTCCTGCTCCAGTACCACTGGCGGACCCTCGACCCGACCCCCGGCGGGGAGCCGAGCGTGACGGCCGACCCGAGCTGGTGGGGCCGGGTCAACGCGCAGGTGGGCGAGTTGTTCCGCGAGTACGTGACCGACTACACGCCGGAGCAGCGGCAGAAGGCGCTGGCCGAGTTCGCGACCCGGCTGACGCAGCCGGCCGCCCTGGCGGGCGTGCTGGCGGCCCTGGCGCTGCCGTTCGCCCTGCGGGCCGCGCTCCGGCGGCGGGCGGCCCGCGCCGCGACCCCGACCGCACCGCCGGAGCAGACGCGGTGGTTCGCCGAGTTGGTCGCGCTTCTGGCGGCGCACGGCATCACCCCCGCGCCGGGCGAGACCGCGCGGGAGTACGCCGAGCGGGCCGCGCAAGCGCTCCGCGAGCGGCCGGGGTGCGCCGCGGCGGCGGTTCCAATCGCCTGGGCAGAGGCGTATTATGAGGACCGGTTCGGTGGCACCCCGCCGCCCGCCGCCCGGCGGGCCGAACTGGACGCCGGGCTGGCCGAACTCCGCCGCGCCCTGACCTCGTGAGAGCCGTCATGTCCACCATCAAGCGGCTGACCGCGGACGCGTCCGCGGTCGTCGTGATCGACATTCAGGACAAACTGCTGCCGAAGATTCCCGACGCGGCGCGGCTGGTCCGCAACGCCGGCTTCCTGCTCGACGTGGCGGCGCAACTGGACGTCCCGGTGCGGGCGACCGAGCAGTACCCAAAGGGGCTGGGGCCGACGACCGCGGAAATCGCCCGCCGGCTGCCCGCGGCGCTCCCGGGCAAGACCGCGTTCAGTTGCTGCGGCGCGGACACGTTTCTGGAAGAGTTGGAGATGCTCCGGCGGCCGAGCGTGGTCTTGGTCGGGATGGAAACGCACGTGTGCGTCGCGCAGACCGCGCTCGACCTGCTCGCGGCCGGGCTGCACGTCTTTTTGGCGGTGGACGCAGTGGCCGCCCGCGGCGCGGTCGATCACGACACCGCGTTACGGCGCCTGGAGCAAGCCGGGGCGGTGCCGACGACCGTCGAGGCGGTCGCGTTCGAGTGGCTGCGCGACGCCAAACATCCGCACTTCAAGGCGGTCAGCGCGATGATCGTGAGCAGGGGTTAGTGGGCAGTGTGCAGTGGGCAGAAAAGGGCGGGCCGCTATCCTGACTGTTGCTTTCTGCCCACTGCACACTGCACACTGAACCCCTGAAATTGCCATGACCCTCCCCGGCCAACTCTCCCCGTCCCCGCGGCTCCTGCTCGGCCCCGGCCCGAGCGACGCGCACCCCCGCGTGCTGACCGCGATGACGACCCCGCTGCTCGGCCACCTCGACCCGCAGTTCATCGAGATCATGGTCGAGACGCAGGCCATGCTGCGCGAGGTGTTCCTCACCAAGAATCAATTGACGTTCCCGGTGTCCGCGACCGGCACCGCGGGCATGGAAACGTGCCTCGTCAACCTGATCGAGCCGGGCGACAAGGTCGTCGTGTGTACGATGGGATACTTCGGCAACCGCATGGTGGACATCGCCGGCCGGTGCGGCGCGCAGCTCACCGTCAAGGAAGCCCCGTGGGGCCAGACGTTCGACCTCCAGCAGTTGCGCGAGACGCTCCAGAGCGTCCGGCCGAAGGTTCTCGGCATCGTCCACGCCGAGACCTCGACCGGGGCGCTACAGGATGTCTCCGAGCTGGGCAAGCTGTGCCACGAGTTCGGCACGCTGCTGGTGACCGACTGCGTGACCTCACTCGCCTGCACCCCGGTGAAACTCGACGAGTGGGAGGTGGACGCGGCGTTTAGCTGCTCGCAGAAGGGCCTCGGGTGCCCGCCGGGCATGGCCCCGGTGTCGTTCAGCCAGCGGGCGGTTGACGCGCTCAAGGCGCGCAAGACGAAGGTGCAGAGCTGGTACCTCGACCTCACCACCATCATGGGGTACTGGGGCGGCGACCGCACGTACCACCACACCGCCCCGATCACGATGGTGTACGCGCTGCGGGAGGGGCTGCGGCTGGTGCTGGAGGAGGGGTTGGAGGCGCGGTGGGCGCGACACCAGCGGAATCACCTCGCGCTGAAGGCCGGGCTGGAGGCGCTCGGGCTGAAGTACACGGCCGCCCCGCACTGCCAGTTGCCGCAACTGAACGCGGTGCGCATCCCGGACGGGGTGGACGACGTCGCGTGCCGCAAGCGGCTGTTGGCCGAGTTCGGGATCGAGATCGGCGGCGGGTTGGGCGACTTCAAGGGCAAGGCGTGGCGGATCGGGCTGATGGGCGTCAACAGCCAGCCGAAGAACGTGCTGCTGGTGCTGGCGGCCTTGGAGCACATCCTGACCGGGGCCGGGGTGAATGTGACGCCCGGGTCGGGCGTCGCGGCCGCCGAGAAGGCCTACGCGGCGTGAGGTGAGGCGTGGGGGCGAACAACTGGCCGCCTGACCTTTCGGAGCGGATGTGGCGCGCGGTCGAAGCCGTTGAGGAGCGACTAATTCGCTCGACGGCCGCGCTCGACGCCGCGGTTATTCCGTACGCGGTCATTGGCGCGCACGCGGTCGCGTACTGGGTCGCGCAAGCCGATAGCGGGGCCGTCCGCAACACGCCAAACGTGGACATCCTCATTCGACGTGACGACCTCTCGAACGCGGTCGCGGCGTTAGAAGGTGCCGGGTTCGCCCGCGCCCCGTCGCCCGGCCCGCGGACAGATTTTCTTGACGGACATCAAGGGCGAGCGCGCGACGCGGTTCAGGTTTGGTGCTGCGGCGACGTCATCAAGCCGGGTACGGAACCGCTACCGGACGTGACCGATTCTGTCCCGGGGCAGCGGTTTCGTGTCGTCTCGCTCGAAACACTCGTTCGGATGAAGCTGTCCGCGAGCCGGACAATCGACAAGGTCCATATCCGCGACCTGATCGGCGTCGGGTTGATCGACGAGACCTGGCCGGACAAGTTCCCGGAGGTGCTGGCCGAGTGGCTGCGGCAGATTCTCGCCAATCCCGACGGCTGACCGGCGAATAACCCCCGACAGTCCCACTTCCGACGTGGACCGGCGCCGCGGGTGTGTTACACTGCCCGCGGACCCCCTCCACACCCACGGAGTTTCGCCATGTTCGATCGCATCTCGAACGGGTTCTCGCTCGCCGGCAGCACGTGGCGGGTGCTCACCCGCGACAAGCACCTGATCGCGTTCCCGCTCGTCAGCGGGTTCTGTTTCCTACTGGTCATGCTCAGCTTCGCGGTGCCGCTCATCGCGCTGGTGGACTGGAACGGCGTCCAGCAGCAGATGCAGGCGAACAAGGGCAAGCCGCCGGTGTGGACGTACGCGGTCGCGTTCGCGTTCTACTTCTGCACCTACTTCGTCATCATCTTCTGCAACTCGGCGCTCATCAGTTGCGCCATCATGCGGTTCAACGGCGGCAACCCGACGCTGGGCGACGGGTTCCGCATGGCGATGGCCCGGCTGCCACAGATTTTCGCGTGGTCGCTGGTTTCGGCGACGGTCGGGGTGCTCCTGAACGTGATCGAGAACATCGACGAACGCGTCGGTCAGTTCGTCTCGTGGCTGCTGGGCAGCGCGTGGTCGATCATGACGTTCTTCGTGGTGCCGGTGCTGGTGGTCGAGAAGGTGGGGCCGATGCAGGCGGTCGGCCGGTCGCTGTCGATCCTGCGGAAGACGTGGGGCGAGGCGCTGGTCGGCAACATGGGGCTGAACTTCATCCTGTTCCTGCTGTTCATCCCGGTGGTGCTGGTGTTCGTGGTCGGGATCCTGCTGCTGGTCCAGGGGATGGTTCCGGCGGGCATCGCGGTGCTGGTGGTGGCCGGCGTGCTGTTCCTGCTGCACATGGCGGTCAGTTCGGCGCTGAGCACGATCTTCCTGGCGGCGCTGTACCAGTACGCGGCCGACGGGCGGGTGCCGGAAGGGTTCGACGGCCGGGCGATGGAAGGCGCGTTCGGCCGCGGCTGATCACCGGCGGGTGCCCGGCCCCGCACCGCACAAGGAGAAGGCCGATGGCGGTTCGACTCGCGTGCCCGGAGTGCGGGGCGGCGTTCACCCTCAAGCCGGCCGACGCCGGGCGCGTCGTGCCCTGCAAGCGGTGCGGCAGCGACCTGCAGATGCCCGACGCCGCGCCGCCGGCCGCGAAAGTCGTCCCGCACCGCCGGCGCGACGAGGGTGACGAAGACGAGCGCCCGCGGCCCGCGCCGGCCCGCGGCCCTCTGCTGCTGTTGCTCACGTTCCTCGCCGCCGGGCTGACCGGCCTTTTCCTCGGCGCGGGCGTGTTCTTCGTCGCGTTCCGCGAGCGGCCCGCCGCGCCGGTCGCGCAGAAGCCGGCCGACCCACCGCCCGCCGTCGCGCCGCAAGTCGTTCCGCCGACGGTGCCTCCGCCCACGCCACAGCCGGAAGTGCCGAAGGCCGTGCCGCAACCGCCCGCGCCGCCGGTCGGGCCGAAGCCGGCGCCGCCGCGCGTCCCCGGTCTGCCGGTTGCGACCGGCGCGGTCGCCGCCGACACCCTCCCGGGGCTGAAGTTCTACCTCGCGTGCGACCGCTTCGACGACGGCCGGCCGGTCGAGACGGTCAGCGGCAAGCCGGTCGGCACCGCGTTCGGCCTCGCCGTGACCGACGGCCCGCGCGGCAGCGCCATCCGCCTGACCCACGACCGCAAGGACGCGAACCGCTTTGCGCTCGACCTGTCGGACGCGAAGGAACAGTTCGCGATCCCGACCGACCGGCCGTTCACGCTCAGCGTCTGGGCGCGCCGCGTCCACACCGACGCGGCCGGCGGGTTCGGCGCGTTCCTCCTCGACGCCAACTCGGAGCCGGACCAGCAACATTCTCGCTTCTTCCACGTCCAATTGCTTCCGACCACGCCGGCGCTCGTGGCGGTGAAGGTGCTCGACACGGCTCGGCCGCTGAACATCGACAACGGCTTCGTGCAGCCGAAATTCCGCGTCGCCGACCCGACCGCCTGGTCGCACTACGTCGTCACCCGCGACGATCGCGGGCACGGGCGACTGCTGATCAACGGGACCGAATCGCCTTCGGCGCTACCGCAACTCATCCCCGGCGAACTCCGCTTCGACCGCATCGGCCTGCTCCGCAGTGCCGAGGGGAAGACCGTCATCGACCTCGACGAGTTGTGCCTCTTCGACCGCGCGCTGACGCCCGACGAGGTGGCCGCGCTGGGCGGGCGGAAGGGCGCGGCGGCCGTCGCACCCAACCCACCGGCGGCAGAGGCGAAGCGCCCGCCGGACGGGGCCGTCATCGACGCGACCGCGATCAAGGGGCTAAAGTTCTACCTGCCGTGCGACGCGATCGACAACGGTACGCTGCTGGACGCGGTGAGCGGAAAGGCCGTCGGCCGCGGGCAGCGGTTGGAGACGGTCCCCGGGCCGCGCGGCAAAGGCGTCCGCACGACCGCCGGCGGGTTGGGGGCGGCGCGCGAGGCGTTCGTCCTCAACGACAGTGCCGACGCGCTGACGGTTGCTGAAGGCAAGCCGTTCACGCTCACGATGTGGGTGCGCGCGGAGAACTGGGAGACCGTAGGCGGGTCGTTCGTGTACGCCGCCGGCGGCAAGCCGGAACTGTTCCGCTCACTGACGCTGTACCGGTTCGCCAAGGGCGTCGGGTTCCTGTTGCAGCAGGGGCGGCCGGGCGACGGGGCCGGCGCGGACGCACAACTCGCTCGCGCCACCCTCGAAATGGCCCCGACGAAGGATTGGTTTCACCTCGCGCTGGTTCGCGACGACCGCGGCAGCGTGCGGGTCGTCGTCAACGGCGAGGCGGAGGCGGTCGCCAAGGGATCGTTCACCGCCGAGTTGAAGTTCGCCACGTTCGTGTTGATCTGGCAGCAGGGGCAGCCGTTCACGGCCGAGTTCGACGAGTTCGCGCTGTTCGACCGTGCGCTGACGAACAACGAACTGGCCCGGCTGGCCGGGCGGAAGGGCGATGCGGTCGCGGCCGCCCCAAAAGACCCGCCAATGCCGGCCGAACCCAAGGAGCCGCCCAAAGCGGAACCGAAGGTCGAGCCGAAGGGACCGCTACAGGTCGCGCCGCCGCCGCGGGCCGTGGTCGCGGCGGTCGAGCCGCCGGCGGTCGCCGCATCCGCACCGGCAGGCGTCGATCCGAAGGGACTGCTGCTGTATCTGCACTTCGACGAGCAGAAGGACGGGCAGTTGCGCGAGGGCGTGACGGGCAAGTTCGCCGGGAAGTGCGACGGGGTCGAGTTGGTGAAGGGGCAGCGCAACTCCGCCGCGCGGCTGGCCGCCCGCGCCGACGGCGAACTCGCCCCGCGACTCGACTTCAGCGACCTCGCCGAACGGACCACCGTCGCCGCGGGCAAGCCGTTCGCGCTGGCGCTGTGGCTGCGGGTCGAGCCGCGCGAAGCCGGTACGAAGGTGAGCGGCACCGCGGTTCAGTTCGGCGTCCGCCCGGACCGCGCCTACGACCGCTCGCTACAGGTGGGCTTCGGCTCGGCCGGGACGCTGCACTGCACCGCCCGCTCGACGCCGGACCGCCTCGACGGCAAGCGCGAGACCGCCGCCCGCTGGGTCGGGCTGGGCACGTCGGCCAGGTGGCAGCACCTGGCGATGGTGCGCGACGAGAAGAACGCGGTGCGGTGGTACGTGAACGGCAAGCCCGCCCCGCAGCCGGGCAAGGGCGATCCGGTGTGGGACGGCCCGCTCGGCTTCGACCGCGTTGTCGTCGGCGACCCGGAGCAGGCGAAGGCGATTCTGGAGGTGGACGAGCTGTGCCTCTTCGACCGCGTGCTGACGCCGGAGGAGCTAAAAAGGCTGTCCGAGCCGCCGAAATAAGAATGTGAACAAAAATTCAAAATCGCCCGTTGATTCGGCGTGAACGCCGGTATAAAATTCGTGTGGCTTGATTGAGCTTGGTTGCTTTTTTCCAAGCGATGACGCGTCCGTGACGCGCGTCAATCGAGCCAGACGCGAAGGGGCTCGCCATGTCCGCGTCCGTCCGCTGCCCGGGGTGTGAGGCGTCGTGCGCCGTGCCAGAGGAGTTGCTCGGGCGCACCGGGCGCTGCAACACCTGCGGGCGGCGCATCCGGCTCGCCACCCCGACGGCCGAGCTGATCGACCCGCCGCCGGAATTGCCGCCGCTCGACGACCTCGGCGAACTCGAACCGGTCGGCGACCTGCTCGCAGACGTACCCGCAATTCCGGCGGCGACCGCACAGCCGCTCAAGCCGGTCGAAGTGACGGCCGACGAGCCTGACGTCCGTCCGAAGCGCACGCGGGTCGCCGCGCCGCCGCGGGGGCCGTCGAAGGCGGTGTTCGCGGCCGTCGCGCTGGTCGGGTTGCTCGGCGGGAGTGCCGGCGGCGCTCTGGGTGTGAAGTACCTGTTCCCGCCGCAGCCGCTTCCGCCGGAGGAGACCGCAAAAGCCGACCCGCCCCCACCGGTACCGCAGCCGACTCCAGCGCCGACTCTGGCACCGACTCCACCCGCGCCCGAACCGCCGCAACCGAAGGCGAACCCGGCCGCACTCGCGCCAAAGCCGCCGGAACCGCGGCCCGAGCCGAAGCCGGCGGCGCCCGCCGGGCCGAAGGTGCCGATCAAGCTGCCCGGTGCGGTCGCGTCGGTGACCGCCGGCGCGGGCGGGCGATACCTCGTCTTCCAGACCGTCGGCGGGGCGGTGGTGGTGTACGACGCGGTCCTCGGGCAGCCGTTTTTCACGCTCGACGGCGGCGCGCCCGAAGACCTCGTCGCCGCCAGCCGCACCACACTGTACCTCGGCCGCGCCCGCGACTCGCAGATCGCCAAGTTTGAACTCGCCACCGGCAAGGCCGACGGCCAGGGCACGTTCGAGGGCGGGGTCGCTCAACTCCGGCACATGGCGATCGGCTCCGCGTCCGACGGCCCGCTGCTCGTCGTGCTGCGCGCCGCCAACGGGGCACACTCGACACGCCTGCTCGACGGCGACAACTTCGCGATACTCGGCTACCCGATCGACGACGCGGCGGACCCGCAGATCCGGGCGTTCCCGCTCACGACGACCACCGCCCCGCGGTGGGCGGGTGCGAGCGCCGACGGCCGCGCGGTGACGCTCGGCAACCGGTTCTACGCCCGCGCCGCCGACCGCTACACCGGCGGGCTGCTGCCGAACACCGGCACGGCCCAGCACCTGCCGACCGCCGACGCCGGGGCGTTCGTCGGCACGCGGCTGTACGACGACGGCGGAATCCCGATCGCGGCCGACCTGCCGCCGGGCGTTCTGCGCCGCTACTTGCCGGCCGCGGCCGGGCCGTTCGTGGTGTCGGTGGAGTACAGGCCGGCCGACCCGGCGTCGATCAAGGTGTGGCTGCACATGGGTGCCGACCCGCGGCCGCTCGCCCCACTGCCCGGCGGCGAGGAGTTGGCCGCGCTGGCGAAGGACGACGCCGGCTGGGTGTCGAAGCTGCAGCAGCGCGTGGTGTTCGCGCCCGACCCGCCGCGGCTGGTGATCTGCCCGCCGGGGGCGGAAGCGGCGGTGTACCCGATCAACCTCGCGCCGCTGCTCGCGCAGGCCGGGCATGATGTGGCGTTCACGTCCACCCCGCCGGCCGAGGCGCAGGTGGGCAAGGCGTACAGGCACCGCGTCACGACGGTCGCGGCGCGCGGGCCGGTGCGGCTCGCGCTGGAGGTCGGCCCGCCGGGGATGACGCTGACCCGCGACGGCGTGCTGACGTGGCCGGAACCGACCGCCGACCGCAAGGAGTACAAGGTGGTGGTGACCGCGACGCCGGCCGACGGCCGCCCGGCGACGCAGGCGTTCAAGCTCCTGATCGCGCGGAAGCCGGCGGAGAAATAGCGATCGCGCGCGACCGGAGCGGATGGCGCGCCATTAGTCCCCGAACAGGTTGGGAGCGGGCCGACCGCCGGCGCCTGTGATCTCCCTCCCAAGCTCCCCGAAATCGGGTGCAGGCTCCGGGCGGCGGGCGAACACGTCGGCGAACTCCTCGCGGCTGAGTTCGGGGTGGGCCGCGAGGAACGCCTCCGCCATCCGGTTCCGGTCAACCGGCGACAGCTTGCGGTCTTGTGTCAGGAACCGCATGAACTCGCGCACGAGTTCCTTCTGCTTGCGGACGGCCTCGTCCCGCTCGGCGGCCCGCGCTTCGGCAGCCTCGGCGGCGACGCGGGCGCGGTAGGCGAACAGCCCGCTGGTGACGCCGCCGGCGACGATGAGGGCGAGCACGAGGGCGGTTACCGAGGCGGCGACGCGGTTGCGGACGGCCCACCGGCGGAGTTGGCCGACGGCGCCCATCCGCCGGGCGTGGACCGGTTCGCCGCGGACGAACCGCGCCAGGTCGGCGGCCACGTCGGTCGCGGTCGGGTATCGGTCGGCCGGGTCCTTCTGGAGGCAGCGGAGGCAGACGAGTTCGAGGTCGCGGGGCGTGCCGGGGGCGCGGCCGCGGAGCCGCTCGGGGGCGGCGGTCAGGACGCGGTCGAGCACCTCGTCGGTGGTCGTGCCGGCGAACGGCCGCGCCCCGGCCAGGCACTCGTACAGGATGACACCCAGCGCCCACACGTCCGCCGGCGGGCCGACGAACTTGGCCCCACCCTGCGCCTGCTCCGGAGCCATGTACGCCGGCGTGCCCATCACCGCCAGCGTCTGCGTCAGCTCGACTCCGTGCCGCTTGGCGATGCCGAAGTCCGCGACCTTCGGCCGCCCGCCGTCGGCCAGCAGCACGTTGGCCGGCTTGAGGTCGCGGTGGACGATGCCGGCGGCGTGCGCCGCGCCGACCCCGGCGGCGACGCCCGCCACCAGCGCGGCCGCCGCCTCCGGCGGCATCGGGCCGGCGGCGCGCAGCCGAGCGGCGAGCGACCCACCGGGGCAGAACTCGAGGGCCATGTACGGCCGGCCGCCGCTCTCGCCGTAGTCGTACACCTGCACGACGTTCTCGTGTTTGACCGCCGCAACGGCTTCGGCCTCGGCTAGGAACCGGATGAGGGCCGGGCCGTCCACGTCGCCGAGCGTCACCTTAAGCGCGACAGCGCGGTTCAACTTGAGGTGCCGTCCCTTGTACACCGCGCCCATCGCGCCGCGGCCGAGTTCGTCGCCCACCTCGTACCCGGGCACGAACGGCGCGCTCCCGTCGGTGCCCGGCGTAGCGGCCGGCTTTGCGACCGTGACGGCCCCGCCGCCGAGTGGGCCGGCTTCGGGGCCGGTCTCGTCGCCGCCAGCCGGGCGCATCCGTGTCTCATCGTCGTTCATGGTCGTACGCCGGGTTGCGGTCCGGTATCGATCGGAGAGGAAGCAGGCGGGCGAGTGGGCGGCCCGCGGGCAGGGAACACACGCGAGCCGGCACGCCGCTCACTCCTTACCGAGCGCGGCCCGGAGTTCGGCCCGGAGGATGGCCTCTTCCACCTGCGTATGCCAGGCGCGGTCAGCGTGGGGGTAGGGGTTGGCGGCCGTCGCCCGGCGCGCGGCGGCCAGCGCGTCGGCCTTCGCGAGTTCCGCCTTCGCCGCGGCCTTGTCGTCGCGGGCGACGGCCAGCAGCCCGCGGATCAGGTGGTCGGCCGGGGCCGGCGGGCTGCCGGCCTTGTCGAGTGCCTCCTCGACGCCGTCCAGTTTCTTGGCCCGCAAGCGGACGAGAGCCAGCCCGCGCCACGCCCACGGGTCTTTCGCGTCGGCCAGCGCGGCGGCGTACTTCGGCTCGAACGCGGCCGCGTCCCACTTGTCCTTCGCCAGCCCGCCGGCCCACGCCAGCCGGGACAGCGTCGCCGCGTCGGTCCGGTCTTCGCAGCGGGTAACGACCTTGGCCAGCGCGGCGTCGTAAGCGGGGCGGTTGCCGGCGGCCAGTTGCGCGGTAGCGACCTCGAAGTCGGCCCACAGCAGCGCCGCCGGTGTTCCCTTGCTGCCGAGTTGCTTCCGCGCCTCGATGAACGCCGCCGCCGCTTCGGGGTAGCGGGCCTGGGCGGCCAGCGCGCGGCCGCGGTACTCGTGGTAGGTGCGGAGGTCTTCGGCCGGGAAGTCGGACAGGATCCGGCTCTTATCGATCGCGTCGCGGAAGAAGCCCTCGGCCGCCGCGAACTGCCCGCGGTCCATCGCCAGCCGGCCGTTGAGGTAGAACATGCCGGTCCAGTGCGCGATGTTCAGCCGGGCGAGGCCGGCCGCGATCCGCAGGCCGTCGTCCACCTTCTGCTGCGCCGCCGGCCGGTCGCCGGTCAGGTACGCCCGCTCGGCCTCTTCCGAGGTCAGGATCATCATCTCGTTGGTCCGCTCGCCGTACGTCTTGGCGACCAGCGGGCGCAGCGCCGCGAACAGCTCGCGGGCGGCCGCGTGGAGTTCCGGCTCGCCGGGGGCCGCGCCGACCACCCGCGCCGTCTGGAACAGCTCGTCCAGCGAGTGGCCGTCCGGCAGGAACTTCTCGGCCCGCACCAACTCGACGGCCGGCGCGAGGGCCGTCTTGGCGGCCGCCGTGTCGCCCTGCTGGTACTCGAACCGTGCCCGCTTCAGCAGGATGACCGCCCGCCACGGGTTCTGCGGCCCGAACCGGTTGCGGTTGGCGGACTCGACCTCGGTGAACAGCGCCCGGGCATCCGCCGCCCGCTTCGTCTCGCCCAGCCACCGGGTGTACGCGGCCAGCAGCGTCAGCACCCGCGGGTGGGACAGCCCGACCGTCTTGCGGGCGTCGGCCAACACCCGCTGGTACGTCGCCTCGGCCTCGGCCGCGTCGCCCAGCTCGACCAGGCACTGCGCCACCACGAACCGGAACACGCACAGCAGCAGGTGGTCGGGCGGGATCAGTTCCTCGAGCTTGGCAATGTTCCGCTTCAGCCCGTTCACACCGGACCGCATGACCAGCGGCACGCCCCGGGCGCCGAACGCCGTCACGATGTTCACCTGCCCCTCGAGCACCACCCCGAAGATGGTCCGCAGCCGCTCGTCCGGCAGCGTCTTGATGTCGGCGCTCAGCTCGTTGAACAGGCCGAGCACCGCGGACCGCTCGCCGTGCTCGATCTGCCACGAGATCAGCCCGATCTTGGTGAGCATGGTGTCGCGGTGGGTCGGGCCGAGCAGTTGGGTGCGCTCGGCCAGCACCTGCTTGAGGATGACGCCGGACTCCGGCATGCCGGAGACGCTCATCGCCATCCCCTCCAGGAACCGGGCGTTGAGCACCAATTCCGGGGCCGCCTTGCCCCTCTTCTGGAGTTCCTGCACCTTGCGGAACCGCTCGATCGACGCCAGGAGGTCGCCGCCCTCCCCTTCGAGCCGGCCCATGTCGAGTTCGCTCTGCCACACCTCCGGGGCGGTGTCGGGCAGCTTTGCGCGGCGGATGGCCAGCGCCTCTTCGAGCAGCGACCGGGCCTCCGGGTACATGCCCAGCGCCTTCATCCCGTTGCCGATGCCGGCCAGGAGCTTGGCCCGGGTGAGCTGGGCCGACTCGCTCGTGAGCGACCCGCGGAACCGGGCGGCGGCGGCCTTCAGGAACGGCCCGAGCACCGCCGCCTGGCTCTCGGCCGGCCCGCCGACGCCCAGCGCCGGGGCGGCGTCGCCGAAGAACTGGGCCAGCGGGTCGGACGAGCGGAACAGGTCGTTGAGCATTTCGACGATGGCGTTGGCCTGCGCCGCCTGGGCCTTGGCGTCGGCCTCCTGGGCCTTCGCCGCCGCCTCCCGGGCCTGGGCCTGGGCCTGCTTCTTCTCGGCCTCCTCGCGCCGCCGTGTCTCCTTCTCCGCCTGGAGCGCGGCCTCCTTCGCGTCCCGGTCGGCCCGCGCCTGCTCGGTCGCCTGGCGCGACTGCGAGTACAACGCGCCCATCGTCGCGAACGTGCTCAGCACGACGAGCAGCAGCAGCGCCGCGACGCCCTTGTTCCGCTTCACCCACCGCTTGGCCTTCGTCGCGGCGCTGAGCGGGCGGACGCTGATCGGCTCGCCGCGGACGAACCGGTCGAGGTCGTCGGACAACTCGCGGGCGGTCGGGTAGCGGTCGGCGGCGGCCTTCTCCAGGCACTTCTTGACGATCAGTTCGAGGTCGTAGGGCACCTTCGCTCGGACCGTCCGCACCGCGACCGGCTCCTCGGAGAGGATCTGCGCCAGCACCTCGTAACTGGTCTCGCCGACGAACGGCTTAGTGCCGGTGAGGCACTCGTACAGGATGACGCCCAGCGCCCACACGTCGGCGGCCGGGCCGACGTACTTGGTCTTGCCGATCGCCTGCTCGGGGCTCATGTACGCCGGGGTGCCCATGACCGCTTGCGTGGCGGTCAGGTCGCTGGTCGCCCGCTTCGCCAGCCCGAAGTCGCTCACCTTCGGGGTGAGTTCCTCCAGCGGGATCGTGGCGATCTCGTCGGCGGTGAGTTCTTCGCCGCCGCGCCGCGCCTCTACTTGGAGGAGGATGTTGGCCGGCTTGAGGTCGCGGTGGACGATGCCCCGGTCGTGGGCGGCGGCCATGCCGGCCGCGATCCGGGCGACGACCTCGGCCGCGTCGGTCGGGTGCAGCCGCCCCTCCTCCTTCAGCACGTCGGAGAGCGTGCCCGCCGGGCAGAACTCCAGGGCCATGTACGGCTGCCCGAGGTGGTCGCCGTAGTCGTACACCTGCACCACGTTCTCGTGCTTGACCGCCTCGACCGCCTGGGCCTCGGCCAGGAACCGGATCAGGTCCTTCTGGTCGATCCGGCCGCCGAGCACCATCTTCAAAGCGACGACGCGGTTGAGCTTGAGGTGCCGGGCCTTGTACACGACGCCCATCGCGCCGCGGCCGAGTTCGCCGAGAACCTCGTACCCGGCGACGACCGCGTTGACCACCGGCGCCGGGCCGGACGGCAGCACCCGCGGCGTGCTGCTGCTGGCCGAGATGCCGGCCGACAGGTTGACCGACGCGGCCGCCGCGGAGCTGGCGCTGAGGTCCGGGCCGCGCCCGGTCGGATCGACCGGCGCCCGGGGCGCGTTCGGCCGGGTGCCGGACCGCGCCTCGATGCCGGTCTCCGACAGCGGCGTGACCGGCGTCTTGGCCCGCTTGCGCGCGTCGTCGCTCATGTTCTGTTCCCGGTGCGGATCGTGTTCGGATCAGTTTACCCGACATCGGCCACTGTCGGAAGAGCTTTCGAGCCGGAGCAGCCACAGGTACGCGCCGATGGCCGCCCCGGTCGCGCCCCACGCCAGCCCGTGGACCGCGACCGCCCCGTCCAAGGTCATCGACCGCATCGCCAGCCCGAGCGCCGCGTACACCACCGCCAGCGCGAAGAACAGCCCGTTGTGCGTCGTCCCCAGGAAGAACAGGGCCATCGCGTAGGTCGTCATCGCCACCGGCATGGCGTTGGTGCCGTACTCCGGCACCGGCGTGCCGTACACCGCCGTGTAAACCAGGTACTTGCCGACGAACGACCCGCAGATGACGGCGATGAACTGCCGTTCCAGTGCCGACCGCACCCCGAAGCAGCGGGCCAACAGGATGCCCGCGGTCGTCAGGGTCGTGACGCGGGCGATGACGAGTTGCACAACCTGAGGGGCGTCGGCCCGGCGGGCGGCCACTTCCGCCAGGCACCCGACCATGACGACCGCGCCCAGCGCGACCGCGAACCACGCCCACGGGCGGAAGGAGGCGTCGAAGCGATTGTGCCCGACCACCCGGACGAGCCGGCCGAGCGCCCCGAGCGGGCGGGCGACGATCGGCTCCCCGCCCAGGTAGCGGCGCAGGTCGGCGGCCAAATCCGCGGCGCTCGCGTAGCGGTCGGTCGGCAGCTTTTCCAGGCACTTCAGGCAGATGACTTCCAGGTCGCGGCCGACCTTCGGCTGGAGCCGGCGCGGCGGAACGGGAGTGTGCGTGGCGACCATCTCGCAGGTTTCGGCCACCGTCGTGCCCTGGAACGGCACCCGCCCGGTCAGCAGTTCGTAGAGGATGACGCCCAGTGCGTACACGTCGGCGGCCGGGCCGACCCCGCGGCCGACCCCGCGAGCCTGCTCGGGGGCCATGTAGCTCGGTGTGCCGAGGATGGCTCCGGTCTGCGTCGGCGCGCTGCCGCCGCTGTCGTCGGCCCACTTCGCCAAGCCGAAGTCGGCGATTTTCGGCTCGCCGTCGTCGGACATCAGCACGTTGGCCGGCTTGAGGTCGCGGTGGATGATGCCGTGGTCGTGCGCGTGCTGAACGGCCTCCGCGAGTTTCGCGACCAGCGCCGCGGCGGCCCGGTCGCGCAGCGGCGCGCCCTTGAGCCGCGCCGCGAGGCTCCCTGCGGGCAGGTATTCGAGCACGAAGTACGGCCGCCCGTCGTGCTCGCCCTCGCCGAAGATTTGCACGATGTGCGGGTGCCGGAGGCGAGCGACCGCCCGCGCCTCGGCGTCGAACCGGGAGCGCGCATCGGGTGAGGCGTGCGGCCCGGCGAGCGTCACTTTCAGCGCCACCAGCCGATCCAGCATCGTGTCGCGGGCCTTGTAGACGACGCCCATCCCGCCGCGACCGAGTTCGCCCAGCACCTCGTACCCCGGAACCGCGACCGCCGGCGCCGCGGGCAGCGCCTCCAGCAACCGCTCGACCTCGTCCGGCCGCTTGGCGACGGTGTCGGTCGAGACCGGCGGCTCGCGTTGCATCTCGTCGCTCATGGCCATGTTGTCGGAAGCCGCGATGCCGCGTTCGCTCACTTCAGCGCCAGTACCTTGAATTGCCGCACACAGCCCGTAATCGCCACTTCCGTGGGCAGGCGCTCGATGCTGGACGCGCCGAAGAAGCCGACGATGCCGGTGGTGTGGTCGAGGATGTATCGCACGTCGTCCGGTTCGGAGATCGGGCCGCCGTGGCACAGCACCAGTACGTCCGGGTTGACCGCCTTCGCCGCGTCCGCCATCGCCTGCACCCGCTGCGCGCTCTCTTCCAGTGATAGGGCGGTACGCGCCCCGATCGCGCCCTTCGTGGTCAGCCCCATATGTGGGATGAGGATGTCGGCCCCGGCCTTCGTCATCGCGACCGCCTCGTCGGGCGTGAACACGTACGGGCAGGTCAGCAGGTCGAGGTCGCGGGCGAGCTTGATCATGTCCACTTCGAGGCCGTAGCCCATCCCGGTTTCCTCCAGCCCGACGCGGATGGTGCCGTCGAACAGCCCGACGGTCGGGAAGTTCTGCACCCCGCTGAAGCCCGCGTCCTTGACGTCGAGCAGGAACCGCTTCATGACGCGGAACGGGTCGGTGCCGCACACGCCCGCCAGCACCGGCGTCGTCTGGACGACCGGCAGCACCTCGCGGGCCATATCCATGACGATCTGGTTGGCGTCGCCGTACGGGAGCAGCCCGGCGAGCGACCCCCGCCCGGCCATGCGAAACCGGCCGCTGTTGTAGATGATGATGAGGTCGATGCCGCCCATCTCGGCGCACTTGGCAGACAGCCCGGTGCCGGCCCCGCCGCCGACGATCGGCGCCCCGGCAGCGATCTGTGCGCGGAAGCGCGCGAGAATTTCATTACGCATATCGCGGGTCGAGCGTCGGGGTTCGGGATTCAAGAAGTCAGAGTACGGAAGCGGCGTCAGTCGGCCTTCTTCTCGGGCTCTTCCGGCTTGGGTTGGCCCGAATCCTGAACGCCGGCCCCTGGCCCCGGCTCGGCCGCCTTGGCTTCGGCCTGTGCGAGCAGTTCGTTGAGCAGGTGCTCGGCCGTGTCCTGGCGGGCTGCGGCGGGCTTGGCCGCCTCCTTCCATGCGCGGACGCGCGCAAGCATCCACTCCCCCACCGCGACGAACACGAACCCGGCGGCGGCGAGGGTGAGCGGGATGCGATAGCGGAGCGACTCCGGCGGCGGCGGGTTGAGGTCGGCCGCCGAGGGCCGACCGCTGTTCCCGGCCGCCCAGATGAACACCATCTCGGCAAGCCCCAGGCCGATGAGCCCGAGGATCGCCGCGGTCAGCACACTCTGGACGAGGATTCGCTTCACGACCGGGGGCATGTCTGCTCTCGATGCGATGAATCGGTGTTAGCTTGTAGCATAACACGCGAACTCTCCATCTTCGCCCCCGGAGTCGGGCAATGTCGGTGTTGCTGATCGGCACTCTGGACACCAAAGGGGCTGAATTCGCCTACGTCCGCGACCGGCTGCGGGAATCGGGTGTGGCGGTGACGGTCGCCGATGCCGGCGTACTCGGTCCGTCCGCGTTCGCGCCGGACATCACTCGCGAAGCCGTATTCGCCGCGGCAGGCACCACTTACGACCGTGTGAAGGTCGCGGGCGATCGCGGCAAGGCGGTCGAACTCGCAGCGGTCGGGATTGCGAAACTTGCTGCCGATCTTTATAAATTGGGCAAACTGAGCGGAGTGATGGGCCTGGGCGGGTCGGCCGGAACGACGATCGCGACTGCGGCGATGCGGGCGGTCCCGGTGGGCGTGCCTAAACTGATGGTCAGCACGCTCGCGAGCGGGTCGGTGCAGCATTACGTCGGCACGCGCGACGTGATGATGATGCACTCGGTGGTGGACATCGCCGGCCTCAACCGCGTCAGCTGCGCGGTGCTGGACAACGCCGCGGCGGCGATGATCGGTATGACTTCGACGAGCCGCGGCCCGAGGGAATACGTGAGCGACAAGCCGTTAATCGCCGCGACGATGTTCGGCGTGACCACGCCGTGCGTCGAGGCGGCCCGCGCGGTGCTCGAGGCGGCCGGGTACGAGGTGCTCGTGTTCCACGCCACCGGGACCGGCGGGCGGACGATGGAAGGGCTGGTCCGCGACGGCCACATCGCCGGAGTGCTCGACATCACGACGACCGAACTCGCGGACGAACTCGTCGGCGGCATCCTGACCGCCGGCCCGGACCGGTTGACGGCCGCCGCGGTCGCCGGAGTGCCGCAGGTGGTGTCGGTCGGCGCGCTGGACATGGTCAACTTCGGCCCGCGGAACACCGTCCCGGACTGGCACAAGCACCGGCTGTTCTACCAGCACAACCCGAACGTCACCCTGATGCGGACCACGCCCGAGGAGATGGACCGGCTCGGGAAGGCGATCGCCGAGAAGACCAGCGCCGCGAACTCCCCGACCTGTGTCATGCTGCCGCTCAAGGGTGTCAGCGCGATCGACGCCGAGGGCCAGCCGTTCTGGTGGCCGGAGGCGGACGCGGCGCTGTTCCAGAGCGTCCGCAACTGGATCGCGCCGTATGTGGAGTTGGTCGAACTCGATTCCCACATCAACGACCGCGAGTTCGCCGAAGCCTGCGCGCGCAAGCTGCTGGATATGATCCGCAAGTGAGGGGGCATTTGAGATTGCAGATTGAAAGGCAATGGGCGACGCGCCGTGCCGGTTGCTTTTGCTGAAAATCTGGAATCACAAATCTGCAATCTCAAAATCCCTCAAGGCTTCGGCAAGTCTTTGCCCTGGAACTTGGTGATGCCGGTGCGGTCGAGCGAGATGATGCGGTAGCGGAAGCCCGGGGCCTCCGTCTTGTCGCCCACCAGTTCCACCTGCAGGTCGCCGCTCTTCACGTCCGAGAGGAACTTGAAGTTCGCCGCGCGGTGCGTGCCGACCAGCAGGATTTCCTTGGTGAAGTCCACCTTCGGCACGTCCTTGATGCCCCACGCGGCGGCGAGCCGCTCCCATTCTTTCTGGCCGAACACGACGCCGGTGCCGGGCAGCGCCTTCTCCTTCTCCAGGTCGGGCACCGAGCTGGTAATATCGACCGTTTGGGTCTGCTTCGGCTCCTCGGCCCGGCCGCGGGTGCCGGAAGCGGCCAGTATCAGCGCCGCGAGCGCGGCGAATGCGATTGTGCGCGTCATTGAGGCGTTCTCCCGTGTGGGCGACAACACCTCGTTTCCAATGCACAATTCGTGCCTTCAGACGTCGGTGCGAGGACCGTCCGTCAGCACGTCCCACCGCGACGCGAAGGTGATCAGCCCGGCCGCGAGTGTCGGGTGCGCAGCGGCCCAGCGGTCGTCGAAAAAGATGATCTGCGCGAACTGGTCGTTCGGACTGAACCACAAAAACGGCTCGTCCGGCCAGCGGCCTTCGTGCCGGCACACCTGCGCCGCGTGCGCCGTCGTCTTCGCGAGGTCGAGCGCCGGGTTGCGGTTCTTCCGCCCGCCGCCGAGTTCGTTCGCCCGCAGCGCGCGGTCGAGCAGATGGATTCCCGCCGGCGGCAGATCGCGTTCCGCGAGCCAGTCCGAATACACCGCCCAGTGGGTGAGTTCGGCGGGCTGGTCGCGGATCGCCGCGAGAAACCCGGCATCATCGCCGGTCGGGTTGTCGATTACCGCGCGGAGCGCCTCGCCGGTCTCCATCAGCCCGTAGCCGAGTCCGTCCTCGTCCGGGTGGAGGAGGAGGTGCCGCGCGAGGCCGTCCAGCCGAAGGCCGTCGATGCGGCCCGGCGGGGAGAGGTCGCTCAGGTTGCACGAGTCGTCGGCGAACAGGCTGAGGGTGTACACGGCCCCCGCGCCGTCGCCGGGTTTGTCGTAGGGCGACGTTTCCGGCAACGCGGGCGGCGGCGCGTCCGAATCGCCGGCCGGCAGTTCCCACCCGTCGAGCAAGAGGAAGTCGGCCTTACCGGGGTGAGCGGCGCGGTAGTGGTCGTCGAACACGTACACCGCCATCTCGAGTTCGTCGTCGTCGGTCAGCAATTGGATGTGGTGCGGGCCGTTCGCTTGCCCCTGGTCGTACATGTCGGAAAACCACGCGGAGACGTCCTCCATCGTCCGCGGGCACTCGCGCGGTGGGTGGTTGTCGTCGATGCGGAACAGGCTGCCGAAGCTGTAGACGTGCAGCCCGCCGAGCAGTTTCTCGGCGTACTCGAACGCCTCGTCGCTCGGCAACTGGCGGAACACCCCCTGCGCCCATTCGAGCACGGTGTCGTATTCGAACCGCCGGACGTGCTTCTCGCTCGGCGTGCCGTAGTGGCAGCGGTAGACGAAGTAGACGGCCATCACTTCGGCTCCTCGGTGGGCAGACGAAGCCCGCGAAACGTGTCCTCGTAGGTCGCTTCGAGGTGAACCGGCACGACCGGGCCGCGGAACAGCCACAGCGGCATCGTCGGCAGCGGCAACCCGAGAGTCAACTTCTCCCGCCACGCAGTCAGTTGCGCGCTCCCATTTTTCCCCCGCGGGCTGTACGCGGTGGCGTACAACCGCTCCCCCCACGCCGCGCGGTCGGGCCGTCCGACGCGGGCCATCAGTTCGTCGTGCAGGTTGGCCGTGCGGGTCGTTACCGCGTCGAAGATGATCAGCCCGGCCCCGTTCTTGAGGTATGACTCGCACTTGGTGATGAACGACTCGCGCGACTCCGGGCGGTCCTTGTTGCCCTCGCTCACCAACTCGATCGCGGCGGCCAGATAGCGGCCGTCGAGGTCTCCGTGGACGAGAACCTCGATGGCCTCGCCCGCCAGTTCGAATGGCAGCGTCTCCACGCCCGGCGACGGCTGCCACGCGGCCACCATGTCCCCCGCGGGGGCGCGAGCGTCGGCGTCGCTGTACGCCGCGACGTCGATTTCGATCGCCTTCTGTTGGTTCGCGCAGGCCCAGAACCCCTCCGGCAGATAGGTGTTGAGCGCGTAGGCCATCGTGGTCGCCCACGAGTTGTGAAACGAGTGCCATTCTAACCGCTTCTTCAGCCAGCCGTGGAAATGGTCGCGTAGCGGCATCGTCGGCCCTCCGGGGGTCGCGTCTCGCGCCAGTATACCCGTTTTGGCCGTTGCCGGGCGAAGTCCGTTGCCGGACAATGCCGCCACACCAACCCCAACGGAGCCTCTCCATGAAACTCGGAATGAACCTGCTGCTGTGGACCGGCGGCGTCACCGCCGAGCACTTCCCGCTGCTCGGCCGACTCAAGGCCGCCGGGTTCGACGGTGTCGAGTTGCCGGTGTTCGGCGGCACCGCCGCCGACTACAAGCCCATCCGCGCCGAACTCGACCGGCAGGGACTGAAGTGTACCACCGTCACCATTCTCACGAAGGAGACGAACGCCATCTCGCCGGACGCGGCGACGCGGCAGAAGGCGCTCGACTGGCTCAAGACCGTCATCGAGATCAACCACACGCTCGGCGCGGAAACCGTCGTCGGGCCGTACCACTCGGCCATCGGCGAGTTCTCCGGCACCGGGCCGACCGCGGACGAGAAGAAGCGGTCCGCCGACGTCCTCCGGCAGGCGGCCGAGTTCGCCAAGTCGGCGAACCTGGTCATGGCCGTCGAGTACCTGAACCGCTTCGAGTGCTACCTGCTCACCACCGCGGCGCAGGCGGTCGAGCTGGTGACCATGGTCGGCCACCCGAACGTCAAGGCGATGTACGACACGTTCCACGCGCACATCGAGGAGAAGAGCCAGGCGCACGCGGTGCGGACGCTCGCCCCGGTGCTCGGCCACGTCCACATCAGCGAGAACGACCGCGGCGTCCCCGGCACCGGGCAGGTGAACTGGAAAGAAGCCTTCGGCACGCTCGCGGCGGTCGGGTACGACGGGTGGATGGTGATCGAGGCGTTCGGCCGCGCCCTGCCGGACATCGCCGCCGCCACGAAGGTGTGGCGCGACCTGTTCCCCTCGCCGGACGACGTGTACACCGACGGCATCAAGTTCATCAAGCAGAACCTGGCCGCGAAGTAGCCCCACTGTCCAAACCAAGCGGCTTTGCAACGATGCCGCAGCGACACGCGCGGCGTACCTGCCGCGTCGTTGCAACGACGCCGCTTGGTTCAATTCGCCACATATTCCGTTCCTGCCGACCTCATCAAATACCCCACGCCGTCGTCACCCTGACGCGCGCGGGCCACTTCGTTCCGCGAATCACAACCCCCTTGCCGGCCGATGTACGATTCTGCGTCGCCTGTTGCCGGGCGGCTCAGGAGGTTCGCGGTATGCGGCAGTTTCAGCGTCTGTTAGCGATCGCGGCGACCGGGCTGAGTTTGACGCTCGCACCGGCCGCCGATCCGCCTGCGCCGCCGGTCCCGCCGTCCCCACAGCCGCCCGCCCCAGCCGCGCCGTGGGCGAACAAGTTCTTCCTCCCGGACATCGCCAGCAACCGCGAGCAGGCCGCGCCGGCCGTCATCAACCACAACTTCGGTGAAGTCCCGCACGGCACGCTGTGCGTCCACAAGTTCACCGTCACCAACATTTATGACACCCCGATGCAGATCATCGAGGTGAAGAAGGGCTGCACCTGCCTCGACTACGTCCCGATGACGAAGGTACTCCAACCGAACGAAGCCGCCGAGTTCACGGTGACGATGAACACCGCGAAGTTCGTCGGGCAGAACGCCCAGAACTTCTACGTCACCTTCGGGCCGAAGTTCGTCTCGACCGCCGTGCTGCGCGTCTCCGCGAACAGCCGCACGGACATCGCCCTCAGCCCCGGCGCGGTCACGTTCGGCACCATCCCGCAGGGGACGAGGCCGACTCAGTCCGTCCAGATCAAGTACAGCGGCAAGAACCGCGACTGGAAGGTGACCGAGGTCGTGCCCGGTACCTACCCGCTCGACGTGAAGCTGTCCGAGACGAGCCGCGGCGGCCCGCTCCGCGGCGGCGTGGAGTATCAGGTCGACGTAACACTCCAGGCGAACGCGGCCCCGGGGGCGATTTCCGAGCAAATCACCCTGAAGACGAACGACCCGACGAACCCGCTCATCCACGTCGGCGTGACCGGCACGGTCGCGGCCCCGCTGGAACTGTCGCCCAACAAGGTGCGGTTGGAAGCGAAGGTGGGCGAGTCGGCAACGCAGCGGGTGCTGGTCCGGGCCGCGAAACCGTTCAAGGTGGTGGGCGTGGACGGCGCGGCCGACGGGCTGACCGTCGAACTGCCGGCGACCGCCGCGGCGCTGCCGGTGCAGGTGATCACGCTGAAGTTCGACCCGAAACAGACCGGCATTGTGGCGCGGCAGTTGCGCGTCCGCACGGACTTGGACGGCGGGACCGCGACCCTCGCGGTCGAGACGGAAGGGGTCAAGTAGCGTGAAGTGGGCAGCAGGCAGTGGGCAGAGAAGGGAAAAGACCGGGTTTTACTGCCCACTGCCCACTTCCGGCTGCCCACTACTGGACGGCGGAGTTCCGTGCCCGGCCTGCACGTACTCGGCCCGTAGCGCCGCGTACTCCTCGGCCGAGAGCGTTTGCAGCGTGTCTTCGGGCACCGGCTCGCACGACGCGCACCCGCCGACCGGGGCGGTGTTCTGACGGAAGATCTGCTTCAGGAACGGGATGCACCACCCGCACCCGGTGCCCGCCCCGCCGCACATCGACAACTGACTCGGCACTTTCGGCGCGTTCTGCCGTGTCCAGTTCGTCAGCTTCCGCCGCGTCACATGGAAGCACAAACACACTTTATCGTCAAGGTTCATGCGCGATCGTCCGGGAAGGCGGTGCGGTGCGTCAGCCGAGGAAGCGGCCGGCGAGCGCGCGGAGGAGCAGTTTGCCCTTCGCCCACTTGCCCACTTCCGGCCGGCGCGCCCACACATCATAACCGATGCGCTCGATCGCGTCCAAAATCGCCTCGCCGCCGCGGATGAACAGTTCCACGTCAATGCGCGCCTCCCGGGGCAGCAGCGGGAGCAGTTTCGCGCCACGATCGAAGTACCCGCGTGCCCGCTCCACCTCGAACCGCATCAGGTCGCGGAACGCGGGCGTGAACCGCTTCGCCTCCAAGTCTTCATCCGAATAGCCATATCGGTGGCGGTCGGCGGCGGGCAGGTAGACGCGGCCGATGGCGAGGTCGCGGGCCACGTCCTGCCAGAAGTTCGCCAGTTGCAGCCCGGTACACACCTCGTCCGACAGCGCCGCCTTCTCCGTATCGAAGCACTCGAACAGCCTCAGCACGAGGTGCCCGACCGGGTTCGCCGAGTTTGTGCAGTACCCGACGAGTTGCTCAATCGTGTCGTACCGCTTGACCCGTTGATCCTGCTCGAACGCGACGAGCAGATCGAGAAACGGTTTCGGCGGGATGTCGAACCGCTGAATCGTCTCGCGCAGTGCGACCATCACGGGGTGGTGCGGCGTGCCGTCGTAGCACGTCAGCAGTTCGGCGCGCCACCACGCGATGAGGTCGAGCGCCTGCTGCCCGCCGGCAGTCTCGTCCGCGAGGTCGTCCGACCAGCGGCAGTACGCGTACACCGCGTGGAAGTGCCGGATCAACCGTCGCGGCAGCAGCAGCGACACGACGGTGAAGTTCTCGTAGTGCGACTTGGCGACGTGCGCGCAGTAGGCGCGGGCAGCACCCACCCCCCGACCCCCTCCCTGTAGGGAGGGGGAGAAAGAATCTTCGCCCGCCGAATCCGCAACCCAAGCGCCAAGGTTTTTACTCCCCCTCCCTGCAGGGAGGGGGTCGGGGGGTGGGTTCGCCACCGACACGGCTCTCGCCGGTCCGAACCGCGACAACTCCCGCGCGAAGTCCCACCCCATCACTTCTTCGCCGGCTCAAGGATGCGGAGTTGCGAGGACAGGTTGAACTTCAATCCATCCATCTCGAACTCCGTCTCCACGAAGCCAGCGGCGAAGCCCTTCCCCGGCAGTGGGAACTCCACTGTTGTGCTCACACCCACGCCCATGACCACCCCGCCCGCTTTGAGCAACGTCTTTTCCGACCACACGGCCTTGCGGAAGTCGCGCGAGTCGGACGTTACCTGCCACGCCCGCTGTCCGGTCACCCGCCCCTCGTAGCTGACTTCGGCGCTTACCCCGTCGCGCGCCGGCGTGTACTCCCAACTCAGCTTCGGCATCGGCTTGTCGAAGATCATGCACCGCGAGAACGCGGACAGCGTGTTCACCGCACGCGTCGGCAGCAACTCCTTTTCGCCCTTCGCGTTCGCCTCGCGCAGGTCGTGGCCGGCGTTGGGCACGTACAGAATCCATTTGTCGCCCTTCAGGTCGTCCCAGTACGAGTTCAGCGCGTCCAGCGGCCAGTACGGGTCGTTCGCCCCGTTGATGATCATCTTGGGCAGCGTCAGCTTTTCGCGGTACACCCACGGGTCGATCATCTGCCACAACTTCTCGGCTTCCGTCGTCTCCGGGATCGGGATCAGCTTGCGGGCGGTGTAATCGCGAATCATCTCGCTCGGCTTGCCGAACGCCTGCACCTGATTCTTCATCTGTGCGGGCATGTTGAGCGTGTCGATCACGATCGGCGCGATCGCCTTCACCCGCTTGTCGCCGGTCGCGGCCGTCAGCCACGACGTCCACCCCCGCTTTGATGCGCCGGTGATGACGAACGACTGGACCTCGAAGCCACCCCATTCTTTCTTGGCGAACGCTTGCAGGCAGTCCATCCCCTTCACGACCGACTTCACCATCGGGAACAGCAGCGGCCACGAGCCGTCCTTCGTGGCGAGAAACCGTACGAAGGTTTCGGCGATCAGCGCGTCCTCCGACAGCGCGCCCTCGCGCGGCTTGGCCGCGTCCGACGGGGTGGTCGTCAACTTGTCCGTCTTAGGGTCCACGTAGAGCGGTTGCTTGGGCACGCCGAACAGGAACGCGACCGGCGCGCCGACTTTCTCCGCGATCGCAAGCCCGATGGCGGTGTTGGTCAGGTCCGGCTTGCCGCCGGTGTTGTACAGCACCATCGTCTTCTGCGGCTTCGCCCCCTTGTGGACGAACACCAACAGTTTGTGGTCCCACGCGATGCCCTGCCACGTCTGCGAGATCAGATCGATCTCGTACACGGTGCCGGAATCGCTCTTGCGGGTGTCCGCGAGCTTCCAGGCGAACGACTCGTCCTTCTTCGAGACGTAGTCGGTCAGTTCGGGCGGCGGCGCGTCCGGGGCGGCCGCGGCGACGGCCGGGCACGCGAAGAGGGCCAGCAGTGACAGCGAGCGCACGTGAAGGCTCCGGTGGAGGTGGTTCCGGTGAGGCTATCGCGTGGGCAGCGGCGCGAACAGCGGCGACCGGAATTATGAGAAATGCCCGATTCGATATGGAACAATCACATAAACTCGGTTAATGGTGGGTGTGTGAGTCTCGGGTGCGTGCCACTCGCACTCACGGTCGATTTATTGCCACGTCACTGCCAGTTGTTCTCCTCACAATCTGGAGGTCTGCGATGCTTCTCCCCGGCATCGCCCGCCGCGCCCGCGCGCGGGGGTTCACGCTGATCGAGTTGCTCGTCGTGATCGCGATCATCGCGATCCTCATCGGCCTGCTTCTTCCGGCCGTGCAAAAGGTCCGCGAGGCCGCGGCCCGCATGTCGTGCTCCAACAACCTCAAGCAGATGGGCCTCGCGACCCACAACCACCACGACCAGTTCGGCAAGTTCCCGGTCGGCGGGGTCACCAACGGCAACTGCTGCGGCACCAACAGCGGAACCAACTGGGCGATCGAGATCCTGCCGTTCATGGAGCAGGATAACCTGTTCAAGCGGTACAACCAGAACCTGGCCAACGAGGACACCGCCAACGTCACCAACGTCACCTCGCAGCGGGTGAAGGCGTACGAGTGCCTGTCGGACGTGAACGCCGGCAAGCTGGCCCAGCCGGCCAGCGGCAACGGCAGCGGGCAGCAGTACATGACCGGCTCGTACCGGGCGATGAGCGGCCGCGGGTACGGCCCCAACGGCGAGAGCTGGTGGTTCGACGACCCGGGCAGCGGGGCCAACCTGCCGCGGCAGCAGAGGGGCGTGCTGCACGGCACCTGGGCGCAGTCCGGGCTGACCGCCGAGACCTTCGCCAGCGTTACCGACGGCACCTCGAACACGGTCATGATCGCCGAGTACGCGACCCGCACCGAACCGCGGCGGGCGTCGTTCTGGGGGTACACCTACACCTCCTACAGCCAGTCGTCGGCGGTCGCGCAGACGCGCACCTTCCTGCCCGACTACAACGCGTGCGTCGCCGCCGGGACGGACAGCAACCCGTGCAAGCGGGGGTGGGGGTCGTTCCACAGCGGCGGGATGAACGCGGTCCACGCCGACGGATCGGTCCGGTTCATCCGGCAGACGCTGGATATGAACGTGTGGATTTCGATGGCCACCATCGCCGGCGGCGAAATCATCCCGTCCAACTGACGCCCCACCGGAGTTCCCGATGCGCGTGTCCCTCTCCGCCGCGCTCGCCGCCGCACTGGTCGCACTGACCGGATGCGGCGGCGGGCCGAAGTTCGCCGCCGTGTCCGGCCGCGTGACCCTCAACGACCAGCCGCTGGAGGGCGTCACGGTCGATTTCCAGCCGATGTCGAGTTCCAAGGAGTCGGCCGGCCCCGGCTCGACCGGGATCACCGACAAGGACGGGCGGTTCACCCTCCGCTCGCAACTCGACAAGGCCCAGGCCGGCGCGGTCGTCGGCAAGCATCAGGTTCGAGTGTGGGCGCCGGAAGGCGCGCAGGATCGCGACGCCGACGGCCCGAAGGGCAAGAAGGGCAACCGGCCGCTCATCCCCGGCCGCTACCACGTCAGCACCGAACTCACCTTCGACGTGCCCGCCGAGGGCACCGAGAAGGCCGACTTCGCGCTGAAAGCGCCGTGACCGCTACGCCAGTGGCGCGAAGAACGCCCCGACCGCCGCAGCGATCGCGTCCTTGTACGCGGTCAGGCGGTGGTCGCCGTCTTTAAGCAGTCGTAACTCGACACGCGGGCACGCGACGTGCCGCAGGAAGAACAGGCTGTCGGTGTCCGGTACGGTGTCGTCCGCGAGGCCGTGAAACAGCAACGCCGGGGTGTTCCAACCCTTCACCAACTCGCGCGGCGCGAACCGCTCCCGCTCCTCGACCAGCCCGTAGCCGATTTCTGTTTCGAGCCACTCGTTTTTTACCGTCCGCACGCCGGTCCGCTGCCACTCCTCACGCTCTGTCAAGGAAAGCGAGTTCCAGCGGCGGTCGAGAAAGCCGAACGCGGGCGCGAGGAAGACGCAGCCGGCGATGCGGTCCGGGTTTTGCTTCGTAAACCACGCGGACGCGAACCCGCCCATGCTCGACCCGGCCAGGCCGAGCCGGGTGTGTCCGCGTTCGGCCAAGAAGTCGCGCACCGCCGCGAGGTCTTCAAGGAGGCGAGACGCGCGGAGGTCGCGCATCAGCCCGCCGGTCTCGCCGTGCCCGCGGAAGTCGAACGCGGCGAACGCCCACCCGCGCCGGGCGCACTCGTCGGCGACGGCTTTCGCCTTCTCGCCGCCGCGGTGGCTGCCGAACCCGTGGACCCAGAGCACCGCGAAGCCTGCGCCTGCCGGACCGGGGTGGTAAGTCCCGGCCAGAGTTTCGCCGGTTGTGAGAGACGCGGTGACGCGGTCGGTATTCATGGCAGATGTTGGCGTCGCGGCTGAGTTCTACTTGTGCCGGCCGGCGGCGCGGTTATCATAGAGGTGTCGGTTCGACCGACGACCGATCCCGACGACAGCGCTTTACCGACGCCAGGATTGGCCTCTTCACGACCGCTTGTCCGGCTCACGACCAAGACCTTTGCACCACCGGCAAAGGCCGACGGCCGACACTCGACAACCCGACCGCGTGCGCGCCGCGCACGGCTCGTAGCTACGCACTTTCAAGCGCCTCCCGCGCTTGGCCCTGGACCGACGGCTGGTTGACCGTCGCCCGTTTCGTCCCTCGTCCGCTTTGAGGATCGTGCCATGGACTTCCGTCCGCTCGCCGAAGCCGAACGCCGCCAGCTCATCACCGCCCTGCGGGGCCACGCCGACCGCGGCGTCGCGCTGCTGCTCGACCCCAAGGACACCGGCTTCGCCGGGACCGCCGAGGAGGTGCCCGACGAGCAGGTGATCGCCGCCGTCAAGTCGGTCCCGTGCCACTACTAGCAAGTGAGGAGTGAGGAGTGAGGAGATTAGACACCGCAGTTGTCGGTATTTCCTCACTCCTCACTCCTCACTCCCCACTCTCATGGGCTTACTCGACACCGAACCCGGCAAGCGGCGGCTGCTGGCCGTCGAGGTGCCGGCGATCGAGCGCTACAACGCCGGCCGCGACCCCGAGTACCGCATCGCGGTCACCCGGGTCGGCGGCGGGCTGATACTGTCGTACGCGCTGAAGCCGTGCCACAACGTTTACCGGATGGAGACGCGGCTGCTCTCCAGCTACCCGATCGTGCCGCCGGAGACGCGCGTCCTGACGCCGCTCAAGCACTGCCCGCACCTGCTCGAAGGGCAGACGATGTGCTTGTGGCGGCAAGGCTCGACGCGGGCCACCAGCCGGTGGGACGCGAGCCAGTTCACGTGCGTGTTCGCGGTCGTCGCCGCGTGGCGGTGGCTGCTGTGCTACGAGGTGTGGCACGAGACCGGCGAGTGGCCGCTGCCGGAAGCGAAATAAGGGGAGTGAGGAGTGAGGAGTGAGGAGTGAGGAGAGAAAGACGACCTTGCTTTCACTCCTCACTCCTCACTCCTCACTCCTCACTGATCGCTCAATGCACGTTTTTCAGGTCGGTGCCGGCAGCGGCGGGATGGCGGTGCTCGACCTCGTCGCGCGCGACCCGCGAATCACACGGGTCACGCTCGTCGAGCCGGACGTGTACGCCGCGCACAACGTCTACCGGCACCTGTTCCCGCCGTCCGCGGTCGGCCGCATGAAGGCCGAACTCGCCGCGGAGTGGGTCCGCGCGATCCGGCCCGACCTCGCGTTCGACGCGGTCGTCGCCGACATCACCGACCCGGCCCGGCAGGCGGAGTTCGCCCGGATGGCCGCCGAATGCGACGTCGGCGTCTGCGCGGCCGACAACGAGGCCGCGAAGTTCGCCTTCGACGCGCTGATGCGCGCCGCGGGCAAGCCGTGGACGCTCGGCGAGGTGCTGAGCGGCGGCATCGGCGGGTGGGTTCACCGCTTCAGTCCCGGCGGGGCGTGCTACGGGTGCGTCGCCAGTCACCTGCAGCGCGAGGTCAAGGAAGCGCCGAGCGGCCCGCCGCCGGACTACAGCGCGCCGGCCGCGGCGCAGCCGGAGGCGCGAATCCCGGCCAGCAAGGCGAGCATCGCGGTGATCGCCGGGCTGCACGCGTGCGCGACCCTGGGGGAGCAGTCTTTGCCCTCTCCCCTCGCGGGAGAGGGTGGCGAGTCTTCGAGCCGGGTGAGGGGGAACGGGGCCAGCGCAAACGAGCTTCGCGGAGCCGCGTCGCGGAGCACCCCCCCACCCGGCGGCGAAGCGCCGCCACCCTCTCCCGCGAGGGGAGAGGGCAAAGACAGCCAGGCGGCCGAGTCCCTCCTCTTCTCTCTCCAGGCGGTGCCGGGCGTGTTCGACGCGCCGTTCCGCGCGCACCGGTTCCGCATCCCACGGTCCCCGGCGTGCCTCACCTGCGGCGCGGCGGCCGCGCCCACCCTCAGCGGAGAGCAGCTCGATGGCGCGGTGGCTGACGCACTCGCTCGGCTGGGTGCGGGATAACCTGCTCCGCGCCCGGCCGCGGCCGCTGTCGGCCGCCGTCGGGTACGAGCGGGCCGGCGGCACCCGCTGGGACTCGCCGATCCCCTGGACCGGCGACGCGGCCGTCGTCGATGTGCTTGTCCGGCTGCCGGTCGCGGCCCGCCGGAAGACCGACTTCGCATTCCGGCTGCCGTTCGCCACCTTCCCGGCCGACTCGATCCGCCCGGACCTCGACGACCGCTGCCGCGTCACCTTCCGCTTCCCGGTGCCGCTCGACACCGTCCGCGGCGACCTGCTCTGGAAGGGCCGCGCCCTCGCCACACTGCCGGTCCACGTGCTCACGCCGAAGTCGTTCCTGGCCGGGCTGACGCTGTCCGGCCCGACGGTGTCGGTGCGGCTGGGCGGGGCCACCGTGTCGGCGTCGGCGTTCGTGCCCGACCGCTGTGAAGGACTGGTCGCAGCGGCCGTGCTGCGGTGCAACACACCGCTCGCCCCGGTCGCCGAACTCGGGCTGACGGTCACCTTCCACGACGAGGCCGAGGGCCACCCGTACGCGGTCCCGGTGCTGCTCGGCGCGGCGCAACTGTCGCGCGGCGAGGCGCTGGCGGTCGCGGCGTGCCCGCGGGTGCCGACCCGACCCGGTGGGTGGTGGGTGACGTGGGCCGCCGGCGAGCGGGTGCTGTCCACCCAGCGGGTTCTGGCGATCTCGGCGGAGCGGTTCGAGAGCGGCGTCCGGGTGCTGGAGGCGCGGTTCGCGGTGGTCGAGGCCGACGGCAGTACGCGCACGGCGAAGCTACCGCCGACGCACGGGGCGGAGCGGGTCGGCCCGTGCTTCGTGCTGAGCGGGGGCGAGCCGGGCGGCGCGGCGGTGTGCACCTTCGAGGTGATCGGGATCGGCGCCGGCGAGTCGCCGTCGGTGCTGCGCGTGTCCGCCGAGGCGGTCGTGACCGACGGCCCGACGGTGTTCGTGCCGGCGCTGTTCGCGGCCGCGGAGCTGGACCGCGTCAGCGGGTTCGAGCTGCGGCTGGGCGGGCGGTTGCTGGGCGTCGCGTCGCTCCGCCCGGTGCCGGCCGCGGTGCTGACCGGCGAGGGCGGATTTATTCCGCCGCCGGACTTCACCTGGACCAGCGCCGCCGACGACGAACTCGCCGACCGGCTCAAGAGGCTGGGGTGACGGCAGTGGGCAGCAGATAGTGTGCAGTGGGCAGACAAAAGCAGAAGCACCATAACTTTCGTTTGGTCCGCTCTGCCCACTGCACACTGCAAAAGATGAAGTCCCGCTGAGAAAGTACGCGCGCGTTGCGTCGAACTTCAGGCCCGGCTAGAATCAAAGTTGAATTGCCCGCCGAATGGTTGAATCGGGCAGCCCCCGGTTCTATCTGACTGCAAACCCGCCTCCGACCGCTTCCCCGGAGCACGCATTCATGGCGTTGCGTCTCGCGCCCGGCCTCCTGCTCGCCGCCGCCCTCAGTTTCGGCGTCGGCGGGGGCACCGCCGCGCCCGCCGACCCCAAAACGCCCGCCGAAGACCCGGCGTTCAAGACGAAAATCCTGCCGTTCATCAACAAGTACTGCCTCGACTGCCACAAGGGCGACAAGGCCAAAGGCGGGCTGACGCTCGAAGGCTACGTGAGCGAGGCGCACGCCCGCAAGGACCGCAAGAACTGGCTCGCGGTGCAGCACGTCGTGGTCACCGGCGAGATGCCGCCCAAGAACAAGCCGCAACCGACCAAGGAGGAGAAGGAGTTCTTCCTCAAGTGGGTCGAGACGTCGATGACGAAGGTCGATTGCGGCGGGACGACCCCGCGCGACCCGGGCCGCGTCACCGTCCGCCGGCTCAACCGGGCCGAGTACAACAACACCGTCCGCGACCTGTGCGGGGTCGATATCAAGCCGGCCGACGAGTTCCCGGCCGACGACGTCGGTTACGGGTTCGACAACATCGGCGACGTGCTCTCGTTCCAGCCGATCCTGCTCGAAAAGTACATGGCCGCGGCCGACAAGGTGCTGACCGCCGCGCTCGCGGTGCCGGTCGTCCCGAAGACGGACCGGCAGACGTACCCCCCGCAGAACATCGGCGTCATCCCTCGCAGCGCCAAGTCTCGCGAGATGCCGGGGCAGCCGATCCGGATCACGTTCACGTCGGAAGGGTCGGCGTTTAAAGAGAAGCACAACTTCCCGGCCGAGGGCGAGTACGCGATCCGGTTCAAGGGGTGGGGCACGAAGGTCGGCGACGCATTCCCCGAGGTGACCGTCCGCGTGGACGGGAAGGACGTGAAGACGTTCACCGTGGACGCCGAGCAGGGCAAGGCGAAGGTGTACGAGGCGCGGGGCAAGTTCACGGCCGGCGAGAACAAGCGGGTCGCCGTCGCGTTCACCAACGCGTTCGAGGACAAGGACAAGAAGGCCCGCACGTTCGGGCTGGAGATGATCGAGGTCGAGGGGCCGTTCAACCCGGTGCCGCCGCCCGAGCCGGCGTCGTTCAAGTTGCTGCTGGTCGCCCGCCCCGGGGCGGGCGTGAGCGAGCGGCAGGCGGCCGAAAAGGTGCTCGCCGAGTTCGCCCGGCGGGCGTACCGCCGCCCGGCCAAGCCGGACGAGGTCACACGACTGCTCAAGCTGTACGACATTGCCGTCAAGCAGGGCGAGACGTTCCCGCAGGCTTTGAAACTGCCCATGAAGGCGGCACTGGTGTCGCCGCACTTCCTCTACCGCATCGAGGACGACCCGAAGAACCCGAACGACGTGCGGGCGCTCAACGACTTCGAGTTCGCCACGCGCCTGAGCTACTTCTTGTGGTCGTCGATGCCGGACGAGGAGTTGTTCAAGCTCGCCGCGAAGGGCGACCTCCGCAAGCCCGCAGTGCTCGAAGCGCAGGTCAAGCGGATGCTCAAGGACGCGAAGGCCAAAGCGCTTTCCGAAAACTTTGCTTCGCAATGGCTGGAGTTGCGGAAGCTGAAGGCGCTAGCCCCGGACAAGGGCTTCTACCCCGCGTGGGACGACGCGCTGCGCGACGCGATGGTGGGCGAGGCGGAAGCGTTCTTCGAGCACGTCGTGAAGGCTGACCGGCCGATCACCGACTTCCTCGACGCGAACTACACGTTCGTGAACGAGCGGCTCGCGAAGCACTACGGGCTCAGCGGCGTGACCGGGCCGGAGTTCCGCCAGGTGAAGTTGCCCGACACCCGACGCGGCGGGGTCATCACGATGGCCAGCACGATGACCGTGACCTCCAACCCGACCCGCACCAGCCCGGTGAAGCGCGGCAAGTGGGTGATGGAGAACGTGCTCGGCACGCCGCCTCCGCCGCCGGCCCCGGACGTGCCCGAACTGCCACCAACCGGCCAACTGAAAGGCACACTCCGCCAGCAGATGGAGCAGCACCGGGCCAACCCGAGCTGCGCGATCTGCCACAACAAGCTCGACCCGCTCGGCTTCGGGCTGGAGAACTTCGACGGCATCGGCGGCTGGCGTGCCCAGGACAACAAGCAGCCCATCGACTCGTCGGGGGAGTTGCCCGGCGGGCTGAAGTTTTCCGGCCCGGCCGAACTGCGGAAGGTGCTGCTCGGCAAGTCCGACCAGTTCCGGGCGTGTTTCGCGGAAAAGTTGATGACCTTCGGCCTGGGACGGGGCTTAGAGTATTACGATAAGTGTGCGCTGGACGAGGTCGTCAAGGCGGGCAAGGCCGACGGGGACAAGTTCTCAGCGGTGGTGCTCGCGGTGGTGAAGTCCGACCCGTTCCAGAAGCGCAAGGGCAAACGAAGCGAGTAGCTCAAGACAAGCATTTTTCACCACAGAGGGCGCAGAGGGCACGAGAGAAAGGCGGGAGGCAGAGTTTTGAAGAACTCTTTTGTGTCTTCCTCCTGTGCTCTCTTGTGCCCTCTGTGGTGAATCCTCTTAATTGGTTGGGACGCTGCCGATGAAGACGCCGATTTCCCGCCGGACCGCGCTCCGCGGGCTGGGCACCGCGGTCGCCCTGCCCTTCTTCGAGTCGCTCGCACCCGCCGCCGCGCCGGCGGCCGCCGGGGCGCCGAAGCGGGTGGCGTTCGTGTACGTCCCCAACGGCGTCAACATGCCGCTGTGGACGCCGAAAACCGAGGGCAAGCTGGCCGAACTGACCGGCACGCTGGAACCGCTCAACCCGTTCAAGAGCCACGTCAATGTGCTCAGCGGGCTGGTGTGCGACAAGGCCCGGGCCAACGGCGACGGCCCCGGCGACCACGCCCGCGCGATGGCCGCGTTCCTCACCGGCTGCCAGGCCCGCAAGACCCACGGCGCGGACATCAAGGCCGGCGTCTCGGCCGACCAGCACATCGCCAACGCGGTCGGCGTCCACACCCGGTTCCCGTCGCTCGAACTGGGCATCGAGCGCGGCGGCAGCAGCGGCAACTGCGACAGCGGGTACTCGTGCGCGTACTCGCACAACCTGTCGTGGCGCGGGCCGGCCACCCCGAACACCAAGGAAGTCGATCCGAAGGCCGTGTTCGACCGGCTATTCAACGGCACCGACCCGAAGGAACTGGCCGCCGCCCGGGCCAAGCGGGAGCTGTACAACGCCAGCGTCCTCGACTTCGTGATGGAAGACGCCAAGGGGCTGAACGCCACCCTCGGCGCGGGCGACAAGCGGAAGCTCGACGAGTACCTGACCAGCGTCCGCGAGGTTGAGCAGCAGATTCAAAAGGCGAAAGCCGCGAGCAACAAGCCGCTGCCGAAGCCGAACATGCCGGCCCCGGACCAGCACGACGACAAGTACTGGCGGGAGTACGTCCGCGACCACATCCGGCTGATGTGCGACCTGATGGTGCTGGCGTTCCAGACCGACCTGACCCGCGTCGTCACCCTGCCGTTCGCCAACGAGGGCAGCAACCGGTCGTACAAGATGGCCGAGGTGCCGGAAGGGCACCACGACCTCTCGCACCACGGCCGGGACGCCAAGAAGCTGGAAAAGATCGGCCGGATCAACAAGTTCCACACCGAGCAGCTCGCCTACCTCGTCGGCAAGATGCAGGCGGTGAAGGAGCCGAACGGGACGACGCTCCTCGACAACCTCATGCTGGTGTACGGCAGCGGCAACGGCGACGGCGACCGGCACAACCACGACGACCTGCCGATCCTGCTGATCGGCAAGGGCGGCGGCACGATCGAGAGCGGCCGGCACGTGGCCGTCGGCCGCCGGCCGGAGGTGCCGCTCACGAACCTGTTCCTGGCCCTGTTCGAGCGCATGGGCAGCCCGGCCAACGCCTTCGGCGACAGCACCGGCGTGCTGAAGCTCTGAGTTTCGTCTCCGCGACACGCCGACGCCACCGGCTCATGTCGGTGGCGTCTCTCATTTCTGTGCCGGTCTTCGTTGCAACCTGATCGCGTTTCTCACTTGTATTCCGCCCGTGCGCGGCGAGAATACGATTGCCATTCATTGACTCGCGGTCGGCGTAATCCCAATCCGAGGCTCTCCCGATGCAACGCACTCGCGGTCTGGCGCGTTCTCGCGCGTTCACGCTCATCGAATTGCTGGTGGTGATCGCCATCATCGCGATCCTGATCGGGCTGCTGTTGCCGGCGGTGCAGAAGGTCCGCGAGGCCGCCGCCCGCATGAAGTGCTCCAACAACCTCAAGCAACTCGGGATCGCCCTCCACAGCTACCACGACACGACCGGGTCGTTCCCCCAACACCCGGGGTTGGGCGGCACCACCGGCATCGGTTGGACGGCGATGGTTCTGCCGCACATCGAGCAGGACAACATCTGGAAGCTGATGAACCCCGCGATCGGCGGGTACGTTACCGGCGTGAACCGCAACCAGGGGGCCAACCGGGTCGCCACGTTCCTGTGCCCGAGCAACCCCGAGGAGAAGTCCAACAGCTCCATCGACGACGTGGGCGGCGTGCCGGCGTTCACCACGCACTACGTCGGCAACGCCGGGCCGAAGGGGACCAACCCGACGAGCGGGGCCGCGTACACGGTCAACGGGGCGGGGTCGAGCCAGGGCGGGCTGGCGGCCGACGGCGTCCTGCCGTGGCACAACGGCGCGGCGACCGCGGCCCCGGCCAAACCGGCGTCGGTCACCATGACCGGCATCACCGACGGCACCAGCAACACGCTGATGGTGATGGAGATGGGGTGGAAGGGCATGGAAGTCTCGCCGGGGTCGTACCGGTCGTGGGTCCGCGGGTGCTCTTGGGACGGCGACTGCACCGCGTCGAAGAACGTGGCCAACGCCCCGCGGACGGTGAAGTACAACGGCGGCGGGAATTATAACGACATCAGCGCCGGCAGTAACCACAGCGGCGGGTTCAACGCGGCGATGGGCGACGGCAGCGTGCGGTTCCTCCGCGACTCGATCGACCTGAACACCGTCCTGAAGCCGATGGCCAGCCGGGCCGGGGGCGAGGTGATCCAGAACGACTGACCGCCTTCCCTTCTCCCACCTCCGACGGAGGCAGACATGCGGTGGCGTGCGGCGGCTCTGGCGCTCCTGACGGCGTGCGTGGTGATCGGCTGCGGCGGCGAGGCCGGGCCGACGCGGAACCGCGTGCAGGGAAAGGTCACTTACGACGGCAAGCCGATCGCCCACGGCGACGTGCTCATCACGCCGGACGGGGCGAAGAAGAACGGCGGTGCGCAGGGGTTCGCCGTGATCCGCGACGGCGTGTACGACACGGCCGCGGAGGGCGGCAAGGGGTACGGCGGCGGCCCGGCGGTGATCCGCGTCACCGGGTTCGACAAGCCGGGCGGCAAACTGCTGTGCGAGCAGGAATTTCAGGTCGATCTGCCGACCGGCGACGCCACCAAAGACATCGACGTGCCCGCGAAGGGCAAGCCGAAGGATAAGGGCACGCCGGAGATCTGAGCCGGCGGGCCTACGGCTTCTTGAACTCGATCACCTCCACCTTTTCGGTGCTCGTGCCGATCGCGCCGAGGGTGGTGGTTTCGGACTTCACCAGCCCACCGGGTATCTCCTCCGACACCCACCGCTTCGATTCCGTCTTCACCCCGTTCTCGTCCCGCTTGACCTTGTACCACGCCGTCTTCACGTCGGCCGTGCCGACCTTGAGCGTCTCGGTGCCCTTTTCGTAGGTGCCCGGGCGGGTGCCGTCGATGTAGTCCTCCACCTTGCGGCCGGGCGGCAGCTTGACGATCTTCGGCACGGTGCGCTTCATGGCCGGCAGTTTGGCCTCCGTCGGGTTGGCGCTGGTCTTGCTGGTGACCACCTCCTCAAGCACCAGTTTGTCGTCGCCGACCTCGGCCAGCGTGATGGTGGTCGTGGTGGTGAAGGTCACCTTGGCGACCTCACCGACCTTCCGGGTGGTGAGGGTCGTGCCCTTCGGGAACTTCGACCAGGCGGCGTACTCCGGGTTCGCGGCGTCGGCGGCCGACGCGAGGCCGGCGGCGAGCGCGAGCAGGGTCAGTGCGGACAGCGGGCGCGTCATCTGCGGTCCTCCGGTGCGGGCTTTCAGTCTAAATCGTCGCGGGTCAGGAAGCGCTCGACTTCCGCCGCCGGCAGGCCGTTCGTGCCGTCGGCGGGGGTGAAGCCGATCGAGTTGATGACCCGCCGCCCTGCCGAGTCGGGTGACGGGATCACGGCCTTGTGCAACACCCCCAGCGGGTTCCCGTCGCCGAACGGCAGCAGCGAGTTGTTCGCGACGATCACAAACGACTCGCCGTGCGGCAGTTCCAACTCGGTCGTGAACGGCGCGAGCGCCGCCTCGCCGGCCGGGAACATCGGGTTGTTCGCCGCGAGGTACTCGCTCAACCCCATCCCGACGGCGTGCGCCGCGGCGGACGCGTCCGCGATCCAGAATCGGCTGCGAACGGCGCTCGCCTCATACCCGAGCACGAGCAGCGACGCGGGCGGCGCGCCGTCGCGGTGGAAGCGGGAACTCACCTGCTGGTCGAACCGCCCGAACCGCTCCGGCACGAACGCGGGAGGGGGTCCGGGGGAACCCGCCGGGGGTTCCCCCGGCGCGACCGGGAATGCGGCGACCAGTTCGACCATCGCGCGCCGCAGTTCGCGCGACGGAATGGGCCGCGGGAACCTCAGAAGTGCGAAGCCGGGGTCGCGGAGCGACGTGCGCCACACGCGGCGGAACACCTTCGGGGCGGTCGCGGCCACGGCCGCCGGGTCGAGGACGAGCGGGTTCATACGCGGAACTTCCGGCGACGGCATGCTTCTGTATACGCCCACTCGAGTTCGATCGGAATGAACAGGTCGTTGACCAGACGGAGCGGCATCGTCGGCAACGGGTCACCGACCTTCAACGGCTCGACCCACACGTCAACGAACGACTTCGCCGCACGCACGACGGGGCGGTAGGTCGCGGCGTACAGGCGGACGTCGTCGGGCAGAGCCAGCGACCCGGCCCCGATCCGCTCGACGATTTCGTTGTGCAGGTTCGCGTGCCGGTCGGTGACGATGTCCACGACGACCACGCACGCGCCGCCGGCCAGATAATCGACGCACTTCGAGAGGAATGCTTCGCGGCTCGTCTCGCGGTCCTTGTTATTGGGGCTGACCAGTTCGACCGCCCCGACCAGCACGTTCGACCCGCGCTCGGACAGCACCCGCAGTTCCGCGACGTCCGGGAACCTGTACTCGGCGGCCCCGGTCGCCGGCGGCGGCGTGTACACGGCCCGCGCGGCCGCGACCGCCGTTCCGCCCGCGCCGCCGGTCGCCTGATCCGGCGTGACCCCTTCCTCGTCGCCGACATCGACCTCCAATACGCCCTCGATGTTGAGGCTGTCCAGCGCGACGTACCCGTCGGGCAGTTGGGCGTTCACGCGCCCGGCCAGTTCGGATATCCATCCGCTGTGCAGCGACGGCCACGGCAACCGGTTACCCGGCGGGCGGAAGTGATCGTGCAGCGGCATCTGCGGTTCTCCTCGGCACGCCGCCATCTTACCACGGACGGGCGGTTGGTTCCCGGTCGGTCGCGTGCCTAAAATGAGCCGTACAACTCCGCGCAAGGACACCCCATGACCAGCACCCGGCCCGACACCCTCAAGGCGCTCCGCGAATCCGGCTGGCAGTCGAAATCCGTCAAGCACGAACTCCGCGACAACTACCTTGCGGCCCTCAAGAGCGGCGAACCGCTGTTCCCCGGCATCGTCGGGTACGACGACACCGTCATCCCGGAAATCAGCATCGCGGTGCTCGCCGCCCACGACATGCTCTTTCTGGGCGAGAAGGGGCAGGCGAAAAGCCGCCTGATGCGCTCGCTCGTCCGCTTTCTGGACGAGTACGTCCCGTATCTCGACCTGCCCGGTTGCCCGATCCACGAAGACCCGTTCAACCCGATCACGAAAGCCGCGAAGGAGCACCTCCGCGACACGCCGGAGGAGCAAGTTCGCATCGCGTGGTGGCACCGGAACGACCGGTACGCCGAGCGACTCGCCCCGGGCACCAAGTTCGCTGACGTGATCGGCGAAATCGACCCGGCCAAGCTCGCAGCCGGCACCAGCATGTCCGCCGAGGACGCCCTGCACTTCGGACTGATCCCGCGGATGCACCGCGCCATCTTCGCGATGAACGAAATCCCCGAACTGGACGAACTCATCCAGGTCGGGCTGTTCAACATCCTGGAAGAGCGCGACGTGCAGATTCGCGGCTACCCGATCCAGTTCGATCTGGACGTCCTGATTCTGTTCAGCGCGAACCCGAGCACGTTCAACCGCAGCGGGAAGGTGATCCCGCAGTTGAAGGACCGGATCGGCTCGTTGATCCAGACGCACTACCCGCGTGAGCGGGCCCTGGGCATCGAGATCATGCAGCAGGAGGCGGGCGCGGACGGCAAGGACGTGTTCGTGCCGTACTTCATGAAGGAGATCGTCGAGCAGATCAGCGTGTCGGCCCGGAAGTCGAAGTACGTGGACCAGGCGAGCGGGGTGAGCGCGCGGTTCAGCATTGCGAATTACCGGACGATGGTGGCGAGCGCCCGGCACCGCGGGGTGCGGCTGGGCGAGGTGCCGGCGGTGCCGCGGATCAGCGACCTCGGCCACCTGCCGACATCGTCTCTGGGCAAGCTCGAGTTAGACTTGATGGGTTCGCACCAGATGGGCGAGCGGCAGGTTTTGGAGGCGATCATCGCGGACGCGATCCGCACCGTCTTCGAGGAGTACGTCGAGCAGCACGGCATTCAGGAGATCGCGGACGTGTTCTCAAAGGGTGTCAAGATCGAGGTGGGCGACATGCTCCCGTCGTCGGAGTACGCGAAGCGGTTGAAGCGCGTTCCGAAGGCGTGGGAGAAGGCGTTCGAGGTGAACGCCGGCGACTCGGACGCGGTGCGGGCGAGTTGTGTGGAGTTCGTGCTGGCCGGGCTGTACGCGAGCGACCGCATCAGCCGGGCGACGCGGCACGGCCGCATGACCTACGAGACGTGACATGCCCCGCGCCCAGAAACTCGACGCCGCAAGCCCGTACCCGCCGGGATGGGAGCCGTTCTTGGCCGCGATCAACGCGGATCTGGATGACGACACGCCACGGCTGGTGTTCGCCGACTGGTTACAGGAGAACGGCGACGAGCCGCGGGCGCAGTTCATCCGCCTCCAGTGCGCCGCGGCCCGCGACGGCACGACTTCCGAGGCGCTGCTGGCCGAACACCGTGCCCGGTGGGTGATGGGGCTGCCGAAGATGTGCCGCGAGCGGCCGGAGCGGATCGCGTTCCGCCGCGGGTTCGTCGCGGGGCTGGTCGTCCGCGGCCGGGACTGGGCTTCGACGACCGTTTACGGCAAAGACGCCGACGTCAACGGCCGGGCGATCCGCCGCGTCACCGCCCTGGAAGAACTCCACATCGAGCAGTTGTGGAGCACAGTACTGGAGGTCGATTCACTCGCGGGGATGCGCGGGCTCACGCTCGCGGCCGCCGGGTCGGGGATATTCGAGTCGCTGCCGAACTCGCCGGCCCTCCCGTCGCTCACCGGACTGGCGATCAAAGCCCTCAGCTCGAACGGCACCAGTCAGCGGTCGTTGCGCGCCGGGCTTGGGGCGACAAAGCTGTCCGGGCTGCGGCGGCTGCGGATCGAGTCGTTGTTGATGGGGGATTTGATCGCGGAGTGTCTGGAAGCCCCGCATTTCGCCGGGCTAGAAGAATTACGGCTGCGACACCTCGCCATGACCACCGCCGGGGTGGAGACGCTGGCCCGCGCGCCGTTCCTCGGGAACTTGCGCGTGCTCGATTTGTGCAACAACCGGCTCGGGACCGACGGCCTCGCGCTTCTGCTCGCCAACCCGGCGCTGCGAAAGCTGGAGGAACTCGTACTGCAGCGGTGCGACCTCACGTCGGCGTCGGCACAGGCGCTGGCCGCGTGGGACGGGCTGCGGACGGTGCGGAAGCTCAACCTCCTCGACAACCGGTTGCGGCGGGCCGACGCCGAGTTGATCGCCGCCAGCCCGCACGCCGTCAACCTGACCGACTTCGAAGTGCCGCTCCGCTCCTGAGCGTCACTTGGCAGACTTCTTCGCGATTTTCGCCCTGGTCTTCGCCTTCTCGTAGCGTTCGAGCAGACGAGTGCCCTTGTCCGCAAGTGCCTTCGCGTCCGCCTTCGTTTTGGGCACCTTCTCGCCCCACGCCCGGGCCGAGAGGGCGAGCCGGGTCGGGTTGCCGTCGTCGTCGGTCAGCGGGCCGGCCGGATTGGCGAAGTGGCGGCGGAGGAACGACCCCTTCCGCTTCATCTTCTCCGGCGTGTCGGCCGCCCCCTTGACGCCCGGCTTGAGGTTCGCGCCCTCGGTCTTCTTGAAGTGCGCCCGGCCGGCGGCGGTCAGCCCGCCCTTCGGGTCTTTCAGCGGCTTCTTGGCCGGCTTCTTGGTCGCGGTCGCCATCGCGGGTCTCCGGTGTGTGGGCGGGGCGGTCGGAAGTGCAAGCGCGGTGCCGAACAACTTCCCGCGCGGGCGGTTGCGCGCCGCGGTAGAATGCGGTAACTGATTCGAACGCGCCCGAGGAGCAGCATGGACACCCAAGACAAGCAAACGCCGGGCGGGATCGTTCACACCTACCAGCGGTACGACCCGGTCAACTTCCCGTCACCCACCCAGCCGCCCCCGGACATGGTGTCGCCCATGATGGAGCACATGCTCCAGTTCGGCGACACCGACGAGTTCACCGAAGAGCAGTTGGCGAACGCCATCCACCTCGACGCATCACAGATCGCCGGGCTGGGGCCGAGCATCAACGCGCTGAAGCTGATGCTACAGGAGCGGAAGCGCAAGATCCTCGAAACCTACGAAACTAAGGCCGCGCAGAAGGCCGCGGAGAAGGCGTTCAAGGACGCGGCACAGCGGGCCGACCCGCCGAAGAAGATGGCCGCCGACTTCCGGCAGGCGGTGAAGGAGGAGCAGCTCGCCGACCTCGAATCGCTGTACTTCCGGCTCAAGGACACTGACGACTTCGCGCAAGACCTCGTCCGCGTCTCCGGGGCGCTGGGCGAGAAGTACCAGGTGGACGAACTCGCCGCCAAATACGAGTTCACCGGGCGCGAGAAGCTGACCGTGCCCGAGGCGCTCGACGTCAAGGAAGAGCTGGAAGCGATCGACAAGTTGCTCAAGCAACTCGACGAGGCCAAGAAGACGGCCCAACTCGCCATCATCGACATGGATGAGTTGGCGAAGTTCGCCGAACCCGGCGACATCGAAGGGCTTCAGGCGCTCCAGCAACAGGTCGAGGACTACATCAAGGAACAGGCCGAGAAGCAGGGTCTCGAAGGCGACGGGCAGGGCAAGTACCGGCTCACCCCGAAGGCACTGCGGCTCTTCCAGTCGAAGGTTCTCACGCAAATCTTCAGCGAGTTGCAGGCGTCGCGCACCGGGCGGCACCCGGACGCGGTGCAAGGCGAGGGGGCCGTCGAGTCGCCCAAGACCAAGGATTATGAGTTCGGCGACTCGGTTTCGCAGATGGACATCCCCGCGAGCATGGTCAACGCGCTGCTGAGGGCGGGACCGGGGCTGCCGGTGCGGATGAAGCCCGAGGACATTCAGATTCACCGCACGCGGGTGAACCCGAAGGCCGCGACGTGCGTGCTTTTGGACATGTCGGGGTCGATGCGGTACGACTCGCAGTACGTGAACGTGAAGCGGATGGGGCTGGCGCTCGACGGGCTGATCCGCAGCGAGTACCCGGGCGACTTCCTCCAGTTCATCGAGATGTTCACGTTCGCCAAGCCGCGACACCTGTCCGAGATCGCCGGATTGATGCCCAAGCCGGTGACGATCTTCAACCACGTTGTGCGGTTGAAGGCCGACATGTCGAACCCGCAGGTGAGCGAGTTCGCCATCCCACACCACTTCACCAACATCCAGCACGCGCTCCAGACCGCCCGCCGCTACCTGACGAACCAGGACACTCCGAACAAGCAGGTGGTGCTGATTACCGATGGCTTGCCGACGGCGCACTTCGAGGGCAGCACGCTGTTCATGCTGTACCCCCCGGACCCGCGGACCGAGGAGGCGACGATGCGCGAGGCGCTGCTGTGCGCCCGCGACGGGATCACCATCAACATCTTCCTCATCTCGAACTGGAACCAGTCGCAGGAGGACGTGCAGTTCGCGTACAAAGTCGCCCGGGCGACGAAGGGCCGCGTCGTGTTCACCGCCGGCCGCGACCTCGACCGGTTCGTCGTGTGGGACTACGTGAAGCGGCGGAAGAGCATCATTTCGTGAACGTCGGCGACTCACGGAGCGAGTCGAGCCCCGGCCGTCGAATCGTCACTTGAGAATCGCGTCGGTGGTGGGTGTCACTCGCGGAGCGAGTGACCTACTGTCTTCGACCTCCTTCGCCAGCCCGTCCCGGTCGTTGAACTCGGCGACCGAGACGGCCTCCGCGTCGATATGGACCTCCGCGGTGCGCGGGGCGTACTCCGGGCCGAGCACGTCCACCACCGTGGGGTGAACCTGCGGCTTTTCCGGCGACACGAAGTAGCCGTGAACCTCCAGCGCCTCCGCCCGGTACTCCGCGTACCCCATCAGAAGGGCGTGCAGCCGCTTCAGGCGGTAGTGCGGGACGGTCGCGTACATGTGGTGCGGCAGGTGGAAGTCCTGGCCGAACGGGAACACCGCGAACCGGATCAGCGGGGCCACCAGGAACGTCCGCGTGTTGTTGATCCATCCGCGGCCGCCGTTGCCGTGCTGCACCAACTGCCGCAGGATCATGAAGAACGCGAACGAGGTGAACAGCGGAACTACCCACAACAGCAGGAAGTACGGCACCGCCGGCGCGCCGGTCAGCTTGGTCGCCACCGCCAGCGCCGTCAGCAGGAGGGTGATGAACCCGACACGCAGGATCGACGTGTACCGCGCGTGGATCACCGGGCGCAGCTTGCTCTGGTGGTACTTGTGGTCGGGCAGTCGCAGGAACACCGCGGTCACGACCAGCCACAGCCCGCCCGCGGCCGCCGGCATCAGCCACCACTCGTCCGTCAGGTAGAAGAGGGCGGTGAGGGTCGCGGCCGTCGAGAGCAGGTAAATCAGCCCGACCCGCACCGCTCCCTTTGAGGGCTTCTGCCCCTTGATCATGTACGGGTTCTTGTCGGTGCCGGTGGCGTTGTACTGGGCGCGGATGCGCATGAACCGGATCAAGCGGAACGGCGACAGTTGCCGCACGAACGCGCGGATGACCGCGCGCCGGGCGAGCGGGAACCCGAGCCAGTGCCCGCTCGTCTTCAATTGCGACACGTCCGGGTCGCGGTCCGGGTCGTTCACGAACTGGTGGTGCGCGAGGTGCTGCAACCGGTAGTGGTAGATGCTGGCGAACAGCGGGAACATCGTGAACAGGTCGGACGCCAGGTCGTTCAGGTAGCGGTTGCGGAAGAGGATGTAGTGCGAGCCTTCATGCGCCAGCCCGCTCAGCCGGTGCTGTCCCGCGCCCAATAATACGACCGCGGCCAGCGCGACCGGCACGTTCAGCCACCACCAGACGTCGAGCGATTCGCGGTTCTCGAAGAACCACACCGCCCCGCCGAGCACCGCCGCCAGATACAGATAGGTGCCGGCCAGGTACAGCCAGTTGGTGACGTTGTCCGTACGCCGCAGTTCCTGAAGCGCGGCCTTGAGCCGCGGGTCGGAGAGCGATTCGGTCGGCGCTTCGGCGATGCTCATGGGTGCCTCCGTCACTTGGCGTACAGCCTCTTCACTTTACGCGACACGAGCCAGTTCGTGAGCCGGGGGAAGTAGCGGTTGAACCGCAGCAACCGCTTCGCCTCCGACCCGACCACCAGTTCGGTGATGTTGGCGCGGATCGCGCTAACAATCTTGCCGGCGAGGTACTCGGGCGTCATCCCGGCGTCGAACCGGAGGTCGGCCTTGCCGTCGGCCCGAAGCCAGTTGTTGCGGAAGCCGCTGTCGGTCATCCCCGGCACGACGGTCAGCACGTCGATGCCGAACCGCTGGAACTCGGCCCGCCACGCCTCGCTCATCCCGACCAGCGCGAACTTGCTCGCGGAGTATTCCGGCCACGCGGGCATCCCCTTGCGGCCGCACATCGATGTCACGTTCACCACGGCGGGTTGATGGCCGTTCGACAAGTGCGGCACCGCGACCCGCGTCAACTCGATGGGGCCGAAGAAGTTCGTCTCCATCACCTGCCGGTTGATCGCCTCAGTCGAGTCGGCGAAGTGGCCCCAACTGCCGACCCCGGCGTTGTTCAGCAGGATGTCGAGGCCGCCGAACGCGGCGACCGCGGCCGTGACCGCCCCCTGCCGGTCGGCGTCCTTCGTCACATCTGTCGGGGCGGTAACGACGTTCCCACCGGCCTTCAACTCGTCTGCCAGTGACGCGAGTTTGTCGGCGTTGCGTGCGGCCAGCGCGACCTTCGCCCCGGCCTTGACCAGTTCGCGGGCGAGCGCCCGGCCGATGCCCCCGCTGGCCCCGGTCAGCAACACCCGCTTGCCGTTCAGATCGCGCGTCATCGGCCGCCCTCCCCTTCACCGCAGTTTAGACGAAAGCGGCAACGAGGTGGACGCGGCCGGAACGAACGCGCCGGCGGAACGCCTTCGTCGGCCGGCGCATTTTGCGCCGCCGCTACAACCCGAACTGGCCTTCCCCGCGCGCCGGCCGCCCCGGTACGATGTCGCACTTCGTATCGCCACCACGGACGGTGCCTCAACGATGCGCTGGCTGCTCATCGGCTACATGTTCCTGTTCATCGACCGCCCGTTCGAGGTGTGGCCGTGGCTCGGCGACCTGCACGTCGAGCGGGTCTACATGCTGTTCACGCTGGCCGTCTGGGTGGTGTATCCGGGCAAGCGGTTCCTGCCGAACGCGCAGCACGCCGCGTACTTCGCGTTCGCCTGCGCGGTGATCCTCGCGTGGGCCGTCAGCCCGTGGTCCCAGTACGGCCAGCCGATCGTCGAGGACTGGCTCAAGATCGTCGTGTTCTACGTCCTGCTCGTCACCTGTGTACACGACGAGGAGGGCTTGAAGCACATCGCGGTCGGGTTCCTGACGGTGATGGGGCTGTACCTGCTGCACTCGTTCCGCGAGTACCTCAACGGCCGGCACACGTACCGGATGGGCATCTCGCGGATGATCGGCGTGGACAGCACGCTGGGCGACCCGAACAGCTTCGGGGCGAGCATCATCTTCGCCCTGCCGATCGTCGCGGCGCTGTGGAAGGCGGGCATCGGCGGTCGAAACGGCCGCCTGCTGCTGAGCGGGTACGTCGGGCTGTCGGCGCTGTGCATCCTGCTGACCGGGTCGCGCGGGTCGCTGATCGGGCTGTTAGTGTGGTTCGCGATCGTCATCTGGGGCACGCCGTACCGCACAAAGGCCATCTGCGCGTTCGTGATCGCGGCCCCGCTGGCGTTCGTCGCGCTGCCGGACTCGCTCCAGACGCGGTTCGAGACGATCATCAACCCGGACGTCGGCCCGGCGAACGCGAAGGAGTCCGGCGAGGGGCGGAAGCTGGGGCTGATCCTGGGGTTTCAGCAGTGGGCGGCGAACCCGCTCACCGGCATCGGCCCGGGCGCGTGGCGACCGGCCAACCGCACCAAGATCGAATCGCACAACCTGTACGGACAGTTGGTCGGCGAGACGGGCACCGTCGGGCTGTTGGGATTCGCTGCGATCATCGGCTGCTTCTGGGCGAACGTGCGAGCGGTCAAACGCATCCGCCGCGACGTGCCGGAGGCGTGGCGGAACGACCTCATCTTCACCCTGCCGTCGGCGGTCGGCGTCGCGGTATTCCTGCTGCTGTTCATGGGCAACTTCGGGCACAACCTGTTCCGCTTCACGTGGCTGTGGTACGGCGGGTTCCTGATCATCGCCCGGTACTGCGTGCAGCAGCGGGTGGCGTGTTGGGACGGGGAAGACGAGGTCGAGGAGATCGAAGAGGCCGAACTGCCGCCGGGGTGGGTGGTTCACGGGCCGCACCGCTCCGCGTGAGTCGAAGGTCGCAACGTCGAAAGTCGTAAAGTCGAAGGCCGCTCCGAATGGGGACCTTCGACTTTACGACTTTCGACGTTATGACTTGAGACTTTGGCAGCGGAACGCAACAATAAAGTTCTGTCACGCTGTTCGGAGGCGACCTCATGTCCGCCGGCCGCCGCGGTTTTGTGCTGTCCGTCGCGTTCCTCGCCGCCGCCCTGTGGCTCTGCGCCGGTCCGTCGGCGCGCGCCCAGTTCGGCCGCCCCGCCGACGGCGGCGCCGGTAAGCACACCATCTGGCAGAGCGAACTCACTCCGGAGCAGATCCGCGAGGTGCTCAGCCGGTTCGGCCAGGACAACGGCAAGAACGACTGGTTCGAGCAGATGCTGTTCGACGCCGTCAAGCAGAAGAACCCCGGCGCCAACGACGCGCAGGTGAAGGAGGCGATCAAGAAGCTGATCTCCAACAAGGAGTTCATGGACCGCGCCACCGACCTCGCGCAGAAGCAGAAGAACCTGCAAAAGAACCCGAACAACGACCCCAACGCCCCGCTGCCGAAGCTGACGCCCGAGGACATCGCCAAGCTGGCCAAGCTGCGGCCCGAGGGGAAGAACGCGGACCCGTTCAAGCTGCCCGAGGACGGCAACAAGTTCCCGGTGTGGGACCCGCGGAACCCGCAGTTCGACCCGAAGCGGTTCCCGGCCATCGACCCGGACGAACCGCCGCCGAAGGCGGACCCGAAGACCAAGCTCCCGCTCGACCCGCAGGGCCGCCCGTTCGACCCGCGCGACGGCAACCCGGTCGATCCCAGGAACCCGCCGAAGTTCGATCCGCCTGCCCCCAAGCTCCAGCCGGGCAACGACGTCCCGCCGCCCCCCAACCCGCGGCCGAACCCGAACGACCCGCCGCAAGGCCGGCCCGACGACCCGAATCGGCCGAACCGTCAACCGCCGCCGGGCAAAGACGTGAACGCGCCGCCGCCGAACAACCCGGACAACCGCCGGTTCGACCCGGAGAACCCGCTCGGCAACCCGAACGACTCGCCCGACAAGATCGCCAAGACGAAGGCGGTCGAAACCGCGACGGCGCTGTGGGAGAAGAACGTCGGGCCGATCGACGAGTCCCCGGCCGTGAAGCGGGCGATCATCGACCTGGTCGCCGACGAGGAGGCGATGAACGCGCTGACCGACGCCAACGGGAATAACCTGTTCGACATGCTCCGCGACGGCGGCGCGGACGGCGACAAGCTCGGCGACCTGTTCGGCAAGGGCGGCGACAGCAACTGGGAGTGGCCGAAGTTCGACTGGAACTGGGGCAAGGGCCGCAACCTCGACCTGGACTTCGGCAACGCCCCCAGCCGGCCGCGCCCGGACCTCACGCCGAGAAGTTCCCCCCGCTGGAACTGGGGCGGCGGCTGGGGCGGCGGGCCGAGCTTCAATTTCGGCGGCATGAGCGTGCCGTGGCTGTTCGTCGTCATCCTGCTTTTGGCAATCGTGGCAGCGGTGGTGTGGTGGAAGTGGGCCGATTTGGTCCTGGCGCGACAGGCGGCCGCGTTCGCCGGCGGCCCCGGGCCGTGGCCGATCGACCCGCGGAACATCAACTCCCGCGAAGATGTGGTGAAAGCGTTCGAATACCTGAGCGTCTTGATCTGCGGGCCGGCGGCCAAGACGTGGACGCATTCGACCATCGCCGAGGAGCTGATCGCGCTGGCCGCGACGCACGGCGAGACGGCGGTCAAGCTGGCCCGGCTGTACGAGCTGGCCCGGTACGCGCCGCTGGACGAGCCGCTCACCCGGGCCGAGCTACTGGAAGCCCGGCGGCTGGCCTGCGACCTCGCGGGGATCGACGAATGACGCGCCTCCGCCGCACCCTCGCCCTCGCCGCGCTGGCCGCCGGGCTGGTCGCCCTCGCCGCGCCCGCCGCGCAGGCGCAGCGGTTCCCGCCACCGCCCGACCCTCAGCAGCAGCCGGTGACGATCCCGGCCGGCGGCACCGAGCTGTTCCGCGCGCTGCTCGACCGGGCGGGGATTCAGCCGGTCACCGCGCGCGAGGTGGGCAACATGTGGGGCGGCAGCGACGACCTGATCGTGGTGGTGATCGGTTCGCCGCACGCGTTGGACTGGCAGCGGGACCCGCTCCGGTGGGCGCGGAACGCCGTCGCCGCCGGCGGCGCGGCGCTGATCGCCACCGACAGCACCGCGCAGGTGTTCCGGGCCGCCGACAACCAACCGGCCGCCACGTTCGTCGGCAACGGGGTATGGGCCAATGCGGCGTCCAGCCACCACAACGACGCGGGCTGCCCCTACGCCGTCCCGGTGTCGCCCGACGAGGTGCTCCGCGACGGCCAGAAGCCCGGCCCGGTGTGGAACCTGTTCCGCGGCCTGAACAAGCTGGCCACCAACCAGCCGACCCACATCGTAATGGGCAACAACGGGTTCGGCGGCGAGTACCAGTACCCGCTCGCCCGGCTGCCGAAGAACTCGGTCGATAGCCAGGGGCAGCGGTTCGCGACCCCGCCGCTGCTGGCCGTCGGCGGCGACGGCGAGCGGCAGTGGACCGGCCGCCCCGGGTACTCGTTCCTCGCGGTCGCCGACTCCAGCATCTACATCAACCTGATGGTGATGGAGCAAACCGCCGACAACCTCGAATTTACGCTCCGCACGATCGAATACCTCCAGGGGCCGGAGAAGAGCCGCAAGCGGTGCCTGTTCTTCGAGAACGGTCGGGTGGTCGATAAGTTCGACGGCCTGAAGTCGGCGATGAAGCCCCCTCCGCCGAAGGTGCCGCCGGAGGCGATGCCGAACGTCCCGAACCTGATCGGCAAGAACCAGGACAAACTGATCGACATGGCCAACGGCATGGCCGATCAGTTCCAGACGAAGGACGGGCTGCACAACATCCTGGTCGGGCGGCCGGGCACGGAGGGCGAGCGTCGGGCGTTCGCCCGCTGGGTCGAGGTGCTGTCGGTCCTCGCGGCCATCGCGATCGCGGTGTTCCTTCTCCGCCGCACGATGTGGTCGAAGCAGTCGCCGGACGGCCCTCCGCCGCCGAACACCGGCGCCGGGCACGCTAGCACCGGGCCGCCGGGCGTGTTCGACCGCCGGCAGAAGGAGTTGGTGCGGCGGAACAACCTGTACGAGCCGGTCCGCAACCTGATGCGCGAGTTCTTCGACGCGGTCGGCGCCCCGCCCAACCCCGGGCCGAAGTTGCCGACGCTGGAGATTTCAGAGGCCGTCCGCAAGCCGGAGTCGCTGCGGCAGGCGATCCGCGACATGTGGCGGATCGCCTACGGCCCGCCGCAGCCGATCAGCGCGCAGCGGTGGTTCGAGCTGGAGCCGTACTTCGACCGGCTGCGGAAGGCGCACGCCGACGGCAAATGGCGGTTCGTCACCGATTGAGTAGTTCCAGGTTCCAAGTTCCAGGTTCCAAGTTGAAGACACGCAACTTGGCCGCCTGCCTCTGACTTGATACTTGGAACCTGGAACTTGGAACCTGGAACTCCCCGAAGGGGTTAGGCATGAGTTCGGCCCCGTCCGCACCGTTCGACCCGCGCGCCGCGGCGCACGAACTGGCCCAGCAGGCCAAGCAACTGAGCCAGAAGGTGACCGCCGAGGTCGCCCGCGTCGTGGTCGGCGCGGAGGACGTGACGCGGCAGTTGCTGATCGCGCTGCTGGCCGGCGGGCACGTCCTTCTGGAGGGCGTCCCGGGCGTCGCCAAGACGACGCTGTCGAAGGTGTTCTCGAAGCTATTGGGCTGCACCTACCACCGCGTCCAGTTCACGCCCGACCTGCTCCCGTCGGACGTGACCGGGACGAGCATCTTCGACCGCAACGCCAACGACTTCGTCCTGCGCAAAGGGCCGATCTTCACCCAGGTGCTGCTCGCGGACGAAATCAACCGCGCGCCGGCCAAGACGCAGTCCGCGTTGCTCGAAGCGATGCAAGAATATCAGGTAACGGTGGACGGGCAGACGCTGCCGCTCGACCTGCCGTTCCTGGTGCTGGCCACGCAGAACCCGGTCGAGCAGGAGGGCGTGTACCGGCTGCCCGAGGCGCAACTCGACCGCTTCCTCTTGCGCGTCGAGATGGGCTACCCCGGCTTCCGGCACGAGGTGAACCTGCTGAAGCTCTACAGCAAGCCGGTGGTCGAGGTGGACACGATGTTCACCCCGCAGATGATCATCGACTTGCAGCGGAAGCTGCCCGGGGTGTACGGGGCCGACTCGCTGTACGAGTACATCTGCAACCTGGCCGCCGAGAGCCGACAGCACCCGGACGTGGCTCTCGGAGCCAGCCCGCGGGCGGCGCTGAACCTGCTCCGCTGCGCCCGCGCCCGCGCGGTGCTGGAAGGCCGCCACTTCTTCACCCACGAGGACGTGCAGACGGTCGCCTACGGCGTGCTCGGGCACCGCTTGATCCTCCGCCCCGAAGCCGAGATCGAGGGCAAGCACGTCGCGGACATCGTCCGCGAGATCCTCGACGCGGTGCCGGTGCTCGAAACTGTCTGAGTGTTTTGTTTTTGGTTTTTAGTGTTTTGAAAGACGGGCGACCCCGCCCGAGCAAGCGACACGCCACACTCGATACAAAACACAAAACACCGAACACGAAACACTCCCGATGCTGACCTCCCGCGGCTGGTGGTTCCTGATCGTCGCCGTGTTCGTCCTCGCGCTGGGGGCGTTCGCGCTCGCCAACTACACCGTCGTGCCGGCACTTCTGGGGCTGACGCTGTTCGTCTGGTTCGTCTACGAGTGGCTCGACTTCCAGATCAAGTCGAACGCCGCGGTGTCGCGGCTGAAGGTGCGCCGGGTCGTCCTCCAGGGCGGCCGCAGCACCCCGATGCTGTGGGCCAACGTGCCGTTCACCGTCCGCGTCCGCGTCCGGCACGACAGCCTCGTCACCGTCGGCTACGCGGTCATCGAGGACCGCCTCCCGGCCGGCGCGGACATCCTCGAGGGCGGGACCGACGAGACGGCGAGCATCGCGAGCGGCGAGCCGGTCGATGTGACGTACACCCTGAAGTGCCCGGCGCCCGGGGTGCTGCGGTTCGAGGGGGTCAAGGTCCGCGTCGCCGACCTCAACGGGTTCTTCTACCGCCGCGTGTTCCTCCGCGACCCGGTCGAGTTCCTCGTCCTGCCGCCGCTCGTGAGCGAGGAGGGCCGGCAGCGGGCCGACAAGCGGCACAACACGCTCCCGCCGCCGGGCATCCACCGGCTCCGCAAGCCGGGCAGCGGCGACGAGCTACTTGACCTCCGCGACTACCGCCCCGGCGACCCGCCGAAGATGATCGCGTGGAAGGCGTCGGCCCGCAAAGACAAGCTGATCACCAAGGAGTACGAGAACGACGTGCCGGTCCGCTGCACGGTGTTCCTCGACACCAGCGACGCGGTCCGGCTCGGTCCGCCGGGCAACACCCTGCTCACCCGCATGGCCGGGGTCGCGGCGGTCGTGTCACAGGCGTCGGCGGCCAACCGCGACCTCGTCGGCCTGTGTACGTTCGACGACAAGGCCGCGACCGCGATGAAGCCGGCCCGCACCCAGACGCACATGATCTCGGTGCTGCGGAAGCTGGCGGAGGTGTCGGCCCTGCAACCGGGGCTGATGGGCGTCCCGACCGACCACCTCACCCGGCGCGCCTACCCGCTGGCGCACGAACTGTATCCCGAGGCAATGGCGGGCCGGACCAACACCATGCCGCGGGGCCGGCTGTGGATTCCGCTGCTCGACAAGTGGTGGGGCTGGGTGATCCTGTTCGTGATGGTCGTCCCGCCGGTGCTGTGCGCGTACAAGTTCGCGTCGGCGTTCAACTCCGAGTTGCCGCGGCTGCCCGGGCCGATCAACCGGGTGGTGGTGGACTGGCTGGCGACCACGTTCAACGCCGCGGTGCGCATCACGCGGAACGTGTTCGGCGGGCTGCCGTGGCCGGCACGGCTGCCGCTCGGGTTCCTCGTCTGGCAGTGCATCCTGCTGTTCCCGACGGTGTTCGGCGCGCTGTTCTGGTTCGTCCACGGGGCGCGCGGCTGGTTCGGCGCGCGGGCCGCCGAACTCCGCCGCCGCAAGCAACTGGCGGCGCTGTTCTGCCTCCAGGACGGCACCGGCCCCGACGGGATCGAGCGGTACGTTCACGACGACGAGGCGTACGCCGAGCGGGTGGCGCAGTTCCTCCAGCACCACCAGTTGCGGTGCCCGGTGCCGCTGTACGACGAGGCCGGCCGGTACCGCTTCCGCTGCGCCCGCAAGGCCGACGTGCTGGCCGACCAGATCATCCGCGCGGTGGGCCGGGCGCGGGACAACGAGCTGTTCGTCATCCTGGCCGACCTCGCGGAGTTGGGCGACGACCTCGACCCACTCGTCCGGGCGTGTCGCGTCGCCCGCGCGCGGCGGCACCACGTCATGGTGATCGTCCCGTGGCCGGCCGACGTGCCGTCGCCGGACGAGACCCCGGAGGCCAAGACGGCCGACGAGCCGAAGCGGAAGAAGCGGCACCCGGACGACTTCTTCGACCCCGAAATCCGCCACAACCGCATCAGCAAGATCGTGCTGGACAACCTGACGCGGCAGTACCACGAGCAGTTCCGCAACATGCGGCGGCTGCTGTCCGGCACCGGGGCGACGGTCATGCGCGTCAACGACGGCGACCCGGTGCGGCTGGTGCTCGACCGGCTCGACCGGCTCCGCGGGATGAGGAGCCGCCGATGAGCACCAACCGCGACACTCAGGAAGACGACCGCGACGCCAAAGAGCTGTCGCGCAAGCCGCTCACCACCCGCGAGGTGTTCGAGCTGTTCCTGTACGACAAAGCCGTCCGCCCGTACCTGTTCGGCGCGCTGGGCGGCCTGGCGATGCTGTTCCTGATCCTGTTCATGAACGGCAGCGACATCGGCGGGGTGATGGTGCTGCTGTGGGGACTGGCCGCGCTGCTGCTGCGGTGGATCGCGGCCCCGGTCCTGCTCGTGCTGACGCTCGCCTACTTCATGGTGTTCCCGTTCGCGGTGCCCGACCCGGGCTTCCTATACAGCAACGTGTATCAGGTGCGCGACTCGCATTTCCAAATGCAGGACATGATCCTGGTGATGGCAACCCTGGTCTACCTCCGCTGCGCCTACCGGGTGCTCGGCATCGTCCACCTGTCGATGCCGTTCGAGAGCGCGCTGCGGCGCAAGGGCGAGTACCCGACGCGGCGGCCGACGGCTCACATCGACCCATCCGAGGTGGGTTGGCTGGTGGCCGCGTCGTTCGGGCTGGTGATCGCCGGGCAGGTGGTGTGGTGGCTGGTGAACGCGCTGGACTACGTCCCGACGGAACCGGGGTTCCCGCTGCGGTGGGCGGACCTGACCTCGTACGAGCGGTATCGCCGCGGGTCGCGGGAGCCGGGCGAGTTCACACCGGGCGGCAGCCGGTTCTTCGTGCTGACCGGCGGGCTGTTCTTCGGGTTCTTGTTCGTTCGGCTGGTGTTCGGCTACTGGCGGCTGAAGGTAATGACGGCGGCCGAGGGGGCGATGATCACGGCCGACACGAGCTGGGCGGAGTCGCACCGCGAGCGGGTGCGGGTGGAGAAGTGGCGGATCTGGGGTCTCAACCGGGCGGCCGACCGCGAGCGGGACGCACGGCGGAAGGAGCGGGAGCTGCGGCGCAAGGAGGAGGAGAAGCGGGCCAAGGCCGAGCGCGCCGCCCGCGACCGCGAGGACGAGCGCGACCGGCGGCGGAAGCGGCGGTAGCTGTGTGAGGAATTGTGTAGGTGGTTTCCCCTCACCCGGCGGCGAAGCGCCGCCACCCTCTCCCCGCAGAGCCGGGGCGAGGGGAAGACACTGCCCCTCGCGCAAAGCAATACGGCGCGTGTCGCGATGCGATCGCGGGGTGTATTCCCTCGCCCCGGCTCTGCGGGGAGAGGGTGGCGGCGCTTCGCCGCCGGGTGAGGGGCGCCACCCCCGCGGCTCTCGGTTCCACTGTCGGCGCGGCGCCGGGATTGACTCACGACAAGGATAACCATCAATGCGATACGTGTACTGGACGCGCGAGGTGGCCGGGTGGGTGGTCATCGGCGTCGGGCTGTGGCTGTTCTGGCAGACGTACCTCAAGCTCGACGCCCGCCGCATCTTCGAGGCCGGGCCGATGGCGTTCATGGGGTTCGTCGTGTTCCGCGGCGGCGTCCACCTGCTGAAGGTGGCGGTCGCGGCGCAGGCCGCCCGGGCGCTGCCGGAGTCGGTCGCGCCGGCCACCCGCAAGGCCAGCCGCATCCCGACCAAGTCGGTCGCCCCGACGGCCGTCAAGTCGGTCATTCCCGGGCCGAAGAGCAAGGCCGCGGCAGCTTCCAACGGCGCGCTGGACTGATCCGGTGCCGCCGCTCATCCTGCCACACACGCGGGCCGTGTTCTTCGACGCGGTCGGCACCCTGCTCTTCCCGGACCCGCCCGCGCCGGCGATGTACGCCGATGTCGCGCGCCGCTACGGACTTGCGCTCACCCCCGCCGAGGTGCGCGACCGCTTCATCGCCGCGTACCGCGCCGAGGAAGCCGCCGACGTCGCGACGCAGTGGGTGACGAGCGAGGAGCGCGAGCGACGGCGCTGGCACCGCATCGTGGTCGAGACGCTCGCCGGCGTGAGCGATCCGGAAGCGTGCTACGAGTACCTGTTCAGCCACTTCGCCAAGCCGGAGGCGTGGATGCTCGCCCCAGATGCCGCTGTTGTGTTCGCCGCCCTACAGGCACGCGGGCTGACGCTCGGGCTTGGCTCGAATTACGACGATCGACTGTGGTCGGTGCTGGCGGGCTTCCCCGAACTCGACCCGCTGCGCGACCGCGTGCTCATCAGTTCTGCGGTCGGCATGCGAAAGCCGGGGGCAGGCTTCTTCCGCGCCGTCGCCGAAGCGGCGGGTTGCGCCCCGTCGGAAGTGCTGTTCGTGGGCGACGACCTCGACAACGATTACGAGGGCGCGACCGCGGCCGGGATGTCGGCGGTGCTACTCGACCCCCACGACCGCTATCCTCACGTCCGGCAACGGGTTGCGCGATTGGTGGACATCATTTCAGAAAATTTCGCAAATCCCGCTTGACGGCGAACAAATCATCACTAATAACAACTGTATACAAACCGCTACTCGGGTAGCGGCTTCCCCTTCGTTTCGGGGGCGAACAGGATGAGCACCAGTCCGACTATATAAACGCCGGCGACCACGGCGCACGCTTTCGAGTAGTCCTTGCCGAACGCGGCGAGCAGTGTCGCCATTTGCAGGTTGCCGGCGGCGGCGATGATCCGCCCGAAGTTGAACCCGAACCCCTGCCCGGTCGCGCGAACGGCCGTCGGGAACAGTTCCGGCAGGTACAGCGGCAGCCACCCGTAGAACGACGCCGAAATCAAGCCGAGCAGCCCCGCGAACAGCACGAACGCGAGGCCGTAAGGCGGCTTGCCGCCCTCGTAGAACCGGCCCTGCTGGTAGAACGCGACCATCGCGACCAGCGACAGCACACACAGCGCCGCGTACACCGGCCGGCGGCCGAGCGGCGCGCACAGGAGCGCGCCGAGCATGCACCCGATCGCGGCGCCGATCGAGGAGACGATTTGCAGCCACGCCCGCCGGGCCGCCGGCGGGGTTTCGCCCGGGAGGTCGTTCACCCACATGTACATCCACATCAGCCCGGCCCACGTGCCGAGCAGTGCGACCCCGCTCAGCCCCGCGCCGAGCAGCATCCGCTTCAGCGTCGTGTTGCGTATTTCGACTGACAGCCCGCTGCGCGCCAGGTAGCCGCGGGCCGGGTAGAGGTAGCCGAGGACGACCACGACCAGCCCGACGAGCGAGCCGGCGACACGCGGCGGCCAGTCGAGCTTGTCCTGCGGGATCGCCCACAGCGCGATGACGCCGCACGCGGCGGCGCAGCCGACGAGGACGCCGAGGAGGTCGCGCTCCGACCAGTGCGCGGCCTTCCCGGCCTCTTTTTCTTGCGTCCACCGTTCGGATTCGGGCACGAACATCCGGATGAGCATGGTGAGCAGCGCCGGCAGCGCGCCGACGAGCATGAGCAGTCGCCAGTAGTTGTTGCTGGCGAGCGTCGCGGCCAGTTCGGACGACGCCCCGGCCGACGCGAGCCACCCGGCCATCTGCCCCGGTCGGAGTTCGGTCATGGCGAGCAGGATGCCGCCGCAGATCAGGTAGCCGAGGTTGCCGAACGCGCCGATGAGGCCGGCCATCAGCGCCCGCGACGCGCCCGGCCACAGTTCCATGACGAGGGCGACGCCCAGCGCCCACTCGCCGCCCATGCCCAGCGCGCCGAGGAACCGCAGCACCGCGAGTTCCTCCGGCGCGCTCGAGGCGGCGCTGAGTCCCGAACACACGGAGTACATCAGGATGCTGACGGTCATCGCGCGGACGCGGCCGATCTTGTCGCCGAGCCACCCGAACAGCACGCCGCCGGTCGCCGCGCCGACGAGGAAGCACGCGAGCACGACCCCGTACCACTGATCGACGGCCGCCTTGTCCGGCCGCGACGGGTCGGCGGCGTCGCGCAGCCACTCGCCGAGCGCGTCCTTGCCGACGAGCGGGAACAGGCCCATCTCCATGCCGTCGAACATCCAGCCGAGGAGGGCGGCGAGCAGCGCGAGGTTGCGCCCGCGGGTGGTGGCGGCGGGGAGGGTCATGAGCGCGTCCGGGCGAAGCGTGACGGTGGCAGGATGCTTAGCAGGATGCCGGAAGCGGGCGGAATGGGCAAGGGGCAACCGTGAATCGGCGTTGCGTCGCCGGCGGCGCGCCGCTATCGTCCCGCGACATTGCGTACATTCCCGCGTGTGGGTCCCGTGCCATGCAGATGCTCTACCGCGCCGCACGCATCTTCGCCGACGAGGGGTTCGGCGGGCTGGTCCGCCGGGCGAACCGCAAGGCATTCGGACGGCAGCCGGTCGATCCGTTCGCGGCCGCCAACGCGGTGCTTGAAGCGAAAATGGCAGCCGAGCGCGCCGCGTTCGCCAAGCAGGCGGAAGCGTTCCGCGCGAAGTGCGCCGAGCAGGGGCACACCGGGCTGGAGCACTACTACTGGTATCACGCGGTCGACCTCGGCGGCGGGCTGGTCACGCCGGGCGACTACGACTACCGCGGGCAGATCGGCGCTTTTGGTTTGCCGAGCGACCTTCGCGGCAAGCGGGTGCTGGACGTCGGCTCCGCCACCGGGTACTTCGCGTTCGAGTTCGAGCGGCGCGGGGCGGAGGTGGTGTCGGTCGAGCTGCCGGCGCTCGACCAGTGGGACGTCCTCGGGGCCGAGCGCGACGCGATCATCCAGGAGATCGCCGCCGCGCACCACGCGCGTTCGCCGCAGGAGGCCTACGAGCGGCACCTGACCGGGCCGTTCGACTTCTGCCATTCGCGGCTGAAGTCGAAGGTGACGCGGTGCTACTCGTCGGTGTACGACCTGACGCTGGCGAAGGTCGGCGGCGAGCGGTTCGACCTCGTGTACGCCGGCGACATCCTGATGCACCTGTTCTCGCCGCTCAAGGCGCTGGACGTGCTGAGCGGGCTGTGCCGCGGGTCGCTGATGCTGACGATCGAGGTGCCGTTCCCCGGGGACGCATCGGAACCGCTGATGTCGTTCCGCGGACTGGTGAACGGCACGGAAGGCCGCACGTGGTGGATGCCGAGCCGCGGGTTCGCCGAACACGCCCTCAAGCGGATGGGGTTCGGCGAGGTGGGCGTGTGCGGGGCGTACTCGGGGATCGTGCGGAACGCGTGGTTCCCGTATCACCGCGAGGTGATTCGCGGGGTACGCGTGTGACCTCGCCAATCGTGTTGAGTGTTTCTGCGAAGTCGTTTAGCGGGCGACCCAAATGGTCGCATGTGCCCCTGCGGGGCACCCGCTAAACGAACGCCGTATGTATCTTGCGCGGCGTTCAGCTGAGCTATCCCCAGTTTGGGGAGCGTGCGCAAAAGGTGGCGGTTCCGTCCGCGCCGTGTTGGTCGTACAAGGGAAGTTACCACACCACCCTGTCCGACCACCCGACGCGGAGGAACCGCCATGCG